>Ga0105238_10002788_pt1 | contig 17442 bp, 15 predicted proteins | sample KBSC34metaG_FD_81526 | JGI IMG/M metagenome (GOLD analysis project Ga0105238, IMG submission 81526) | Corn rhizosphere microbial communities from Kellogg Biological Station, Michigan, USA - KBS C3-4 metaG | ecosystem: Host-associated > Plants > Roots > Rhizosphere > Soil | place: Michigan, USA... | reverse complement strand
ATGGGCGCGCAGATGCTGCGCGAAGTCGCCTCCAAGACCAACGACACCGCCGGTGACGGCACCACCACCGCTACCGTGCTGGCGCAGGCGATCGTGCGCGAAGGCGGCAAATCGGTTGCCGCCGGCATGAACCCGATGGACCTCAGGCGCGGTATCGAAATTGCGGTGCATGCCGTGGTCAAGGACCTCGAGAAGCGCGCCAAGCCGGTCGCCTCGTCTTCCGAAATCGCGCAGGTCGGCGCCATCTCGTCCAACGGCGACACGGCGATCGGCAAGATGATCGCGCAGGCGATGCAGAAGGTCGGCAATGAAGGCGTCATCACCGTCGAGGAGAACAAGTCGCTTGAAACCGAAGTCGACATCGTCGAGGGCATGAAGTTCGACCGCGGCTATCTGTCGCCCTATTTCATCACCAACGCCGAGAAAATGACCGCCGAGCTGGAGGACGTCTACGTGCTGCTGCACGAGAAGAAACTGTCCGGCCTGCAGTCGATGCTGCCGGTGCTGGAAGCCGTGGTGCAGTCGGGACGTCCGCTGCTGATCGTCGCGGAAGACGTCGAAGGCGAGGCGCTGGCGACGCTGGTCGTCAACCGTCTGCGCGGCGGCCTCAAGGTCGCCGCCGTCAAGGCGCCCGGCTTCGGCGATCGCCGCAAGGCGATGCTGGAAGACATCGCGATCCTGACCGGCGGCCAGCTGATCTCCGATGAGCTCGGCATGAAGCTCGAAAGCGTGACGATCAACATGCTCGGCCGCGCCCGCAAGGTCGTGATCGACAAGGAAAACACCACGATCGTCAACGGCGCCGGCAAGAAGAAAGACATCGAAGCCCGGGTCGGCCAGATCAAGGCGCAGATCGAGGAGACCACCTCCGACTACGACCGCGAGAAGCTGCAGGAGCGTCTGGCCAAGCTCGCCGGCGGCGTCGCGATCATTCGCGTCGGCGGCGCGACCGAGATCGAGGTGAAAGAGAAAAAGGATCGCGTCGAGGACGCACTCAACGCAACCCGCGCCGCGGTGCAGGAGGGCATCGTGCCAGGCGGCGGCGTCGCACTGCTACGCGCCAAGAAAGCCGTCGGCCGCATCCACAACGACAATCCCGATGTGCAGGCCGGTATCAATATCGTGCTGAAAGCGCTGGAGGCTCCGGTCCGCCAGATCGCCGAGAACGCGGGGGTCGAAGGCTCGATCGTGGTCGGCAATATCCTCGAGAACAAGTCGGAGACGTTTGGCTTCGATGCGCAGACCGAAGAGTATGTCGACATGGTCGCCAAGGGCATCATCGATCCTGCCAAGGTGGTGCGCACCGCGCTGCAGGACGCATCCTCCGTTGCCGCCCTGTTGGTGACGACCGAAGCCATGGTCGCCGAACGGCCGAAGGAGCCGCCGCCGCCGATGCCCGGCGGCGGCATGGGTGGAATGGGCGGCATGGGCTTCTGAAGTCCGGCCTCTTACCGACATCATCGACCGACCAAGGCCGCCTCCGGGCGGCCTTCTTTTTTGGCGAATTATGCAGAGGTTTGCTAAGGCTTGGTCCGGATTCGCAACCTGATCGAAAAAGCCTTGCGGTATCGCCTGATCTATCTTTCGAGGAATTCCCCATGCGTTCGCTTCTGTTCTGCCTGATCGGTCTGATGACCGCCTCGTCGGATCTCGCCTTCGCCCAGATGAAGCTCTCGCCGAAGGCGGCCCCGGGCGCCAACGAAGTTAGATATTTCACGTCCATCGATGGCTTGATGGACGGCAATGCCGACGCCATCCTCAAGGAAACCCGTCAGGGCAAGACCGTCACCTCGGCGGTGCTCGACGTCTGCTACCCGGCCGCGAAAGGCTCCGGCCGCAAGGACCGCTTTGTCGCCAACCTCGCGGTCAACGGTCAGACCTTGACCGGCGCCACGCAGAGCATCGATGAGAAACTGCCCGTGACGGTGAAACTGGTGCGCAGGCCGACCGGCGACACCTTCGAATTCAAGGGCCAGATCAGCGTCGGCCAGACCGTGACGGACGTGGTCTCGACCGACAATTCCGATCTCAGTGAAAAGGAATTCCAGGACAACCAGACCACCGATGACGGTATCACGGCCGCGCCCAGGGATTTTACCGAGGTTTCTCCGGAATCGATCGGCGTGAGGGTGAAGCTCGACGCGGCGCTGGATTTCCTCAAGGGACTAAAGGGGCAGGACGTCGAGGTTTCGCTGAGCAGCCTCACCGTCTCCTGCGATGCGCTGCGCGCCGGCCAGCAGACGATCAACATCAGTGTCGATCCGGAGCGCGCCGCAGCATTGATTGCGAAGTCGAAGTCGCTGCCCGGCGTGATCGCGGCGGGGTGGACCAGCGGCATCGTGGAGATGGAGCGCGCGATCCGTTTCAATGCCGCCGACTGGCGCGACGGCGACAGACTCAACAAGGACAAGCTCGCGGCGGCGATTTCCAACGTGCTGGCGAAAGCGCTTTCGGCGAAAGCGTCGACGCCGACATGGAACGCCAATACCGGAAAGCTGAAATTGACCTTCAAGCGGCCGAGCCAACTGTTCCCCGCGCTCGACCTGACCGAGACGATCGAGGTCAGCGCCCTGGTGGCGCCGGACAAGCCCGGCGGGTCGGACCGGCTGATGCTGTGGATCGGCAATCCCGTCATTTCGACCGCGGATGAAGCCGCAGGCCCAAAACTCAACCTGACTGAAGAGGCCGGTAGCGACGAGGAAGGCGAGCAGAAGGACGACAATGGCTCGGTCGACGCGCTGGCGAAGGAGTTCAACGGCCAACGCTGGGACGTGGATAAATCGGCCTGGAAATAGCGCCGGTCTTCTGTTGGTCTCGCGCCTGCGGCGCACCCTTTCCATGCATTTGCGTATTTGACATGCCGCACAATCCGCCGGCGCCTGCGCCGACATGATTTTGCGCGAGGGATGAAATTTCAGTTGGTGTTGAGCCGGAATCGCAGCGTTTTCGTTCCGATGAACGACACGAAATCGCCCTGGCGCTTCCAGGTAGCGGCTTCGCTCAGTACCGCGACCAGATCGTCGTCCGCCTGCGCCTGCGCTGGCGGACAGGCGCGATCCTCCAGGGGACCTGCGACAAAAATTACGGTATCGCCCGCGACCGAAAACTGGCCCTTGCCACCCTTGCACCAGAGTTCGAGGATCGTCTCGCCGCTGTCGCCGATCTCCATATTCGGTATCCGTTTCGATCCGGGCTGACGTGCCACATCCAGCGTCATCTCAAGTCCGAACGGAAACTCGTCATTGGCGCTGGCGGGGTTGGCGTTCAAGGCGGCCGCGGTGAGGGCGAGCGCCGCTGCGGCCCGCCGCAAAAAACCTGTCGCACAAAACATACGGCCCCTCGAATATCGCGGCATTCGCAGCCCGCACGTTGTTCTAACGGGTGAGCGCGGCATTGACCAGATTGGCAGCAGCCACAAAAAAACATCGGCTCACAAAAATCCCCGCGAGCCATTGGCCGCGGGGATTCCTGTCGTCAGAACCGGCCGGTCTTACTTCAAGACCATCTCCGTAAACGGATAGACATAGGCCTGCAGCATGACAAAGAGGCCGACAAGGCACGCTAGCGCAATCGAATGCTTGAACACGAAGCGCAGAATCGTGCCTTCATGTCCGAACCAGTTGGTAGCGGTTGAGGCAACGACGATCGACTGCGCGTCGATCATCTTGCCCATCACGCCGCCTGACGAGTTGGCGGCGGCCATCAGGATCGGCGACAGGTTAAGTTGCTCCGACGTGATCTTCTGCAGATTGCCGAACAGAATATTCGAAGCCGTATCCGAACCGGTCAGCGCCACGCCCAGCCAGCCCAGCAGCGTGCCGAAGAAGGGATAGAGGACACCAGTCGCTGCGAAAGCAAGACCGAGGGTCGCGTCAACTCCGGAAAGACGGGTCAAGGTACCGATCGCCAGCATCGCCGAGATCGTGATCAACGAATACGCACATAATCTTATAGTGCGTCCGTATTCGGTGATGATTTTGCCGGGCGACAGCCCCATGATGAAGCCCGCGATGACCGCGGCAATCAACATGCCTGTGCCGGTAAACGACAGGTAGGTGAACGAAAATACGGCGCCTTCCGGTGTCGGCTTCGGCACCACCGGCGCAACCTTGTTGATCATGTTGTGCAATTCGGGCACCGCATAATTCCAGGTGAAGATTGGATTCACCGCGGCCTTGAACCAGCCCGTGCCCCAGACCAGCAGAATGGCACAAAGGATGATCCACGGCAGCAGCGCGGTGAACAGCTCTCCTGATGTCAACGGTGTCGGATCGATCAGCTTCGCCGGAGCCATCGTACTGGCCGACTCGTCATTGCCGCGCAACGCCGGCGACAGCCAAAGCTCCTTCGGCTGCCAGACTTTCAGGAACAGAATGAGGCAGCCCATCGAGATCAGCGACGCGCCGATGTCGACGATCCAGGGGTTGATGTAGTTCGAGATCAGGAATTGCGGGACCGCGAACGACACGCCGGTGACGAGAATGGCCGGCCAGACGTCCTTCATACCCCTCCAGCCGGCGAACGCCCATACCACCCAGAACGGCACGATCAGCGAGAACACCGGCAACTGCCGGCCGACCATCGCGCCAAGAATATAGGGATCGAGGCCGGTCACCGAAGCCAGCCCCTGGATCGGGGTACCCAGCGCGCCATAGGCGACCGGGGCGGTATTTGCGATCAGCGACAGGCCGGAGGCCGCCAGCGGCGAGAAACCGAGGCCGATCAGGATCGCACCGGTGATAGCCACCGGCGTACCGAAGCCCGATGCGCCCTCAAAGAACGCACCGAACGAAAATGCAATCAGCAGCAGCTGCAATCGCCGATCTGCGGTCACACCGCCCACGGCGCGCTTGAGTGCTTCGAATCGGCCGGCAGTAACTGTGAGCTGGTACATGAAGATGACGTTCAGCACGATCCAGCCGATCGGGAAGAAGCCGGTTACGACGCCGAGCAGCGAAGCGCGAATCGACATGTTGGCCGGCATGGTGAAGAGAAAGATGGCCACCAGATTGGCCAGCACCAGCGCAATGATGGCTGCGATGTGTGCCTTGACCCTGCCGCTTGCGATCAAAACCAGCAGCGTGACGACGGGTATCGCCGCGGCGATCGTCGAAAGCGTCGTATTGCCAAATGGATTGTAGACCTGATTCCACATTGCGGTTCCTCCCCACGCCATTATGCGGCGCCCCCACCAGCGTGGACGGTCGGGCGTGCCTGGCGTGATCGCGGGTACTATTCTAGCGATGCGCGAAATGAGCCGCGAACTTGGCGTTGCCAAAATCCGCTCACAACCTCGCGAAGTGTGAAGGTCCCCCGCCCCTCGCCGTTCCGCCATGCTAGGGTTGACTCGGCGGCCGGGACAAGCCAACGCAGGGCCTGAAACTTACAACTTTAGTCTAAGCACCCCAATTCTCCCATTTTTTCAGGCCCTTGAGGCCTTTTTCCCGGAGACCGTAATCTGTGAACAACATCCGCTCGACGCTCGCGATCGTATGGCGGATCGCTGCTCCCTATTTCCGTTCCGAGGATAAACTGGCCGGCCGCGTGCTGCTCGCGGCGGTGATCGCGATCGAGCTCTCGCTGGTTTTGATCAACGTGCTGCTGAACCAGTGGAACAACCGCTTTTACAATGCGCTTCAGGAGAAGAACTGGGACGGTTTCGTCAGGGAAATCGCCATCTTTTCGCTTTTGGCGACGTTCTACATCGCGCTTTCGGTCTATCAGCTCTATCTCAATCAATGGCTTCAGATCCGCTGGCGGCGCTGGATGACCACCACCTATCTCAGCCAATGGCTTCACAACGCCAACCACTATCGCATGCAGCTGCAGGGCGATGCCGCCGACAATCCGGACCAGCGCATCACCGACGACGTGAAACTGTTCGTCGATCAAACGCTGAACATTGGCGTCGGCCTCCTTAGCGCAGTGGTGACGCTGGCGTCCTTTATCGTCATCCTGTGGGGCCTGTCGTCGGCATCGCCGTTGCACATATTCGGCCGCGAGTTCGATATCCCCGGTTATCTGGTGTGGGGCGCGCTGATCTACGCGATCTTCGGTACCGCGCTGACGCAATGGATCGGCTCGCCGCTGGTCAACCTTGATTTCCGGCAGCAGCGCTTCGAAGCCGATTTCCGCTTCAACCTGGTTCGGGTGCGCGAAAACTCCGAACAGATTGCGCTGTTGCAGGGCGAGAGCGCCGAACGGCAGCGGCTTTCGGACCGCTTCGGCCGCGTCGTCGACAACTGGTACGCCATCATGCAGCGGACCAAGCGGCTGACGGCGTTTACCGCGAGCTATTCGCAGGCCGCGGTGATTTTCCCCTACATTCTGGTGGCGCCGGCTTATTTTGCCGACAAGATTCAGCTCGGCGGCATGATGCAGACCGCATCCGCCTTCTCCAGCGTGCAACAGGCGCTGTCGTTTTTCGTTTCGACTTATCGGACGCTGGCGGAATGGCGGGCGGTCATTGCGCGCCTGGACGGATTTGAGATGGCGATCTCCAGCGCCAATACACTGGCGACCAGGGCCGACTCGATCGATGTGGTGGCCTCGACCGGCAGCAATCAGATCGATCTGGAGCAACTTCTCGTCAGGCTGCCGAACGGCAAGCCATTGGTCGCAGCCGACGGCTTCAGCATTCGCAGCCATGAGCGCACCCTGGTCAGCGGGCCGTCCGGCGCCGGCAAGTCGACCTTGTTCCGCGCCATCGCCGGTGTCTGGCCGTTCGGGAGCGGCTCAATTGCGATCCCTGCAAAGGCCACGCTGATGATGCTGCCGCAGCGGCCGTATTTTCCGGTGGGCTCGCTCAAGGCGGCAATCGTCTATCCTGCGGAGGCGAGCGCGTTCGATTCGGATCAGGTCGGGGATGCGCTGATCTCGGTCGGCCTGCCTCAACTCGCCTCGCAGCTGGAGGAAGAAGCGCATTGGAACCGAATGCTTTCGCTGGGCGAGCAACAGCGCCTCGGGCTCGTACGCGCGCTGTTGCACGCGCCGCAATATCTGTTCCTCGACGAAGCGACGGCCTCGCTGGATGAAGCCTCGGAAGCGGCGCTTTACCTTCTGCTGGAAGCGAAGTTGCCGGCCGCCACCATCGTCTCGATCGGTCATCGCTCTACGCTCGAGGCCTTCCACCAGCGCCATGTCGTGCTGACCCGTGATGGCGATCGATTTCGCCTGCGGGACCAAAACGCGGACGCCAAGGCGTCATAACCACAGACCGCGGCAATTCGCGGCGCGCTACAACCAGCGCTGAGGCCACGGCCGGCGGCGGGTCCACCCGGCGCGTATTCCTCGCCGCCCCTCGCCAATCCAGACGCATTTGGCTCACCGCAAAACAAAGGGGCGGCAAGATCGCTCTGCCGCCCCCTGTGGTCTCGAGAGAATGACTTACTTCAGGTTGGTCATCGCCGTCAGGTCAGCCGAGAGCTTGGCGATGCCGGCTGCGCCACACCAGTTCGAACCGAACGCAGTCGTGCCGTTGCCGGGATTGATCGCGGTTACGAAGCCCGGGCTGGAGTTGGTGGTGCTGTAATCGCTGGTGAAGGCGTTACAATTGCCCTTCGAGAGGTTCGTGTCGGAGTAGCGCAGATCGAGCGTGAAGACCTTGTAGGTAAAGCCGATGCCGATATTCCAGGTGTTGTAGCTGGGCTCCGGAATGCCGTTGGGGAAGGGTCCACCAAAGGCAGTAGCAACGGTGGTGCCGTAGAACGCATCGGACGTTCCGAGCCACTGCCGGCCGAACTCGCCGGAGATATACATGCCGACGCCGCTGCTGCCGAACGTCGTGCTCGGCGCAGTCCACTTGCCGGTGATCGACGCGTAGTTGCCCCACGCTCCGAGGTTCAGGAAGTTGGGCGAGTAGTATTCGTTGACGCCCACCTGCCACTGGTCGTTGAGGGTGATATTGACCTTGGCATAACCTTCATAAAAGCTGGCGCTTTTCTTGGCGAAGTTGCCGTTGATTGGCAAACCACCGCCGATCTGGCCGAAATCGGGGTTGCCGCCGAAAACTGCGCAGTTACCCTGGAGCGTCGCGCCTTGCGAGCCGAAGCACTGTCCACCCGGATAGATGTAACCCCAAACGCCGAAGTCGAAGGCGAACATGCCGACGGTCGGGCGAATACCACCGTAGATGTCGATTTCAGCCGCCGCGCGGTTTGGGAAGGAGATGCTCTCACCGGCGGCGCCGATGTAGAGCTGCACGTCCTTGTTGATGTTGTAGCGCGGCTCGAAGTAGGCGGCGACCGACGGCTTGTGGTTGGACTGAGTAATGCCGCGGAAAATGTAATCGTTCATGAGCGCGCTGCCGAAGGCGAAATCCCAAGGCTCGAACGGCGCCGGCGGCGGCGCCTTGACCGCCTTTACCGGCATATCCGCCGCGAAAACCGAACCAGCAGCCATCGCCAGCACTGCCGCAGTCAAAACCAGTTTCTTCATGACGGTCCCCAACTAAAAAACAGCCCAGCTCCGGCGCCCCCAGGGACAAGCGATAACCGACTGCAACCAAATTCCTTAACCTGCCGCAATCTGGAACGCGCCATCCATTGCGTGAAGCAAGAAAGACGAGCATCTGCTGCCTTTTTAGGCGTTATGACCGTTCCACCAAATGTTGTTGGCGTGTGTTGCATTCCGACAACAACTTTGATCGATTTCAGTGTTCGGCCAAGCGACTTTCACGGCGGAAACTGCACATCCGACTTAGCCAAGGACCGAATGGCTCGGCCGGCCGACCGACAGATCGAAAGCGCTCCAGCCCGGAGGCGTTCCCAACGAAAAGGGCCGCAGCGATCACCCGCTGCGGCCCTGAAACGTGACCCGCTAACCGGGACGGGCTCGGCTATTTGTCGTCATCTCCGCTGGAAGACGACGGGCTCGGCGAAGTCTCGCTGGCCGAATGTCCCCATGACGGTGCGGGATTTGATGCAGCCGGACTGGGAGCCGCCCAACTCGGTGCCGCCGGGGGTGGCGTCGGAGCCGGCCTCGGCGCGGCAGCCGGCTTTGGTGCAGCCATTGGCGCCGCAGGCTTGGGCGCGGGGGGCCTGGGTGCGGGAGGCTTGGCAGCCGGGGCCGCCTTCTTTTTTGCTGCCGCCTTCTTGGCTGACTTCTTCGGGGCTGCCGCCTTCGATTTCTTGGCGGATTTCTTCGCGGACTTCTTGGCCTTTTTCACCGACTTCCTGGCCGACTTCTTCGAAGATTTCTTCGCGGATTTTTTCTTCGCTGTTACAACACTTTTCTTGCCCTTTTTAGCCTTCTTGCTTCTCTTGCTCTTTTTCCCTTTAGCCATCGTGATCCTCCTGTTGCCGCCGATCAATGTCTATCGAGCGTTTCAAGTCGTCCGCCTCAAGCGCGGGGCCAATCGGTCAGTTCAATCCTGGCCGGGGACCGCCTGTCGCCCAATCGAGAAGCTCAATCGTGTGCACCACAGGAACTGACGTGCCGCCGGCAATCTGAACCATGCATCCAATATTGCCCGCAGCAATCATGTCCGGCTTGACCATCGCAATATTGGCGACCTTTCGATCGCGCAATCGGTTCGCAATGTCAGGCTGGAGAATGTTGTACGTCCCCGCCGAACCGCAACACAAATGGCTCTCGGGTACATCTTTCACCACGAATCCGTTCTTGGAAAGCAATTCTTTCGGGGCTTGCGTGATTTTCTGTCCGTGCTGCAGCGAACAGGCCGAGTGATAGGCGATGACGATGTCGCTGTGTTGCTGCGGCGGCTGCAGATCGATGCCGCTGACATACTCCGTGATGTCTTTGGCCAGCGCCGAGATCTTCGCCGCAGCGGCAGCGAAATCACGGTCCTCGCGCAGCATGAAGCCGTAGTCCTTGATCACCGTGCCGCAACCGGATGTCGTCACCAGGATGGCGTCGAGGCCGCCCCGCTCGGCTTCCGCAGTCCAGACCGCGATGTTGGCGCGCGCCCGCGCCAGAGCGTCGCCGTCACGTCCGAGGTGGTGGGTCAGCGCGCCGCAACATTGCTCGTCCTTGACCAGCACGACCTCGATGCCGTGACGCGTCAACAGATTGATGGCGGCCTGATTGATGCGCGGTGCCAGCACCTGTTGGGCGCAACCCTGCAGCAATGCGACACGCCCTCGCCGTTCGCCCAGGGCCGGAAAAACGCTTCCGCCTGATGGTCCCGGCGCCGGCAGGCGGCCCGGCGCCAGCGCCAGCATCGCCTTGATTCGACGTAATAAAGTCGGCGTCGCCGATGCCGTTTTGGGGCTTGGCAGCAACGCGGTCAGTGGCCGGCCAAGCCGCGCCAGGATCATGCTCAAACGGAATAATCCGGGCCGCGGCAGTACCCAGGCCAGCACCGCTCGCAGCGCCCGCTCGGTCAACGGCCTGGTATATTCATTCTCAATCCTGACCCGGGCCTGATCGACCAGATGCATGTAGTTCACGCCCGACGGACAGGTGGTCATGCAGGCGAGGCAGGACAGACAGCGGTCGATGTGCTTGACCACCTCTTGCGTCGGCGGCCGGTTCTTTTCCAGCATCTCCTTGATCAGATAGATCCTGCCGCGCGGGCTATCGAGTTCGTCGCCGAGCAGCACGTAGGTCGGGCAGGTCGCGGTACAGAACCCGCAATGCACGCAGGCGCGCAAAATCTTGTCGGCTTCCGCGATATCGGGATTGGCGAGTTGAGCGAGGCTGAATTCGGTTTTCATGCTGTGGAACCTCGCAGCATCCGGCCGCGGTTGAGAATGCTTTTCGGGTCGAAGCTGTGGCGGACGCGTTCGGCCAGTGCGGCCAGGCCGCCTTGCTGCGGATGAAACACATCGACATTGCGGCGGACCTGCTCAGAGGCGCGCAACAGCATGGCGTGGCCGCCGACCGCGTTGACGTGCGCACGCACCAGCGCGGCCTGAGCATCGGGCCTGGGCGGCAGTGCCGCCCAGATCAGGCCGCCGCCCCAATCGTAGATCACGTCGCCCCCGGTATCTCGCGCCAGTTGCCCGCCGAGCGCACCGCCGCAGGCCGGCGGACAAACGATCCGCCACACCGGCCAGGCTCCCAGCGCGCCGTCGGCCGCAAACGGCTTGATGTCGCGAACGGAACTCCAGACCGCCATAGAGGCGGCGTCTTCGATGATCTGCGCCGTCCCGAACGGCGCGAGAACCTTGCCGAGCGCGGCCGCGCGATGGCTAGCCGACGCGGTAATGCCCTCCAGCCGCAGCAAGGTGACCGCTTCTCGCGGCGATCCGAGGTCACCAAGTGCGTCCACCGCCACTCGAAACGCGGAATTCGGCACGTAGGCCGCGCCGGAAACATCGAACGGCGAGCCCAGCGCCGCCGTCATCGCCTTGTTTGCAGTGATATCATCGAGCCCCCGCAGCACCAGCGTGCGTTCGCTTTCGGGCCTCGGCATCACCTTTAACGTCACTTCGGTCATGACCGCGAGCGTGCCCCAGGACCCCGCCAGCAATTTGCAGAGATCATAGCCGGTGACGTTCTTCACCACCCGGCCACCGGCTTTGAAACTGTCGCCGAAGCCGGACACGGCGTGGGCGCCCAGCAAATGGTCGCGGGCGCCGCCGGCCTTGATGCGGCGCGGACCCGCAAGCCCAGCACCGATCATGCCGCCGACCGTTCCGACGCCTGGCATGCCCAGCAATGGCGCGGTGTCGATCGGTTCGAATGCGAACTGCTGATTTTTGGAGTCGATCAGCGACAGCACGTCGGCGAGCGGCGCGCCGGCCTCGACCGTGATGATGAGCTCGTTCGGTTCATAGGCTTTCACCGCATTCAGCGCCGACAGATCGAGCAGCGCATTGGTCGCCATCGGCTGGCCGATCAGCCGCTTGGAGCCATGGCCGATGATTTCCAGCGGCTGGTCGCTGGCAATCGCCGCGCGCACCACCTGCTCGACATCCTTGGCGTCACGTACTCTGGAGGTGTCCACGTCTCGCGTTTCTCTTACGGCCATATTGCGATGGCCGTGTTTGTCGCAGCCATCCGGATCCCAGACCATCCTTCTAAAGGCGTGGCTCACAGGTACAAGGGCGAGCTTGACGAACGGCAACGCGGGCATCCCCGAACAGGTTGCATAACCGGATCGAAGGGCGACGCCATCCGCTCCCACAGGCGCTTCCCCTCGAATCCAGGATCATAGCCGCGGATGACGCCCTTACTTCGACCGTTATCGAAGCATTTACGAAGACAATTCGCTATATATCGAATTATACCCGTCAATCGCGATCTGACCTGGCGCGCGATGACCGAGGTCAAGCAGTGAGGAGCAACCACCATGGATCGATACGCAATGAACGAAAGAACCATCAGCGAGGCCGTCAACGGCGGCGGCCTGCTAGTCGTCGCGCAATGGGAAGCCAGGGAGGGACAGGCCGACCGGATCGCCGATATTCTGTCGCGCTTCCTGCCCGAGGCGCAAAGCGAACCCGGCGCAAAGCTGTTCCTGATCTCCAGGGCAAAGGAAAATCCCGCACAGTTCCTGTTCTACGAACTGTTCCGCGACGAAGCCGCCTTCAAGGCGCATCAGGAAAGCGCGCATTTCAAGACCTACATCGCGGGCGAAGCGCTGCCGCTGCTCGCCAAACGCGAACGCTCGCAATATGCCTTGCTGTAGGCCGCGCGACATCAAGAGGGCCCACGATTTGGGCCCCCTTGCCTTACCCTGTCACGGCCATGGCTAGAACCGCGGAAGTTCGGGGAAGGCAAGCTTGCCGCCGTGGACGTGGACGCGGCCGAGTTCGGCACAGCGGTGCAGGGTCGGAAATACCTTGCCGGGATTGAGGAGGCCTTGCGCGTCGAACGCGCATTTCAGCCGCTGCTGCTGGTTGAGATCGATCTCGCTGAACATCTCCGGCATCAGGTCGCGCTTCTCGATGCCGACGCCATGCTCGCCGGTCAACACGCCGCCGAGTTCGACGCAGACCCTCAGGATGTCGGCGCCGAAGGCCTCGGCGCGCTCCATCTCGCCGGGCTGGTTGGCATCGTAGAGGATCAGCGGATGCAGATTGCCGTCGCCGGCATGAAACACATTGGCGACGCGCAGCTCGTATTTTCCCGACAGGTCGCGGATTCGCGCCAGGGCCTCCGGCAATTTGCCGCGCGGGATGGTGCCGTCCATGCAGAGATAATCCGGCGAAATCCGCCCAACCGCCGGAAAGGCCGCCTTGCGGCCGGCCCAGAACAGATTGCGCTCGGTCTCGGAACTGGAAATCTGAACCGTGGTCGAGCCGCAGCCTTGCGCGATCGCCGCGACCCGGCTGATCAGCTCATCGACCTCGACGCCGGGACCATCGAGTTCGATGATCAAAAGCGCCTCGACGTCGAGCGGATAGCCGGCATGGACGAAGGCTTCGGCGGCGTGGATCGCCGGCCGGTCCATCATTTCCATACCACCCGGAATGATCCCGGCGCCGATGATTTCAGCCACGCATTGACCGGCCGCCTCAACCTGCGCGAAGCCGACCATCAGAGCGCGCGCGGTCTCCGGCTTCTGCAGGATCCGCACCGTGACCTCGGTGATGACGCCGAGCAGGCCTTCGGACCCCGTGATGATCCCCATCAGGTCGTAGCCGCCGCTCTCGGCGGACTTGCCGCCGACCTTGATGATTTCGCCTGACATCAACACGATTTCGCACCCCAACACGTTGTTGGTGGTCATGCCGTATTTCAGGCAGTGCACGCCGCCGGAATTTTCCGCAACATTGCCGCCGATCGAGCAGGCAATCTGCGACGAGGGGTCGGGCGCATAGTAGAATCCGGCGTGGGCGACCGCCTCGCTGATGGCGAGATTGGTGACCCCCGGCTCGGTCACCACCACGCGGTTGTCGAAATCGATCTCGCGGATACGCTTGAATTTGCTCAAGCCCAGCAGCACCCCATCGGCCAGCGGCAGCGCGCCGCCGGACAGCGAGGTGCCGGCGCCGCGCGGCACCACCTTGATGCCCTGCCCGAAGCAATATTTCAGAACCTGCGCGACCTGTTCGGTGGTGTCCGGAAGCACCACGACCATCGGCGGCTGACGATAGGCCATCAGGCCGTCGGACTCGTAGGGGACCATTTCGGCTGAACTGTCGATCACGCCCTCGCCCGGCACGATCGCGCGCAACGCCGCCACGATAGCGTCGCGGCGGTTCAGAACCGCGTGATCCGATGCGGGCATCATGATGGTCATGTGTAACTCTCCGGGGTCGCATCCGGCACAAGCACAGCCGCGCCCGTTGATATTATCATGGCGAATCAAGCATGTCCGGACCGCTTTGGGTAGCTCGCCAAGCCATCGGCGGGCCGGGAATGCCAGCTATCCCAATAATGCAGGCGACAACCGATGAAACCCGGAAGCGTTTCGCGGCTTGTCCACCGCGCACCCCCCATGCCACAACGGCGGCGGAATCCCCTCCCGAACCCACGAAGAGCTCCCAATGAAAAAACTGACCCTGAGCGTGCTGGTTGTCATCGCATCATCGGCAACCGCATCGGCAGCGCTGGCGCAGGACGTCGCCGCCGGCAAGACCTCGTTCAACAAATGCCTGGCCTGTCACGCGATCGGCGACGGCGCCAAGAACAAGGTCGGCCCGGAGCTCAACGGGCTCAACGGCCGCAAGTCCGGCTCGGCGCCGGACTATTCCTATTCGGACGCCAACAAGAATTCCGGCATCACCTGGAGCGAGGCCGAATTCAAGGACTACATCAAGGACCCGAAGGCGAAGATTCCCGGTACCAAGATGATATTCCCGGGCATCAAGAACGAGAAAGAAGTCAACGATCTCTGGGCGTTCCTCGCGCAATACGACAAGGACGGAAAGACCAAGTAACCGCCATCGCAGCGCCGAGGCTACGCCGGTGCTGTCGACATTAACGATGCCAGCGGCACGTCGAAGGCGTACACGAAGCCGGTGGGGTCATAGGTCAACCGCACGTCGCCCTTGAGTTGCCTGCCGAGCGTCTCGATCAGCCGCGTCCCGAAACTGCGCTTGTCCGGCGCGGAAACCGCAGGGCCGTTCCTCTCGGTCCATGTCAGATGCAGACGCTGCATGCTGGGATCCAGCGTCCAGGCGATATCGACGCGGCCGGCGGGCACCGACAATGCGCCGAACTTCGTGGTGTTGGTGCAAAGTTCATTGAGGGTCATCGCAATCGCGATCACGGCTCCCGACGTCATCCGGACGTCAGGCCCCGACATCGTGAATTTCGGCACATCGGGATTGTCGAAAGCCTCGGTAGCGCCGCGGATGATCGTGCCGAGATCCGCGCTGGTCCATCGAGCCTGCAAAAGCAGGTCGTGAGCCCGTCCCAGCGCCTGCAACCGCCCCTCGATGGCATGCTGCGCGTGCTCGACGCCCGGCAGGTTGCGCAGGCTTTGAGAGGCAATGGCGCTGACCGTCGCCAGGGTGTTCTTGATGCGGTGGTGCAGTTCTTCGAGGATCAGCTTTTGCAGCCTGTCGGACGCCTCGCGCTCGCGGGCGTCGATGCCGGCCTGATCGAGCAGTTCCTGGGCGTTGATTTCCGCCTGGGCCAGCAACAACCGAAGGCTGACGTTTTCCGCCGCCAGAAACTCCTGCGGAGGCACTCCGCCCACCCTCAAATGGTGCCGGTCCTGATGATGATCGATTTCAAACATCGCCTACCCTATCACCATATGTCGGGTCCCGCTCATATCAATTAAGCGTGGGTTCCGTCGCCATCGAGCGATAATGGCTGTTTTCGGCCTGATTATGCCGGCGTCAGGCGTGGCCGATCATGCTCTGCATCTCGACAATCATCTCCCTGGCTTCGAGCGGCTTGCCAAAAAAGCGGCTGTCGGCGGGAATATCGATGCTTGCCAGTTTCAACTGCCCGGATACCACGATGATCTTGATCGGCGGCCAGCGCTCATGCACCGCATGCGCGAGTTTCAGACCATCCATACTGCCCGGCATCTGGATATCGGTGAAAAGCAACGCGATATCGGAACGCGACTCGAGAATTGCGACAGCCTCGTCGGCATCCACGGCTTCGACCGATGTAAAGCCGGCGTCTTCCACCATATCGACCGTGCGCATACGCAGCAGCATTTCGTCCTCAACGACGAGAACGACGGGGGGAATAACGGAATGATCCAGGACCATCATGACGGCATTTCCGATCTGAGCGAAACAAATCCGCGCCATTGCTCAAACCCGGTTGGCTCAAAATGACTACGAACACTGAGACAAGTTTCTCAAAGCCCATATGATCCCGATGACCTCAAAATGCTCAAGGAAGAAGCCGCGCATGGGAAACGGACAGGGTCCGTTGTGAAAGAGGCCGCCAGCTGAGGCGGCCTCGACAATAAAAATGTTGTCCGGTCTATCGATCACCGCCAACCGCGATGGCGACCTCTGCCCCAGCCATAGTGATGGCCGCGACCGCCACGCCCCATGTGGCCGGGTCCGTGACCTCCACGCGCAAGAATAACCGGGCTGTCAGAACTCGTGATCAGCGTGTCTGCGGTAGCGCGCGGCATTGCGGAAGCAGATAGCGTCGGCAGCGCCGCGAACGCACAGGCTGCGACGCCGATCAGCAATAATCGTTTCATTTTGGAGATTCTCCTTGGGAGCCGCGTTATCGCGGCGAGGAGACAATGTTCCGGGAACCCATGAGTTCCGCTTTCAAATCAGGCTACCGCAATAATCATGCAGGGGGAGGCGTTACCATCGCCGGCCCCAGCCGCCGCGCCAACGGCTTCCCCATCCGCCGCCGCCTCCTCGAACGAGTCGCACGACGAGGAGCAGCAATACCGCACCGATGGTGGCATTGACGATGGCGCTGATCACGCCGGTGCCGAGATGAATGCCTAGCTGCGGCAATAACCAGCTGCCGATAAAGGCACCCAAAATCCCGACAAGGAGATCACCAATGATCCCAAAACCGGTCCCGCGCACGATTTGACCGGCCAACCAGCCGGCCACGAGACCCACAAACAAGATGACCAGGAGGCCTTCACCCGACATATTCATGGTGACACCCCGGCATTTTGGTTCAAGCGCAGCATCGGTCTGCTGCTGTCTATGCAAATTTGATGAGGTTAAATTCGGTTTCGCTTGGCGCTGCGCACGGCTGGGTCGGAATCATTCTGCGCCATTTGTTCGACCAGCATCCTCATATGTCGCGGCAACCGGTCAGGCTTGCCTGTCAGGTCGATACGCAACCGATCGCCGATTTCCTCGCAAATAGCTGCACTGGAAACGCGGTCGATTTGAATATCCTTGCGAACGACTGGATGGGTCATGAAATTTTTCTGGTTGGTTCGGCCGCCGTCAGCATTCCCCGGTTCAAGGGGACAACGGCAACCGAAGGTTAATGTTCCGCTGTTGTTCTGTTGTTTCTGCTGATGCTCTTGCAAGGCGCTTGCCCCAACGAAAGCGGCGCTGCTCATCTCACCGCGCCGGAAGCAGGTGAGGTCAGGCCATTGCGCCCGGCGTAAACACAAAAAGCCGCGGATTT
>Ga0105238_10002786_pt1 | contig 17451 bp, 14 predicted proteins | sample KBSC34metaG_FD_81526 | JGI IMG/M metagenome (GOLD analysis project Ga0105238, IMG submission 81526) | Corn rhizosphere microbial communities from Kellogg Biological Station, Michigan, USA - KBS C3-4 metaG | ecosystem: Host-associated > Plants > Roots > Rhizosphere > Soil | place: Michigan, USA... | reverse complement strand
ATCAATTGCCAATATTCTTAAAACCCAGACAGCTTAACAGGGCAGATAGCGTAACAGAACTTGTTTTTGCCGCTAGGTTAAAGAATGGAGAGGCTACAGATGGTGGGCAGAAATCAAAAATAAATTATAGGGCACCGGTATTAAATGCCTACGATCGGGGTAGGATGACGAGAATCCTTGCAGATGAAGGAGGTAAATGGCCGACAGAAGTTGATTTCGCTAAATTCATTTCAATAGTCAGCAAGACTATGATTAAGGGCGCAAAGCGTGTAGGATTTTGTGAGGCACCATCCACCGTAAACGAGATGACAAAAGGCGGCGGTGCGGCATTTAAGAAATCATGGGATGGAGCCAATCAATTCAAATATCCTAATAGGCCAACACCAAACAGGTTTGTTACATATTTCTCCGCTGCTTATGATGGGTATGAAGGGTTTATTGATAGGCATGGGATGTCAGTTATTGGAGAGCCAACCCATGAACAATTCCAATACTTAGTAGATAAGTGGGTTAAGAAAGACTCCATAACAGGTGTAGTAGTATCTGAACTCACTGAGGAAGATATTAAAATGGGTGCCCGGCAATATGTAATGGTAAAAAGAAGGGAAGGGCTAACCGGGGATTTGTTGGAAGAGGAAATTCGCATGAATCCTTGTACGGTAGATGAAATGTTTGAAGCTGCTAATACTAATTGCGCATTCAATTCTTTCAACATAAACAGACGGCTTAAAGAACTTGAAGAGAATCCAATATACAAGCGTAAAATAATTTTCTATAGAGATTTAGATCAGGTAGTAAGATGGAGGGATATTCAGGAAAGCGAAAAGAATTTCCATTGGACAATTACTGCATTCCCTGAAAAAGGTCAGGAAAACAAGTTTAAATATGAAAATAAACTCAGGTATCCAGATCGAGTTGAAATAGGCGCTATAGCTGTTGATGGATATTCCAATAGCCAGGGCGGTAGAAAGTATGGATCAAAAGCATCTGCATGGATTGGTTTAAGGCCAGATATGCTAAATCCTCATAATACAGGTAAAGCTGTTGGTCATCTATATGGGCGGCCAGCGGTTAAAGAAACGCTTCATGAACAGGTAATGCTGGCCGGAGAATATTTTGGGTTCAAAATATGGTACGAACACAATAGTGATGATTATCTATCATATTTCAGGGATCGAGGCAAGGTCGGATATTTAGGAACCTATCCATTAAGTACCATTGATCCAACTAAGCGGGAGAATGCAGACCGGTTCAAGGGATTCCCCACCACTCCATTTAGCTTGACCAAACAACTGGATTGTGGCATAGCCTATTTTGAGAACTATTGTGAACTGATAGATTTCGAAGAGTTATTGCAAAACGCTAAGGTTTTTGATCCATACGATCGCACGGCCTACGATACAGTGGTATCATTCCTGATGCTTTTGGTGTGTTTGATGGAGCCAATTCGTAAGCCAAAGCCGCCTTCTGAGCCGCTGGTTCGGAGTTATGTTAATAACCAGGGTGGCCAAAATTTTAACGCGAATTAGCTCAATCGTTGTAGCTTTGTTTGAAAATTGTTATATTTGGTTAACTTCTTGATTAATGTCTGATAATCAATCACAAAGTATAGGAATATCTGGGCAATCTTATAAGGATTTTCTTCTCACAAAGAATATCAAGGACAAACTTGACCCTAAGTACGGGAAACAACTGGCGCTGGATATTGAACAGAAGTATTCAGCGGGAACCGCCAATGGTTATTCTTTTCTTCGTAATGATCGTTTCAAAACTAATATACTGTGGTCGGCGGGAAAGATTAATGTATATGCGAAATTTGCTGATCTTTTAAATTTCAATGGCAAAGTTAATTATGCAAATTTAAAGTATAGTGCCCCACTCTTAGTTAACCGGATTATTACCGGTTTAGTAGGCAGATGGATGCAGCGAATAGAGAAAATACAAGTTACAGCTACCGATCCAATATCTGTTAAAGATAAACAAGAACAATACGAACAGGCTGAATTTGTACTCTATAACAGAAAGCAATTAGAGCAGCTTCAGCAAGAGTCGGGAGTCCCATTGGTGCCCCCTGACCAATTTGTGGCAGAGGATAAGGACGATTTAGAAGAATGGGCTATCAGCGGGCAGCGGTTGCCGGAGGAAATTAAATACGAAATAGGGACTAATGATATCCTGCAATCACAGGGGTTTTTTGATACTTTAAAGAAAAAGATACTTCACGATTCAATAGAATGCGGTTTAGTTTCTACGTATGTGTGGATGGATGAATATGGAGTAGTGCATGTGGAATGGGTTAAGCCATTAAATAGCTTATACTCTTATTCTGAGTTTGATGACATGAGGGATACGGCCATGCGTGGCTTTGTGAAGTCTCTTAAAATTTCTGAAATCAGGCGTAAATATGGGAAGGAGTTTGGTGGTACATTGTCAGAAGAGGATTTGTTTTTAATCGCGCAAACATCTCAGGAATATCAACGCTTCGATAAACTTACATGGAATTATGACTGGTTATTGGCTTATATCCGGCCTTACGACGAATGGAATGTAGAATGTATTTATTTCTGGATTAAGTCGGTTGATGAGGATGGGTACTTAATGACTGTCACAAAACAGAATAAAAGCACTATCATAGAACGTAGGCAACAGCAGCCAAATAGCCTGGATGAAAACCAAGAGTTCGTAAAAAAAGATAAGTGGAATTTATATAAAGGTGTATATGTAAGATATGCGCAAAAAATGCTTGAATGGGGTTTGGATAATAACATGATCCGGCCACAAGACCCCAAGGAATCCGGGGATGTAGAATTTCCAATCAGTCTTTACATGTACCAAAATCAGGATATGCGCAATATCGCATTGCCTGAGAAAATAGAGCAGCCAATTGAAGCCATGATTGTTATCATTTTAAAGATGCAACAAGTCATAGCTACTATGATCCCGCCCGGGGCCGCTATCAATATAGATGCTATCAATGAGGTTGATTTGGGATTGGCGGCAGATGGCTCCAGCCCTATTAATGTTCAAAAGGTTTATGAACAGACCGGTAGGCTCTATTATCGTGGTCGGGATGCAGAGGGGAACCCTTTACCGGTTCCCATTCAGGAATTGCAAAATGCCGGATTTATTGGAGCCATGCAGGGACTTATCCAGCAATATGACTTTCAGTATCGAGTGTTAAAAGATCAATTGGGGGAAGACCCTAATTTAATCACTCAGGCCGTGCAGCCGCGTGTTACTTCAGAAAATGTACAGGCATCTCAGCAGACAGCAGCTTTCGCTACCGATTATATGTATGATGCCTATAAGTATATAATGGAAGATACTGCCAAAAAGGTAGCCTGCTTATTGAATAACTCAGTACGTTTTGGTGCAAAAGTTTACAGACACTTATTGAAAGAAGAAGATGTAAGCGACCGGCAGTTCTCAACTAAATTTGAATTACTGCCAGATCAATTCGAGATAGCCGAAATGACTAACTCCGTAAATCAGGCATTGGCGGCCAATCCCGCACTTATTAATTATTTAGACCCGGCTAAACTTAAACGGATAGCAAAAGAAAATAGCAAATTAGCTTCTTTGTATTTTAGAAATTCAATGAAGCGAATGACCCGGGCCGAATCCGAAAAAGCACAACAACAAAGTGAGCAAAATGCCCAGGTGCAGGCGCAGGCGGCGCAGCAAAAAGCGCAAGGAGATATGCAGTTGTTGCAAGTGCAAAACCAGATGAAAGCACTGGAGATAACAGAACAATCTAAGGCTAAAAAAGAAGAAATTGTTTTGGCTGGATACTTTGAGCTATTGAAGGCTGGGGTACAAATGCCTCCGGATATGGCACAAATAATCAATCAGATAGTCCCTTCTATAACAATACCATTGGCTCAGCAAAATAAACAAATGGTTCAGGGAGTAATACAACAGGCGATGGCTGAACAACAACAGCAACAAACCCCAGAAGAAGGGCAAGAGCAGCCAGAGGAACAACAACAAATGATGCAACCACAATAAAATATTAAATATGGCAACGATCAATTGTACCGTAACGGTAGCGCAACCAGCTTACAAGGGGACTGGTGTAAGGGTAGTGTTAAGTGGCGCTGAATCTCTTAGTGTTTTGCCTGTACTTGCCGTTGGGGATTCTTGTAGTATATCTAGCTCGTCAAAAACCGGGTTGATTGATTCTATAGATTCATTTGGCCATAGCTTCCTGGTTGTACCGACATTGCCACAGAATAGATTCGACTCTGATACTAGCGGAGTTTTGAAAGTAAATGATCTTATAACGATTACATATTAATTATATGATTTCAAGAATATTAGATGTTACGGCAGATTTTAATGCTAATAATGGAGTGAAACTTTGTTTGTCAGAGTGGGAAACGGCGACTTTCCAGTTTGTTACACCAACTGGTACAATTAATATTACGGGTAGTAATGATGGCAACGAAATAACCGGTTCCACTAACCCAAATGCACTCGCTAGTATTAATTATACTGCAATTCAAGCCACAAATCTAGCTACCGGTACTGCGGTTACCGCCGTCACTACGGCTGGATTATATAAAGTAACAGTCCCTTGTCAATATATTCAATTTGGCGGGACTTCAGCTGCGGCCACTAAAGTTTTAGTTTTCGTAAACAGACCGTATTAATATATTTTTTATATTTTTGCTACAACGTTGTAGCTTTAACTAACCCATTGAATTTATGGAACAAGCAACAGAAACAGTAGTGACGCAACCTGAAGAACAAGTAGTGCAGGCTGCGCCTGAGGTTAGCCAAATTGTGGCTGACAATTTATGGGGCCTTAACCCGACTGCTTATCAAAATGTAGAGCAAGTGCCTCCGGCAGCCGCAGCGGCCCAAGCTGAAAATGACGTACAAGCAGCCGCAACGCAAAGCCAAGATGCGGAAGAGGTCGTAGATGTGAATGATTATTTCAAGAGAGAGTTCGGTTTAGAGGTAAATGAATTTAGAACAAAATGGGAGGAGTATAATAAGCCAAAAGAGCAGCCGCAGTCTCAGCAAGAAATCCAATGGGCTAATGAAGAAAGTAAGCGATTCTTTGATGCTTTAAAAGAAGGCAAAGAAGATGATGTATACGATTATCTTAATCGAAAGAAACAGCTTGAAAGATTAGAAAAATATGATGTAGCTGATGCAAATCAAGCTGCTGAAATTATCCGGGCAAATCTTCAATTCAAATATAAAGATCTCTCTACGCAAGAAATTGACCGGTTGTTTACCCGGCAATATTCAATACCCACAGAGCCACAACAGACCGATCTTCAAACCGATGAAGAGTATGCGGTAGTGAGAGATCAATGGCAGCGGCAAGTTCAGGAAAAACAGCAAGACATGATTATTGATGCAAAGCTGGCTAAACCTGAATTATCTCAATTCAAATCGCAAATAGTTCTGCCAGATATTCAAAAGCCACAAGTGCAACAACCGGAGCCAACCCAGGAAGAGCTGGCGGCTTTCGAAACTGCAAGAGCGGCTTATTTAGGCGCATTAGAAAGCGGCTACCAAAATTTCAAAGGGTTTAATGTAACGGCAAAGAGCGGAGATGTTCAGTTGCCGGTAAGTTACAATGTGAGTCCTGAGGAACAAGTAGCCACAAAAAAGGAGTTAGAGGACTTTAATGTTAATGGTTTTTTTGACAAGAGATGGTGGGATGAAAAAGGGAACCCTCATGTTACGCTGATGCAAGAAGATTTGTATTTGCTTAAAAATAGGGATAAAATCCTTCAAAAAACCGCCAATGAAGCCGCTGCACAGATGTATGCGTACATGATTAAAAACCAGAATAACATTAATCTTAAAGGGGTTAATCCATCCTTGGGGCCGGTTAATCCAGTACAACCAACTCCAGTAAATGAATCACAAGCTCTGGCAGCAAGTATTTGGAGTTTATAATCTTTTACTAATTAAATTTTAAAACAATGGCAGGCATTCCTACCAGTAACATATTGCAGCCGGGTAATATATCAGTATCTGGCGGCGCGAATCGGGCGTTAGTGTCCAACCTTCAATTATTAACACCTCAGTATTATAAACAATTCGTTGAAAAATACGGAGCAGAAAACTGGACATGGTGGTTAGCTACTTATGGCGGCATGGAGCAAGTTATGAACCGTAACTTCTTCTGGTTCGAGAGCCGGGGTAAACTTCAAATCGGTATTCAGTTGGCATCTAATGCTACTGGAGCTACAGCCGGAGCTACCGTGGCATGTACTCTTGCTTCTGCGTTTCACTTCAATTCCGGGACTCAATCACCTTTACGTGTAGGAGAAACAATTTACATTGCTTCAACTGGCGTTGGTGGTGAAATACTTGGGCCAATTGTTGAAACCGCAAATGCTTTCACATTTAACTTGCGTCCGAAGCAGTCTACTCAATCATTGGCATCTGCTGGCCAAGCATCTACATTGCTGGCTACAGATGTAATCATATTTGGTGGCCGCGTGGATGTTGGCGAAGCATCTGGAACAAACATCCCTCAGGTGTATCTGACTCAGAAATATGACAATGATATTACTGAAGTGCATGATACGTGGTCTGCAACGGATTTGGGTGAAATGACTGATGTGTTTATTGATAGTGGCGTGAGTGGATCTCCAATTGGCGGTGCAGCTCAGGCTGGTACATCTTATTTCACATATCTCGGGTTGGTAAAAGCATCTCAGCGTTTCGTGAATAACGTAGAAAGAAAATTGATGTTTGGTGACGCTGTGGATAATACAGGGTTAGGCACTGACACCTCTGTTGGCACACAGGGCATCCTGCCAAAGATTTTGGCCGATGGTGAAACTGTCACCTATACTCCAGGTAATTTGGATATTCCATTTCTGCATACACTTACTAGGGTCATGGATGTGAATGGTTGTGTGAAGCAGAATATGTGGATGGCCGATATTTTCCAACGCCAAGATTTTTCTGATGGCATTTTCCAAACATTCCCTGCTGGGGCGTTCGTTTGGGGTCAAGGAGAAAAATCAGAAGATGCAAGTGTGGCATATGGCTTCAAAGTGATTGACATTGATGGTTATCGTTTCCAGATCGGTAAATATCGCAATTTCAATACAGAGGCATACACCGGCTTAACGCCCGCTACGGATTATTACCGGAACTTTGGGTTCTTGTGCCCAATGGGTGAAACCCCGGATGCTAAAACGCCATCACGCGTTTACAAAAACATCACCGTTATGACTCAGCAGCCGCCTAAAGGTGGTTCTATAGGTAATGGTATTCGTGTATGGAACTGGGGTGGTGGCTCTACCAATCCTACGGATGGTACGCTGCGGGATAATATTGAAATGGCAACTTATCGCGGAACCAGGTGCGTTGCTTCGAATCAGTTCATTAACATAGTAAGTGCATAATTAGAAATAAAGAGCTCCCTTAATAGGGGGCTCTATTTAATAATGTTTTGGCGTGGGTGTTCTCTCTTAAATATGCGCCACATTAAAATAAAAAAAATGGCAACTCTTAAACATGTTCAGTTCTCCATGAATGGGGAGCCGGAAGAAAAGTCAAAACCAATTGATGCGGATTATGTTCCCGAAGCTAAAGTTCAGGGATCAATAAAAGGAGCAGATGAAAACTTGAATAAGTTGGTAATATTTAAGTTGGTGAAGAAAAATGTAGGCGGCGTTTATATTCAGCCTATTGATTATGCGATAAATCCTAAAGAGCCAGAGAAGGGGCCACAGATGATCCGACTGTTGAAAGGAGTCCCATCCATTTGGGCGAAGGATCAAAAGGATATTCCAGAAAACAAAGCCGCAAAATTGATGGAGTTTCTGGAATGGCCAAAAGGATCAAGATACATGTACGTTCAGGCATACGATAAAGCCAAGCTGGAGTTCATGGAGTTGTGTTGTCACAATCGCTTAAACCAGAACAGAACTAAGGTAAGCAAGACGGAGTTCTTTTTATATGATCCAGAAGCGGCTGATAAAGAAAGGCTGGCAGCAGAGATGAAGGAAATTGAAATGTTGATGAAGGCGCAAACGCAGCCGGTAGAGAAAATGAAGAAGCATCTGTTTTATTTGGGAGGTAAATTAACTCATGATATAACGGGCGCTCCAAAATCAGAAGATTCATTGAGAATGGAATATCTCCTGATGGCAAAACGAAATGCAGCGGAATTTGAAAAGAGTTTCGATTCAAAAGAAGTAGATGTTCATTATAAAATCAGGGAATTGATTATTGAGGGCAAATTGGATATTTCAAGAAATGATGGTCGGGTGTACTGGGGAAGTAATGGTGCCGTAGCATGTAATATGCCAAAAGGAGAAAATCCAATTACTTATTTGACACAATTATCTTTGACGAACACAAAAGAGGGTAAAGAATTTAAACAAGAACTTGATAGATTAGCAACATAAAAGGAGGTAGTCATTGGATATAAACCAGATGTATGACCTAATGAAATACATTATCAGAAAAAATCAGAATGGTAATTTAAGACCGCAAGATTTCAACCTGGTAATAAATACGGCATCTATATCATACATGGATTATCTTCTAGGTGAGTTCCAGAAATATGTCGCTGGAAGACCTTTGGCCGCTGTCGAATTTGGGCAAAACCAAGATATTCGTCAGCGGCTTAGCCCTTTTATACCAGCACCTATTAATATAACTATTAATGGCAATGGGTATGGGGCTTATCCAACTGATTATCTTAATTCAGATGCTATGGTTTATGGGATATATAAGCAACGAGTTAAATACATACAGCAGGATCGGCTGTTTAGTCATCTGAATAGTTATATTGATCCAATAGCAACAAACCCGATATACCTTATATATAAAGATGGTTTTCAATTTTATCCAACTGATTTAGGATCAGCCACGCTTTCGTATATAAAAAAGCCAGCAACAATGGTTTGGAATTATACATTGGATGCATATAATAGACCTATTTATAATCCAGTTGGAAGCGTTCAGCCAGAATGGTCGGAGCTGGATCAAATGGAAGTCCTTGTAAGGGCATTGGCGCAAGTTGGAGTCAATTTACAATTGAGAGATGTAGAGCAATATAGTCAGGTCATAAAAACACAGGGGCAGTGATATGAAATATATAAATAATATTATGACAAAAGATATGGAAGGTGAAATTTGGAAGGGAATCGAAGGGCACCCCTATTATCAAGTAAGCAGTAATTGCAGAATAAAATCATTACCCAGAAGCTGGGACGGCAAGAGGTGTATTGTGACCATAAAGGGGAGGGTGTTAAAATTAAGAAAAAATAAAGATGGATATTTAACGGTACAACTGGGAGGGTTTAGTAATCCTATGCTGGTTCATAGAATATTTGCAAAAGCATTTATCCCTAATCCAGAAAATAAACCTGTTATAAATCATAAAAATGGGATAAGGGATGATAATACCATTGAAAATTTAGAATGGTGTACTCAGCAGGAGAATGTGCGGCATTCATTCAATAGTGGTCGTTCAAAATCATGGTTTACTGGGAAAAGAAACGAATTAAACCAAAAATCAAAAAGAATAATATGCGTTGAAACAAATGAAGAGTTCCCTTCAGGCGAAGAAGCAGCAAGAAAAATGAATTTAGACCCGGGGCATATTAATGCGATATGTAATAAAAAGAATAGAAAAACAACAAAAGGGTATTCATTTAAATTTGTGTAATGATACGAGGTGCACTAATAGAATCAGTTTTAATGCAGGTTTACGGTGGCAAGCCTACTGACGATCAGGAAATTACATACAATTTGTGCAATTTATATCTTCAAGAAGGAATAGCGTTGGCCGCTCAGGCCGCCTATAAATCAGCCATTCAATTAGACGGCGTTGGGTATGTCAATAACGGGTTTTATACTACCTATTCTGGGATCGCTATAACACAAGACTCAACTGATAATTTATGTTGGATGTTTACGCTGCCAGAAATACCGGTAGGTATAAGCGCAAATATGGGCATAGCGGAGTTGAGATTTAAGGCAGATGGATTTACATCTTTACCTGCAATACCTTTAAGCATCAATCAATGGGGGTATTTTGATAGCATGCCACCAATTATAAATAAAATAATGTATCTGCCGGAAGGGAAGGTTGTGAGAGCTAAAACCCCCTTAATACTTAGCCAATATACAGCAACAGTGAAAGTGATTAGTGGCGGTGATGTGACAAACTTAAATTCTGAGTTGAATGTGCCGCCAGATTATATACCGATGATTCGGGATCATATATTCACCCAGTGCATGAAAGAAAGAATGAATCCACAAGATTCAGTTAATGATGGGCAAGAAGAAAATTTAAAACAAATATAAATGACCCCTGTAAAAAACAAAGTACTTGTAAAGCCATTCCCATCAGACGAGTTATCCGCTGGGGGTATTTATGTTTCAGAAGCACATAGAGAGGTTAGTAATAAAATGGAAGTGATTGCTGTAGGCAATGGCACAAGCAAAACGCCCATGCAATTTAAGCCAGGGGATGTGGCATTTAGGGTTAAAGGATGCGGAGATGAATTTATCATAAATGGCGAGGTGCATTTTTTAATAGAACAGTCGTGGCTGATAGCTAAATTAAATTAACATGAGTCAACACCAAGCATGGATACCAATTGATGACTGCATTAATGCCTACATCGACGAATCGGAGCAATCCGTTCATAAATATTTCAAATTATGGCAGTTGGCTTTTCGTGTAATGACTGAACTTGGACTCGATTTTTTCTATCAGATTAAATCAGTGAAGTTGCCAGTTAATCCAAACTTTACTGTTACCCTCCCTTCTGATTATCTTAAGTATTCAAAAGTAGGAGTTCTAAATGATGTTGGTGAGATTATCCCATTAATTTACAATGACAAACTAACTACATACGCAGAGTTTTCTCCTGATAGGTTGCAAAAGACGCAGGATAATACTTTGTTCAATTTCTTCCTATTCAATACGCCCATCTGGTATAACTTCTGGACAGGTAATAGTTTTACTACATTATATGGGATGCCCAGCGGTGCGCCATTTGTTGGCAACTTTAAGATTGACAATACTGCTGGCGTTATTTTGCTAGGAGAAACATTTTCTTATAATTATATAATGTTGGAATATGTGGCCACGCCTCAGCAAGATCAACAGTATTACGTCCCGATTCAATTCAAAGAAGCATTTATTGCGGGGCTTGCGTGGTTAGATATAAGATCAATTCCATCAAGCAGGCGTGGTAATTTGGGAGATAAGAGGGATAGAAAGCATGAGTTTTATAATCAACGAAGATTAGGATGGGCAAGATATAGGCCGCTCAATTTGCAAGAAGCATATGAATGGGCGCAAACTAATTGTCGTCTAACAGTTAAAATATAGTTTTAATGGTTCAAGCGTTCCCATTTGCTGGTATTTTAAATTATGATGATCCTGATGAGGTAATACCATCCGTTCATCATAAGGATGCATTGAATATAGTATTCAAGGGGACTTTGCCTAATTTAAGAGCAGAAAATACTCCTGGGACGAGAGAGTTAGTGAATCCTTTTCTTATAAACGATGGGGCTAATTTATGTATAGGGAGATTCTATGATTCTGTTAAAAAAAGAATATTCTTCTTTAATTATCGTCCAGATAATAAGAAGGCGATATACATGTTTGATACAGTCGCTCAAATATTCTATAGAATAGCAGAGGAGGGGGTTAATGCTTCCGTAGGATCATTGGAGTTTACGGCAGCCAATCCTATCATTCATGTAAATATGATTTATGGGGATGCTGTACAGGGTAATATTTTATATTATCTAAATAGTTTTGGAGTGCCTAAGAAAATAAATATTGATAGGGCACTTGCGAGTGGGTATGGAACTATAATCCCTCAGTATTTGGATGTGGCAAAGCAGCCATCAGATACGCCTCCTTATGTAGCTTATGAGAATGACCCCGCAAATACCATAAATAATGTCAGGAAGAAATTATTCAGGTTTAAAATAAGATGGGTCTTCGATGATCAAGATAAATCGGTTACAAGTTCTCAAAGCGAAATGCCGCTACCATTGAATGCCTTCGATCAATCCATAGACACAGATCCGACAAAGAATTGCAGGATAGCTGTTGTGTATAAGACGGGGCCGTCTAATGTAAAAAAGATAGAAGTACTAGTATCTAATTCATTGGGGGTTACGATGAGCGATTGGTATTTGGTAGCTTCATTAGATAAATCAGTTGAAGGTATACCTGATAACGATATAGCTACATTCCTTTTCTATAATGACAGAGCATATACAAATATTGATATAAAGGAAAGTATTCAATTATTTGATTTGGTTCCGATAAAAGCTGGAGCGCAGATAGTTCTGAACGGGAGTGTATTGGATTATGGGAATATTACGGAGGGGTATGCTAATTTGACAAACTTTGGTGATGGGACTAATACGAGTTCAATATCAAATAGTTCGGTGCCGTATTATTATGGCATTTATTATGGTCTTTTAGCTTCAAATATAAATGGGGTTACATCAAATGATATTCATGTTGCAGTTAGAGGCATAATGATAATAGGGGATGTATATACTGTTTATTTTGATGATGCTACCAATATATCGTATACGGTTTTATCCGGGGATGATTCAGCGGCAGTAATTGAAGGATTAAGAGTGAGCGCAATAGCGGATGGGTTTACAATCATAAGCTCATCTTCTAATGATCTGTATATATTCAAAGTGGGGGTAGGTCTACTGAGATCAATTATTACAAATGGTTCAAGCAGCGTTAATTCGGCGCTAAATACTTCATTTAATGCATATGATTGGAACAGCAAATATGCGTTTGGATTAGTTTACTTTGATACGAAGGGTAGAACTAATGGAGTGGTATATACTAATGGATTTTCTGTTCAATCTAATTCATATACAGAGAGCAACCCGACTGGGGATATAACTAAGTTTAATGCCAGCATTTATCATCAGCCACCTGACTGGGCTTATTATTATCAATGGGTAAGAACAAATAATTTAAGTAAGTCTAGCTTTGTGCAATGGGTATCAGATAGAACGTTTAAGGACGTTACTGCTGTATCAGGACTCGTAAAATATGCCTATATAAGTATTGAATCATTAAGACAATTTGGTATAAATAATCCAGGAAGCCCATTAGGATATTCTTTTACTACGGGGGATAGAATAAGATTTTTTAAGCGAGATAACCCAGATGGGACAACCGCTAACTTGTATGGGTCTACCAAAGACTTTGAGATAATAGGGTCTATAATAGGCCCGAATATTAACGGGGATACTAAATCGGGCCAATTTATTAAAATAATCCTTCCAGCTACGGATGGGGCATTTGATTTTGGGTCAACAGGGTTTGATAATTATTTTATTGAGTTGTATACCCCAGCTCAGGCTGTAGCAAATAACCTGAATGTATATTATGAGTATGGTGAAAAATATGAGATATTCAATCCATCTCTATCTAATAGAGTTCACCAGGGGGAACTTCAAGATCAAATTTATTTAAGCCAACCCGCTACATTTGAGTTCTATAAAGGAGATGATTATGTTAGGCTTAGATCAATTCAGACCGGGAATGTTTATACATGGAATATTCCCACTACGAATGCGAATGGGTTCAGGTTTCTTGTCCCATTGAATTTTATAAGCTCCACATTTACAGACGCGAATGTAACACCTCATAGTATAGCGTATGCTGGGGTAGGTAATGCGTTTAATCCGACTACGGATAATAGGTGGTTTCAGTCTGCCCTGTTAGAGACTACATTTAAAATAGGTGGCTCTTTCTCTGTGACATTCCCGTCAGCCAGAGCTGGGGATTCGTGGCGGCTTCGGGTGCAAAATAGATTCGGGGATTCATCTACTCTTGTGGTGTTTGATGCCTCAAATGCCGGTACATATACATTCCCACTCACCTTGTTCACTAATCCAGATGGGAGTATAACCGATTCTGTTACATTGGCTAATGACCATATATTCCTATTGTTTGAATGTATAAATAATAATAGCGATAGGCAATGTACGTTCTTGGCGACAAATCTTACGCTTACGGTAGATCATGTTATCGCTCAAAGATGCATTGATCCAAATTTCTCGGATTACTTCCCTAGCTCTGTAAATTCTAACGGGAGAGCATTTGCATATAATGAAAACGCAAATCAAGTAACGTATCCTGTAATGCATAGATGGAGTTTGGCTTTCCAGAGGGATACGAATATCAATCAAACATGTAGATTCTATGATCAAAACTCTGATGAATTAGTCAGAGAGTATGGAGCTATAAAAAGGATGATGTTTTGGGATAAAGTGCTTACTTTCTTTCAAGAACGTAAGTGCGGCCAAACCGGGGTTTATAAAAAATTCATAACAGATACATCCGGTAATCAGCAGCTTATTACATCAACAGACATAATAACTGAAAATAATGTTCAGTATTACGCCGGAGATTTCGGTGTTGGCAATCAGCCTGATTCGGTAGTACAAAGTGGATTTGTATATTATTTTGCAGACCCGGTAAAGGGGAAACAATGCAGATTGAGTAGAGATGGCATCACTGATTTATCTGAGACATATAAAACGATGACATGGAGTACTCAAAATATATCAAAATATTTAAAAGATTATAGTTATACATATGGTGGAATCTCTAGGATAACAGGTACATTTAATATTAGAAAAGATAATGTAGGAGAATATTTATGTGTGTTGCAGCCGGGTACGCTTTTCGGTAATCCAATTTCTGGACAAACTATGGCATTTGATGAAACTAGGAATAGTTTTACAAGTCCTTATTCTTATCCCCCAGAGTGTATCATATGTGCTGAAAATAGTTTGTATAGCTGGGTGAATGGTAAAATGTACGTGCATGATCAAACGGGCGCTGGGGCTATGAATAAATTCTATGGTGTTTCATATGATTCATACATAACTAGGTCATTCAATTCAAGTTTGATTGAAAAAAAGAGCTGGATGAGCATTACGGAGATAGCTAATTCTATTTGGGATTGCCCAGCTATCTATACGAATTATATGAGTTATGGGTCTACTCCACAGCAAAGTAATTTAGTTTCTGAGGATTTTGCAGATATAGAGTCAACATATTCTGCTTCATTTTGGGGGGATTTAAATTCAATCGGTGCAGTTTTGGGAGATGTACTTAAAGGAAATCTAATCGTAATAAAATTTAGAGCTACAAATCCTAATAGCTTATCAACTTTAACGGCGGTGAATCTATATTTTATAGATTCTCCTTTTACAAATAGATAAATTGTATACATATGGGGCCAATGGATATATTATCAGGCGCGCAGGCTTTGGGTGGATTAATCCAAACTGGGGTTGGATTAATCGGCGCACGAAAGGCACGAAAGCAATTGGAAGGGTTGCAAACGCCTACCTATACCCCGGCTAAAAGTATTTCTGATTATTACAATCAGGCATTAAATAGATACCAGCAATCTCCGCAACAAAGCAATCTGTATAAAATGCAAGCGCAAAATATTGCCAGGGGCACAGCTCAGGGGATTGCCGGATTACAAGGAAGAAGAGGCGCATTAGGCGGAATATCTGGGTTGATTCAGGGGCAGAATGACGCGCAGTTAAAGGCTTTAGCGGCAGCAGAGCAAGATCAGAACCAAAAATTTTCACAGTTAGGTTCTGCATCGCAGGCAATGGGTGCAGAGGAAAGGCAAGCATTTAATATCAACAAAATGATGCCTTATGAAAAGCAATATAATTTATTAGCTATGAAAGCGCAGGCTAATAATCAAATGACTAATGCTGGGTTACAGAATATTTATGGGGCCGGGCAGTCATATTTAATGGGCAAATCATTATCTGAAACTAAGTCTTCAGATACGCTACCAGATTATAGTAAATATGAATATGGAAATCCGAAGTCTTCAACATATAAAGTACCATTAGCTAAATATGGCGGTTAATTACAATATAAATCCATATCAGGTAGGAGCTGTAGTCTTTGACCAAAAGCCGTATCTAGCGTTCTATGAACGCCAGAAGGCCAGGGAGGATGCAAAGAGTGATGCCTTAGAGAGTTATTTTAAGGATTTAAACAAGAATGTTACTAGCACCGGGATGCGCTCTCAGGATGTGCCAACTTTATTGCAAAAGAATAAGGATTGGCAACAGCATTATATTCAAAATAAAGCTGCTATTCTTAATCCGAAACTTGATAATGGAGCTGCGTATAGTAAGTATATGAATGGTTATCAAGATCAATTGGCTGTAACTAATGAAAGCAAAGAGGCCCAAAAAGATGATGAGCAATTAGCTAAGTTGAAATTTAATAAAGATTTCAATTATGTATTTGATGATCCGGATATAATGAAGAATATGGCATTAGCAAATTTGCCAATTGGTGATCCGAATAGAAAGCGATTTGATATTACTACAGCCATGTTACCGCCTAAACCTATAGGTACTAAAGAGAGGGAAGAATTTTCAAAATATGTAATTGGGGAGATAAAGCCAGATAAAATACCCGGTAACCCGATGAATGTTGGGAATTTTCAAACTCAAACACCGATTATGCATCAATATAGCGATCAAAATAAAATGATTTTTGGGCAAAAGGCATCTGACATTTACGATACTGATAAGAGCTGGAGAGTAGAGGCGAATAAAATGTTCAAAGAATTGCAGCATGACCCTATCCAATATCAGCAATTAAATGATGTGTATAAGAGGTATTATGGTAATGAAATAGATTCTCCGAAGGAAGCGTTCATGGCTAAAACAATATTAGATCATGATATTAAGAGCATTGAATATGAAAAAGGAGATGATAAGCTTGGATTAGCCACAGCCACAGCCGCATTGCGTCATAAATATGCAGAAGATGAAATTCGCCTAAGAGAAAGTATTAAAAATAAGGGAGAATCAGAACAAAATGACAAAATAGATGAGCTCTATAGTAATGTAATAAAAGACGCATTGAAAAATAAAGTAAAATATGAGCCAGCAGTTGGTAAGCCGTTTGATCAGTATCAAATAAATGCGACTCCGGGGATGAAAAAATTATTTGGTATCCCGGATGGCAAAGGACATATGATGTATCCAGACGATTTCAGATTATCTCCTGATAAAACAAAAGTAACTCCAATATACTTTGAGCACTCATATGATGATAAAAACAATAGAACAGAAGAAATAGTAAAAGATAAAAATAATAGAGCCAAAGTGCTTATGGATATAAGTAAGCCTATATTGGAATCTGAATTTAAGGAAAGATGGAAGAAAGATATAATGGGGGCCGAAGCATATGGCAAATCATTAAAGGACAATAAACAGGCATCCCCCGAGTCTAGGAAGTATAATATAGATGGCAAAACGTACACTCATGAACAGTTAAAAAAGATGTATTCTGAGGATAAAATAAAACAATATCTTGACGCAGGAATAATAAAATAAATGGCAGAAGAATTAGCGACATATGACCAAATAGGTGGGCCTGGTGATCCT
>Ga0105238_10002783_pt1 | contig 17454 bp, 19 predicted proteins | sample KBSC34metaG_FD_81526 | JGI IMG/M metagenome (GOLD analysis project Ga0105238, IMG submission 81526) | Corn rhizosphere microbial communities from Kellogg Biological Station, Michigan, USA - KBS C3-4 metaG | ecosystem: Host-associated > Plants > Roots > Rhizosphere > Soil | place: Michigan, USA... | reverse complement strand
TGTTATCTGCCAGCGGAGGAAGAAGACGCTCAAGATGTTGCGAATGTCATTCGCTCCTCCGGACGGAAGGCAGTTCTCCTACCAGGCGATATCCGCGACGAAGCCTTCTGCATAAAACTGGTCGAGGACGCCGTAAAGCAACTCGGCGGTCTCGACATCCTCGTAAACAATGCGGGCCGCCAGCACAGCGCAGATTCGATCCTCGATATCAGTTCCGATCAATTCGACTGGACGCTGAAGACGAATGTCTATGCGATGTTCTGGATTACGAAGGCCGCAATACCGCACATGCCTCCGGGCGCCGCGATCATCAATACTGCCTCGGTGAACGCATATGATCCGGCCGAGAATCTCGTGGACTATGCGTGCACCAAAGCCGCCATTGCGAATTTTTCCAAAGGGCTCGCGAAGCAAATGGCGAAGAAAGGGATTCGCGTAAACGCAGTCGCTCCCGGACCTTTCTGGACGCCCCTGCAAGTGAGCGGTGGTCAGACGCAGGACAAGCTTGAAAAATTCGGCGCGGATACGCCGCTGGGTCGCCCCGGCCAGCCGGCAGAAATAGCAACGGTGTACGTAGAGCTTGCATCAGCAGAATCGTCTTATGTGACCGGACAGGTCTACGGCGCTGCGGGCGGACGTGGCAACCCGTGAGCCGAAGAGCAGACCGTCAGTTATTGGAGAATTCTATGCCGAATCGACCGCAGGGCGCCGATACGTCGGTGAACCGGAGATATTACCCACAGGCTGGCCGTGAGACGGCGGCCGCAATTTCTGCTCGGATATGACGCACCGTGGACATGCTTCGCAGCGTCTTTGGAGACGGCTCCGATCTCTCGCCGTGGCAAATGGCCGCCAGAGGAGTTCTATTTTTTTTCATCACCCTCATTTTCATCCGGCTTTCGGGCAGACGATCGTTCGGTCAGCACAAGCCTTTCGACGCTTGCGTAACGGTACTCCTCGGTGCCGTCCTGAGCCGCGCGGTAGTGGGCGCCTCGCCGATGGTGGCCACAACGCTCACATGCGCATGCATCGTGCTTCTCCATCGACTCTTAGCATATCTAAGCACTCTAAATCCGCGGATCGATCGTCTAATCAACGGCAGTGTACGAGTGCTGGTTATCAAAGGCTTTGTCGATCCAAGCGCATTGCGCAAAGGACTGGTTACTTTGCCCGAGGTTCAGCATGCAATTCGGATGCATACGAACGTCGATTCGCTACAGGCCGGCTATACGGTTTTTCTCGAACGAAATGGCGACATCACCGTCGTTGACCCGGCAAAGGAGAGCGCGTCAACATGAAATCCAAGTCACCGTGGGATGCGTTGCCTGCGCGAAATGAAGACGGACTCATCCTAGCAGTCGTTGAAGCCTCCTCCGAATCCCGCGCGAAATTTAAGTTCGAGCCAAAGCGCGGCGTATTTGAATTGGAAAGCCTGTTGCCCACAGGTACGGCTTTCCCGCACTCTTTCGGTTTTGTTCCGGACACCCTGGGCGAAGATGGCGATCCGATTGACGTCGTAATCATGACGGACGAGCCACCTCCTGTCAGCACCGTGGTTCCTTGCCGCCTTGTCGCAATTTTGGAGGCAACACAGAAGGAGCACGGTCAAACCATCCGCAATGACCGGCTGTTGGCGGTCGCCGATTGTTCGGAGCGTTACCGGGACGTGAAACAGAAAAAGGACGTTGATACCGCTATTCGAGATCGCATTGCGCAGTTCTTCGCCTTCTACCATCGAGAGAAAGGCAAGACTTTTACGCCTCTGGGATGGAAGGGAAAAAGCACTGCCCACAAAGCGCTATCTCGGGCGATAAATGCTGCCGCGTCTAATAGTCGCGCGAAAGCCCCTGGTTGAATGAAATAATCAGACCGACGACAGAGAAAGTTTCTCAAAAGTCGTCTTGAGAGTTGAACACGACGACTCGTTAGCTGCGATTCGAGATCGTTTCAGAGGGCTTAAGGACTTACGGGTTTCGTCAGGCAGCGCGGAAGTTCATCGGCGACTTCGCGCGCAAGATATCCCACCGGGGCTATGCGTTTGGCCAACCGCCGGCCTGCAAGTGCGTGCGCATACACTGCCCACCCCGCTGCGACGACAGGGGGAAGCCCCCGTGCAAGAAGGCCAACTAGGCCGCCAGCGAGTACATCTCCAGATCCGGAGGTGCCGAGTCCCGGATGACCATGTTTGTGAACCAATAAAGTCGATTCGTGCATCACGAGAGTGCAATCGCTTTTTAGTACCAAACAACCTGTGTGTGATCGCGCGAATTGCTCCGCCGCAGCTATAGGATTTTCGCTGATGCGGCGCTTGCTCCAGCCAATAAGCCGAGCCATTTCTCCGTGATGGGGTGTGCATACTAGCCGGGCCGGACGTGATACTTGAGCAGTCCGTAACACTTCAAGGGCGCCGGCATCAAGTACGATTGGAACGCGAGTCCGAGTCGCTATGTACCGGACCAGTTTGACAACTTCGCGATCGCTCGGGAGACCAGGCCCTATCAGTATCGCGTTGGATTTCTCAATTGCCTCGTCGAAAAGCAAAGCTTGGCGCTTGGATCTGAAGTTGAACGAATAGATCGCTGCTTCGGGCACCGCGTGCGCGATTGCGGCAACCGCAGATCGCTCAGCAGCAATCACGAGCTTTCCGCAGCCCACACGGAGGGCCGCTGTTCCTGCGAGTGTTGCTGCGCCGGGTACCGTGGTGCTACCCGCAACAACCAGAGCCTGGCCCCGGTCTTCTTTATCGCTTGTGCTATTTATCGCAGGCAAGGGGTGGCCGTGAAGCCAACGTCGCGTGATTCTGCTTGGGCGACTCACTTGGGTCCTCCGGGAGTATCGCTGCCGCGAGTCACCGGCGCGCTGGATTCACGCAGTGGCTGAATGAAGTTGGCTCTTACGAGTTGCAGCCCCGATCGACCACGCGCGTATTCAACGACACCACAGTTTGGTACGTCTGCTTTGGCGTCAATTTCCAAAATGCCGCGCTCATCCAAGTGCTCGATGAGATACCGAATACAGTTGACGATTACTTGGTGGGAAATGATAAGTACTCGTTTGCTTGAATCGTCTCTGCGAAGCATCTCGACTAGGCTTCGAAGACGAAGTATCACGTCGCACCAACTTTCTCCTCCTGGTGGTCGGAAATAGAACTTGCCTACGGAGGTTAGTTGCTCCGCCAACTCGGGAAATCTTTCGCGAATCCCAGCCCTCGTAAACCTGTCTAGCACGCCAAATTCCTTCTCGCGCAAACGCTCATCGATGCAGGGCTTAAGGGACCTGTTGAAACGCTGGACAAGAATTTCGCTTGTCTGCCGAGCGCGAACGAAGGGCGAGGCATAGAGCACATTAGGTCGCCGGCGAGCTGGTAACCGAGCGAACCAGTCTCCCAACGCACGCGCTTGCTGCTGACCGAGACCGGAAAGAGACACATCAGCATCCCTGGTTGCAAGTTCAATGACAACCGAGCCGTTCGCTTCCGCGGCATCCCTTGCGACATTGCCCGCGCTTTGTCCGTGTCGTACTACCCAAAGCCGCTGGGGCCAATCCATCGTTGCCACGCGCAACTCCTAAACCCTGAGAAACCACGGCACCACGATGTGTATGTTTAGCGCAGCGTGGCAAAACATGTGCTGACTAAATTGCAGCAGCATGCTTCTGCACTCAGCGCGGCAATGCGCATGCTCGTACGACTTGCCGAGAACACGATCGGTCCGGACTCCGTTCTTGTTCAGATTCCGCACAACGCGTGCATCTTGCAAAAGCGATGTTGAAGAAGCTTTGCAAAAGAAATTTTTGCAGGGTCATTCGATGGGATTACAAACCTGTTAAATCGGCCGCAGGTCGCTACAGAGCTCACGATCCGACGCACACGAATTCACTGGCATGACGTTTGCCTTAAAGCTCGTGCAACTGGTGAAGCGATTTGGAGGAAGCAATGGCAGCCAAGAAAACGCCCAAGAGCCATACGAGCAATACGAGCAATACAGCGAAGAAGGATCCCACGACTCAAGGCATGAAGCAGAAGAGTCCAAGCATGGATGCTGACGCATTTTTACGTCAGGATCACCGCCAGGTGGAATCTCTTTTCGAGAGGTATAAGGCGACGGATTCGAGCGAGGAAAAGGCTTCTCTCGCGCAGGAGATATGCAGGGAGCTGATTGTACATACACAGCTGGAGGAAGAACTTTTCTATCCGGCTTGCCGTGATAAGGGTGTCGAACATGACGCACTGGACGAAGCCCAGGTTGAACATGACGGCGCCAAGATAATGATCGGCGAGCTGCTCGCAGGTTCGCCCTCCGACGACTATTACGACGCCAAACTTACGGTGCTGGCGGAATACATCAAACATCATGTCCGCGAAGAGGAGAAGAGCGACGGCATCTTCGCGAAAGCCAAAGCGGCTGGGGTGGACATGAGCGCGTTGGGGCAGCGCATTCAGGCGCGCAAAGAACAACTGGTTCAGAAGGCGCAAGGAGAAAGCTTACGCTCCCCGGAACCCCGTTCGCTGAGTCTGCAAGATGGTCAATCGAAACGTGGAGGTAACAATATGTCTAGACAGTATGAACAGGGCCGAGACGAACGCGGCCAATACCAAGATGAGGGTGACCGTTCCTATTCCCGCGGGCGCTCTTCCGATGAGAATAATGGCCGCCGCGGCCGCGAGTCTGACGACCGCTATGACAATGGTCGATTCACTGGTAGTCAGAACCATGGGGGGAATGGACCCGATCGCGATGACCAAGGTCGCTTTACCGCCAATCGTGGCGGTGGCAACCGCGATCGTAATGAAGACGAGCGGTACTCACGCCAAGACTACGGTCGATCGGATTATCGGGATGACGATTCCCGCGGTCGGGGGTGGTCTGGTGACCCCCAGGGCCATTCCGATGCCGCTATGCGAGGTTGGGAACATCGTGGAGGCAGTCGCCATCAAGACGAAGGCCGGAGTTATTCGCGTTCTTCCTCCGATCGTTATCAAGGCAACAATGACAACGACCGTTCTCGTGGAAGCGGCCAGGGTTGGTATGGCGATTCTCGCGGGCACGCGGAAGCTGCTGAGCGCGGGTGGGAATCTCGCAGAGGAAATGACGATGAGGGCAGCCAGCGTAGCAGTGGCCGGTCGAGCATGAATCGTTCCCGGGATGACGACGAAAACGGCGGCCGTTCCTACAATCGTTCGCGCGATGACGACGATAACCGCTCTGATCGCCGCGGCCAGGGAGGCCAGGGAGGATGGTTCGGGGACTCGGAGGGCCATGCGCAGGCAGCGCGGCGCGGGTGGCGGGATCGTTAACGCAAATAGTGCGCCCCGTCTTCCGACGGGGCGCATCTCTGGGAAACCTTGAGGGACGTTAAGCGGAAGGTCGTATGCGTGCAAAGGCTTGGAGCGTACGTGATGTAACAGTTGTCGTCGAAGGGATGGAATACGGCGGTCAGTACTGTTACTGCAGGAACGGCGATCTTATCGTCTACTACGGCGGAACGGTATGTTCGCGCATGCCGTATTCTGAGGATATTGTTGCCGCGACCGTAGCACGCGAAGCGATCCGCACTGAGATTCAGCGCCGCCTTCGAGAAGATGCCTTAAGCTTCGAACCATCGGAAGCTTCTAGTCTAGGAACGGCTAATGGGTAAGCAGCGGAGCAACGAAAGGTCCGAACCTCGCCGAGAGAATGCTGACACGCGAGAAAAGCCAACAACTCCTAGCGGCGACGCGCTGGATGGCACGGGCGAAGACAATCATGCATCAAAAACCGAGCCAGAACGAAAACGTTCCGGGTCCTCCGCGCGGCAAAGAAAAACCTCAGTCACCGATTTGACTGATCGGAAAGGCGGCTGAAGCCGCAAGGTAGGTACATATAAAAAACGGCGCAACGGACCCCGTTCAATGATGCTGGACTCACCTGCCGCCAAGCCGCCTACCTTGTACACTCGCCCGGATGGACATCCTCCTACTGGGCGGCGCGGATCACGGTACCTATTTTCCTTCTTTTCCGGAGGACGGCGGGCGGTACCGTTCGAGCGTCCGAGAAGACCTCACATACGATCGCGAAGATTCAACTCACGCAGGTCCAACCGTCGCTTTTCCCGAAGGCTTTTCGCGGCAGGAAAAAATCGATGCCATGAAGCTTTGGATGAATCGAACTCGGTAGTTGGTTCGAGGTAAGAATCGCCGAGGAACCGCCGCCCATACTCAGGAACGTGATGCCGGCAACGTGAATGTGAACGTTGCCCCCATCCCTTCGGTGCTTTCTACGCTGACTGTGCCGCCATGGGCCTCCACAAAGGTTTTGACGATGGCGAGTCCGAGTCCGTGTCCTGTCCCACCGACCGCTGCGCGCTCGGTTTTTCCTTTCTCAAATACCTTGCCGACAAAATCCTTAGGGATGCCGGTCCCATTGTCACTTATCCAACATTCGACCAGCGCCTCCTCACGGAGGTGACGCGCGCCAATACGCACCTTGCCGTTGGGCGTATGCCTAATGGCATTTGCCATTAGGTTCTGAAGAATCCGACGTAGCAAGTTAGCATCGGCGAGAACCATCAACTCATCGGGAACCTCATTGAGGAGCTGGGTATTGCCAGAATTTGCAATCGGCTGAAGATCTCGGTTTAACCCCTCGACAAGCGGCCATAAGTCCAAAGTACGTAACTCTACTTTGAGGCCGGAATCCGCTTCTAGATGGCGATTCTCGTCGAGAACTCTGCTTACTAGGGAGTCAAGGTGATTGACACTTCGTCGCAGTGCCTTCAATAACTGCGGCATTTCTGGAGAGCTCTGCGATTCTAATAGTCGGGTTTCCAAAACCGTCGTCGCCATAGCAACAACGTTAAGCGGCGTCCTAAGATCATGCGCGACAAATGAAAGATATTCTTCTCGACGGTGCTGGACTTCGAGCTCGCGCTGCTTTGCAAACGTCCCGACGGCTAAACCAATTGCCTGATCTAAGGCGCCATTTACGATGTTGAGGGTTCGGAACCCTAGGTTAAGCTTGTTTTGGTCGGCGAGCTCGAAAATGCAGCGCCGCAACAGGTTGTATTCCGCCACGACCTCGACGATGTCAAATCCATTTGCCAATCGGTGTAGGCCGTGCACAGGCGGATCTTTACTAGGCTCTCCAGATACGGATTCTTCGGCACCCGACTGAAGCGCCGCCACCATAGCCTCGAGGAATTCGGGGATATGGTCATCTAACGTAGGTGTGTCGAGCTTCCGAGCGTGGGGAAGCTGTCTTAGCAACTCACGCCAACGCGCAAGCAGCCTATCAAGATTCAGCTGCAAGAGTGATGCAAGCTCGAGCCAGTCGTCTTTCACTGGATTGCCCGTATATCTCTTTCGTAAGTGAACTACGAATCAGAAGCCGATTAATAGGGCCGCTGCGTGGTACTCCATTATATAAAGTACAGACGATATTTCACTGATCACTCAGTGACGTGGGTAATTGTCGGGATCCATTAGTCGCTTCTGTAGCGCTGGTGGCAATCCTTGAGCGTTAAGCTGAACGCGTGCACACCTTCTGGCCGCGGAGCTGGCAACAAAAAGTGCGTGTATGCATAATTTGCCTACTCACAAGCGGGAGTAGTTGTTCGAGGTAACTGCTCTATGGAGATTGCAAAGTCAATACTTCTTGTCGACGATGACGCGCCATTAGCGAGATCAATAAGTGAGGGGCTGAGGCTTTTGGGCTTTGAGGTCTCTTGGGTATCGGATCGCGCTCAGGCCGTAGCTACCTTGTGTGCGAACCATACCTTTGACGCCGTTCTCTTGGACTTGGACCTGGATGGCGATCGCGGTGAAGATGTTGTAGCAGAAGTGCGTGCAACGGGCGGTGGGTTACCTCGGTAGCCATCAGCGGCGCAAAGAATTTTCTCAGAAAGCCCTGCACCCCACAGTCAATGAGAATGGCCATAGAGAAAGCTATTGGATGACCTATACCTAGGAATGTAATCGCGGGCATCGTGCGCGGCCATTTAGCTTGCATTGCCTATTTTCCCATTAATAAGGGCATTCCGAAATGCGATGCCAAGTGTTGTACCAATCACGTCGTTACGCCATTGTCTGCAAGAATTGAGGGCACGATAGTTGCAGACCCTACACACCCAGATTGAGCGCTTTTTTCGATGCAAAAGAACATCCTACTCGTTGAAGACGACATCCCGTTCGCTCGGTCCGAACAACAGGTTCTGGAAAGCTTAGGACACACAGTCGTCGTTTGTCAGACGGCAAAGGCATCTGTGGATCGTTTGCTCATCGAGCGATTTGACATCATCGTGCTGGATCTTGGCTTAGGCAACTCTACATTGGAAGGATTGGGCGTTATTCAATCCATTCGACAAAAGGCGGTCCATGTTCCGCCCATCGTCATCACATCGGGGCATGGTCGGCAGTTAATCGAGTGGGCCGCGGCAACGGTGGATGCGTCGCAATGGCTTCAAAAGCCGTTCACGGCAGATCAGCTGGCGGGAGCTATCGCACTGATCGCAGAACACTAGAATCGTCGTTCGGCGGTTTGCAATCCGTCGCGCCTGCCGTCTTTGCATTTTGCCGGTTTGATTCGAAAGCAGATCTAAAGCGGCGCACGGCTACTTCAATTGATCAATGGCATGTAGCTTGCTGCCTCTCATTAGGCTGCGAACATCCACATCACGTAGGCGCTCGATTGCAGCCGCGCGGGGTACAACGATTGTGGATCAAGGAGAATCGATTGTGACGAATCAACCTAAGGAACAGAAACAGAAAGAGCAAGGGCACAAGCAACAGAGTAATACACCGGATCATGGCCAGCGTATCCCACGACAGCAGGAGGCTGGGCAGGAATCAAAGACTCAAGACGCAAGCAGGGATAGCCACAACCGGTCAAGCAATCGTTGAACTTCGCAGGGGGTCAAGGAGCACCTCACGCTCCTTGCCCCCGTCATCGCACTCAGTCGGGCCGACTTTTACGCGCCAAGGATCCTTAGCGACTGGAGGATGGCTTCGTTCGCGACGGTTTAGCCTCGCCTTACCAAGCCCACTTCAAGCCCGGCGCTTCGATTGGGAGAAATAGCTCCTTGTCATCAAATGCTCATTGGCCTCAACGAGAGCCACGACTATTCTGCGAGCCCTGATCAGCTCATTCGCGCCATCGGCCTGCGAGTCAACATACGCCCGCTGAAGCGCCATGTTGCTCGGCATTTTCCGGCGCAGATAGTTTAAGAAAGCTTGGCTGCTATTGGCAGCCTCCATATCTATTTCCAGAACGCGATCCTTCCATAGCACGTTTGAGCCGCCGTTCGCGTGACCGGGTTTTTTCGTACTGCCATCTGTCTTTACCTTGGGCAAACTCGCCGCGAAAAGCGGGGTTGCGCTTACGCGTTTTCTCAAACCTTCGTATGCTTCATCGGACACCCATTGCTTTATATTAAGCCAATGCAGAATGTCCAATTCGTCATACCCCACCGAGCTGATCGCGCGCTTCAAGATAGTAAGAGAACAACCGCATCCGTCCGCGAAAGCAGCGTAGGCGGGCATATCGCCGATCCGAAGAATGGCCATACATCACCTCGTGTCCCAGACTGGTGCGGATGATAAATATTGCTCAAAATTAGCCAATATGGCACGTAGCGTTTAGTCAGGAACTAGTCAGCTTTCGACTATGGTAATTCACACATTAATGCCCAATTTGAGTTTTACCCATGGTCACCAAGACAGCATCCAAACGCCTTTCACTTTCGCGGCCTCGAAAGGTAACCATCAAGAAGGCTGACAGGGATGACCTCGCGGAATGCCTCGGCTTCGACGTTGCATTCGAAACGGAACGTGTGAACGCGGCGATAAAGTTCATAGAGACCCAATTGTCACGCGCCAAAGCTCGATTGCTCGCTCTGCCTACAATACCCCTACCCGCGCACAAGGCATCTGAGTTCAGGGCGATCGCCACGGCTGCTGATGCTTTTGCGCTGACGCTTCAGCTCAGTCGAGTCCATCCATCGATATGGCGCGAGCTGTCCCTCGATACGAACGTGCTAACGCAGGTTCGCGAGCAGGCAGAGGATGTCCGCGACGCAGCCTCGCGCGCTGCAGCTCGGCTATCGAAAAAGAACCACCGTGGGGACTCTCTTTCCTTCTTCAAAGACTCGCTGGATAAGACGTTCGTCGCTCTGCGTTTTGCTTTCGACGCCCATTACGTGGACGGTCTCGACAGCGAAAGTCGTGCCTCCGACTTGCAAGAGTTTCTGAAGATTTGTCGGAGGTACCTGCCTCTTTCACCAAACAAGAAGCCGAAGGCTAAGCGCGAATAGACGGGCGAATTCGCCCGTCTATCGAATCGGCGGGTTTTTTTAGTTATTCATGATGCGACTCAGACCGCGGCATCCCGCTGCGGACGGAGCCGGCATATATGCACGCTTTAACTGAACCAAAGTCACAAAGAGAATCACTCTCACCTACACCCTGCACGATCGCCTTCCGCGACGTTCGCGACTTGGCCCCGTTCAAGGCCAATCCTCGCGCGCACAGTAGTCAACAGATCGAAAAAATTGCGCGTTCGATTGCTGAGTTTGGGTTCCTCGTGCCTATTCTGATCGACGAGAACAACTCGGTCATTGCAGGTCACGGCCGCCTGCGCGCAGCGCAGCAACTTGGAATGGTCAGCGTGCCGACAATCCAGGTTGAACATCTGAGTGAAGCGCAGAAACGCGCCTACCGCGTAGCGGATAACCGCCTGACCGAATTGTCAACCTGGGACGATGCGCTACTAGCGGAGAACTTGGCCCTGCTTGCGCAAGAGGATCTCACGTTCGACTTGTCGCTCAGTGGTTTCGAACTGCCTGAAGTAGACATTCTTCTTCACGGCGGTGAGGAGAAGACCGCACAGGACGATCCGGACGATGCGCAGGTCGGAATCGGCCCTGCAGTTTCTCTCCTCGGCGATGTGTGGGAGCTAGGCCCGCATCGTATTGTCTGCGGCGATGCACTGGATCCGGAAGCACTCGACCGCTTGATGCAAGGCGAGAAGGCCGCAATGGTCTTCACTGACGCGCATTACAATTTGAAGGTCTCGACGATAAGCGGCTTCGGCCGCCGCAAGCATCGTGAGTTCGAACGCGCGAGCGGGGAGATGACGTCCGCTGCCTTCACAAGCTTCTTGCAAAGCGCGATGGCGCTGATGGCGAAGCACAGCGTAGACGGTGCGATGCATTTCCACTGTATCGATTTTCGGCATCTGGTCGAGATTCAGGCCGCCGCAGCCCCGGTTTACAGCGAACTCAAGTCACTGATTGTGTGGGTGAAGAATGCCGGTGGTATGGGTAGTCTGTATAGAAATCAACACGAGCTGATTCTCTTATACAAACTCGGTACGGCCCCGCACCGCAACAACATTCAGCTCGGTCGCTTCGGGCGCAACCGAACGAACGTGTGGGAATACAGCGCACCTCGAAAATTCGGCAGTGACGACGAAGGCGACCTGCTGGGAGAACACCCCACGCCAAAACCGGTAGCCATGATTGCAGACGCGCTCATGGACACCTCGAATCGCGGCGAGATCGTACTCGACACGTTTCTTGGCAGCGGCTCGACCCTCATTGCCGCCGAGCGCGTTGGCCGCGTCGCCCGCGGTGTTGAACTGGATCCGATCTACGTCGACCTCGCGATTCGGCGTTGGCAGCGCTTGACCGGTCGCTCTGCGGTTCACGCGCAATTGCATTGCACGTTTGACGAGCTCGCCGAGTGCCGCCTAGGAGATTTTCATGGATAAGAAGATGAATCGCAACTACAACGTAGGCTACGCGAAGCCACCAAAAGCTACGCAATTCAAGCGAGGGAAGTCGGGCAACCCTGCGGGTCGACCCAAAGGATCGAAGAACTACATGACGGTGCTCATCACTGCAGCTAAAGAAAAGATCACCGTTACCATAAATGGCCGGCCACAACGTATCTCGAAGTTTGAAGCCATCTGTAAGCAAATCATGAACAACGCGCTCAAAGGGGACGCTCGCGCACAGCGACAGGTGTTCGACCTTATGGCTCGCGAAGACTCAAGGGCTGCGGCGATTCAGCTTGCCAAGGAGGAGAAGAATCCGATCAACGTCATCGTATCGCCTATCGACCTGGAGCTGTAAGAAGCAATCGGGCGGCCGCCGGCATGCGGCTGCCCGAATTTTGTTCCCGCGATGCGGTGCAGCCTGCATGCGAAACAGCAGCTAACGACGCTCGGTCGGCTAGCTGGAGCAAGACGCTGTCCGAAGATTCGCTACAATTGGTAATCCTAAATCGCGAGTTACTTCAATGCCGAACTTAGAGCACTTTGCTCAAAAGCGAAATTTCTCGGCTCGCTGCGAACTCAAGAAACAGACTGCAACGCTGCAGAAGGCATCGGCCGAGCAGCGTCGAGCGATAGCAAGTCTCAAGCGTCAGGTCGCAGACCTAGAGCGCGCCGCCAAGATTGCTAGTAAGCGATCGCAGAAGGCTGCGGTACTACCAGAGGCAGCGACGTCCGAGGGGTCACTGCGTTTCCGCGCCGACGGCTTCAAGACGCTTCGCAAGAAACTCGGCCTATCTGCAGAGCAGGCCGCTAAGCTCATCGGTGTGAGCGGGCAGTCGATTTACGCGTGGGAGACAAAACGGTCGGCGCCGCGCAAGTCGCAGCTGCCTGCGATCGCGGCGCTGCGGAAACTCGGTAAACGTGAAGCACATGCGCGCCTGGACGCACTGAGCGACGCGTGATGCGACTCGCAGGTGAGAACCGATGAGCGCGCACCATCGTGTCTCGCCCAGACGTGAGTTATTGACGAGGCCGCAACAGCCGAACGCCTTTACTGCATTGCCTTCGCGCCAGTCGTGGCGGGCAATCCCACTTTTTTGCAGAACGCTGCGAAGCGTGGATCATCACGGTAACGCAGAATGAAAGGATCGCTCAGCAGTCTGCCAATGCCGGAGTCGCGGGTGTCCCACGCGCGATCGAGCCAAGTGAACATGTTGTCCGGGTCTTTCCGCAAGCCGTAGACTTCGGCGATCTGGTACGCCGAGCCGTCGGCACTTTTTTCAATCAGGCTATTCACTGCCTTGTCTGCCGCGGCGCGGTCATTCCCGCCTTGTGTTGCGAAGGTCAGGGCAATGTCGCGCCAAATGTCCGCGCGGATCTGTTGTGCGGAAGTCAGGGCGGCATCATTCTTCCCACGCTGAACTTGGAGGATCACGAGCCCCGCGGCAATGAACGGGCTACCCGGCACGAATTCGACGGATTTGCGTGCGGCTTGCTCGGCCTCTTCCAACTGGCCGATCGCAGCAAGTTCCCAGCCGAGCCAACTCCAAGCTCCCCCATTGCGTGGATCGATCGTTATGGTTTGTCGCAGCATCGCTATCGCCTGCTCTGGATGGCCGAGCGTGCCCTGCATCCTTCCGAGACTGAAGCGGGAAAAGCCGTCGGCGGGATTGAGCTCCACCGCACGCCGATATTCGGCTTCCGCACCGGTCCAATCAAAATCCGCCCACTGCAGCAACAGCCCGCGCGCCGCGTGCGCGAAGGCGACGTCCGGATCCAAGCGCAATGCCTGATCCACGGCGACTCGCGCTTTGACATAGGCCTGCCGCTGTTCATCGCCACTTAAGAAAGTGCCGGCGAGCGACGTCCACGTAAGAGACAAATTCGCGTACGCTCGCGCGTAGCGCGGATCGAGTGCGATTGCTTGCTCGTAAAATCCAATCGCCGTGTGCGCGTCTTCCTGCGTTATCAGGACTTCGTGGAAACGACCACGCGAGTACGCATTCCAGGCATCGAGATTGCCACTGGGTGGATGATCGCTCTGCACCACCGCGCTGCCGCCGTCGAGCAGCTTCGCTCGCAGCGCGTCGGCGACCGACTGCGTAATGTCGTCCTGGAGCGCGAATAGATCCTTGTAGGGACGGTCGTAGTGCTGCGACCACAATGTGCTGCCATCGGCGGCTTTGACCACTGTCGCGCTAATGCGCACCATATCGCCAGCGCGGCGTACTGAGCCCTCGAGCAGATGCGCGACACCGAGAGCCTGGCCGAGCGCCGCACTCGGCAGCTTGCTATCGCGGAACTGAAACGACGAGTTGCGGCCGATGACTTTCAATCCCGCGAACTGCGAAAGCGCGGTGATCAGATCCTCTGACAACCCGTCAGAAAAATATTGCTGATCCTTATCGCCGCTTTCGTCGATGAGCGGCAACACGGCGATGGACTTGTCCGGAATCGCGGTCGACAGAGTAGAGACAGGCCTTGAGCTTTCAGTTGCAGTCGCGTTCTGCGGCGCTTTCGACATATGCCACAACAATCCGCCCCCGATCCCGAGGAGCAGCGCGAGAATCAACAGTTCGGTGCCGGTGGCGCGCTGTGCGCCGCGTTCGCCATGAAACCACGCCAGCACGATCGTGACGAAGAAGCCGACCGCGAGCATTATGATCAGTCCGCGTTCGATCGACTCTGGCCAACCGAAACGCTGGGCGACGATATCCACGCCCTGAAGCAGCGCGAACGCTGCTGCGACGTATGCCAAACCCCACTGCACAAGCTTGCGTTCTTTGAGACGTCCGAAAAATCCGTCCACGCGCAGCCCCCAGACAACACGCATGAAGTCTATCCAAAGCCTGCCGCGAGTGATAGCGACAGGCGCTGGCAGCGCCATGCATCAAGCGCGAGGCGTCGCATTGTGCGGTTTATCGACCGTTACGGCTGATAGTCAGTTGCCGCAATTGGAGAGGCTTTGATTCGGATGCGCTGGACTTTGCGCCTGTCCTTCCTGAGATCGCCGCGCTTCGGCAGCTGGGAAAGCGCGAAGCGCACGCACGCCTTGAAGCAATGGGCGTCGCCTAAGGCGCGCGCTGCGAGTGAAAATCAACAATGAAGCCTTTCGACCCGGAGCAAAACTACAGACCGTTCAGTCTTCCCGACCCTCCGGTGGCAGCACAACTGGTAGGCTTCCGGTCGTAGGGCGCGAGAGACGCGCCAACTTCAGTGGGTTGAAGGCCGTGTGGCGAGCCAGGCAGGCTCGCTCTGAATCTGTCCGAACCATCTTCGCAAGTGTTGGTACGGGTCAAGCGGTATCCGCGCCTGCTCGGAATACATCAGATACGAAGATACCGATATATCCGCAAGGGTCAGGCCGTTGCCGACAAGCCATGAGCGCCCCTCTAAATGCTGATCGAGAATGGCTGCAAGGCGATGATAGGCAGATTCGCCGCGGCGAATCTCCTCCACATCGGGTTCGCCGAGCCCTTTCCATTTTTTGAAGATGTTCTGGAACACGAAAACCCTGAGCGCTGGCGACCAGTGCTCCAGATTCCAGCTTTGCCAACGCAGGATATCTGCCTGAGAACGTGAGTCGAGTGCGGGAAATATTTGGCTTTCGGGGCGTTGGGAAGCCAAGTAGTTCATGATCGCCATGGTCTCCCATAGGATGAAGTTGCCGTCGACCAAGGTGGGAAACAACCCGTTGGGGTTCAGAGCGAGGTAGGCCGGCTGGTGTTGAGCGTCAGCCGCCACATCGACGATGCAATCTTCGAGCTCGATCTCAAGGATGGCCGCAGTCATACGAACCGAGCGAGCGTTCGGTGATGCCGGGTGATAGAGCAGTCTCATTGGCTTTCCCTTCTGTTATGCCATTTGAACTTCGGAACTACTGTGGTGCTAACGAGCGCTTGCGAGCGGAGCCTGCTCGATCCGGGGTGACGAGGCCGTTCGTCCCACCACAAGCGCCCACGTCAGAATCACAACCAACGAAACGTCGAAGTAGCCCGGCAGTGAGAAGAAATAGGTCCAGATCAAAATGGCGTAAACGACATTGGCCATGACAAAGGCGGCGACCAGGGGGAGCACAGTTTTTGCGCTCTGCTGCGCCTGGTTCGCCAGCAGCCAGAGCACCACAGCCTCGAGTAGGCAGTTAAACGCCGAGAAGAGCCCGTAACCGAAGTACATATCCCAATAGCTGCGCTTAACCCCCGAGAAGGCGAAGACGTGCGATTTCATCGCCTCCACGAGCTGCGCCTCTTCGGGTCCATGCGAGGGCGAGTAGGTGAGGAATAATGTGGTGTGTGCGAGGAACTGCACCAGGGCGACAACGGCGGCAATGCGAAGGAGCATGACGAGTTTCATAAAGTTCTCCAGAGTGATGACAAATTGAGGCTATCGCGCGCGCTTGAGAAAATCAAGTGGCGGTTTTACAATTTAAACTGCCGCCAGTAGAATAGGTAACGAACCCTTAGCGGAGAGGCAAACAACGGTGAAAAGCTACGGCCAATATTGCGCGTTAGCTAAGGCGCTCGACGTGGTGGGCGGTCGTTGGACCTTGTTGATCGTCCGCGAATTGCTGATTCGGGGGCGTTTGCGCTACACCGATCTACGCGAAGGGTTGCCCGGGATTGCGACGAACCTGCTCGTAGATCGCCTGCGGGAGCTAGAGAAATTCGGGATAGTTGAGAGCGCGATCGTAGGTCCGCCGATTTCGGCCAATCTTTTCTGGCTCACCGAACGCGGTGCGGCCCTTGAGCCTATCCTGATGCAACTTGGCGCTTGGGGCGCGCCATTGCTCGCCGAGGCGAGTAGCAAGGACAAGTTTCACACGCACTGGATAGCGCTGCCCGCGAAGCTTCATCTCGTCGATCTGACTCCCTCCGAGCCGTCGGTTTGCATACAGCTTGAGCATGCTGGCGAGCCCCTGTCGATCCGCATCAAGGGAACGATCCAACCTCAGGTCGGCCCAGCGGCCGATGCGGATTTGACGTTGAAGGGGCGCCCAAGACTGCTACTGGGAACGCTGCTCAAACGCATCGATTGGAACGCAGCCATAGCGGCGGGTCTCAAGTACGAGGGTGATCCGGCGGTACTGTCCCGGATAGGCAGGGCCGGCTCGGCAAACGGCCGGAGCTCGGTGCGTGGAATTTCCCCGGCTAGCAACGTTAACTGAAGCCGTTAATTTCGACGCTCAGTCTCGCGATCGCGCCGATATCTGACCTTGTTCAATTGCCCAAGCACTGGAGATCTTCTCGACTGAACGGCACTGGACTTCTTTCGAGGAACAAGAATGCCCTTTGCACTTCGCGATCACTTTTGATCGAAGATCTCCCATCTGCCTTCAAATCCTTCATCGCGCAGCACGCTCCACCGGAAGCCTGCGAATTTCGGGTCGCGGAACCACTTTGTGAATCGGTCTGGCTCGTCTATCAGGGTGGCGCCCGGGACAACGAAATACTGCACGCTCTCATCCGGGTCGTTCAGCACCACGAACACATAGACGTGCGATCGCTGGATCTTGGTGTGCGCGATCGGAAAGACATTCTTTTGCCGAACCGTCTTGACCTGGACTGCGAAGGACCTATCCGTCACTGAGTTGTAGGCGAGCAGATCGACCGACTTGGCGTTGCCAAACGTAATGCTGGTCTGCAACCCCCGCTTCAGCAGTTCGGCTGCGACGAAGAGTTCGCCGGCAAGACCGCTCAATTGACCGTCG
>Ga0105238_10002781_pt1 | contig 17457 bp, 34 predicted proteins | sample KBSC34metaG_FD_81526 | JGI IMG/M metagenome (GOLD analysis project Ga0105238, IMG submission 81526) | Corn rhizosphere microbial communities from Kellogg Biological Station, Michigan, USA - KBS C3-4 metaG | ecosystem: Host-associated > Plants > Roots > Rhizosphere > Soil | place: Michigan, USA... | reverse complement strand
CCGCAATTCCCATTCCTTTCTTTCCAATTACTCTCCGTAAAATAAATCGGGGCCCCGGAATTTCTATCCCGGGGCCCCGATTATTTATTCTTCGATTTCGAATTCAGAATGCAGAATTCGCATCATATCTACGACTTCTGGATCTGTAACAATCAAGGGTTCCAGCATTGGCGCCGGAACAATTTTTCTCTTACTTTTCCGAATTTCCAACTCCACCAATTCCATCAATTGCTGTGTGACTGCAATCATTCGATTGGCGTCATCGGTGAAATTCCGAACAACTTTTGCCTGAATTGCATTGTATGCATTTACCAGGTATTTGCTACCTTGGTCGGTGAACAGTCTTTTACTTTCCTCGTCCAACTGTCCGGTCAAATCTTCTCTTCCAATTCGCAATTCTTCTTGGAAGAGTTTACGTTCTGTCCGAATATCCCGTAGTACCTGATTTGCTTCCCGCACCAGTTCGCGCAATTCCTGCGCTGCTTCTTCTACACTTTTCGGCTGTTGCTTTGCCATGACGTTCCCTCTCTAACGGGGCCGCCGAATTTCTCCGACGGCCCCATCCTTAGAACGGATTAACCGTTCTCGTGTCCCTTGCTAGCCTTCCACTCTTCCATCTTACCGAGAGTGATTTGCTGCTGTTCTTCCGACATTCCCATTTCGGAAATGGTTCCCCGCACCCAGTCTTCGAAACCGTCACTGTCCGGTTCCATTTTCCCTCCCCAATTCAATTTTCTTGTCCCACTGCGATTTCTCCATTTGAATTTCAAGGAGAATCAATTGCAGTTCCAGCAGTTCTTCGCCTGTCCAATGACGGAACGAACGGCGAATATCCTTGTCGGCGACTGTGGATTCATACCCACTACGCGCTACAACAGTCTGTACCGCGTACCACAATTCCGTAAGAGACGTGATGATTTTCACGACTCGTACGTTTCCCGCCACCATCCCCAGTCGAAATCGTCCGGGTCGATTCCGCACACGTTGAAGAACCTTGCGCGCGATTCGTCCCGAGCGTCTTCCGTCTGACTGGGGTCGACGAATCCCGTCAGGAAAAGACTCCAGGCATTTTGCCTTTCCTGACTGTCCAACTCCGCATCTCCTACCGACAGAGCGGAGTCAAAGATTTCCTGGTATTCCCCGTACATGTCGTCAGACAGCTTCATTCCATGCCTTCCAATCGCTCGATCATCCCCGACCATGCTGCCGGGTTGCTCAACTGCGGGCCTACAATGTCCTGTAGCCAGCTTTTCGTTGCCGGGCCGTACAGTCGGTCCATCCCCGTCGCGCTGTCCTGTGCCAGGGCCCGCGCAAGCTGTCCGAGAGTAGGGTTGGTGGTGACCTCAACAAGGCCGACCATTCCACCCATCAATTCCAAGTCCACGGCGACTAGGAATTCTCCGTCGGCGTAAAGCAGGAATTCCATCCCCGTGGGGTCGTACACCTTTCGCAGGTAACGGTGTGCAATTCCCGCACCTTTCTTGAGCGGTACTCCCGGACGGAATACCACCACGTCATTGTGCGTGAAAATTGCTTCCGCAATCGTGTTACGGATGTACTTGTGCAGGTCACGATTCCGCATTCTTCCGCCCCTTCCTGATCTGGATTTGGTAGTACGTTGCTTTCTTTCCCTCAACCTTGAGACGCTTTACGCTGTAATCCGCGTCAAGGTATCCGAGTTCCGTACATACCCGATACCACAGAATCTTAAAATCCACGAACATGGTTTCGTTGTGCAGGTCGAGAAATCCGGGACTCCTATTCCCCAGAACCGTCCTCAGTGCTTCCTCTACTTCCGCACTCGTGTTGATTCTTTTGGTCATCTTCCCACCCCTTCCAGAACTGGTTTACATTGTGTTCCAGGGCGGCCATTCCCAGCCAAATAAGAATGACCGCCCCTGCGGTTACCCACACTATTCCGGGACACTCACCGTTCGAATAGCGATGTAGTGGGCAGTCCACCATGCGGTGGAAAGCTCCGGCGGAATCATGATGTTGTATGCATTGTCCGCCTTTTCCTCGGCAATGAATACCATGTCCCCACCGTACGGACTGAGCCGCGCCTTGCCCTGGATTTCCAGTCGCCGAATCATGAACGCGAATTCGATCAACGGCATTTCCGTCGGTTCAACATCCGTGAACTTCCGGAACTTAATCACCGCCCCGGTCGGATTGATTGCCTCCGGTCGAGTGGATTGCAATTCCCGAACCAACTGATTGATGTACTCTTCGTCATTCTCCGTAATCATCTCATCCATGCTTTTCCCTTTCCTGTTGCACAATTCGGTGTACATGTCGTTCCGTCCAACCCATAAGTTGGGCGATATCTTTTGCCTTGACTCCGAGATCCCGAGCGGCTACTACATTCTGATTCCGCTTTCGCCGGGCTCGGCTATACCTTCCCAAGTCAGAAAGTTCGTCATAAACTCGCGCTGGCCCTCGCTTCAATCCGGCGACATATTTTCTCACCCGTTGCCGAGAGTATCCCAATTCCTCAGCAATTTGCGTGATGGAAAATCCATCAATTGAATATGCATGTCCGATAGTTACCTGTTCTGTCACCTCCTGATTCTTGAGCCATACCAGCTCTCCCATTACTACATCAATGGGCCTCATTCTGAATCCTCCCTAGCAATTCCGCCTTTCCGTTTGAATCGGAAACGCTCCATGCAACGGACATTGCAACGATTGCCAATTCCCGAATCAGTTCCGAATCCAGCAATTGCATTCCGTGCTTGAGCCGTTGATAGCGAATGCGGTAGATCTCCAGGTCGTCCCGGTCTCTGACCAGATCTTCCATGACCACTCCCAGAGCCTCTACAGCAGCCCTCTCACGCGCTCCCACGCTGGCCCAAGGGTCTACCACCGGGACCACCGTTTCCGGCGGTTCCAGGGCCGTTCCGAGCGTTTCCGTGTCCGGCTGTATCTCGCCGGAAGGTGACTGCCATACCAAAGCCATTCCCGCCCCTGATTAATGCGGAAGCCCGGGAATCAAATGATTCCCGGGCTTCCTGCGATGTTCCTTCGATTACTTCTCAGTCCGTGCCTTAGCGAGGAACTTGACGGTCCACTCCCCGCCGTCCTTTGCGGGCTTCACACGCTTCGTGCGGATCGAGTACTTGGGACGCATCTTCGCAGCGGCCCGAATCTTCTTCAACTCGTTCTCGACCTCCGCCTCATTCTTGCAGGCGATTTCGAGAGAAGCCGAGTCATTCTTGAACGAGGCGTCGAGCGCGCTCACGTACTCCTCAATTTCCGCATCGGTGCTGGTCTCCGTGAGGGGGACAACGGAGACGGTGAAACGGCCCGCCTTCATTCCGGGGGCGAGCTTCGGCTCAGCGGGGGCGGTCGGAGTGGCGGGGGCGGTCTTCGCGGGAGTGCTCATGATCTTGCCTCTCGGTTGGTTGCTTGCTGTGGTTCCCACTCTATCACAGCTTGTCAAGCTGCATCGGGCGTTTGCCCGTTCCGGCTCCGGCGTGTCTCGCGAGCGTACTTCGCTGCGCGTGCCGATAGGTAATGCCGTATGACCATTTCCGCGTGATCCCTGGTGACATATCCGGAACCCTTGCACAGGCAGGTTTCCGTTATATTCAGGGAATCCCAATCCACGGAAAATCTAGGAATAGAACACATCGAACTTTTCCCCTTCCCGTTGAGTAATCCAGTCGTCCTCTTCATTCCGCAAATGCGGGTTGATCCATGGCAATCCATGTTTCCGAGAAATTGGGTCCTGCCCGCTGACCTTATTCCCGATCACCATATCGTGTGGAACTAGAGTCGCATTCTCCGCTTTAGAGCATGCTTTGCACGCCAGCCGCAGGTGTGAGCGTTTCCCGTTATACCCGCCGCCAATGTACACATTTTTCGGTTCCGTTCTCCAGGATCGCCATACGGGCATTCCATGGACCACGGCTTGCCCAATCCCAAAAAAGCGGGTAGTGGTAGCCGGGAGAGACTTGCGCAGATAAACATCTTCTGCCATATGGCGGAGTACATTTTTCCTAGCCAGTTCATCAACTGTCCAACCACGCCCAACATTTACGGCATCTTCCTTCCGCATCAACGAAGGACGATCCATCCCCCGGATTTTAGCTCGCCAGATATGAGCTCCGATTTTTCTATCCCACGCCTGTACCCAATACAGACCGTTCTGGATATATGTAATCCCCTTGTACTGTGTAGCGTCCCACTGCCCCAATCGTTCACCCACGTTGAGAATCCAGTTTCCCCCATCGTCTTTGCCATTCCAGTCCGTTGTAAAACCATCAGTCTCCACACCGAACAAGACATGTCCCGCTTCCCCCTCATTCCGCTTATTCGCTTTGAAGACTTCTGCCATACCACGATAGATCTGAGCGCGGGTAAAACTAGTCACCCACCCCGCCCATTCCAATTGATGGAACCTGGGAGGGATATTAAATCCTTCATCCCTCTCCCACCCCACCCGCTGAGCCATTTTCCCATACAAGGAATTCAACGCAAGCTTTAGAGCCAGTTGGAGAGGATTTCCTGCCTTTTTCCATTCCAACCGTTGCTCATACATATCCCGTACCCAGTCGAAAGGTTTCGTTCCATCGGAATGGAATACCCATCCCTCTAGAACGTGATAACCCTTACTGCCGTGGACCAACTTTGTTTCAGGACTCCAGTACCATCCATCGACACGCCGGGGATAGCCAATAGTTCCATCATGAGTCCGGTAGGGGAGACGCATAGGACCCGAACGGATTGAGGCGTGAGGATCGCTACCAGCAATATGGTAAACGCCGAATTCTTCGATGTGATCAGGGTTCTCAACATATTCCCACCAACCCGATGCAAGACTAGGTAGCTGAGAAATTGCGTACGGATATGCGGAGTTGATATCAAAATTCCACACATCCCCTTCGTAGTTCCCAACCTTGAACATTTCAAATCGACCGCCGAAGAAAGCATGCTGTGCAGCGTCGTTCACTTCCTTGGGCAGAAGTCCGGTAATTCCTCGCTTGGCTTCCTTGGGCGAAATTTCCACCCGAGCCATATGCTTGGAAATGCCTTCCCGGGTAAACAGCATATTGCTGAGCGCTCCGGGACCGTGCCATTTAGTCAGCTCGAATCCAGCGAGTTGCAAATTCTCTCGTAGATTTTCTGCCAACTTCACAAGCCAAATGAGTTCTTTCTCCCAATAGCTTTTGATGATGGCAATGTCATCGTAGGTGAAGTTCTCTCGATTTCCCTTGCCTTCCTGAATTTCCTTTACGTCAGCAACCTGACCGACGAAATCATCCAATGCCTTAAGGAAGCTGGTTCCAAAGAATGTGAAAATGTCGTACAGCCATACGGTGACGTACTGACCTTTCCAATTCCCCGAAACCTTAAAGTATTTCTTGGGTCGATATTCCAGGGAAAATTTCCACTTGAATCCCCAGTCATCATCCAAGCTGATTCGCTTCTTACCAGACCGGCGAAGTCTGAGAACGTCATGCGGTCGGATATCGCAAAGGATTTGATTCACATCATAATCAGTTGCGTATCCGACATGCACGGCGTAGGGATTCTCACTTCCCGTCTGCAATAGCAGTTTCAACATGTCCAGAGTTTTCAATTGCCGAGCTTGGACATGCAGACCCAACGAATTTCCGAACAACACATAGGGCTGCGGACCATCCGATTTCGTGCCCTCCCCATCCCATGCAATGAACGGTCGCACCATTCCAGGGACATTCCGTCGCTTCGTGCGAATTGCGATAGGATTTTTCGCAACTCGAAACTTGGGATTCAATCCTTGGAACTGCATTCCCACCCCTAATATCCGTTGATTTCCCGCCAATGATCCCAGTCAAAGTCTTCGGTTTCGATTCCCAAAATATCGAAGAATTCTTCCCGAGCGGCATCTCTTACGTCCGGTGATACGTCATCCATAATCCATCCGTATTCCATCATTAGAAATGCATCATTCAATTGTTGGGGGTCGTCCTGGTAAGAATGACTGAGAGCATCTTCGAACAATTCCCGGATCTCATCATTCCGTGAATTGCCGTAGAGGTCATCGAAATCGTCCCCAGACGCCACATTATTACTCCCTATGGCTACGGTTAAGGGCAGGGAATCTATTCCTAGATTCCCTGCCCTTAACTAATTGGGGTTGTTACTCCGACGCCCGGAATTCCATGCGGTACCGAGGCTGTGCCGGGTTCTTGGCGTTGGGACGCTGCGAGAGACCGCCAGGGACCGTCAGCCACATGTGAGCGGCCTTGGGGTCCTTCCCGTCCTTGATACGAGTCTCCGTGAGCTTGTAGAGCCGGTGGGCGATTCCGAACGTGGAGTCGACCAGACGGAAGGGCTCCCCGGTTGCGGTCTTCCCGATCGCCTCTACGGTCAGCTTCGGGCCCGTGTCATCCAGGCCGTCCCGGATGCTGAATTCCCAAGTGATGAGACGGAAGGCGCCAAGCGCGAACAACTCCGCCTTCTTGAGGTAGGGGAAACCGGAGTCGATTTCCTCTCCCTTGGATTCCTCCGCGTCGTGCTCCGCGAGGAATGCACGCTCCCCCTCAGTGGAAAGGAGAGACCGGATCTCATCGAAATCCATGTCGGCCAGCGCGGAGTATTCCCCGCTGACCATGCTTTCCAGGTTGTGGTAATCGGCGAGTTCCGGAAGTTCCTTCCCCTCACGCTTGAGCGCGTTGAGATCGACCTTTTCGCCGATCTCACCCTGTCGTGCGATTTCCTTTGCCATTCCAGTTCTCCCATTTCCATTCCCGGATATTCCGGGGCGGTCGGCCTGGCCGGTCGGCCGAGTCACTGACCTGCCTTACCAGGGTACGCGTGTCACTGACCTGATGTGCCGTCGACACAAGGTCCTTTACCAACATTTTACCTAAGCCCGATGCCGGCCCCTGGCGGGCAAATCGGACATTTCCATGTTAACCTAGACATACTAGTACAGCCATGTGACTGTGTGTAGTTAGTACCGGTTACAGAGCGTGACCCATCTTCACAAGACATTCACTAATCCTACGGCAAGGAATTGACCAGGAATGGATATCACGGTCGATATTCCGGAACCGGAATCGGAATCCGAGAATGAGGCGACGGAGTCACAAGCATTCGCAGAACTTTCAGAAGTCCATTCAGATCGTTCTGAGGAACACCGGGAAGCGTCGGAAGAAGCGGCAGAAGAAGCAACAGAAGCAGCGATCATTGCAATTGAAGCCAATGGACAGGCTGAGAATGCAGCTGACGCAGCAACTGCCGCCGCAGTAGCGGTAACTCTTTCCAATGAGGAAATCGCCCAGAGACTCGACAGAATCCCTGGAGAAATTGCGGCAGCAATTGCCGCATACATGGCGCCTCCTCTCGAAGAGGAACCACTCATTGATGAGACCGGCGAAGTAGTTCCTATCGTTCCGGATGAAGAACCTGTAATTCCCAAGAAATGGCATCACAACTTCCTGCAAGGTAGCGGAGGAATTTACCGTGGCGGACGACGATAAGGGATTGGTAGATCTCGAAGAAGAGATCTCCGGAACGAAGTTCAAGGTTTCGGACAAGCCAGTCACAGAGGAGAGAACTCCTCGCGTTCCTCGCGCTACTAAGAACGGGAATGCAAAGACTACTCCCCCTTACAAAGCGGGAGTGATCCAGGCCGGAGTGGAATCCACTTACGGCGGTATTGCCATGTTCTGGAGCATGGTAGACCCGGTGTGCGGTACGGCTTTCCTGGAGTGCGCCCCCAAGGCTGCCGAGGCGTGGGAAAAGCTGGCCAAGAACAATCCGGCCGTACGCGCAATGCTCATGCGCATCTTTACAGGGTCCGCCGCCGCAGACGTGCTTATGGCGCACCTTCCGCTAATCCTCGCTGTATTCGCCCACCATGGAATGGGCCGGATCATGGCAGATCATGCGGAGAACACTGGAAACAATGTCCGGCACAACGAACCGCAATACCAGGGATTTCAGGCCAACCTCTTCAATCAGGAATCTCCGGGGGAGGGAGTACCGACCCCGGAGAGTTCCTACGAATCTCTGTTCGCTGATATGGAGCCGGTTCCGAATAACGGGCACGGCATGACGTACAAAATGCCGGAGAATCCCGCACTAAGGGGGTGAGCCAATGTATGGGGCGCGACCGGTTCCGGAATCGCTCAAAAAGAAAACAGATCCGGAAACGATTCCCTATGTGGAGTGGGAAGACTTTCTAGCCACAAAATTTATGTGGCGTCAGTCAGAACACGTCGCGTGCATTGGGCCCAATGGTTCCGGGAAAACAAATCTCACAATGCATCTCCTTCCGATCAGGAAATACATTGTGGCTACGGGAACGAAGCCGAGAGATGACGTTCTAGAAGGACTGCAAAAACACGACGGTTTCCGTCGTATGCAGGAATGGCAAGAACTGAATCCCCAGCTGTATCCCAAGCGTCTTATTTGGCCGGACGCGCGAGACCTATATTCGGCCAAGCGTCAACAGGAAGTGTTTCGGAATGCATTCGCTCATATCTACCGCGAGGGTGGATGGTGTATCTACATTGACGAACTATGGTTCTTCATTCACCATTTGCGGCTGGAATTGGAAGTCCGAACGTTTCTGCAACAGGCTAGGTCGAATATGATTTCCCTAGTCGTTCTCACACAACGACCGGCATTTGTGCCAGTGGAAGTATATGACCAGTCAACACATCTGTTTTTCTGGCGAGACAATGACGAAAGAAATCTTCGTCGTCTTTCCGGAATCGCATGGCTCTCAGCAAACCTGGTACGCAATGCCATTGCGAATCTGAAAAAGCACGAAGTGTTGTACATCAATACTCGCACCGGGGAAATGTACAGAACCAAAGCACCACCACCGAAGGGAGGCAAGTAATGCACATCCACTTGGGAGCACTGGACTTCCTTACGACTTCCTGCTACATCATCGTTTTCTCTTTCCTTTGGAAGTACTTCGCTGTCCGCTGGCACAACAACACCGTTGGCCAGGCAATGAGCACGATTCTCTAAGGAGGTAGAACCATGGCAAATCTCGCCACTATGGCACCCACGGCGGGCGGAACCGCACAGAGTCAGTCCGGGCAGGCACAGGCCCAGGCATCGGCCGCCATGCGCCCGTTTATCCGCGCTGCGATCAACCACCGGGAATCGTGTGGTTACGACGTCAGCACTCAGCTTTCTGGCTCTGTGCAGAACCTCCCGGACATCCTCGTTCCGGCGTACGGATACCTCCGGGCTATCCGACTGGTCGTCACCACGACCGGTGGCGCTGCATCGGCTGCACCGGCATTCACGGAGAATGGGCCCTTTAACGCTCTTCAGAACATCATTCTCCAGGAACCGAACGGCGCGCAGATTCACAACTTCCCCGATGGTTGGTGGCTCGCAATGGCCAACAAGTACGGGGGTTACACCGCCTATGGCGATCCCCGTGCCAATGGCGTTTTCTCTGTCGCCGCTACCACGTCCCCCGGTTTTTCGTTCATGCTCCGCATTCCTGTGGAGTTGAATATTCGTGACGCGCTCGGTTCTCTCCCCAATCAGAACTCCGCTGCACAGTTCCGGGTCAAGCTGAATCTCAACAACCTGGCGTCGATTTTCACGGGCGGTACTTTCACCACCAACCCGACTGTCCGTATTCGCGCCTACATTGAGGCGTGGGACCAGCCGGAGGCTGCAACGAATGGTCAGCCGAATCAGACCACTCCCCCGGCAATGAACACGACTCAGTTCTGGTCGGTGCAGCAATTCCCCGTGAATGCCGGTACTCAGAATGTGAAGCTCACTCGTGTGGGTAACTACATTCGAAACCTCATCATGGTTTACCAGAATGGTGCCGGTGCGCGTGCCGCAATCGACGCGCAGTATCCCGACCCTGCCACGCTCTACTACGACACCCGTCCGGTAGACATTGTGGACCGACAGGAATTTCTGGGGCAGATCACAGAGCGATATGGATATGTCGCTGCGATCGGTACCACGATTGCATCTCCGGGTACTGCGGTTCCTGCGGACTCGGCGGGCGGTCGAGACAATGGTGTATGGCCCTGGGATTTCTGTCACGAGTTTGACGGAACCGTTGGTCACGAGAATCGCGACCAGTGGCTTCCCACCCTTTCCAGCACCCGTCTGGAAATCGGCGGTGTCTGGGGTTCTGCCGGAACTCTCTCTGTCATGACCAATGACGTTGTCACGGTCGGAAACGTCTTCCTGTAAGGGGAATGGTTATGAACCTGTCTGTTGCTCACGTCGCAGGACTTATCGTTCTGGGGGCAATCGCTCTCCTCGTTCTCATGAACATGGGATTTCGTTCCTTCTCTGTAGGAGTTGACTAGCAATGAAGATTGACTGGCTTTGGTTCGCTATCGGCATCCTGTTCGCAATGTTCCTGCTTCCCATGATCATGGGATTCTTTAGCAAGGGCAAGGCTCAGAAGGGAGCGTGATCCACCATGAATCAGTTTTGGGAAATCCTGACTCTGATCGGAATTACCGCACTGGTAACTACGATCGTTTCCCACCCTGCCAGCGCTAGCGTTATCTCCGCAATGGGCGGGGCATATTCGGGAGCCATCCGCGCAGCGCTCGGAAATTAGGAGTTACCATGCCGCTCCCCATGTTTTCGCGGCAGCAGCCTAAGCCCGCCCCTGTTCCTTATGGGGCGGGCATGGGCCCAAGTTATATTGCACCGGATATCAATGCTCCGCGTCAGTGGGCACCGGCATGGAATAACTTCGCTGCCAACTACCGCCAAGATGTTGCAAACCAACCGCTAATGCCGATCGAGGAGGTGCAGTCGGAAAATGCTCATTATTTTACACATCCGGATGCAAAAGCCCCGACGGTTAACTATGCACGTTGGAACAATTCCACCCTATCTAATTCATGGCGAAATGAGCAGCAGCACGGAAGCGGTGGAATTCCCGAAGTCCAGACAAGCGCTGGACGCGCCCCCGATCCGCGATGGTCACCCGTCCCGGTCGGTCGCATCATGCGCACGCCACAAGACTACTCGTTTCTACGTCCGTTTGACGTTGAAATGGGCGTGCGCAATTTCAACGGTACTCATTATTCAATGGCTGATCACAAGAGGATGAATCAGCCACAGGTGTACGGATTTACTCCGACACCTAGCGCACGGAATACCTACCGTGTGGCCCCTCCTCCCATGGATGTGAATATCGTAGATCTCCCGCCCTACGGGACTACTCCGCCCGTAGTACAGGCAGAATTTACGTCTCCCGCATCTGTACCGTCTAGGCAAGGATACAGACTCTAATGGCTGACACTGCACCCGCTGTAGGGGACATCGTCCTGTTCAATCAGTCGTCCGTTGATCCGGAGACTGGAGAGCAGATTGTTTATGACCGTCCGGCAATCGTCGTACAGCTTCGGGACAACCCGAATCCGCCAGATCCTTCGATGAAGAATTGGTGTGATCTCGCCGTCTTCCGTAGCACTGGAGAGGTAGACCCTTTCTATTCCTTCGCTGGAAAGAAGGGCGTTTCCGGGTCCTACTACCCCAAGCCTGCTCCTCCGTCTGAGCCTGCACCGGCTGAGACTGCACCGGCAGAGACGACGCCAACCGAGTAATTCAATCCATAAGAAGGGAGGTAAGCCGCAATGGCTGAAGAAGTGACGGGAAATATCGCGTCATCTATGGGCAAGAAAGTTGGTGGCTTGCCGCTCGGGGTATGGATTGCGGTATTGGCCGGTGGCGTATTGCTGGGCGTCTATATGAAGAATCGGAATGCTGCCAAGAATCAGGCACAGACTGATCAGAATATTGCCGCCCAGCAACAGGGTTTGCCCGGAGTGGGAACAGGTCCCGGAGACGTATCCGGAAGTGGCGGTGGTGGGGGCGGAGACAGTGGTTCTGTCGCTCCCACCACTAAGCCCAAGACAAATGAGGAATGGGAAGTAATGGTAGCCAATGGCATGATTGCCATGGGTTACGATCCTCAATTGGTAGACCTGGCACTTAGGCATTACCTCGCGGCTCAGGATCTCACAGGGGCAGAAAAGGCCGTCATCACCATCGCGCTGGCTCGCTATGGAGTACCGCCAATGCCCCTTCCTCCGCCTCCTGCACCGACAGGAGGGGGAGGGACCAACAATCCCCAGCCAACCCCTACACCTACGCCTACGCCTACACCCAAGCCTGTTCCTACTCCTACGCCTAAGCCCCCTCCTGCACCGGCTCCGCCCCCTCGTAAGGCATGGGATGACTCTCTTACTTACACGGTGAGTTCAGGGGAATCGCTCGGAAGCATTGCAGCTAAGTACGGACTGACTTGGCAACAGCTTTGGGATTATCAGTTCATGCCTGGAATTCGTTCAGCAGATGCTGTCATGAAATTGAGAGCACGCGGACCGAATCTCACGTATGCAGGATCAACATTCGAGATTCCCCCTAAGGGAATCGTCTACCCCGGAGGATACTAACCGTGACCATGATTTCGCCGGAGCCGACTGTGTCTGAGAAGCTGGACATTCTGGCCACTAAGATTGAGGAATTGCAGAATCAGGTAGCTGCAATTCAGCTGGTGATTGATCAGGCACAGGAAGCTATTCAGGCGGCATCTCAGAATCCTATGGCTAAGATGATGCTCAAGAATTTTGGACTCGTTTAGGGACTAGCAATGACAGTACTTACAGCGGGACAAGTGGCATGGGCGGCTCAACAGGGTGGGTTTACCGGTTCACAAATCTCGTTGATGACTGCTATTGCCGGTGGGGAATCGTCGTGGGACACCACAGCCCGTGGACATTATGTCGAGAACGGGATCACACATTATGTCTACGGGCTGTGGCAAATCTCGGATGTACACAAGGAACTGCTAGCGGCTGGTAATTGGGCCGATCCTGTGCAGAATGCGAGAATGGCTAAGAGTGTTTATGACAGTCAAGGACTCAAAGCCTGGGAAGCCTACACGAACGGCAGTTATCTACGGTATTACGCTCAATCTGTTGCCGGTGCTAGTAACCCTGTGGCTATTGGTGGAACCGGTCAGCTCCCAACGGGTACTAGTGGAGTCCAGCAAACTGGTATCGGAGACGCTGTCAGTGGTGCTGCAAAATTTGCCGCCAATCTTACGAACGGATATTTCTGGCTCCGTGTCGGAGAAATTACGGTAGGTGTGGTTCTACTGATCGTGGGACTCGGAATGATGGCAGGAAATACCAGCCTAGGACATTCACTCAGTCAGGGTCTCAAGAATTACGGTGGCTCTGGAAAGACGGATTGGATTCAGAATGTAGCGGAGAAGAAGGAATGAATGTACAAGATGAAATCCTTCTGGCCGGTGGAATTGTATTCGTCGGAACATGGGTCGAAGGAAACAAGCTCAAGCCAACCATCATTCTGGGCACGCTGGTCGCTGCTATTGGGACTAGCATTGTCTACGACCTCAACGAAAATTTGGGGCAGGTATTTGCGGCAATCATTCTTGTCGGATCAATTCTTCGATACCTTGGACCACTCCTTTCAAAGGGCGTTGGCAAGCAAATCTCAGACAAGAAATCATGAGAGGTGACCCGTGCCTATTCTGCCGTTGATGCTTATCACGCTCGGCGGGTATCTAGTGTTCTGTGGAATCACAAACCGGAATCCCGCTGACACCCTTAAGCAATTGCTGACTGACGGGACAATGCCGGATGCCGGATCACAGGATAAGAGTTCTACATTCAAGCCGAGTCTTCCCCCCGGATATAATCCGCTCGGCCCAGGTGGAACAGAAACCCCCTACGATCAACAGCACCCGACAGGGCCCATTGTGTAGGGGGAACTGTGGTTCAGAATATCAAGAATCGTGCAGATGCAGCGATTGCCTTTGCACTACAACAGGTCGGGAAACCCTATCAATGGGGTGCAACTGGACCAAATGCCTTCGATTGTTCGGGCTTGGCAATGGCAGCTTGGGAAGCGGCCGGAGTTGAAATCACTAGAACTACATACACGCAGGTTCACCAGGGTAGCGCTGTCAATCCTAGTATTGGCAGTTTGCTCCCTGGCGATTTGGTATTTCCTGACCCTGGTCATGTGCAGATCTACGTGGGCGGAAATCAAATCGTGGAAGCACCCCACACCGGTGCCAACGTCCGGACAGGTCCTGTACGGGGTATCTGGGCTGCAAGACGGGTCTCAGAGCCGGGAACGCCCATCACAGGGGTCATCCAGACCGCAGACCCCACCATCACGCAACAGGCAGGAATCTTCGATTGGGCGACAGGACTCGGGGATTTCTTTGACAAAATCACCAACCCGTATTTCTGGCTCAGGGTCGGGGAAATCATTGCGGGGATCGCGCTAGTAATCCTCGCTGTAGTTGTAATGAACAAGGGCCGAATTGAAGAGGCCGGGAAAATCGCGGCAAAGGTAGCGGTGGTGTAAATGGCTGATATGGCACTCATTGGCAGTGGCAACGCGGTTACCTTTATGGTGTCCGCTGGACTGGTCTACGAAATTATTGCGGCAGCGTGTTCGTCTCCACAGACCACAGAAATCAATGCACAAGCACGGTCAGAGACATTGATGAAGTGGGTAAAGATCGGACTAGCTCAGGCTGCATTGTTTGTTCTGATCGCTGCATATCTGGACAAGGAACGGTGGCCCGCGCTTGTCGGCGGTGGACTTGCTGGGGGTCTTATGTGGGCCCAGTACGTACATGCCCGGAATGCAGGATTGAAGAGTTGCCAGCCCGGAACGGAGGACTACTGATATGACCAGCAATGAAAAGGCATCTGATGAAATCAAGCCGGGAACTGGTGCGGACAATTACTCGTTCGCTGAGAAAATGCCCCCGCAGTACACGATGCCTCACCGGTCGGATTATGACGCTGCTAGCCATGTGGATACTGCTTATGTTCCTTACCGGGGACAACAGTCACACGGTGTCGATGCTCCACTAGGAATGCCTACCCCGCCGGATCTCATCCTGGAAAAGCCTTTTCGGGACACAGTGAAGCCGGACAAGCGCGTACACCTGGCGGACCCTGTAGACGTGCGCGTGGTGAGCTACCCCAACCGGGGAGAGATTATCCGGCCGCGAGCTTATGCAATCAACGTGCTGGGCACAGCTGCGGGCGGGAATGGCACGTACGGGCCTAGCGAACTTCTGTTTGGTCGGGACCTGGCACGGACCCGGTTTTGGCTGGCTACGAACACGCCCAACGGCACTAGTGTCTATATGAACGACTCTCCTGATCTGTACAACGCTTTCCCCATCCTGGGAATCAATGTTCCCTATGGTCCTTTCTACTCGCAAGATGCGTTGTGGGTATTCACGAACAGTGCTACCCCGGTACAGGTGTTTGTCTATATGGAGTACTCCAGTGACCTGGTGACGTAATGAACATCATCATGATGCCCATTTGCAAGGGCTGCAAGAAATACCGAGCTCGGGACGGAAATCTCTGTAATGAATGTCTGTCACTGTTTCAGTGTCAGCAATTTCGAGTGTGGGAAAGGGTGATGGATTACTTCTATGGTCGCCTACCCGGAAGCGGAACTGTTTCTAACGGCACCTGTTCAAATCACTGGAAATGGCACCGCTAGCACAGGTCCCGCATTGCAGCATGAGCGTTGGGAAATTACTCACATTGGAACCTCTAGCAACTCAAGCACTACTAGTGCACCTGTTGTTGTTCACTATCGGAATTTTGTTCACCCTAGTATGCTGCTGGAAGGAACTTATTCGGGTAATCTGGACAATGACACCTCTGCGAATTTCAAAATCAACTCAGGGGACAAAATTGTCACGGTGGTTTCAGGCGCAGATCCTGGAGCTACTACGTGGGTACGATTCGAAGGAAAGCGATTCCTACCGTATAAGGGATATCAGTAATGGGGTACGGGAATCCAGTAGTCGGCGGAACGAATCTAGTACGAGAAGCGATCAATAGTCCTAACTTCGTAGCAGGCTCTACGGGGTGGAGCATCAACAAGGACGGGTCTGCCGAATTCAACAATATCGTAATCCGGGGCGGAACCGTCGAAGGCGGTGACGCCCTGTATTACAACGGCACTCCTGCATTTGGGAATATGGTGGCGTCCATCTCCGGGTTGGGAGGAACAGACCCATTCGGGAATGTCTTTCCAAAGGGTGTGACCGTCTACGGCAGCACTACCAATATCACCATGCAAGACGGGGAATTGATTTTCGGTAACGTCAATAATCCGTTCAATCAGCCATTCATCACGGGTGGTGGAAGCAATGCGGGTGTACTAGCTCTCAATAGTGGACTCGGGAATCCTCCGGACAATGGCGCTGCCGTCATTGGACTGACCACGGGCGATCCTACGATTCAGCCTGGCAATACTGGGATTCCTGCATTGAGTTTGTTCGCTACAGGGTCAGCTCGGCAATATGCAGATGTGCAGGTAACAGGATTCTGCACACGGGTAGACACTGCGAATAATGCCTACAACTGGACTACAGCCCCGGTAACGTTGGTCAATGGATGGTCAGCAGTGAACGGGGCTTCGATGTTCAATGGTTTGCAAGTGAAATTGACTGCTCTGGGAACTGTGGGAATGGATGGGGGAATTCGCCAGACGTCTGGAGCATTCAACAGCGGGACAGTTCTAGCTACAGTGTCGGGAATCTATCGTCCCGTGAATCGTCATATGGTGCCGTGCATGTGCAGCGTCAACCTAGGTGGAGATAATTTCTCAGCATGCATGTTGTTTCCGGACAGTGCTGGGAATATCACATACTACGGTCCCAATATTCCTCTCAACGGGGAAGTATATATCGGTGGAGAATATCCGATCGGAGTCTGAGTTGCCTTACAAAATCAGTAAGAAGAAGTCAGGTTGGATCGTAGCGAAGAAAAATACTGGACAGGTTGTCGGACGACACACGAGCAAGAAAAAGGCACTGGCTCAGATCGCCGCAATCTATGCTCACGAAAAGGGAATGAAATAGGGGTGTTGACATGGAATCCCAGGTCATGTAATGTTCTCTCTGTCAGCACGACGGAACGCAACACCAGGGAGACACCATGTCCGCGAAGACCACCAACGCTTACGCCATCGTCGTCATCACCAACAAGGGAACCGGGAACGCCTCTCTCTACCGGACCTACGCAACCGCCAAGGGTGCTGCCAATCAGAGCCGCATTCAGGGCCGGATTCACCCGGACAACGTGTACGTAGACATGCCCACCGTTGCACAGCGGAACATTGTGGAACGGTACAACAACGGTGAGCTGTACTACAGCCACGCGGAGCAGGAGTTCGTCCCGGTTCCGAGTGTTCCGGTCATCCCGGAAAACCTGGTCAAGATGATGACCGACAAGGTTATGCACATCGCTGCCAGCTGGCAGAAGATCTGCACGAAGATGTACGGCACTCAGGCTGTCCTCAACGCGCTGGCCGCGTGATGGCATACGCGAACGGGTCTGGAACGGACGGGAAGGGGTCGGGAATGGACTGGGAGACGGTAGCCATGGAACCGGACTGGGGTAGCTCGGAGCCTGCCCCACAGGG
>Ga0105238_10002780_pt1 | contig 17460 bp, 8 predicted proteins | sample KBSC34metaG_FD_81526 | JGI IMG/M metagenome (GOLD analysis project Ga0105238, IMG submission 81526) | Corn rhizosphere microbial communities from Kellogg Biological Station, Michigan, USA - KBS C3-4 metaG | ecosystem: Host-associated > Plants > Roots > Rhizosphere > Soil | place: Michigan, USA... | reverse complement strand
GATACCGCTGTCCCTGCTGCAACACGAACTCGCGGTCGTGGGGGGAGGACTTGCGGTGGACGGTCCAGAGGTTGAACGGACCTGCGCCACCGGGGATCTTCTCGAACACCATATCGATGGTGTGCTCGGGCGGCGGCTGGGAGGAGGGCGGGTTGCCGAACACGGTGTAGTCCCAGCGGGCACCCGGTTGCGGCACCCACTTCGGCTGGCCATGCTGATTGGCGTACTCGACCACCACGCCGAGGCCTGCATTGCGGGTGGCCTCATCCGTCGCTCCCAGGATCCACACTCCCGGCTGGTTCATCTCGATGTAGGCGTCGACGCGCTCGCCGGGGCCCAGCGTGATCACCTTCGCGGTCTGCTGAACAGGGACCGGGTTGCCATCGAGCGCCAGCACATGAAACTCGTGGCCGGGCAAAGCAATCTGCCGATTCTCGACCGCGCTGGCATTGAGCAAGTGGACCAGCACGCGCGATCCCGGGCGCACGCGAATCGGCTCGCCGGCGCGCAATGCCTTGTCGTTGATGGAGAACAGTTGCGAGATGACCTCGAGCCCATTGGCCCGCGTGTCGAGTTTGTCCGGCCGCTCCGGTTGCGGCCCGGGAGACTCCTGCTCGTCCATGTCGACGAACTGATCGGTGTAGAAGGGCTCCCAGTCGCGCAGCGCCAGAAACAGCTCCTGGTCGTAGTGTCCCGGGTCCGCGCCCGAGTCGATCATCAGGAACCCGTACTGTCCGGTGTAGCTGCCCCGATGCAGATCGCCGGCGGCCATGGCGTGCGAGTGGTACCAGCGAGTGCCCGCGGGGCGCGGCGTGAATTGATAGCGTCGTCGCGCACCCGGAGGGATGGGCGGCGTTCCTTCCTCCTCTGCGCCGTCCACCTCCGAGGGGACGAACAGGCCGTGCCAGTGAACCAGCTCGGCCGCATCCGTCTCGTTGATGACGTCCACCGTGACCGGCTTGCCTTCCTTCATGCGAAGGATCGGGCCGGGGGATGTGCCGTTGTACGCAATCGTGCTCACGTAGTGGCTGGGAGCAATCTCCAGCGCCGTGGGAGCGATGCGCAAGGTGTAGTCGGCGGGCGGCCCCTGCGGGGGGGCCGCATCCGGCCCCGGCGGCCCGTGCATGCCCGGCGAAGTCTGTGTTGGCGCTGCGGCGAGCTTGCCAGAGGCCGCTCCCAAGCCAGCTGCACCCGCAAAAGTTACGAATTCGCGACGCTTCATCGGTGTAAGGTCGGCCCAGTGGTGCCACTGCGCATTGGCGGCGGGGGAAAATGCTCTCACGACCGATTTGCGATGGGAACAGCCATCCGACTGCGGTACGGTTACGCCACGCACTGAGCGTGCGCCGCGTACCGTCTTGCGGTACGAATTGTTCCCGTACCCCCTCGAGGCCAGAATGCAGCTGCGCCGACCGTTCCGCTTCCTAGCCCTGCTCGGCAGTCTCGGTTGTGGACTGCTGGCGCTGTACTGCGTGCGTGTGGCGTACTCGCAGGACCTGCCCTTCGATTCGGGAGCTTCCCAGGAGAAGGCCGAGTTCTACTGGTCGCGCCTGCGTTACACCGCCAGCTACGGAGGCGGCGGTGGCGGGGGTTACGGATTCGGATTCGGTTACGGCGGCTACGGAAGCTGGATGCGCGACTATCCGAAGGCCGACCGCCAGGTGCTGCTCGCCCTGAAGCGCCTGACGCGGATCCAGATGCGCCCCATCGAGCAGATCGTCGACCTGGACCACGATGCGCGGCCGCAGGAGGTCCTGGACGGGGGCGACGGGAGATCGCAGAGCATCTTCGATTACCCGTGGGTCTATGCCGTGCAGGTCGCCAACTGGACGTTCACTGACGCGCAGGCGAAACGCTTGCGCGAGTACCTGCTCAAGGGCGGATTCCTGATGGTAGATGACTTCCACGGCACTCAGGACTGGGACCGTTTCATGGAAGGGATGCGCCAGGTGTTCCCCGACCGCCCGGTGGAGGATCTGCCCGACAGCGATGAGATCTTCCATACCCTCTACGACCTGAGCGAGCGCTTCCAGGTCCCGGGAGAGCAATACGTTTTTTCCGGACGTACGTATGAGAAGGACGGGTATGTGCCGAAATGGCGCGCGATCCGCGACGACAAGGGTCGCATCATGGTCGCGATCTGCCACAACATGCACCTCGGAGATGCCTGGGAGTGGGCCGACATGCCGGAGTATCCCGAGAATTTCGCCTCCCTCGCGTACCGCCTGGCGCTCAACTACGTCGTTTATGGCATGACGCACTAGGAGCGTGGCTGAGTGATGATCACCTACCGCGCCCTCGCAACGGCGACTCAGCCGGGCTCCTAGAGCCGCGCGCCGCGCGCCCCTGGCGACCGAAGCCGCGACGATGTTTCAACTCCTCTTCAAGTATCCCTACGCCGCTTTCGCCCGCGGCGACTTGCTGCTGCTGGGCACGGCACCGCGGTGGCTGCTGGTGCTGTTGATCGCACTCAGCGCCGCCGCAGTGGGTGCGCTGCTGTGGACACGACGCTCGCGCTGGGCGGACACGCTGCGTGGCTGGCGGCTCGGTGTGCTGTGGGTGCTGGAGTCGGCGAGCATTGCCCTGCTGCTGGTGTTGTTGTGGCGCCCGGCGCTGGCGGTCACGGAGCTCAAGCCCCGTCAGAACATCGTCGCGATCCTGGTGGACGACTCGCGCAGCATGGCGCTCGCCGAGAACGGCTCGACCCGTGAGCAACAGGCGGTGCAGGCGCTGCAGGGCGGGGTGTTGACCGACCTGCAACGCAGGTTCCAGACCCGACTGTATCGTCTGGATACCGGGGTGAAGCGGGTCGAGGAGCCGGCGGTGTGGGGTCCGGCTGTAGCGCCTGCGACACACATCGGTTCGAGCCTGGAACAGCTGGTCACCGAGACCGCCGACCTGCCGCTGGGCGCGATCATCCTGTTGAGCGATGGCGGTGACAACGCCGGGGGGATCGACCGCAGCGTGATCGAGTCGCTGCGCAATCGCCGCATACCGGTCTACACGGTGGGATTTGGTCCGCAGAGCGTGGATCGGGACATCGAGGTCGAGGACGTGGTGGTGGCCTCGCGCACTCTTGCCGGGTCGCGTTTGAGCGCGACGGTGAAGCTCCAACAGCGCGGCTTCAGCGGAAGCAAATCCGCACTCACCGTGCGTGACGGCACCAGACTGTTGGCATCGAACCCCATCACTTTGGGCGCGGATGGCCGGCCACAGACGGAGAACGTGCTCTTCAACGTCGGGGCGGCCGGCGCCCGCACGCTGCAGTTCGGGGTCGAGCCTCTGCCAGGTGAGGTCAATCGCGCCAACAATACGTTGACGCGCCTGGTGTACGCGGAGCCTGAGCCGCAGCGCATCCTGTATTTCGAGGGTGAGCCGCGCTGGGACTACAAATTCATCCGCCGTGCGGCCGGGGACGATCCGATGATCCAGGTCGTCTCGATGCTGCGCACGACCGAGAACAAGATCTATCGGCAGGGGATCTCCAATCCCCAGGAGCTGGCGGAAGGCTTTCCGACGCGGGCGGCCGACCTGTTCGCGTACCAGGCGCTGATCATCGGCTCGGTGGACGCCGGCTACTTCACGCCCGCGCAGCAGCAGCTCATCAAGGATTTTGTCGACCGGCGTGGCGGCGGACTGCTGCTGCTCGGGGGCCGACAGTCGTTGGCGGATGGCGTCTGGGGCGGCTCGCAGATCGCCGACCTGATTCCACTGGTTCTGCCCGAGGGCCACGAGACCTTTCATCGCGATCCGGCGACGGTCAGCCTGACCTCCGCGGGGGAGGACAGTGTCATCTGCCGGCTGCTGGATGACCGGCAGGCCAATGTCGACAAGTGGCACAAGCTGCCCTATTTGATGGACTATCAGGACCCGGGGCGGCCCAAGCCTGGCGCCGTCGTCCTGGCGCAGATGCACGCGGGCGAGCGCACCATGCCGATGCTCGTGACGGAGAGCTACGGGCGCGGGCGCACGGCCGTGCTTGCCACCGGAGGCACCTGGCGTTGGCAGATGAGCCTGCCGCTCGGGGACAAGAGTCACGATCTGTTCTGGCAGCAGCTATTGCGCTGGCTCGTCACCGACACGCGCGGACGGGTCATGGCGTCGGTTCGCAATCTCACTCTCTTCGATGACGGCCACGCCCGGATCTCTGCGGAGGTGCGCGACAAGGACTACCGCTCCGCCGCGGATGTCAGTGTCAGTGCGCATCTCATCGGCCCTGCGGGTGTGAACGCCAACGTGGAGCTGGATCCCGTGGCCAACGCGCCGGGGCGCTTCCAGGCGGATTGGACTGCGCCGATGCCCGGACTGTACGTCGCCGAGCTGACGGCGCGTCGCGGCAAGGAGGAGATCGGCACCGACATCGCGACGTTTCAGCGCCTGGACGGCGTCGCCGAGAGCTACCACACGGAGCAGGATCGCAACCTGCTCGAATCGCTCGCGACGAGCACCGGCGGCCGCTATCTCCAGCCCGCGGGGCTGCGTGAGCTGGCGCAGGAGATTCCCTATTCCGCCGCCGGGGTGACCCTGCGCCAGACCCACGATCTGTGGAACATGCCGATCGTGTTCCTGGTGCTGCTGGCGGCGCGTTGCGGCGAGTGGCTGCTGCGCCGCAAGTGGGGTGTCGTATGAGCGCTTGGCACCGCTGGCCTGCAGTGCTCGCTGTGGTGTTGCTTGCTGCCGTGCCGCGGGCGCAGGCGGACAGCTATTTCCTAACCGTCGCGGGCCTCGGGGGCGAGCCGGACTACGAGCAGCGCTTCCGTGCCATGGCGGCCGACCTGGATCGCATCCTGAAGGCGGCCGATACGACCAATCATGTCGTCACTCTGTCCGGCGATGAGGCCACGCGCGCTCACATGACCGCGGCTCTGCAGTCGATTGCGGATCAAGCCTCGGCCGACGATCAGTTCGTGCTCATCCTCATCGGGCATGGCTCCTACGACGGGCGGCAGTACAAGCTCAATCTCGTCGGCCCGGACCTCGCCGCGTCCGCGCTCGCGCAACTGTGCAATCGAATCGCAGCCCGGCAGCAGTTGATCGTCAATACGACCAGCTCCAGCGGCGCCTCCGTGGCCGCGCTGAAGCACGAGGGCAGGGCAGTCATCGCGGCGACGAAGAGCGGCACGGAGAAGAACGCGACCGTGTTCGCGCGCTACTGGGTCGATGCGTTGCGCGATGCCACCGCGGACACCGACAAGAACGATTCGATCAGCGCGCTGGAGGCGTTCCAGTATGCCGCCGCCAAGACGGCGGAGTTCTACGAGTCCCAGAAGCGGCTGGCGACGGAACATCCGATCTTTGCCGACGCCGGGAGCGCCATCGCGCTGCGCACCGCTTCGCTGGCCGGCGGTGCCGGCAGGTCCTTGGCCAGCTTTGTCATGGTTCGTCTCGGCACCTCCGGCGTTGCCGCGGCCGATCCCGCCAAGCGCGGGTTGCTGGCGCGCAAGGAGCAGCTGGAGAGCCAGGTCGATGCGCTCAAATACCAGCGCGCCGCGATGTCGCCGGAAGACTATAAGCGTCAGCTCACCGACACCCTGGTGGAGCTGGCGAAAGTGCAGGAGGCGCTCGACAAGTGAGGCAGGCGGCAAGCCAACTTGCGCTCATCACGGTCGCTGCGGGCGCGCTCGCGATCGCACTTCCTGGGAGCGCCGCCGCCGGCGCGACAGCGCAGGCAGCCGCCCCTGTTCGCGTGGCCGCCGCCCCGCCCGCCGCCGCCCCGCCCGTCGCCACGGCGCCCGCCGCCACGGCGCCCAAAGCGCCGGCGACTGCGCACGAAGCGCGCGGCGCATCCCCGAACCAGAGCAACGCTGAGGCGGCTGCGCCCGAGCGTTGCCAAACGCTGGAGAAACACGGGCATCGCGGCGAGGCGCAAACCTGCTTCCGCGATCTGATACGTAGCCAGAGCACCTATTTGCGGGCCGAAGGGTACTGGGGCCTGCATTCCTACGACCAGGCCAACGAGGAATTCCGCGCGGCGGTTGCGCAGTCCGATCGCAACGCGCTGTACCGCGTGCGTTGGGGGCGCATGCTCCACGAGCGCTTCAACAATCAGGACGCACAGGATCTGTTCAAGGAGGCGCTGCAGCGCGACCCGAAGAACGCACCCGCCTACCTGGGACTGGCGCTGGTGAGCGCCGATGGCTTTGACAACGGGGCCATTCAGTACGCGCGGCAGGCGCTGCAGCTCGATCCCAAGCTGGCAGCTGCCCACGAGCTGCTCGCGAATCTGGCGCTGGAGGACTCCGACACGGCGGAAGCGGCTGCCGAGGCCGATGCGGCATTGAAGCTGTCGCAGGACGCGCTCGATGCCCTGGCAGTGCATGCGAGTATCGAGGTGCTCGCCGACCGCACTCCACAGGAGTGGTTCGCCAAGATCGCCGCAGTCAATCCTGGGTACGGCCCTGGCTATGCGCTGGTGGGACACCACCTGACACTCAACGGGCGCTACATGGAAGGGGTCGAGTACTACCGCAAGGCCGTGGCTGCCGATCCGCAGTTGTGGTCGGCACGCTCGCAGCTCGGCATCAACCTCATGCGGCTGGGTCAAGACGCCGAAGCACGCGAGCAGCTGCGGAAGTGCTATGAGAACGGCTACCGCAACGAGGCGACGGTCAACAGCCTGCGCCTGCTGGACAGCTACAAGAACTTCGTCCTGCTCAAGGACGACACGACTGTCCTGAAGTTGAACCGCAAGGAATCCGACCTGCTCTATCCGTACTTCCACGCGGAGCTCAAGCGCGACATCGCCGACTACGAGCGCAAGTACCAGATGAAGCTGTCGGGTCCAGTGCAGGTGGAGGTCTACCCGGATCACGAGGACTTCGCGGTGAGGACTTTGGGGATGCCCGGCCTGGGGGCGCTCGGGGTGACCTTCGGCAACGTGCTGGCCATGGACAGCCCCTCGGGACGCAAGCCGGGGGATTTCCACTGGGCCAGCACTCTGCGCCACGAGATGAGCCACGTGTTCATTCTGTCGGCGACCCAACATCGGGTGCCACGCTGGTTCACGGAAGGGCTCGCCGTGCACGAGGAGACGCAGTCCTCGCCGGAGTGGGGCGATCCGATGACGCCCGAGATCGTCGTCGCGCTGCGTGACAAGAAACTGCTGCCAGTCGCAGATCTGGATCGCGGCTTCGTGCGGCCGGAGTACCCTACGCAGGTGTTCGTGTCCTACTTCCAGGCGGGCCGGATCTGCGACTACATCCAGAACAAGTGGGGCGCGGACAAGCTGCTGGACATGGTGCACTCGTTCGCTCGCCGCGTCAGCACGCGCGACACCATCCAACAAGTGCTCGGGCTGAGCGCAGAGGACTTCGACAAGCAGTTCCAGGGCTGGCTCTACGACAGCGTGAAGGACACGGTCAGTCACTTCGATGAGTGGCGCAAGCACCTGACGCACCTGGCGGAGCTGGCGCAGGCCAAGCAATACGACGAGGTGATCCGCGAGGGCGATGCCGTCATCCAGCTGTATCCGGACTACGTGTACGATGCCAACGCGTACGAGTTCCTGGCGGAGGCCTACCTCGCGCGCGCGAACAAACCGGCGGCAACCAAGGTGCTGCAGGCCTATGTGAAGCAGGGTGGCCGGCGCCCGGAGACGCTCAAGACGCTGGCACGGATTCAGGAAGAGCAGGGCGACGTGCAGGCGGCGGCCGCGACGCTCGATCGGATCAACTACATCGATCCGGCCTACGATGAGGATCTGCACCGCCACCTGGGCAAGCTGTGGCTGGCCCAGAAGAATTACGACGGCGCCATTCGCGAGTACCGCTCCGTGTTGGCGCTGCATCCGTTGGATGTGGCCTCCGCGCAATACGATCTCGCGGAGGCTTACATGGGCGCCGGGCAGCGCGACAAGGCCGAGGATGCCGTGCTGGCCTCGCTCGAAGCCGCTCCCGGCTACCGTCCCGCACAGAAACTGTTGTTACAGATCAAGGCTCCTTAGAGGTCAAGCATGAGCACCGTACCCGTCTCCGACGTCGATGGCCGCCCCGTCGATTCCGACGATCTGCAGCAGCGTGTGGAGCGCTTCCACGGCGTGCGGGATCGCATCCTCGAGCAGGTTCGCAAGGTCATCGTCGGCCAGGATGAAGTCCTGGAGCAGATCCTCATCGCGCTGTTCGTCGGCGGGCACTGCCTCATTACCGGCCTGCCGGGCACGGCGAAGACGCTGATGGTGCGCACCATCGCCACCACTCTCGGGCTGCAGTTTCGCCGCATCCAGTTCACGCCGGACCTGATGCCAGCCGACATCACCGGTACTGACATCATCGAGGAGGACGCGACCAGCGGACATCGGCGCTGGACGTTCGTGCAGGGGCCGCTGTTCGGCAACATCATTCTCGCGGACGAGATCAACCGCACACCGCCGAAAACGCAATCGGCGCTCCTGGAAGCCATGCAGGAGCGCTCCTGCACGGTGCGCGGCAACGTCTATTCCCTGCCGCAGCCCTTCTTCGTGCTCGCCACGCAGAACCCGATCGAGCTGGAAGGGACCTATCCGCTTCCGGAGGCGCAGCTCGACCGGTTCCTCTTCAATACGGTGCTCGACTATCTGAGCGCGGACGACGAAGTGCGCGTCATCGACCGCACTACCGGGGCGACGACGCCCGAGGTCGTTCCGGTCACCAACGCTCAGGAGCTGCTGGAGTTTCAGGACCTGGTGCGCAGGGTGCCGGTCGCCGAGCCGGTCGCCCGCTACGCCGTGCAGATCGTGCGCGCGACCCGCTTCAAGACCGACGGCGCTCCGGAGATCGTCAGGAAGTACGTCAACTACGGGGCGAGCGTGCGTGCGGCGCAGTTCATGGTACTGGCGGCAAAAGCCCGCGCGCTCTCACAGCACCGCTATCACGTGAGCTACGAGGACATCGCTGCGCTGGCGGTGCCGGTGCTCCGGCACCGCATCCTGGTGAACTTCCACGCCGAGTCCGATCGCATCGATGCCGATGAGATCCTGCGGCAGCTGCTCGCGAAGCTTCCGCCTCCCAGGGGTTGAGGATGTCGCGCTTCCTGGACCCGGCAGTGCTGGCGGCGATCTCGGGGCTCGACCTCATCGCCAAGACGGTGGTCGATGGCTTCGTCGCCGGCCTGCACCGCTCGCCCGACCTGGGGTTCAGCCAGGAATTTGCCGAGTACCGCGCCTATACCCCGGGAGACGACTTGCGGCACGTAGACTGGAACGTGTTTGCGCGTACGGAGCGGATGTATCTCAAGCGCTACCGCGGGGAGACCAACAGCCTGCTCACGTTGCTGCTGGATGCCAGCAACTCGATGAACTTCAGCTCGCACGCCGTCGCCAAGATGAGCTACGCCCGGTATCTGGCCGCGGCGCTGTGCTACCTGGCGATCCGCGCCCAACGCGATGCCGCCGGGCTGCTGGTCTTCGACGATGAGGTGCGCGACTACGTGCGTCCGTCGACGCGTCAGGGTCAGCTGCAGCGGCTGTTTGCGGGTCTGGAGCTGGCCGAGCCGCGCGCCCGCACCAGCTTCGATGCGCCGATGCAGCACCTGCAGGCGTTCCTCAGGCGCCGTGGGATCGTGGTGATCTTCTCCGACTTCTATGCGGCGCCCGAGACGATCATTCGTGCGATCGAGCCGTTGCGCTTCCATGGCAACGAGATCGTCCTGTTCCACATCCTCGACCCGCGCGAGATCCAACCTGATCTGGGCGGCGCTTCCGTGCTCGTTGACCTGGAGACCGACATCAGAATCGAGGTGAACGCGGACTACGTCGCGCGCGAGTACCAGCCGAAGATTGCCGCGCACATCCAGGCGCTGCGCGACGGTGCGCAGCGCGCCGGCATGAGCTATCAGTTGCTCGTGACGGATCGTCCCCTGGACGGTGCGCTGCGCGAGTATCTGACCATCCGGCAGAGCAGGAGGTTCTGAGGTGGGCTTTCTGGCACCCGCATTCCTGTTCGGTGCCCTGGCGGTGGGTGTGCCGCTCTACCTGCACCTGTTACGGCGCAATACCAGCACACCGCTGCCTTTCAGCTCGCTGATGTTCTTCGAGCGGCAGCCGCAGGTCGCCGTCCAGAGGCGCCGGTTGCGGTATTGGCTGCTGCTGGCACTGCGGCTGGCGGTGCTGTTGTTCCTGGCGCTGGCATTCGCCGAGCCGTACGTGAGCCGCTCGATCGCCGGGATCGCACCGGAGAAGCTGATGCTGGTGGTCGTCGATGACTCCTTCAGCATGCGCGCGGGAATGCGGTTGGAGGACGCCAAGCAGCAGGCCCTGGATGTGCTCGCACACAGGCGTTCTGGGGATCGTGCACAGGTGCTCGCTCTGGGGTCGCAGGTGCACGTGTTGACGCAACCCACGCAGGATGCGCGTGCCTTGCGTGACGCCGTAGAGAGCATTCAGCCGGGAGACTCGCGTGCCAGCTTCGGCACGCTGGCAACCGTCGTCAGGTCCATCGCCGACAACGAGCACGTGCCGGTGGAGATGCACCTGTTCAGCGACCTGCAGAAAACCTCCATGCCGCCGAGCTTTGCGGAGATGGCGCTGCCCGGAAGCGTCGCCGTGGAGCTTCATGACGTGGCCGTCGCCGCCGCACCGAACTGGGCCGTCGAGAGTGTCGCTGCGCCCCGGCAGGTCTGGGATCCGCGCACGGTGCGCATACAGGCGGTCGTCGCCGGATACGGCACGCCGGCTGCAACCCGCACCGTGTCGTTCCTCGTGAACGGCAAGACAGTGAGCACTCAGAAGGTCGACGTTCCGGCCTCGGGGCGGGCCACGGTTGAGCTCAACTCACTGGATCTGCCGTACGGCCTGTCGCGCGGCGGCGTGAGAATCGACAGCGCCGATTCGCTTGCTGCGGACGATGAGTACCTGTTCGTCATCGAGAGATCGGACCGCAAGCGTGGCCTGTTCGTGTACCAGCCCGCCGACACCCGCTCGGTGCTGTACTTCGGGGATGCGCTGACAGCCGCCGCGCAAAGCTCGGTGGCGCTGGACAAGGTAACGGTGGATCGGCTCGCCGATGCCGATCCCACTCAGTATTCGTTCGTGGTGATCTCGGATGTCGCGTCCCTGCCGGCGGCCTTTGCAGGCCAGCTCCTGCAGTACGTTCGCCGGGGCGGCAGCGTCCTGGTGGCGCTCGGCACCACCGCCGCGCAGCAGAAGCAGATTCCGCTGTTCGGCGGCAACATACTCTCGTTACGTAACTACTCGCGCGAGCCGGAGCGCTACGCCGCCGTCGGAGATGCCGACGCCGCGTACCCACCGGCCGGCTCGCCGGAGGAATGGGAGGGCGTACGGTTCTTCTATGCAGCGACCGTCGATGAGCGCGGTGCGCGGGTTGGCGTGAGACTGCAGGACCGAACGCCGCTGCTGCTGGAGAAACCCGTGGGCGAGGGGCGCGTCGTGCTGTTCACCTCGGGGTTCGACAATCTGACGAACGATTTGCCGCTGCACCCTGTGTTCGTCGCCTTCGTGGAGCGGGCCGTGCGCTACCTGTTCGGCGGCGAGGTCGGCAACAGCTCGCGCCGTGTCGATGAGCTGTTGCAGCTGCGCACGCAGCGGGAGGCCGCCGCAGTCGGCGTGGAGGTGATCGATCCGTCCGGAAGACGGGGCTTGTCCCTGCAGCAGTCCACGTCCGAGCAGACATATCCGCTCTCGCGCACGGGGTACTACGAGGTACGCCTTGCCAATGGCCGCCACGATCTGGTCGCCGCCAACGCCGACCGGCGGGAGTCCGATCTGACGCCGATTCCGCCGGATGTCCTTGCGCTGTGGCGTGGCAGTACCGAAGGTCCGCCAGCCCAGGCGCCGGCGGTTGCGCCTGCAGCTGGGGCAACCCCTGCGGGTGGCCGTACCGTGGCGCCATCCGGCACGCTGCAGAGCGGCCTCTGGTGGTACGCTATTTCCCTGTTGCTGGTCCTCGCACTGGCCGAATCCCTGGTCGGCAGTGGGTATCTGGGTACTCTTCGGGACGAGCCATGAGCGCAATCGAGGAACTCCGTTCCTATGTGAGCCGGCTGCGACGTCGCTTCCAGCTGGCGGCATTTGCGCGTGGCAGCGCGATCGTGCTGGCGGTCGCGCTCATCGCGACGCTTCTTCTGACGGTCATCATCAATCGCTTCGCCTTCTCGAGGGCGAGCCTGTGGAGCGCGCGGGCGGTGCTGCTGCTGGCGCTGACGCTGGGCACCGTGTTTGGGTTGGCGATCCCGCTGTGGCGCCTGGGGCAGAGGTGGTGGACGCGCCGCGCGGAGCGGGAGTTTCCGCAGTTCCAGCAGCGCCTGGTGACCTTTGCCGAGCGTGACGGGCAGACAAGGGATCCGTTCCTGGAGCTGCTGGCGGCGGATACGTTGCGGGTCGCTCGCAATACCGACTTCAAGGCCGCCGCTCCCGATGCGGCACTGCTGGCGCTGTTTGCTATCGGAGTCGTCTCGCTCGGGGCGCTAGTATGGCTGATCCGGTCCGGTCCCGGTTACCTGGGATACGGGGCGGCGGCCTTGTGGACGGGGCCGCGCGCTCCTTTGTATGACGTGCACGTCAGTCCGGGCGACGCCACGATCCGGCGTCACGCCGATCAACTGGTGACCGCGCAGTTGCAGGGCTTTCAGCGCCGCGACCTCACGATCCACGTGCGCTATCAGGGCAGCACGAAGTGGGAAGAGACGACCATGCAGCCGCGGCCCGCGGGACCGGGCTTCCAGTTCCTGTTCGCCGGCGTCCCGGAGGATGTGGAGTACTTCGTCGCGGCGGGCGCGGTCGAGTCGCCGCACTTCCATCTGCGCGTCGCCGACATTCCAACCGTCAAGCAGATTCGCGTGACCTATCACCACCCGGACTGGACCAAGCTCGCCGACACCGTGGAGGAGCACGGCGGGGATCTGCGGGCAGTGGAAGGAACCGAGGCGCACCTGGAGGTCATCACCGACAGGCCGATGGATGTCGGAATGCTGACGTTGGATGACGGACGGCAGATCGCGCTCACCGCGGCAGGCGGAACGCATTATCGCGGTGTGATCAAGCTGGAGAAGGACGGCGCGTATCACGTCGCCACGCGGGAGCGCAGCCAGATGGTGCGCATCTCGGACGACTATTTCATCGAAGCAGGTCCGGTGAAGCCCCCCGAAGTGGCGTTGCTGAGACCGGAGCGCGACTACCGCGCAAGTCCGATCGAGGAGGTGACGCTGGGCGCGCGGGCCGAGGATCCGTTCGGCTTGAGCGAGTTCGCGCTGCACTATTCGGTGAACGGCGGTCCTGAGAAGGTCATCAACCTGCTGAAGCAGCCGGGTGCGAAGCAGGCCGAGGGGGGCGCCCTCGTCGCCCTGGAGGGGCTGAAGCTGATCCCCGGCGATGTCGTCGGTGTGTACGCGGCGGCCAAGGATGCGCGCGGTGAGGCGCACACGGACATCTCATTCATCCAGGTCGATCCGTTCGAGCGTGAGTTCTCGCAATCCCAGCAGTCCGGCGGCGCAGGCGGCGGCGGTGGCGCAGCCAACGATCAAGCGCAGATCGCGCAGCGCGAGAAAGAGATCATCGCCGCGACCTGGAAGCAGGATGGGATGAAGAACGCCGCGGCGAAACAGGCCGCCGAGCAGGCAAAGTTCCTGTCCGACGTTCAGACCACACTGCGCAGCCAGGCGTACTCGCTCGCCGGGCGATTGGGGATGCGCGACCTGCAGACCGCCAACGAGCAGTTCGGCAGCTTCCAGCGGGAGATGGAGGCGGCCGCCGTCGCCATGGGCCCCGCGGCCCAGCAGCTCACCGACCAGAAGTGGAGCGCCGCCGTCACCGAGGAGCAGAAGGCTCTGCAGCATCTGTTGCGCGCGGAGGCGACGTTCCGGCAGATCCAGGTCGCCTTCGGGGCCCGGGGCGGGGGCGGCGCGGTCAATTCCGCGGGGCGCGATCTGGCGAGCCTGTTCGATCTGGAGCTCGATACCCAGAAGAATCAGTACGAGAGCGCGCAGACCCCGTTCAACACCAGCCAGCGCGGCTCGGAGATCGAGGACGCGCTGCGCAAGCTGGACGAGCTGGCGCGCCGGCAGAGCGAGCTTGCGGCGCAGCGCAATGCCAGCGCCGAGCAGTCGGCCGAGGAGCGCTGGCAGCAGGAGATGCTCCGCCGCAAGGCCGATGAGCTGCAGCAACAGATCGAGCAGCTGGCCCGCAATGGGGGCCAACAGGGCAGCAGCTCATCACAGAGCGGCCAGCAAGGCAGCCAGTCACGCAGCGGCCGGCAGGACTCTTCCGGCGGTCAGCAGGGGAGCCAGGGCTCGAGCGATGGTCACAGTGGCGAGTCCGGCGCTGACTCCACGGCCGCGAGCGCGCGCCAGGCGTTGAACCGCCTGCGGCAAGCCGAGGACGAGATGCGTCGCGCGGTGGACGAGCACAACAGCGTGGCCGCGCGCCGCGCCGCCGACCAACTGCGCGAGGCGATGAACCTGCTCGCCGGTGTGCAGCAGCAGGACATCTCCCATCAACTGGATTCTCTGAACGGCCAGGCCGGCCGGCTCGCCGACGAGCAACGCGAGCAGAGCGGCCGGATGGGTGCGCTGCGCAGCGGCCGCAGCCTCCGCGATCCTCAGAACAGCAACAACGTGCAGCAGCTGATCGATGACCGCCAGCGCCTTGCGGACGAGCTGGCACGCCTCACCCGCGACATGCGCACTGCACAGAGTCAGGCGCAGGAGCGTAATCACGACGCCGCCGCGAAGCTGCGCGATGCGCTGGGCGATCTGGAGTCGGCCGACACGGAGACTCACTTGCAGCGCAGCGCCGACATGCTGCGCCGTGGCTACGCGCCCCTCAACGACGATGCGGAAGATCAGATCGCCTCGGATCTGAAGCACCTGCAGGATCAGCTCGGTCAGGCCCGCACGGCGATGGCCGACGGCCGCTCACCCTCCGACGACGCGTTGGACTCGGTCGAGCGCTTGCGCAGCCGGCTGGCGGCCCTCGATGACAGCATGCGTGGCAGCGCGCAGCGAGGCGCGGGCGATGGCGCAAATCGCAACCCCGGCCAGGACGGCAACAACGGCCGAGGCGGTGACGCGGCCAATGGCCGTAACGGTGCCCTTGGGGGCCCCCAGCTCGGCGGCCGAGTGGGTGATGTCGGCGGGCAACGCGGGGTCGACGGTCGACTCGCGGGGCCGGTTGGCGGAGCAGTAGGCGGGGCCTACCGCGGTGGACCTGTGGACGGCGCCTGGAATACCGGTGTGGATCCGGGCCAAGGTCGCCTGCCTGGTGCGGCCGGCTCGGTCCGGATCGACCCGATCACTATCGTCTCCACGCCCGAGAGCCGGCGCGTCTATCAGGAAGGGATGAAGGAGCTCACCCGGCTGCAGAAGTCGGTCGCCGACGACCCGGCGGCACGCAGCCAGGTGGACGATCTGGTGCGCTCGATGCAGAGGCTCGATCCGCGGCGCTTTCCGGGAAATCCCGCGATGCTCGATGAGCTGTATGCACGCGTGTTGAGCGGCGTGGACCGACTGGAGCTGCAGTTGCGGCACGAGCCCGCAGAGAGCCAGCCCGGGCAGGTGAGGAGCGACAATCCCGCCCCCATGCCGGCCGGCTATCAGACGGCGGTCGCGGAGTATTTCCGCCGCCTGAGCAAGAACCCTTAAGTTAAGCGAACTATTGTCGCAGAGGAGCGTGAGCTTGAGGCACGGGTTGTTCGCGCACTGGACCGTACTCACCGTGAGGCGCAAAAATAGCACTGGGAGGCGCGCAGGGATGGGGGTCGCCGACTACGATTCGGGTGGTATGTCCGTGTGGATCAAACGATTAGCTCCGATTCTGCTGTGTACTCTCTGCCAGGGGGCGTGGGCGGCGGCGGGAGGCAGTGTCGCGGATGCGGCGATGCACTCGGATTCGGTGCAGCTCACGAAGCTGATCGCCTCCGGTGCCAACGTGAATACGCCTCAGCCCGATGGCTCCACCGCCTTGCACTGGGCGGCCCATCACGGCGATGCGGTCGCTACCAAGGCGCTGCTGGCCGCCGGTGCCAACCCGAGCGCGCTGACTGACACTGGCATCACGCCGCTTTCCCTGGCCTGCGAGGAGGGCAACCCGGCGGTCGTGAAAATGCTCCTCGACGCCGGCGCTGATGCCAACCAGGTGCTCGCCAACGGCGAGACGCCTCTGATGATGGGCGCCCGGACGGGTAACGTCCCGGTGATGAAGGAGTTGGTCGCGCACGGCGCGAAGGTCGATCAGCGCGAGAAGCTGCGCGGCACGACGGCCCTGATGTGGGCGTCGGCGAATTCGAACACCGAAGCCGTCAATTTCCTGATTTCCAAGGGCGCCGATGTCAACGCGCGCTCGGCGAGCGTACAGCCCGGTCGCAAGCCCTACGTCGCGCCCCCCAGCCGCGAGCGCATCGAAGAGTTCGTCAACGGTACCGGACTGCGCGGTAAGGCCGTCAAGGAAGAGGGTGACACTGCGCCACCGGGTGAGAAGAAGGAAACGCCGCAGGAGCAGGCGGTTGAAGGGGCGCGCCTGGAGAAGGAGATCGCGGAGGCCAAGAAAGCCATCGATCGCTTTCCGACGACCGCCAAGTGGAACCAGCGTGGTCCGGAGAAGTTCGGCGGCCTCACGCCGCTCATCTTTGCGACCCGCCAGGGAGACCTGGCAACGGTGAAGGCGCTGCTGAAAGCCGGCGCCAATGTGAACGAGACGAGCACCTACGGATGGACCGCGCTGCTGGATGCCACGCAGAATCGCTTCTACCAGATCGGCGTGTATCTGCTGGAGCACGGCGCCGATCCCAACATTGCCAACGACGGCGGCTGGACGCCGCTGTACATCGCGACCGACAACCGCAACATCGAAGGTGGCGACTATCCGACGCGCAAGCCGGATATGGACCACCTGGACTTCATCAAGCGCTTGCTGGCCGCCAAGGCCAACACGAACGCGCGGATGCACTCCGATACCGAGACGCGCACGGTGTTCACGCACCAGTGGCTGGAGGAGGAGGGTGCGACGCCGTTTCTGCGTGCCGCGCAATCCGGCGATCTGGTGTTGATGAAGCTGCTGCTGCAGTACGGAGCCGACCCGAAACTCACGACGGATCACAAGGTGACGCCGCTGATGGTCGCCAGCGGAATCGGCTGGGTCGAGGGCGTGACGTACGAATGGTCGCCGCAGGAAACCTATGACACGGTGAAATTCCTGCTCGACTCAGGCGCCGACGTCAACGCGCAGGACACGCTCGACGGGCGCACCGCGCTCATGGGCGCCGCTCACAAGGGGCGCAACGACGTCGTACAGCTGCTGGTCGATCACGGCGCAAACTTGTCCCTGCGCGACATCGGAAGCCGCGACAGCATTCACTCACTCGCGGGTCTGACCTTCCAGGCCATCGACTATGCGGACGGCCTGGTGCGGGTCGGGGTGCAATCGGCGATTGCGCACCCGGAGACTTCCGCCCTGCTGCGAAAACTCATGACTCAGCGCGGCTTGCCCGTGCCGGCAGAGGGTCGTACGCTCGCCTCGATCTGTGTGACGGACCTGTG
>Ga0105238_10002778_pt1 | contig 17470 bp, 16 predicted proteins | sample KBSC34metaG_FD_81526 | JGI IMG/M metagenome (GOLD analysis project Ga0105238, IMG submission 81526) | Corn rhizosphere microbial communities from Kellogg Biological Station, Michigan, USA - KBS C3-4 metaG | ecosystem: Host-associated > Plants > Roots > Rhizosphere > Soil | place: Michigan, USA... | reverse complement strand
CCCTTTCCATTTTTCTTCTGCTCTCTTGATACGTTTGAAATGCATATCAAGATATACACCAGGGTAACGACGATCTTTACGAAACCATGATTTATAACAACAGAGAGTGCTTTCTAGAGTGAAATAACTTACATCATCATTTGGATATTCTTTGGCACATTCCTTTAAAAGAATTTCTCCTTCTTTCTTTAACCATTCTAGAGTAAAACTATAATCACCATCAAATCCTGGATTGATAGTGTCATGCCAATCTAAATCATCACGACCTAGAACTTTACACAGACCATTGCGATGAGACTTACTACCATTCATGTCTTCTAAGAATAGACTGTCACAATCAATATCTAAACCAGCAATTCTTAAATATTCAAGATAAGAAAATGTAGACAATCTACCAAACAAGAAGAAGTTTTCCATAACATAATCCCAAAGAAAACGAAACTTCTCATATTTGTTCTGACCTTTCATCATAACACCAGCAAAGAACTTTTGCTGCGTTCCATCAATTGAACCAGATACATTGTCTACATAGGATTGAATGATTTGACCCATTTTTGACTTTGTATATTTTCGATCCATGTCCCATTCAAGTTGTTCCCAATGAATCATTACAAAATCATGAATATCTTTTATCTCATTCTTAGTATTTGGTATATTGGGAAATTGTTCCATTAACACTTGAGTGGTGACAATGTTCTGACAAATACCATTTAGGAAACATGCCCAAAGTAATTGTTCAATTGTCCAATTTAATTGTTTTTGTAGAAATGGAAAAGCTGCATATACAAAGCCAGGATGGGATTTATGAATATTATGAAAATGATAGAATCTTTTGAAGACTTCTCTACGATATTGAGGAAGACGGAAATCCATACCATAGATTAATTCTTTAGATTCGGGAATTCCGTAATGTTCAGAATATCTAATCGGTGATTTATAAGCCAATTCAATCATTACAATCTATTCTCTGATCTAAATTTTTTTAAAGCCGTTGTCATAACAACCCATTCTTCATATGTATAGATATTACTTTTAGATTCATTACATTTGAAACAACAAACTACAACATTATTTCTCAGATAACCTAAAGAATTATCCTTCCTATCTAAATTATAGTTTTCTGGTCTTCCACTAACACTAGCAAATTCACTTGGCCAAATTATTTTGGAATTACAATAGTGACATAGTTTTATTTCTGTGAATTTCAAAAAATCTTCATATGAAATATCACAATTTTGAAATCTCTTAATTGCGGATTTAAACATTATGTTATATAACCATTCATATGGTCTTTTTCTATTCTTTATTTTTGGCTTATTCTTTTGACTCAATGCTTTTTGATAAGCGATTTCCCTTCTCAAACAACCACATGATTTGGTAGTGCCTGTTGTTAAATATTCTCCTTTTATTATACACTCTTGACCACAATTACATAAACATTCATAATATTTTCCCTTATGTGCGTTGTGTTTGAAGGATGATTCTTTCAATACTGTCAATCTACCAAAATTTTGGTTAATTTTGATCAACAGAACCTCCTATAATCCACACGCAAGATCTTTCATTCATGTATTTATCAAAAATGTGAGGATGATGCATCATAAAATTCCACATCTTGGCTTCGTATCTTGGATGGAAGACTATTTCTCCATGTTGAGCAAACACTAGATCATTGTATGTGCTATATCCATTTTCTACATGATTATCTTCTATTTTCACACAATGTTTACATGTAAACTCTCTACAACCACCTTGTGCGTCATAGTGTTCTATTGTATAGTCAGGATTGTTAATCATAAACAAACTTGAAGGTTTTTCATCTTGTTTGAAGAATCTATAATCAAAAACTTCATCCATGTCTATCTCAGATACTTTCCCGATTACATTTAATCTATTGCGGATATATTCTGGATGTTTAGAACCAAAATTACCTACACCAATCAAAATGATTTTTTTGATATTCTTTGGACGAAATTTGGCTATACCATAAAGAACACTTGTTACACTGTTGCAAGATCCTGCCGGAATGATTAAGGTGTCTATACTAGTTGGAAGATTGGTTACTTGATGCATTCCCACTTCATGAAATGCTTCTACCAATTCTGGTGCATTGGTTTCATGATTCACTGTAATGTTCGTTTCCATGTGAAACATGTCTGTATACTTAGATCTTTGGAGTTCTCTTGCTTTACTTTCTAATGTTTTGGCATATCCAACATTTGAAAATATAAATTCCGCGCCCATATTCTTAGCGATTTCTAATGTTTTATGTCCTTCTATTTCTTTGGTTCCTACAATGTCAATGACTCTTAAACCATAATGACGGCAAATTGTTGCGACCATGGGATGCTGAGGACTTCCACTAACAGCACCATGAATTACACCATATTTACCTTTTTTGAAAGCTTGTTCATAGATTAACCAAATACATTGTCTACATTTAGTTCCATTGATATTTCCATATCCTAAAGGATGAAACTTGTCTTCTCTTTTAAACCAAATTCCATCTACCTTTTCAACTGGTGTTAGATTGTAAAGGAATTTTTCCCAATGAACATGTTTACGATCTAATCTATGAATAGGAAAAATAGATTCAGTCATCAAAGAACTCTATCTAGAGGGAATAATTGACCAATCAAATACGAAGAATATTCCCTTGTGCACATAGGACAAACGAAATGTTCTTCCTTTTCAGGAGTAGCTTCAATTTTCATCAATTGGATTGGTGGATCTTGATAACCACATGGAATCTCAATGCAAATGTAATTTTCATTATCCATAAAGAAGACTCTCTAATGAATTTGTTTCTACGACAGATTTAGGATGATATTTTTCTAACATGTAAGGTTTACCATGTTCTTTAAGATACTTATACCACTCTTCAGAATCCCACATAGAGTGCGACACACCATTCCAACCTTCCCTCCATAAAGAATGTTCTTTATTCTTACGACGGGATTCTACAAAATTGAAACGGAGATCTTCATATTCTTTAGTCCCAAGTTCTAGCATATCTTCTCGGAAATAACAAACTAAAGAAATTCTTTCAAAATTTTCTGCTCCAGTTTCACATTCAATTGGTGTATTTCCATGAATATAATCATGATTACTAACCAAAAGTAAATCACCAGGACGAATGTTTACAGCTGCTCTAATTTCAGGTAGAACTAAATATCCTCCTTTATAGGTATCGTTTTTTGCAACCACAGTTAGGTTGGAGAATCCTTTAGCTAGATCTCCTGCGTCTCTATGAGCAGCAGTGCGGAAATTTTTATTGACAGTGATAGTTGTGAAAGGAGTTTCAGGAACATAGAATAGAGGATCTAATTTCTTTATACACTCTGATTGAAAAGCATAACGATATGGTAAGAATTCTTTAAATCCATTACCAAGACTCTTCAAAAAAGGATATGATTTCTTGAATTTTTCTGGATTGTGGAATGTGTATGCAGTAGGACGACCATAGGGGATTCTTGGATAACGACCAAACCAACCAGCAATACCAGAATCAACTGGATTAGCATAAGTGGTATCAGAAATTAGTGTATCCTGAATCCATTCTACTTCTTTCTTGATTTCTTTGTTTGATTTTGAGAAAATAGTGGGCAACCAAAGATCAAAAGTAAAATTATATTTTTCACGTTCTGATCCTAACCAAACTAATCCTCTATTCTCAGGTTTTGTTCCAGCAATCAATTTCCACTGATCAATATCAGCTTGTGTAATACGTGATAAATCTGTATCATTATCTGGAAGCTTTTCAAGATTGTTTAGAATAAGGAGTTGTGAATCAGTTACCCAATCACGACCTTGTAACTTTTGTGCTCTTGTACCTGCTGCAAGACCACGATTCTGACTTGCCTTGGCAGCTTCCATTAAACCATCATATGCGCCTTCTTGTTGTTCTTTAGTGAAGTAATTTTTACGAAATTTGAGGATGATGTTATGTTCACCATTTTCTTGGTCTTCTGCTGGTCCTGGTTTTCTATATACATCACAATCTTCATTCAGTAGAACATCATAATTAGATTCATCTAAGAAAGAACCAAGAACTTCTTCACAATCAAATTTTGGTAGGGTTATTTCTTTCACTGACATCATTAATCTCCGTCTCCAAAAAACATTCATATGAAGTATATAGACAAAAAAGAGGGAGAGTAGAAAACTCTACTCTCCCGAAAGTGTGGCTAACGCCACATGCTTAGACCAGGAGACAATTGGTCTTAAGCTATTCGGTCTAGAGGATTCTACCTTCTAATAATGTACCTCTGATATGTGTAATAGGAAAGTTAATGATTTCTCTTCTATTAGAAAGGGATATCACTGACACTGTTAGATTCAACCATCTTTTGAACAGCCGTCTCAAATTGACGAACTTGTGTAGGGCTGGGTAATGAATCCATGAATTGTACAGATCGTTGACCATGTGAATAAACAGCAAGAACTTTCTTACCATTTTCTATTTCATTCTTCAACACCACATTTTTCTTGTAGGTGTTGGTCATCTTTCCAGCTGTAGGCACATATTCAATGTCAGAAGATGTTGGAGTTCCATCAGGAGCCTTAGCACCTTGCTTACCATTCTCAGAAGCCTTCTTTGCTTTTTCTTCCTCTGCATCAATCTTCTCATACAGATCCATAATGGCAGTACGGGTTTCATCGTCGAATCTATTCAAGCAGAGCTTTACAGCCTTTTTACGATTACCAAAGATCTTGAATGCTTTAGCAATATGAACCAATCGGCGAGTGGAGATGATTTCATCCACAGCACCATCAGCAAAAGATTTACGAACCAATTCAGCCCATGCTATCAGATTCTTAACAAATGAACCATGTTCCTTGATATCTAAATCAAGTTCTTTAAAATTACGCTCAAGCATCTCTGTTTCCTTCTGTGCAGAAGGATATTCTTGTTCAATGGTAATAGCAAAACGTTCAAGGAATGCTTCATTCAGAACATTAGCACCAATGAAACGACCATCATTGCTACCTTTACCTTTGGTGTTAGCAGTAGCAATGACATTGAAACCAGGAGCAGGATGAACGATTTTATTGGTTTTCTTGTCTAGGAATGGCTTACCTTCCAAGACAGGCTGCAAGCACAACAGCCGTTCAGATCCATAGTCTGTTTCATCTAACAGAAGAATTGCACCGCGTTTCATGGCAGTCAGCACAGGACCTTCACGACGGTAAGTGTTGCCATTGATCAATTCGTATGAGCCAAACAAATCCAATTCATCTGTGTCTTTGGTAATGTTCACACGAACAAGTTCACGTTTTGCAGCAGAACATGCTTGCATAACCATCAATGTTTTACCATTACCAGATAGACCAGTGATGTAAATGGGATAGAAAATCTTAGAATCTATAATGTTCTTTAGATCAGTATAGAAACCAAAAGGAACATATGTTGGATCACGATCTGGAACAAAGGCATCTGCTTCCAAAACACCATCAATTCCAGACTCTTTAACAGAGTCTCCATAAAAGCTTGAACTCTGCAGTGCTGCATCAGGTGTAGAAATTTTTGGTAGATTGTCCATGACGCGATATTTTCCCCAACCCGCGCTGCGGGATTTGTCACTGGTTAAAAAGTGTGGAAAAGGAAGATCATTGAGTGAGATATATTCATTGATCTGCTTTGTGTCAACGATGTCTGTATCAAAATGTTTTGCGATCTGCTCGCAAAAACTTTTTTGACCATCTTCATCGTAATTAGGCTTGCGCATTTCTGTCTCCATAATTTTAACTGTAATAGTAGTTTACTGGATCTATTACAAAAGTAAAGCTCTATTTACAATTTCACTCCATTTCTTTTCATGATTCTATTGTAAATTTCTTGGATTTCCTTTGATGGTCGTTTTGCCATACGAAATCCAGCAGGGATAATTCCATCAATTCTTACTATCAAAATAAGATGTTGATAAGAACTCAATGTATGTCCTACATGAGCTGGAATATGATCTCTAGCTAAATGCCAATATAAAGATGTTTCATCATCGTAATCAGATTGAATAAATTCATTCAATTTGAACCAATCTCTAACGATATCATTTGGTTGTATGATATCATGATTTTCTAAAACATGAACCATTTTCATGTTACTTTCTCTTTTTGTTCTTATTCTTATAATCACTATCAGAAAGAGCTATTTCTTCAGCAAATTGACTTAGAACAACACGAGCTGCCTTTTTAGCATTCTGAGAATTCAAGAATCCTTTCAATATCTTATCAGAAGAACCATCGCTGTCCTTATTCGTAGAAATTTTAGACATATTCATAGACTCGCTACTGATGAAATAATAATTATCATATCCCAATGTTGGAGTCTTATAGAAACCAAATTTCTCAATGGTTTCTTCATGTGCATTCACAATACCTTTATCCCTTTCTTTCACTCTTGAAGTACGATTATATCCAGATTGCTGACGTACTTGAGCTAATGGACAAATATAGTAACCAATATGACGGCATTCAGTTACTTCTTTAACGAAACTAGTTAAAGAAGCTTGCATGTTCTGAATTCCATCTATCAACACAAATTTACGTGTTAATGGATCAGTCAAAATCATGCGCTTGGGAGGTTGATTTCCATATGCTTGACTATAACCAGGGATTGAATTGTGCTGAATTTGAACATTGTTTCCACCAGCACCATCAGTCAGATGAATTACATTTACAATGTCCACCTTAGCGATATTCTTGAATTCATCAATGATTTTGCGTGAGGCAACAATTGTTTCAATCAAAGGTGTTCCACTGAGACCCAATCCATGATGTGTACCCATCTTATAATGTCCAAGAATACGTATGATATTCGTATCTACATCAGGTGTACGATTATAAGAATCTTCCTTAGTGCGTCGTTCCATAATAGCAGTATGCATAGCCAACATACGCATGCAACGTTTCTGGAGTCCAGAATTATCCCTAGAAGAAATCAAATGGCGGAGATGGAAATTTGTGGAACCATATATCAATAAATCTCTTGGATTAGAACTGAATAATCCAGATGAACGACTTCTAGAAGAACGAAGTTGGTTAGAGTTATAAGAAAGCGTATCAGCAAATCCATACACATCGTATGGGATCTTTGCTTTATTACAAAAAGTCACTAAGATAAGAATTTGCTCAAGAGCACAAGCCATATATTGTCCATCCATAGAACCACTCATGTCCAAAAATAGAATCATGCCATGACTCTTACCTTTAGGCATTTCTGTGATGCGACGAAAGATATCACTGGTCCAACGATATTGAGACAAACGACGCGTTTCCAATTCACCACTACGATGTGTTTGAGCACGATAGTATTGAGTTGCATTCTTGCGCATCTCAAATTCTTTCAAAAGCATGCTGATAAAGTTTTTATTCTTGTTTTGATAGTGTGTTATCAATTGAGCACTCATCACATCATAAGGAGTCTTGACAGCTTGCCCGGAAAATTCCAAAGAGATAGATTTCTCATAATACTCCACGACAGTCTTTGGTGAATAAATTATTTGATCCAAATTTGGAGTTGGTAGAGTGCAATTAGCAATAACATCACGCTTATCTTGACTGACGAGCGATTGTTCACGTTCTCGAAAGATTTTATCTGTGATGCAAACAGGTTTCACCTTTTCAGAAACTTTATTCTTGAAATTAGTTCCACCATATTGAGCATCAGCCTTTCGATCGCTTTCTTTATCAGTAGGATTTTCCTCTGATTCTTCTCCATTTTCATCAGAATCTCCATCATGAGAGTCTTCACCATCTTCATCAGATTGTTCAGAACCTGAAGATTTGGTTTGCTGATCCCCCTCAGATGAATCAGATTTTTGATCATTATTTGCATCAAAAGATTTCTGGTCTTCTTTTTTACCAGAAGTCTTCTTAGAATCTTTCCCTTCAGAATCATTATCAGATGATTTGTCTGATTGTTTTTGCTGAGATTTCTGTTGCTTACTATTGGAAGATTGTTGATCCTGTTGCTTTTTCTTACCATCAATAGAATCTTGTAGATCTTCAGAACTATTGATTTTGTTTTGTTCTTCTTGAACGATCTTATAGATCTCTCGAGCAATTTTCACAATTTCTTCAAAAGATTCAGCATCTTCCAAACGACGAATAATGTCTTGTTCCTCATGATCAAATTTAACTGGTAGGAAAGAACCAAGCTTGAAGAATGTATTGATACGATCAATTAGATTCAATTCATTCAAATCTTTGAGTTTTTTAATACCAAAGAAGTCCTTTTCATACAAGCTCTCATAAGCTGTAGCAAAAGATTTCTTCAGACCAGGAAACTTACGCTTGATCTTCTTTTCAATACGAGCATCTTCACAAACATTTAGAAATAATTTGAAATTAGCATCATAGCAGATATCATCATGATCATGCTTCAAATTGCACTTCAGGAGTGCGTTGTGCCAACCTTCTGGTGGAGTATTGAGAGCATGACCAATTTCATGACCCATGACAAGATCATAAAGTTCACTGCTCATATCCTTCCAAGTTGGGCAATGAAGAATGCGATCTTTTGTGTCAAAGTAAGCAGTAGAGATGTTTTCATGGAGAACAATAAGGTTCTCCGCAGCCATTAGTTTGGCTAGGAGTGACTTTGTGTCAATCAGTTTAGCAGTACGCAATTGTCTCGTCTCCAATCATTTTCTATTGGAGAAGAATTCTAAACCAATTGTTACAAGAAAGCTACAACTATTTTTCTAGTATAAGCGAAGACTTAGGAGTTTCTAATACGAAAGTGCTATTTTCTTTCTTAATGTTTTCTTGTTTAAAAGAAGGTTTTTGAGATGCTTTATCTTTAATTTCTATCTTATGTTGAAGTTCAGCTTGCGCTTTTGCTCTTCTAATCTTCTTAAGATTACTTTTCATTTTACGTCTTTCACGTTCTAGATGAAGCTTAGAAACATTATCTGTATAACGAATTCCCATTAAATGATCATATTCATGCAAAAACACACGAGCAGTTAATCCATCAAAACGACGAATTTGCTCTTGACCATTAAAATCCAAAAATTTGACGTTAACTTCTGTAGCACGAGGAACCTTTAGAAACAATCCAGGAAATGATAAACATCCCTCTGATCCTATTTCTTCTCCTGAAGAAGACAAGATAACAGGATTAGTTACACCAATGCAATATTGTCCAGCTCCCATCACAAATAAACGATACTTAAGACCACATTGATTTGCAGCTAAACCCAATCCATTATGTTGCATCATAGTCTGCATCATTGATATAGTGATGTAACGTAAATCGCCAGGAGGATTACTAAAATCCCATGGGATAGTTGGAGTCTTTAATATAGAATCATATTCATCTACAAGTTTGAAGATTTCATATTCAAAATTTTGACCATTTTGAAATTTCAATTTTCTGTTCTTACTTGGAATAAATTTTGGCACTTCTATCCCAACAGGAGGAATATCTATCATAGGAATAGTCAAATCAAGTGTTTTCATTATACGATCTCCGAGAAACTTCCCACTTTTTCAAATCTTAGAACATTGCTGAATTTATCTTGAAGAATATCACCTTTATGACTGATCAAGAAAATATTAGCTTCATTACCAAATGTGTTCAAAAGTCTCATAAATTCTTCTGTTCCTGTATCGTCTAGGGAACCATCAAAGATTTCATCCAAGATCAACAAATTGGTACTCATACTATTCTTAATCTTAGCCACTGCTCTCCACGTGAAAAGCAAAGCTAAATCAATTCTCAATTTTTCACCTTCAGAAAAGTTTTCGTAACTGAATGAATCGCGATGACGAGATTTAATTGTTTCTTTAAATTCTTCATCTATGTTAAAATCAACAAAGAAATCCATAGATGTCAAATACTTATTTACCATTTTATTGATAACAGGTAGATATTGTTTGATGATCTTAGACTTAATTCCATTGTCCTTCAACAACAATGCTGCCATGTCATAATATGCTTTCTTATCTATGATATCTTTGCGTTCATGATTTAATTTTTCTAACTGACTGTAGAGATCTTTAGATACCTGAAGAAGATCATCACTGATAGGCTTTTTATTAGATAATTCATTAATTTCATTCAACAATTTTTGTGTATATTTTTGTATTTCAGTTACAGAAGATAAGATTCTAGTCATTTCCATTTGATGAGATGAAATTTTACTATGAACATCTTTAATGGCAGTTAATCTTTCTTCAAATGTAGATTGTTGTATTTCTAACTTCTTAATTCCAGATTGTAACTCATCCTTTTTGTGTTTACAACCATTAATCATAGATTCTTTATTATTGATGTCTTGTTTACATTTTGGACATGTAGAATTATTGGTGTAGAAATCTATTTCTTTACCTAAGTTATTGATATTCCCATCAATTTTAATTCGGAATTTTTCAAGCTTTTGGATGTTTTCTCTTACAGAAGATTCATCTTGGATTTTCTGTTCCAGAATTGTGATATGACGCTGAACCAAGTTAGAATCATTAGACAAATTAGTAATTTGAATTTGATTGTTACTTACTTCTTGACGTTTCTTTTCTATGTTTTCTTCATTAGATTTCTTAGAATCATTGATGTACTTTTTCTGAAGTTCTATCTTTTCCATGATAGTATTGATTTTCTTCTTGATGTCTTCAGATGAATCATGAATATTTTTGACTTTAACCCTCAAGACTCTATTCATGGTAGAAAAGATTTCTATATCTAAAAGATCTTCAATTATCATACGACGTTCATCTGCTTTCAATTTCATGAAAGGTATAAAAGAAGCTTTACCAACAATCACAATTTGATTGAAAGATTTGACGTTAAAACCAAGAATATTCTTTTCTAGATGTTTTTGATAATCACGACTACTGGCATCTTGATTGATTAGTGTGTTATCTTGATAGATTTCAAAGATATCAGGCTTCTGTCCACGAATAACTTTGTAATGTTTATTCTTGACACGAAATTCTATTTCAACGACCATATTTGAATCATTGATAGAATTTATCATTTTTGGTTTATTGATGTTACGAAATGGTTTACCAAAAAGAACAAATGTTAAAGCATCCAATAATGTAGACTTACCAGCACCATTCTTACCAATCATCAAGGTAAGAGGATGTTTATCTAGTCTTATCTCTGTCCAACTATTTCCTGTAGATAATAGATTTTTCCATCTGATAATCTGAAAATAGATCATGAAGAAATTTCCTTCAAAGATTCTAAATTCTGCGCATCATAGTGAATATCACGCATTACAGCCTTGAGTTTTTCTTTATCTAGACCAATTTCTATGTTGTCGATATATTTGTTGACTAATGTGAGAGTATCATCACTTTGATCAATCACATCTTCATCAGCAATATTACTATCCGTAATATCCTCTACGACACTTACATCATATGGTTCTGCTTTATATAGAGAATCCATAAATGTATCAAAAATGAAAGGATTTTCTTTATTCTGAACAATAACCTTTAGAATAGCATTGTTGAATTCAGAGTAATCTTTATTCTTTACAGATTCAAGTGTTTCTTGAGAATCATTATAGATTATCTTATGGTGAATCTTGATTGGGTTTTCTATAAACTCCAATTCTCTAGTTTCTGTATCAAAGATATGAAAACCACGAGCATCATTATAATCTGCCCAAGTAATCTCACCAGGAGAACCCACATAATAGATATGACCATCGGTAGATCGATGATGGAAATGACCACTCATGACAATTTCATATTTTTCCAATTCTTCTCTAGTCATACCTTCTGTACAAACATGACCTCGTTCCATCTCAAAACCTTGAATCTCAAAATGACCAAAACAAATCTGAGAAGTAGTGTTCTTGATGAATTCCTTTATTTCATCTTCATTTTCTTTACAAACCCAAGGGACGATATCTATGGTTGTATTATCAATCTGAATACTTTTTGGAGAAGTAAAGACCTTTATTGATCCTCTTTCTATATATTCTCTCAGTGTCAATTCTGCAGAATTAACCAATAAGGTATTTCTATAGAATATATCATGATTTCCAAGTAAAGTCCAAAGTTTTAGATGTTCATTGAAATGATCAAAGAAGTAGTTTCTTGATAAGAATAATGTATTGAAATTTATGAATTTTCTACGGTCAAATAGATCTCCTACTTGAATAACATGTTGTATGTTGTTATCCATCAAATAGGGAAAGAAGATTTGATCATAGAATTTTTTGTAATAGTTGTGAAACTGTATACTATCACTGCGCATCCCAAAATGGGTGTCACCTAGAACAGCTAATTTGGTCATTTCTTGTAAGTCCAACCCTTTGAAGCATATTCTATTGATTTAGTCATTTCTTCTGTAATGATTTCATCCATGATTTGTTTTAATTTTTCTTGAGAAATAGTAGCACCACCAGGACCACCATTTCCTCCTGACCCAATAATTCCACTATCTCTTGTTCCTGGTATTCCTGGATTTCCAGAAGGTCCTTGAGATCCTGCAGGAAGTAGTGTTGGTGGAAAATCTATTTCTTCTATGAAGTGGAAATCTCTTTGAACGGATTCTGTATTGCTTTGTGATGGAAGCCATTCACTTGCTACATCATAAACATATACATTTGCTTCTCGACAAATTTTCATCATATGAGCAGTACCTTTCCCACCTGGAAAGGCTATAAGAATATCAATTCCAGTGCTAAGCATCAATTGATTTCTTATAGGTCCTGCAGCTTTACCTTCTTCTTCCCAATTGGCTGGATATGTTTCTAACTTGATGTCATTATCTTCTGCCCAAATTTGAGCTAATTTATCAGCTCCACGAGAATCCCCATTAATGATGACAATTTCATTCTTAGGATAATTTTGTAGCATACGTCCTAGAACTTCAAATACTGTAGCATGATCATTGTAGTCACGACCGCCACAAATACAGATTCTATATGCGCCAGGTTTTATCATAACAAATAAGGAAAGATGATTGAGAAATCTATTATTCCATAAATTCTTCTAATCTACTAGCTTTCTTAGCTGGTTTCTTTACCTTTTTATCTTTAGCTTCTTCATATTTGGTTATAAATTCTTCCAAGTTTTCATATAACTCAACTTTTCTTCCTTGTCCATCTTCATCATCTCCACCACTTAATTCTTCAAGAACACCGAATTGTTGAGCAATTTTATATTTGGTGTATTGTTGTTTCTTTTCTTTTTGGATTCTACGAACAAAAGCATACCAGCAGATTTGAGTATAATATGCAAATGGATTTTTTGATACTCTCTTATCAAAGTTATCAAAATACATGATGCAATTTTCTATTGCATCCTCAATCATCTCATCCTTCCAAGTGTATTTGTAAAACTTTGGACTGTTTGCTAAATTCTTAGCAATCAGCATTATACAATTCCCAAGATAATCTGAAATCTTTGGTTTTGGGAGTTTCTTCTTCTTAGCTTCTTTACAAAGTTTTTGATATTCTAGAATCTTTTCAAAGAATTCTTTTTTGTCAACATAATAATTAGTCATTGTAGTTTCTTATTAACCTTCGTCATTGCTCCAATAACTTCATCTATATTTGTAGGAGAAGAAGGTTCTTGGGGTGTTTTATCCTTTTTGTAAAGATTCTCTGTATAATTTGAAATGTATGTAGAAACTTCTTTATGAAGAGGGACAACATACAAAACGTTATCAGATTTGATATAAACAGAATCTTGATCTGTAATTGAAATAGGAATCCAAGCGACTAATAAAATATCTTTAAGTCCATCTGGACGTGTTTCTATGACTAATTTCAATGGTCTAACAAGTCCATATTTTCCATTTTCAGGTTCTAATTTCGTTTCAGCAACGATACCTTCACCATTGGTAAGTTTTAGATAAACTAAATCACTCATACATTACCACCTATTAGTGCTATGTTGTAAACTTTTACAAGGAATTTTTCTTCATGATAAATTTTCACTCTCTCAGCATAGTGGAGTAGTGTGTAATTTGTTTCTGTGCCAATTCTTAAATCATCAGAAACATCATATAGAGTCATCGAAGATTTGGTTTCACTGATACGCAAACCTCTACCAATTGTTTGTAAAACTCTAATCTTGGATTTGCTAGGAGATGCAAATATTATATGGTGAAGATTCCTAATATTTACTCCTGTAGAGAAGACACCATATGAAGCAACAATGATAGCATTCTTTTCTTTTTCTACAATCTTCCTGATAGCTTCTCTATCTTCTAATTCTGTTCCACCATACACTAAAAATATCTTTCTATTCGGATCTGTATTCTTGATATTAAGAAGCTTGTGAATATATTTACCATGTTCAACAAATTGAAATGTGATTAAAGTATTCTCTTTTAAACTCAGTGCTAGATTATTGATGAATCCATTGCGACGTTTATGATTGATTAAAAATTCTAATTCTTGATGATAATCCATCTTAGCAACATGAAGAGCTTCTTGAGGGGTATATTTCAAAACCAAACACTTAATAGTCACATCTGCTGAAATTTTCTTATCTATTAATTCTTTGTTTGTTGCAACCCTCGTCACAGGACCAAAATGACCTTCTAGAGCAAGCTTATGTACTTCTGCATCTTGAATGGTTCCACTCATACCAATTCTATATTTTGCATTGACTAGAGAAGTCATAATTTTCCCTAGACATTTTGCCTTAAAATGATGCGCTTCATCTCCAATGACAAAATCAAACCTCTTGAAGAAATCTGTATCTCCTAAATCATGAATAGATTGCCAAGTAGAAATAGTCACATCTTTCTTGATAAATTTATCTTGTCCTGAATATATCTTATGTATATGTTGATCTACATTCCAATCATTTTGAGTTGAATAATCTTTAAAATCTGAATGTAATTGTTCTACCAGACTTATGGTGGGAACGACAATCAATCCTTTTAATCCTTTTTGAATAAGATATCTTGTAATGACATATGCAATGTAAGATTTTCCAGAGTTTGTAGGAGATAAGATTACTCTTCTTACATATCTCAAAGCCTTAGTAATGGCATTTAATTGATGTTCATGAGGAACAATAGGCTTACCATGGGCTGTAATGTTCAAAGTTGCTATAAAGTCATTAGATTCCTTTAGAGACCATGGTTCTGATTGATATTCAAGTCCTTCTATTGTGTAATTACGTTCTTTTGCAAATTGTTCAAGATGTTTAGACAATCCTATACACAAAGTCTTAGATCTTCTATTGTAAAGACGGATCTTACCATCCCATTTACGTTCTTTGAAAAGAGGACTGTAGTTATAATTCGGAGACATGAATGTAAAGAATTCAGCTATCTCCTCAGAAATAGCTGGTTCAGTGAAGATCTTTAGATAGACTTCATTTTGTTTCTGAACAATGATTTTGGACATTATTGACCTGAAATGAATTTTTCCCAATCTATAAAAGATCTCAATTGATAAGTTCTACTGTTGAGTTCTTTCAATATGCTGTTACAAATACTTACTATTTCTTCATAGTTGACTTTCTTACGAATTAATTCTAAGATTTCATCATCAGCATCTACATAGTCTTTGACTTCTCCCTTCAATACAAATTTGAATGGTTTTAAACCATATTTGTTGAGAGTATCTTGATCCATTCTACCTGAATAATAATCCCACTTGCGTTTTTTGAGTCTAGCTAATTCAATATCTGTCTTCTTTGTTAAGAGGGAATATTGACTCAATTTTCTAACATACTTGGCATGAAGAGCAGGAATTCTTAAGAGCTCTTTAGCTGGCTCTGTAGAATTCATCTTAGCATCTTCATCCCAATTGTCTAACAAAAGTTCTAATGGTGTTTTTGGATCAGACATGATATAAGAAATTCAAGGGAACATGACGAAGATATTGTAACTTACTTAACCATAATAGTTAAGCAACTTTCTCAAATGTGTAGTAAGAATATCTAAAAGAAGCTTGAGAAAACATTGGATGATCTGCAGACATTGAATAACCCATGTCTAGACCACTTAGAGAAATAGGGAAACAATCTTTAAATGTAACTCTTGCTTGTGGATTGTTCTTATTGGTGTAGATAATCAATGTTGCATCACTATAAGGAGGACGAACTCCTGCTGTAGAAGGAAATCCAGGACGTTTGGTGGCATTAGCAGCAAGGTTTTTATATTGATCAAAATTCTCTGGAAATCCAATTCCAGTAATCCAATTTCTGACATCTAACCAACTATTATAATTCACATCAACCATGAATGTGAATATTAGAGGTTCAAATTGAACCTTGTCTCCAGGAACTTTCAAATCTGTGAATGGATTTGGGACTGTATTTTCAGTCAGAGACATTCCAGGCATCTTGATGCTGGTTATGAAATAGACAGTGTTAGCTATTCTGTCGAAAGTCAGTTGAAATTTAGATGGTTGAGCAACTGATTGTTTGATTGGGGATATTGATATTGTCATGGATGTTCCTAGGATATCTAAATTATTTATTCATATCTGAAGGCTAATTGTTCACAATCATATATCTTGAAATATCATCTCTTTTCATATTCAAATAATTGATTCACATAAAAGAAAAGACCCAAGATTAAATATCTTGGGTCTCTCCAATTTGGCTTAGTGTAATCTAAGCTCTTGTTTTATATTGAAAATTACTTCAAATTTGCTACAATGAATTTTCTGTAGTAAACGTTGCTGTTAGCACTGATTCTTCCCAATCCTTGAGTTGTACCTTCAGCAAATGGGTTTGCAACCATTCCGTAACGTGTCTTGAAGCCAATCTTTGGCTGGAAGGTGTTAGGGTCAATTGCACGCACCATTTGTAGAGGAACATATGGAGCATAGAATAGACCAGCATCATATGCATTGGTTCCACGATATCCAACAACGGCATAGTCTGCACCGCTTATGGAATATGGATCAACGAATACTTTGATCTTACCATTCAAAACACCCAAGAAAGTTCCACGCTCGTAGTCATCTGGAGTAGATAGACCACCAGTGATGCTCTTCAACTCAGATGAATAGTCTAGAAGACCAGACAATGCTAGAGCAGATGCCACATCGGTGGATACTACTAGGATGTTACCCTTACCACGACGAGTATCCTTCATGATCTTGTTAGCTTCACGCTCAATTTGGAATACAAGACCCTTATACTTTTCAACCATCCAACGACCATCAGCATCACCTGCTGCAGTTGCTAGGTTGTAAGTACCAGCTGAGTTAGCAGTTTGTGCACCAACTTTAGCTGTGATGTAAATAGTACGAACAACTTCGCGGTTAATTTCAGCAAGCAATTCTGTAGATAGAATATTTGCCAATTCAGTCTCAGCATCCAAACCATGAACTGCCTTCAAGTCTTGTGCCAATTCTAGAGTGTAGCCAGCTTGCAAACCACGAGTGTTAGCAGTAACTGTAACCTTTTCAATTGAGAAGCCCATATTGTTTAGAGCAGTTGCTCCACCTAGGTCTTCACCAATTGCATTTGGCCAACCATATGAACTACCGAAAGTGGTGTTAGATCCACCTGGGTTTGCGTTAGCACT
>Ga0105238_10002776_pt1 | contig 17473 bp, 17 predicted proteins | sample KBSC34metaG_FD_81526 | JGI IMG/M metagenome (GOLD analysis project Ga0105238, IMG submission 81526) | Corn rhizosphere microbial communities from Kellogg Biological Station, Michigan, USA - KBS C3-4 metaG | ecosystem: Host-associated > Plants > Roots > Rhizosphere > Soil | place: Michigan, USA... | reverse complement strand
TCGAACTTCTTGCGGATATCGACCCGGCTCATGCCCAGGATCGCGCCATTGAGAAAGATATTCTCCCGCCCCGACAATTCGGGATGAAATCCGGTGCCCACTTCGAGCAGGCTGGCCACGCGGCCGCGCAGCGTGACCCGGCCCTTGGTGGGTTCGGTGATGCGGCTGAGCACCTTGAGCAGGGTGCTCTTGCCGGCGCCGTTGCGGCCGATAAGGCCCAGCACTTCGCCTTCCTTGACCTCGAAATTGATGTCCCGGAGTGCCCAAAATTCCTCGATCGTATCGCCATGAACCACTTCGCGGCCCTTCATCAAGTCGCCGGTCTTGCGCGTGGCGTTGCGGGCGGTGCGCATGATGGCGTCGCGCAGGCTTGCGTCCGGCGAATGATTGGCCTGAGCGGCGCGGTGACCCAGAAGATACCGCTTGGAGAGATTCTCGACGGTGATGACTGCTGTCATGCTGTTCTCGTAAACTCGGTCAGATCAGGTCCGCAAAGCTCTTCTCGGTGGCGCGGAACTGGCGCACGCCGAGCCACATAAACAGAACAATGACCGCGAAGCTGACGGCCATGCCGGGCAGGTAGATGTCGCTGCCGAGCAGGCTCCACCGACAACCGTCGATCACGCCCACCACCGGATTGAGGGAATAAAGCAGCCGCCATTTTTCCGGCACGATGTTCGAGCTGAATCCCACCGGCGAGACGTAAAGTCCCAGCTGCACGATGAAGGGCACGATGATGCGGAAATCCCGGTATTTGACGTTCAGCGCCGTGATCCAGAGCGACGGTCCAACCGTGGCGGCGATGCCGGCCACCACGAAGAAGGGGAAGAACAATGCGTGCCAGCTTGGCAGGAACCGATACCAGATCATCATTCCCAGCAAGAGGCCGAAGGCGATGAGAAAATCCGCGAAGGCCACCACCACCGCCGCGATGGGAACGATCAGCCGGGGAAAATAGATTTTGCTGATCAGGTTGGAATTTCCGATCATGCTGTTGGCTGCATCGGTCAGGCCGGTGGAAAAGAATGTCCATGCCAGCGTGCCGACGAACACCATCAAGGGGTAGGGAACGGCGGCGTCGGACGGCAGCTTGGCGATCCGGCTGAACACCATCGTGAACACCACCATGGTGAGGAAGGGCCGGATCAGCGCCCAGGAGGCACCGATAACGGTTTGCTTGTAGCGCACGGCGACATCTCGCCAGGCCAGGACGTAGAACAGCTCCCGGTAGCGCCAGATGTCGCCCCAATAATTGCGCTCATGGCGCCCGTTTTCGATGATGACCACATCCGCCATGGACCGCTTCCTATACCAATTTGCCGGACGCGGAAAACACGGCTGGGTGAGCCGGGCGCGGATGACGGAGGAAGCTGGTCATTATGCTGGTCCTGAACCTGAGCCGATGGAGTTTCTTGAAGTTTACCGTTGTTTCGATTGCACGATTTGCTGTCGACCAAGAAGCGTCCGGTTTCGGCCTTGGATACGAATTATGTCAAATTACGTCCAAAAGGTTATGACAGAGAAGTAAAGATATGTTTGTGCGGTTGTCATTGCGGAGGCGGCCCATTTTTGGGGCAATCGGCCCGGCCGGCGGCCCAGAATAGAGCCCCGGACAGTGCCGGAGGTGGCAAGGACCAGGCCGTCCCGTCCTGCATTGGCCGCGCCGGGTGTCCGCTTGATCATCCCGAGCTGCAAATCCACCGGCAGTGGCCATGCGGCTGGCCCTGCTGTCCCCGGCGAACATCGGGCGCGGCGCCGGAAGGAGAGATTGATCCCCGTACTTGTTAACGCCAACTCAAGCTAAGTTACGCAAGAATTGGCCATCTCAGTACGGTCTTTACGGGCGATACGTCGCAGGCAATAGCGCCAAAATTTCGGACTCCAGGCGAAGAGAATTTACAATGCTTTTCACAGTCGCTATTTGCACGCGCAACAGGGCAGATTCTCTGAAACGTGCGCTGTCCTCTTTGGACAACGCTCTCAAGCCGGACTGTGAATGGGAATTGCTCATCATCGATAACGGGAGCACCGACGAAACCCATTCCGTGGTGACGGAATTTGCCGGTCGATTGCCCATCAGATACGAAATGGAACAGCATGCCGGGCTTTCCAATGCCCGCAATCGCGCGGTCGCATGCGCCCGCGGCGACTACATCATCTGGACCGACGACGATGTTATGGTGGACCAGGCCTGGTTGACCGCCTATGTGGACGCTTTCAAGCGCTGGCCGGATGTCTGCATTTTCGGCGGAAAGATCGTGCCCACGCTTGTGGAGCCCACGGTCGGATGGTTTGTGTCTGCCCTGCCGGTTCTGGGCCATCCGCTTGCGGCGCGCGATCTGGGGCCAAATCCTGTTGCGATGGCGGTGGAAGGAAATCTGCTTCCTTATGGCGCGAATTTCGCGACCCGCAGCCTTGAACAGCGGCAATTTCCATTTGATCCCCGTCTCGGCGTCTCTCCCGGGCGCCGGTTGCTTTTCGAGGAAACCCAGGTGATCAAAGCGATGCTGGCGAGCGGCCTCCGCGGGATGTGGTTTCCCGAGAGCATCGTCAAACATATCATCGGCCATGAGCGGCAAACGATTCAATATATTGCGAACTATTATGAGGGCCATGGCGCCACGGAAGTTTTCCTCGAGGGCGGGCTCGCGGGCGTGCAGATTTTTGGCGTTCCCAGGTGGCTTTGGCTTCGATTTGCGACCCGGTTTGCGGGCTATTGGCTATCCCGGCTGATTTCACCGCCGGAAATCTGGGTCGAAAAATTGACGAAGCTGGCCCATGACCGCGGCAAAATCAGAGCTCTGCTCAGCCTTCGTTCCGATCCCGCGCAAAGCATGGTTTCCGCGGCCGGTTCACGTTAAACGCCCCGCGATCTGCCGGTCCAAGCCGGGGCGACCACTCTCTAAAGTAAGGACGGTAAGCGATTACGGCCGGCCTTCGGCGGGGAATCCGTAGAGCGCCAGATAGCGGGCGGCGACGTCGACGATGTTGTAATGGTCGACCACAAACCCTCTGCCATGCGCGCCCATCCGCCGCCGCTCCTCGTCACTCCGCAGCAAGCGATCCACATGGGTCCTGAATTCATCATCGCGCGTGAAGAGAAAACCGGATCGACCCTGTTCCACGAATGTGTCGTTCACGCCGGGAAGATGGCGGGCGACGACGGCAAGACCGTACGCCATGGCCTCGATCACCACCGTGCCGAAGCCTTCTTCGTGCGAAGCGAATACCATGATGTCGGCCGCCCGGTAGAAATCCCAGGGCGCTTCGCTGTAGCCGGCGAAGCGCACCTGTTGTTCCAGGCCATGATCCGCGACATAAGCGCGGACCGCATGGGCATAGTCGGGTTCGACATCCGGGCCGACCAGGACCAGCAGCAGATCCGGATGATCCTTCGCAAGAGCGTGGACCTGCCGAACCAGGAACATCTGATCCTTGCGGGCGCAGATCCCGCCCACCGAGACCAGGACTTTCGCGTTCGGATCAATGGCGAGTTTCTCCCGGCTGCTGCGGGCGCCGGGCGCGTGCAGGTCGGGGATGGCGATGCCGATGGGGATCAACGACGATTTTCGCGCCGGGACATAACGGTTGTTCTCGGCATAAAGCTTGGGGCTGATCGCCACGAAGCGGTCGATCAGCCGGAACAGCTGGCGGGTCAAGGGCCGCAGTTTCCGCCGATAAGTGAGAAGCAGGCCTTCGATGCTGTCATCCAGGGTGGCGGAGAGGATCAGCCGGCACCCTTTCAGCTTCAGCATCAGGCTGGCCGCAAAGGTGCGGTCCACATGGGTGTGATAATGAATGGCGGCATAGCGGCCTGCATGGCGCGAAAGCCAGGCCGCGATCTCGCGCTGGCTGGCCGCGCCGTCCGGGCCGCTGAGATAATGCACGGCCGAAAGATGCTCGGGCGGAAGGGTACCGGCGGGCGCGCGCGTCACGGTGACGGCGACCTCATGGGCCACGTCCGGCCTGAGAGTGGCGAAGGCATGGGCCAGCCGTTCCACGAAGATGCCTTCGCCCGTGAATTGCGGCCGGAAATATTTGAAGACATGCAGGACCCGCGCCCGGCTCATCGATCGTCGCGCCCGGGGCCGGAAGAGGCGGCGCGCCCGGCCAGCGCCACGAGCGGCGTGCGCACCGGGGCGGGCAAGGCGGCGAGAAACGCCTTGAGGCGCTGCTTGAAATTGAGCCGGGTTCCGCCGACCGCGGCGGCGAGCGACCGCACCCCCTGGTAATCGCCCTTGGTAAAAGCGAGCTCAAGCGCTTGCGCGTTGCGCTCCCTTATCTGGGCATCGATCTCGGCAGCGTATCTTGTTCCGACGTCGTGATGCGCCTTGGCGTACTGCAGGATTTTCACCTCGCCCAGCAAATTGGATAGTTGGTTCGCACTGTAATTGCCGTCATGCCGCCGGATCCCGACCAGGGGAGTTTCGATCATGCCGATCGGCGCTTTTGCCACGCAGCGCAGGGTGAATTCGAAATCCTCGCTCGCGGTCCGGGCGAATTTCGCTTCGTACCCTCCGATGGCCTCGAACAGCGATTTGGCCATCACGATCGTGGAGTGAAAGATGGGCTGGAATTTCAGGATATGCGGATAAAGCGGTTCGGTGAAGATCGCTCCGCCTTCCACCTTCTGGGACGCGATCGCCTCCCAGAAGCCTTTCGGAGCAGTGGCGAACTTGGTCCCTGTTTCCCAGTCACCGTTCCGCACCAGCTGAAAATTGCCGAATATGAATTGCGGATGGGGTGGCGTTTCGGCAATGCGTCTTACCTGGGCGAGATATTCGGGGCGCCACAGATCGTCGCTGTCGCAGAACCACAGCCAGTCGCCCGTCGCCATCGCGGCGCCCACGTTACGGGCCACGGGCGCGCCGCTGTTCTCGATCCGCTCATAGCGCACCGCATCGCCGAATTTTGCGACCACGGCCTTTGTCCCATCGGTCGAGCCATCATCGACCACGATGATCTCATGCGGCGGGGAGGTCTGCGCCAGCAGGGCGCAAATCGTCTCGTGCAGAAAGTCCGCCCGGTTATACGCGGGAATGATCGCGCTGACGCGCCAACGCGACGGATCAAAAATGCGTGCCGGATCAGACATGATGATGGCGCTTTGCGATGGCCGCGAAGATCGTCGATGCGCGCGTCATAACCGAACAATGCCTTTTTGTGACCGGCATCGTGTTTTGCAGGAAAACATGCGGCCCGTGAAGTGAAGGATGTATCGCAGAATAGCTAAGCCGTTATAAAGAAACAGCTTTATACCGTCCATGAAATCGCGCCCTATGCTTAAAATCTTTTTCGGGCCTGGCGGTTTACCAACACCGCACAATCCGTCAGCGTCGGGCCGTTTGAAGCGGGGAATTGCGGGAGAACTCGGTTACGGTCGTTCCGGATTGAAGCGTGAATCGGATGGCGGCTTAAAAATGACGTGGGGCAAATCTCTTATTCTTGCGTCCGGGCTTTTCATCGGCGGCCTTTTCGTGTCGTCTCCGGTGCTGGCGCAGGCGCCGGCCGGTGGGCCGGTCGCCAAATTCGCGCTTCATGCCGATGCTTCGATGCCGGCCCGGACCGTCAGCTTCGGCCAGATCTTCGCGCCCGGCGCCGTCCAGCGCGGCGACCGCCTGCAAGTGATGCTGGACGGCCGTGCCGCCCCCACCCAGCTTGATCCGAAAGCCTTCAATGCCGATGGCTCTGTCCGCCACGCCATCGTGACCGTGGCGCTGCCGCAATTGCCATCCGGCAAGACGCTTGATGGCCAAATCATCAAGCAAGCGGACGCCACGGCGCCCGCCACATCTGCCCCTGCCGCTATCCCGGCCCTGACGGTAACGCTGAACATCAAGGGGCCCGGCGGCGCGGTCAAACCCGTGACCATCGATCTTCCCGCCATCGCGCAAAATCCGAAGAACGCCGTGCCCGGCTTCTGGATCAACGGACCTTTGGCGCAGGAGCGCCGCTACATGGCGGACGTCAATGAGCGCCTGCAGATCCTGTTCGATGTCTTCACGCCGGCGCAGGGGCCCGCCCGGATCGACGTGATTCTGCACAATGACTGGGCCGGAATCCGCCACGACGACAATTTCGACTATGACGTGGAGATGCGGCTGGCGGGCGCGCCGGTCTTCCAGGCGCGCGGCGTGCATCAGTATAGTTTTTCCACTTGGCACCGCCTTCTGTGGACCGACGGCAAGCCGTCCGTACGGGTGGTGCCGGATCTGGCGGGTCTGGCCGCGGCCGGCGCGGTGCCGCGTTACGAGCCTGGCTTCCGGATCGCCGGGTCTTTCCTGGATCAGATCTCGCGGGCCGCGAACAAAGTCGGCGACAAAGTGATGGATACGGCCATGGTGGATACGCACATGCCCGACACCGGCGGACGGATGGATATCGGCCCCTTGCCGGCCTGGGCGGTGATCGATCTCATGCATGCCGGCGAAGACAGCCGCAAAGTGCTTCTGGCCAATGGCGATGCGGCCGGAAGCGTGCCCTGGCATTTGCGCGACCGAAAAACCGGCCAGCCGCTCACCGTCGATGCCTATCCCAATCTGTGGCTGGATTCGCGCGGCGAGGCCGTCCCGGGCGTTCTGCCCGAACCTTTCAACGAGGAGAATCATGGCTGGACGCTGGACGATGCGCATCAGCCGTCGCTGAGTTATCTGCCGTATCTGCTCACCGGCTCGCAATATTACCGCGACGAGCTGGCGGCCCAGGCGGCGTATGTTCTGCTCTTTTACGATCCCAATTTCCGGGGCCAGAGCCACGGCCTGTTCATCGGCGAACATGGCGAAGCCTGGCAGCAGGTGCGCAGCGTCGCCTGGTCGTTCCGTACCCTGGCCACGGCCGCCTATGTTTTGCCCGCGGGCGATCCCATGCGCGGTTATTTCGACGCCAAGCTTCGGGGCAATCTCGCCAAGCTGGTGCAACTCTTCGTTCAGGAGCGGCGCCTGAAATCGGCCGGCCCGCTGGAAGGCTGGGTACCCGGCGCCTACCGGCCCGACAATTGGTCCGCGCCCTGGCAGCAAGGCTTCTTGGTCGTGGTGCTGAACTGGATCAACGACATGGGTTATCCCGATGCGGGCCGGATGGTGGGATGGATGTCGAATTACATCGACGGCCTTTTCACCAGCGGCGATCAGGGCTTCAATCCGGACAGCGGCGCGGCCTATATGCTCCAGGTCTATGATGCCGACACAAATCGCCGCTTCAACAGCTGGGCTGAATTGTACCAGAAGAGCGACCAGGCCAAGAGGCCGGCCAAGGATGTCGACGACACCTGGACCAATTACGGCCTGATCATGCGGGCGGCCACCGGCGCGACCTATGGGCTAACCGGCTCTCCCCGCTCCCGCGCCGCCTATGAATATGCGACCAGCCGGTCCAACCGGATCAGCTATCCCGAAGCGAAGGGCGATCCCACATTTGCGATTCAGCCGCGCACCATGCCGGAGGCAAAACCGCCGCGTTGAGCGGTCGCCGCGATGCTGTACCCTTCCTCCGGCGGTGATAGTGTGGCGGCGGCGATCCGACCGGACAAGCGTGCTGGCGTGACGAACATAGTGTCCCTCTCGCTGAAGGATTTGAGCACCAGGGCGCTCGGACAACGCGTTCGCCATCTGCGCGACGATCCCACCATTCCGCTATGCGTCAATCTGGAAGGGGCGATCCTTCGCACGGGAACCACGGCGGAACTTGCCTTGGCGCTGCTGCGCCGCCGCCCCTGGATGCTGTTCGTCATGCTGGCCTGGCTGCTCAAGGGCCGGGAGGAATTTCGCGGCCAGGTCACCCGGCATGCAGTGTTCGAACCCGCGAGCTTGCCGTACCGCCGGCCGGTGCTGGCGTTTCTGCGCCGCGAAGCCGCATCCGGCCGCGAAATCTTCCTCATCACGCGCGCCAGATCCGACGTGGCCCGGGCCATCGCCAATCACCTGGGCCTTTTCTCGGAAGTGATCGAAATCGCGCATGACGAAACGCCGAAGGGCGAAACCATCGCCAAGGCCTTGTGCGCCCGCTTCGGGTCGGGCGATTTCGATTATGCCGGCAACGGGCATGTCGATATCCCGGTGTGGCAGACCGCGCGCCGCTCCGTCATCGTCGCGCCGTCGCCGCTTCTCCTCAAGAACCAAGTGTGGAACAGCCAGATGGCGGATGTGCTGTGTCCCGACGACCGCGTCTCGGGACGCTATGTCGATGCGCTGCATCCGGGCCGCTGGATAAAAAACCTGCTGATCTTCATACCGCTGCTGGATGCCGCCAACCGGAGCAGCGCCCATTTCGTGGTCAGCGCCTATCTGGCTTTCTGCGCCTATTGCCTGATCGCCTCGGCCGGCTATGTCGCCAACGACCTGATCGACCTTCGCGCCGACCGGCGTCACGCCGTCAAGCATCGCCGCGTGTTCGCTTCGGCCCGCCTGTCCATTCCCCGCGGCCTTCTTTTGGCTCCGGGACTGGCGGCGGCGGGATTGGGGATCGCCTTTTTCCTGTCGCCGCTGCTGGCGGGCTGGATGGCGATCTATCTGGGCTTGTCGCTCTGCTATTCGCTGTGGCTCAAAAAGACCCTGATCCTGGACATCTTCGCGCTGACGGCGATGACCCTGCACCGGATCTTTGCGGGCTTCATCATCGCCGCAAGCCTGCCGCCCTTCTGGCTTCTGCTGTTCGCGGGCTTCTTCTTCTTCGGGCTGGCGATGCTGGCGCGCTATGGCGAATTGAAAAGCAGCCGTTTCTCCGGTTCCCGGCAGGCGACGCGCGCGGGCGCCTACCGCCCGGGCGACCAGGATATCCTGGCCAGTTTCGGTCTGGCGAGCGGCTATCTGTCGGCGGCTATTCTGGCGCTTTATGCGGTCACGCCCGACGCCCAGGCGGCGTTCCGCACGCCCGAGGCGCTCTGGCTCCTATGTCCGCTTCTGCTCTATTGGATCAGCCGGGTGTGGATCTTTGCCCGGCGCGGCCGCATTCCCGAGGACCCCATCCTGTTCGCGCTCAAAGATCCGGCCAGCCGCTATGCCGCGCTGGCGTCGGTGGCGATTTTCCTGCTGGCCGCCCTGGTCAAGCTGCCGGACATGACCCTTATCTGATTGTATCAAAACGGGAAAAATCTAGCGGTTGCGCCCGGGCAAGAAGGCCTGGTTCCAGCGCGGCTTCTTCTCGCCATCCGTTTTGGGGCCGGCCAGGTGGCGCGAAACCTCGGCCGAGAGATGCACTTCTTTCTTCCATTTGGGGCCGGCTTTGGGTTTGGCGGCGGTGGACCGCATCGCCAAAAACCCGGTCCCGTGTTCGCCCAGGCCCGCGGCATCGTTGCGATACGCCCAATAGGCGATCAGCACGAAAGCCACGACAGTGCCAAGGAACAGAAGGCCGGACATTGCTATTCTCCCGCATAACGGTCTCACGCTTTATTTCATTGTACAAGGCAGCCTTCACGCATTAGTTAACCTCTTGCTGCCATCCTGACTGGCGCGGGCACGATATCTGCATGGCTCGCGGGCAAGTCTCGTTTTGGGGAGCCTTTTCGCGTGCGTGATTTTATCCTGCTGGCCGCGCTTGTAAGCGTGTTCCCGCTCATCCTGCGCGCCCCGGTCATCGGCATCCTGACCTGGATCTGGATCACCCTGATGAGCCCGCAGCGGGAGGTCTATAGCTTCCTCGCCGGCTTCCAGCTCAATTTCTATTTTGCCGTCCTGACCGCGATCGCCTGGACCTTTTCCAAGGAGAAGAAGATCGCGCCGATGAACGCGATCACCGCCCTGGTGGTCCTGTTCGGCGTCTGGGCATCGATCACCACTTATTTCGCGCTTCATTACGCCTTCTCTTATGAGATTTGGGATCGGACGATGAAGACGCTGATCCTGACATTGGCGGTGATGACCATCGCCAACACCAAGATGCGCATCCAGGCGGTGTTGTGGGTGACCATCCTGTCGCTGGGCTATTTCGGCGTCAAAGGAGGCGGCTTCGTGCTTCTGACGGGCGGGGCGCATCACGTTTTCGGTCCGGAGAATTCGATGATCGAAGACAATAACGCCTTGGGTCTGGCCCTGGTGATGATCCTGCCGCTGATGGAATATCTGCGCACCACCAGCGAGAAATATTGGGTCCGCACCTGCCTGATGCTGGCCATGGGCCTGACCATCGTAGCGATCATCGGCACCTATTCGCGCGGCGCGCTGGCGTCGCTGGCGGTGATGGGCCTCTTCTATGCGGTCAAATCGCGTGCGGGCCTCATTCCGCTGGTGCTGGGCGGCCTGGTCGTCCTCGCCTTGCCCAGCCTGGTTCCGGCCAGCTGGTTCGAGCGCATGTCGACCATCAACACTTACGATCAGGATTCGTCCTTCGAAGGCCGTGTTGCCGCCTGGCGCACCAGCGTCAATATCGCCAAGGAACGCGTCACCGGCGGCGGCTTCTCATCGGTCAATCTGGACGACGTGGCATTGGCCTATCCGTCTCCCGGCAGCCTCACCTTCGGCCGCGCGGCGCACAGCATCTATTTCGAGGTCCTGGGCGATCACGGCTTTATCGGTCTTGTCCTGTTCCTGATGCTGCTGGCGGCCGCCTGGTACAATACCGCCGCCACTTTGTCTTTCGCCAAGGACAGACCGGAGTTGGATTGGGCGGCCAAACTCGCGCGGATGATGCAGGTGAGCATGATCGGCTTCATGACCGGCGGCGCGCTGCTTTCCATGGCCTATTATGATGGCTTCCTGATCATTGTGGCGCTGACCGCCGCGCTCCTGCTGGTGGTGAAAAAGCCGCTCACCCAGGATGCGCTGGGCCGCACCGTGCCGGTCTGGCGGCGGCCTGTCGAACAGGATATGCGTGCGCTCGCCAAGCCTTCGGGCGCGCATTAAGCCCACGCCGTCCGGGCCGTGAATTCGCACTAAGGGGGAATGATGTCCGTACTGGTGACCGGTGGCGCCGGCTATATCGGCAGCCATATGACCTTGGAGCTTGTCGACAAGGGCGAGCAGGTGGTGGTGCTGGACAATCTGGTCACCGGCGTACGCGCCCAGGTATCGGAAAAAGCCACCTTCGTCGAAGGCGATATCGCCGACAAGGACCTGGTCCGGGATATTCTCAAGACTCACAAGGTCGAGGCCGTGATCCATTTCGCCGGTTCGGTGGTGGTGCCGGAATCGGTGGAAGATCCCTTGAAGTATTATTCCAACAACACCGCCAAGTCCCGCGACCTGATCGAAAGCTGCATCGCGGTCGGGGTGAAGCAATTCATCTTCTCGTCCACCGCTGCCGTCTATGGCGTCACCGACGAAGCCAGCATCGCCGAAGATGCGCCCAAGGATCCCGCCAGTCCTTATGGCCGCTCCAAGTTGATGACGGAATGGATGCTGGCGGACACCGCCCATGCCCATGATTTCCGCTATGTCGCCTTGCGCTATTTCAATGTGGCGGGCGCCGATCCTCAGGGCCGCAGCGGCCAGTCCACGCCCCGCGCCACCCATCTGATCAAGCGCGCCTGCCAGGTGGCGCTGGGTCGCGAGCCCTATCTGGGCATTTTCGGCACCGACTTTCCCACGCCCGACGGCACCGGCGTGCGCGACTATATCCATGTCTCCGACCTGATCGGGGCCCATGCCCTGGCCCTGGCGCATCTACGCGGCGGCGGCGCCTCCAATCTTTTCAATTGCGGTTATGGCCGCGGCTTTTCGGTGCGCGAAGTGGCCAAGGCGGTGGAGCGGGCGGCGGGCGCGCCCTTGGCCGTCAAGGAAATGCCCCGCCGCGCGGGCGATCCGCCCGCCATTGTCTCCAATCCCGCCAAGCTGAAAGCCGCCTTGGGCTGGACGCCGCAGCACGACTCGCTGGACGAGATTGTGGCCAGCGCGCTGGCCTGGGAACGCAGGCTGAATTCCCCGTAACGGTCCAAAACTTGTCGCCCGCATGGGGCCGGTGCTAGTGAATCTGCATCACGGATCAAGCCGAGGCCGACCATGTGGAAGACGCTTCTCCTCGTTGCCGTTCTGGTATCGGCGACTGCCGCCCAAGCGGCGACGCGCGATCAGCTGGTGGTGACGCCCGCCTGGCTTTCCTCCCACGCGGCGGACAAGGACCTGGTCATTCTGCATGTCGGTTCGGCGGACGGATATGCGGCCGGTCATATCCCCGGCGCGCGGCTGGTCGATGCCAAGCTTCTGCAAGTATCCAGCCCGGAATTGAAAGTCGAAGTGCCGCCCGCCGACCTTTTGCAGCGGCAGATGGAAAGCCTGGGCATTTCCGACAATTCGCACATCGTCGTCTACAACGAGACCGGCGAATTCCAGCGGGCGACGCGGGTTCTGTTCACGCTGGATGTGGCGGGCTTCGGCGATCGCTCGTCGCTGCTGGATGGCGGGCTGGCGGAATGGAAGAAGACCGGCCATGCCCTCAGCACCGAGGCCGCGTCTCCGGCCCAAGGCCATCTGGCGCCGCTTAACATGCAGCCCAAGGTGGTGACCGCCGATTTCGTCCAGTCTCACGCCAAGGCGCCCGGCTATGACCTGATCGATGCGCGCGATGCGATCTTTTATGGCGGCATGGTCGCCAAGATGACCGGCGACGGCCATATCCCCGGCGCCCGCAGCTTGCCCTACACCACAGTGTTCGATTCCGACGGCAAGCTGAAGCCGGCCGGCGAGTTGAAGGCTTTGTTCACGGCCGCGGGCGTCAAGCCCGGCGATCATGTCGTGGCTTATTGCCAGGTGGGCGGCCAATCCAGCGCGGTGGTTTTTGCCGCCCGCACCATCGGGATCGAGCCGCAGCTTTATGACGGCTCTTTCGAGGATTGGTCCCGGCGCAAACTTCCGGTCGAGACTTCGAACGCGCCCGGCAAATAGCGCATCCCGTCTTGGCACTGTCGCGCTTCCCCCGCGGGTGCTAATCATGTCCCGACGAAGAATGAAATCGGGCCGGGAGACCTTCATGTTGAAATCCTTGTTGTTCGCCGCCGCCATCGCGACCGCGACCGTCGGCAGCACCAGTGCCTGGGCCGCCGGTCCCCGCGACGAATTGCTGGTGACGTCTTCCTGGCTGGCGCAGCATGCCACCGACAAGGATCTGGTGATCCTGCATGTGGGTACGCCGGACGGCTATAAGGCCAAGCATATTCCCGGCGCGCATCTGGTGGGGCCCAATGGCCTGACCGTCAAATCGCCCGAAGGCCTGGTCACCGAATTGCCGCCGCCGGAAGATCTGCGCGCGGAAATGCAGGGCTTGGGCATTTCCGACCGCTCACGCGTCATCGTCTATAGCGAGAATGACGGCATCGCGCGGGCGACGCGCATCATGCTCACCTTGGACGCGGCAGGCCTGGGCACCAAAGCCTCGCTGCTGGATGGCGGTCTCAAGGGTTGGGAAGCCGATGGCCGTCCGGTGAATGCCGAAGCGCCCCCCGCCACCATGGTGGTCCTGTCGCCACTCAAGATGCAGTCGCGCATCGTAACGGCGGATTACGTCCAGTCGCATCTGAAGGCGCCGGGCTATACGGTGATCGATGCGCGGGCTCCGGAATTCTACAATGGCGAAAAGCCGGGCATTGAAGGCGCGGTGCCGGGTCATGTCCCGGGCGCACACAATCTTCCTTTCACCAGCGTCACCGGGCCCGACGGCAAGCTCAAATCGCCGGAAGAATTAAAGGCCCTGTTCACAGCCGCAGGCGTGAAGACGGGTGATCATGTGATCGCCTATTGCCATATCGGCATCCAGGCCACGGCCGTGATTTTCGCCGCCCGGACCTTGGGGATCGACGCCCAGCTTTATGACGGCTCGTTCCAGGACTGGTCCAAGCGCGGCCTGCCGGTGGAGATGCCGGCCGCCAAATAGGCCCCGGGGGAAAAGTTCCCTGACACGGAAACTTAAGGTGACGGCGCGGTGATTATTCGCCAGACTGGACCCGTTGCGTTCGCCGCGGGTGGGGAATGGCCAAGTTCATTCTGGGACTGCTGGTGGGTTTGGTTGCCGGCCTTTTGATTTCGCCCAATCTCAGCGGCACCGACATGAACACGGTGGTTCACGACGCACGTTCGGCGCTCGGCAAGCATATCCCGGTGAACGACTAGCAGCTGTTATTTCAGTTCCACCACCGCGATGCGCACGCCCGGCGCCTGGAGCGTGCGGCTATGGCCGCCGGGCAGGAAAATCACCTGGCCATTCGCCACCGGCAGCGCTTTGGACGGCTCGTCGCCCGCCACCGTCAATATGCCCGGATCCATCGGCACCAGATACATGTCGTGGGTCTGGTAGAAAGTCTTGGTTGGGCCCGTCGTCCAATCCCACAGATTGACGCGATTATTGTCGGTGACTTTCTTGGCGCCGTCGGCGGTGAAGCCCGACGCATCCTTGCCGGTGTTGGCATAGTCGTGCGGCCCCGCATCCTTGAGCTCGATCAGGATGGAATTGCGCTGCGGCTTGCCGATGACATTTTCCTCGATATGGGTGAGGCCCTTGGGCAGCATATAGATCTCGCCGCGATGGATGGGATTGATGTGCTCCTTGCCGTCCGGCGTGGTGACTTTCAGCAGGGTCTCGACCAGCTCCACGCCCACGAAATCGACGGGATGGCGATGCATGCCGGTGGACATGCCGGGGGGATAGATCACGTCCCATACCGTGCCGCGATTATTGTCGAGGATCTTGGTGGCGCCGGGACGGGGCAGAGCGGAGACCAGCGTGTATTTGCCCACCATTTCGGCCGCGGCCGGCGATGCGCCGAGTGCGGCCAGCGCCGCCAGAATCGTAAGAGATGCGCACTTCGCCATTTTGATTTCTCCCCTTTTGCGGCCCAAAGCCTAGCATGAAGCCTTTGCCGTGCACCGCCTTATTTCGGGCCTTGCCGGGCGATAGCTATAAAAGCATCCTCTTCTCCACACCGATAAGACAAGGCGGTACAGAATGACGGACATGGGAATGCGGCGAAGGACGATCCTGGCGCTGGCGACGGGGCTTTGCGCGGCAAGCCTGTTGCCCGCATCGGCGGCGACGCCCGCCGAGGCGTTCATTGCCGACAATATCCAGAAGGGCCTCACCATCCTCAACGACCGGCAATTGAGTGACGCCGCAAGGGGCGACCAATTCCAGCAATTGCTGTTGGGCCTGGTCAACACCAAGAGGATCGCAAGCTTCACTCTTGGCCAATATGTGCGCAGCGCATCCCAGTCCGACCTGGACGAATTCGCCGCCGCCTTCCAGGATTATTCGATCGCGGTCTATCGTTCCTATCTGTCACGCTATGCCGGCCAGAGCCTGAGAGTGACCGGCTCCAGCCAGCGCGCGCCGGACGATTTCATCGTCACCACCGTGATGGTCGATCCCAATGACCGCAGCGGACAGCGGCCGCTGGAAGTGGATTTCCGCGTGCGCACGGATTCCGGCCGCCCCGAACTGGTCGATATCAGCGTGCTCGGGATCTGGCTGGCCTTGTCGCAGCGCGACCAGTTCGTCGCCTTCCTGGCGCAGAACAGGGGCGATGTGAAGGCGCTCACCGCCCATATGCGCCAGACCGCGGCCCAGTATCGCTGAGCAAGGATCGCTAGCTGATCAGCATCCAGATCGCCATCGCCACCATCATCACATTCTCGGTGAGCGAGACAAAGCCTAGGGGCACATTGGTGTCGCCGCCGACACAGGCGCATTTGAGTTCGCGGTTGTCGATATAGACCGCCTTGAACACCGATACCGCGCCCACCGTGCCGATGAAAAGCGCGACCGGGATCGAGACGAATTTCAGCACATGGGTGATCATCAAAATGCCGGCCAGGGCTTCGGCGAAGGGATAGACATAGGAATAGGGCACCCATCGCCGCGCCAGAAGGTCATAGCCCAGGAACATGCTGGAGAATTTCTCGACATCGCGCAGCTTCAAGATCGCCAGCACGCACATGCTGAAGGCGATAAACCATTCCGCCGCGCGGATGGTGAAGGGATTGCCGAACTGGGCCTGACTGGCGGCCAGCGCCATCAGCGCGGTCACCGCGAACACCGCGATCACCGGCTTATAGGTGAGCGCCTTGGGATCGGGCACGCGCTTGCCCAGGAAGCGGCGCAGATCGTCATAGCCGCCGATCCTGGCGCCATCGATATAGATCTGGGGCGTGGTCTTGACGTCGCGCTCTGCCTTGAAAGCGTCGGTCTCCGCGCGGGTGCGCAGCCACTGATCGTCGACCTTGTAGCCTTCCCGCTCCAAAAGGGATTTGGCCTTGAGACCGAAGGGGCACAGATGCTTGTCCATCACCATGCGGTAAAGGGTGGCCTGCCGGGGGGCGGACATGCTGACTGACGCGCTGGCTGACATGGGGCTTTTTCCGTCTTGTCGAATGATGGTGCACGGCCCATATAGCTTCCGTACCATGGTACGGAGTCAAACCATGTCTGAGCACACAATCGGGGGCCTGGCCCGGGCGGGCGGGGTGGGGGTGGAGACCATCCGCTATTACCAGCGCCGCGGTCTTTTGCCGACGCCCAGGCGGGGCGGCGGCATCCGGCACTATGACGATCAGGATTTGCGGCGGCTTCGCTTCATCCGGTCCGCCCAGGCGGCGGGCTTCACCCTGGAACAGGTGGCCGAATTGCTGGCGCTGGACGCCACCGAGGACCGGGACCGGGCCCGCGCCCTGGCCCGCGAGCGGATCGCCGCCCTGGACGCCAAGATCGCCGAGCTGGAGGCCGCCCGGAACGCTCTGAAACGGCTGGCCCACGATTGCGCGTCATCCACAGGCCCATGCCCGATCATTGCGGCCTTCGACCACGGTTGAGGGGCCCGGGCGGGCTGGCAAAGCGCCGACTCATGCTGTAGTCCCCCGGGGACAGCCCGCCTTTGGACACCTGAGGACTCATGCAGCGCTTTTTCCAGGCATTGATGCCGCGCGAGGAGAAATTCTTCGTGCTGTTCGACCGGCACGCCGCCACCCTGGTGTCCGGGGCGACCGCCCTGCGCGACCTTCTGGAAGGCGGATCGGTGGTTCCCGAGGCCTGCCGCCGCATCATCACCCATGAGAATGAAGCCGACACGGTGGCGCGCGAAGTCCTGATGACGGTGCGCCGGTCCTTCATCACCCCGTTCGACCGGGGCGACATCAAGGACCTGATCGGGCTCCTGGACGATTCCATCGACCAGATGCAGAAGACCGCCAAGGCGATCACTTTGTTCGAAGTCACCAGCTTCGAGCCGCATATGCGCGAGATGGCCGACATCATCCTGCGCTGCGCCGTGCTGACGGTGGAAGCGGTGAGCCTTCTGGGCGACATGCGCCAGAAAGCGGCCCGCATCAACGCCATCGCCGAAGAAATCACCAAGCTGGAAGAGCAGGCGGACGAGCTCAACGATGCCGGGATCAAGGCCTTGTTCCTCAAACATCGCGACGGCAATGCCATGGCTTTCATCATCGGCAACGAGATCTATGACCATCTGGAAAAGGTGGTGGACCGTTTCGAGGATGTCGCCAACCGCATCAGCGGTATCGTGATCGAGCAGGTCTAGGCGTGAGCCTCCTGATCATCT
>Ga0105238_10002774_pt1 | contig 17480 bp, 15 predicted proteins | sample KBSC34metaG_FD_81526 | JGI IMG/M metagenome (GOLD analysis project Ga0105238, IMG submission 81526) | Corn rhizosphere microbial communities from Kellogg Biological Station, Michigan, USA - KBS C3-4 metaG | ecosystem: Host-associated > Plants > Roots > Rhizosphere > Soil | place: Michigan, USA... | reverse complement strand
TGCCATCACGTCATACACCTGCCGCTGAACGCCCACGTTTGTTCGGACCTGTGCCTCGCGCAGGATGAGATCCGGCGAGACCTCCAGCGTTCCAAAGTGCAGCACTGCAATAAAGACCAGGGCCACAATCGCGACGTGCGCTAGTCCTGCGGCCCATGAAAGCCTGCGCCTCATGCAAAGCTGCAGCAGGATTGCTGCAATCAGCGGATAGAACATCAGGCTGAAGGCCTCATGTGCCAGGAGTGCAATGCAGCATAGCAAACAGCTTGCGGCAGCACCGGCAAGGGGGCGCATCCATAACAGAGCTGCGACCCCTCCCAGCGTCAGGATGTACAAAGTCACGTCGGGCTGCGCGAAAAGAAAACCAAGATGCGGCAGCATTGCCGGGGCGCAGAGCAGGGCCGCCGCAAGCCTGCGCTCCGCTATCGTGCCGAATAACAGGTCACGGAAGACCACATAACTCAGCGCGAATGCTGCAGCCAGAAAGGCATACTCAATCGCTATCAGTTCTCCGCGCGGCATCCACGTCTGCTGCGAGAACACTTCACCCACCAGCCCACGCTTCACAAACCCATGCCGATAGGTAAGGAAGTAAAGCGCAAAGCCGTAGTTCATCGCTACAGGCCCATAGCTGTTGATTGCGCCCGCCAGCAGTGGCATCCAGGCCAGCGCCGTGCCTCTTCCGTCTCTCCGGCGTTCATCGCTCATTGCCAAAGTAGGATGCGCAGCGCACGAACACCTGCCTAGCGCAGCTTTTCCACGCGCGGTTGCTTGCGATGGAGCAGTTATTCTGAAGGTGATGGCCAAAATCGATGACGAACGTGCCGTTTTCCAGAGAAGAAAACGGCATTCGCTGCACTTCCAGGGCCGACTATCAGGAGAACTGCTCTAATCAATCTATGAAGCGGCGCACTATTGAGCACTATGAGATTGTCCGCAAGATCGGCGCGGGTGGCTCGGGCGTGGTCTATCTGGCCACAGACACGCTGCTGCAACGCCCGGTCGTCATCAAGCTGCTCAAGCGCGGCTCGCAATCGCAGGAACAGGTGCGCGCAACCCAGCTGCGCGAAGCCCGCTTGGCCTCTGCAATCGACCATCCCAATGTCTGCGCCATCTATGATGTCGGCGAGACCTCCGCGGAGTCTGGCAATGCGTCAGATCCCGATGAGGCCTATATCGTCATGCAGTACATCCCCGGCAAATCACTGGACAAAGTGATTGCCGAGGGACCGGCCAGCGTGCAGCTTGTGCTCTCTGCTGGCATCCAGATCGCCGACGGGCTTTACGCCGCGCACCAGCTTGGCATCTTTCATCGCGACCTGAAGCCCGCCAACGTCATGCTCACCGACGGCGGTCTCATCAAGATCCTCGACTTCGGCCTCGCGCGCCAGTTCAATATGGACGAGCCCGATTTCGATCCTGCAACACCGGACCGTCGTCCTGCGCCTCCACCGCCAGAAGCCACATACACTGCGCGTGGCGGCACTATCGCCTACATGGCGCCGGAGCAGTTCGTCACCGGCCGCTCCTCGGTGCAGTCAGACATCTTCGCCCTCGGCCTCATCCTCTACGAGCTTGTCGCCGGACGCCATCCCTTCCACCGATCTGATACTCCGGAGTTCCAGACCATCCGCGCGCTGCAGTTCTCCGACCCTCCCAGCCTGCCCGAGATCGTCCCCGAATTACCCGTCGAGCTCGAATCCGTCATCATGCGCTGCCTGGAGAAGCAGCCTTCCGCGCGCCTGGCATCAGCCGCCGATGTGCGGGAAAGCCTACGCACAGTAATGAAGACGCTACAGTTGGACACAGTTGGCCTCGCAGGCGACTCGCTCTCCCAGATTCCTGCACAGGGCCGCCCTGACCTCGAATCACCCGAGGAAGAGAAGCGGACAACAGGCATCCTGTCGATGCTCGCGGAGCGCTTTCGAGAATCCGGTGCCGCCGCGACCGCGAAGCAGAACTCCATTGTTGTTCTTCCGTTCATTAACCTCGGCGCCGGTGATACCGCCCAGCCCGCGCCGCTCTATGGCTATGCGTTAGCGGATGCCATTGGCGCGCGCCTGGCCCGCGTCACCTCGCTGGTGGTCCGTCCGTCCAGTTCGCTGATGTCGATTCCAGCCCACCAGCTTGACCCTTTGGCCATCGGCAAGAAGCTGCTGGTTCGTTTTGTGCTTGCCGGCAACTTCTTTCGCTCTGAATCAGGGTTCGATCTGAACTGGCAGCTCCTCGACGTACCCTCTCAGTCGGTACGCGCTGGCGGCTCCATCAATGTCGCATCCTTCGACCTCATCAGCGTGCAAACAGAGATATGCAATGAGGTCTTTAGTACGCTGCAGGGCTATGGCGATCTCGAAAATGCTGTACCGGTTGCTGCGGACTCAGATAAAGACTCAGACTCGCTCTCTCCCGATGTCTCAGAAGAGTATCTGCAGGCGCGTGCCATCCTTTCCGCCTTCATGTCGCGCACCGGTTCTGCGGACGACCTGAACCGTGCCCGCAGTTTGTTTGAAGGCGTCACTGCGCAACACGCGGACTACGCGCCAGCATGGTCCGGCCTCGGCATCACGCACCTGCAATACACGCGACATGCGCTCGGCGGACAGGTGCATCTGCTGGAGGCACGCCGTGCCTTTGAAAAGGCTTTGCAGCTTGATACTGGCTCAGTAGAGGCCAACCTCTATCGCGTCTACATGCTGCTCTCACGTGGCGAAAAAGAATCTGCGCGCCACGGCATCGAGAATCTGTTGCGCACCGCCGCCAACGACTGGAACGTGCACCTCGTCGCCGGCATCACGCTGCGCATCGACGGTATGTACGAGGAAGCGCTCGACCAGTTCAATACCTCACTGCGCTTGAACCCAGATAATGCCGCCGTTATCTACAACCACCGCGCGCGTGTGTATCAGTACCAGAACCAGCTCGAACTCGCGGCCGATGAGATCGAGAAGGGCCTTACGCTGGAGCCCCGCCAACCGCTGCTGCGCATCTCGCTTGGCTATCAGCAGATGCGTGAAGGCGATCTGGCTCGCGCCGTGCGAACGCTCGAAGAGGTCATCTCCGACGAGGCCTCACTGCGCATCGTATTCCCAACCATCGCGCTCTGCTACGTTCAGCTTGGCGATCGTGCCAAAGCCTCAACCTTCATCCTTGACGAAACCCTCTCCTCCGCCGAGGCGGACGGCGAGATGGCCTACCGTCTCGCCACCTACTTTGCCGTCGATGGCGACGAGTCCGAAGCCTTGCACTGGCTGCGCCGCGCCATCTACCTGGGCAATGAAAATTACCCTTGGTTCTCGAAGAACCCTGCCTGGAAACGTCTCACCGGCCACTCCGATTTTGAACGTATCCTCGAGGACCTCAAAAAGTCGTATCGGCGCAACCAGAAAAACTGGAAGCGCCTGCTCGCTCAGGTCGGCGGCTAAAAAGAATACCGCCCTTATCGGGCGGCATCTTTTTATGCACGGCAAGTATTCTTGCTATTCACCACCGCTGTGGACAGCATTGTTCTCAGTTGACGCGTGCTGCGTTGCGCCCAGGGCCGTTGTGCTCATCGGCTCGGTCAGGCTGAAGGTCAGTTCCAGGTCCTTCGGCAGCTCGGCCTGAGTGTCCTGCTTCAGCCATACGATCGTTGCTGCGCCAGCGCCAACACCTGCACCCACCACAGCGCCGACCGGTCCGCCCATCATCGCGCCTGCCGCCGCTCCACCGCCGGTTGAAAGTCCCAGAACCGCAGCGGCCGTCTTCAGGTTATTGCGATGTTCGATCGTGCCTTCATCGTCCACCTTCGTCTTGTCCCAGTCCTGTGTGTCGATCACCCGCGCGCGCACCAGATACGCCGACCCGTCGGGCAGCGTGATGGATCGCGGCTCCAGATGGATCGCTGCGCCGCCGTTGAATCGAGTACCGCCGCGCACATACGTCACCCGGCCCGCCAGCACGGAACCCGCCGGCACAATCACCTCGCCCTCGCGCATCACTGGCGCGCTAAGCACCGCCGTGAAGTCCGTGCCTTGTTTGGTCGTCTCTGTCGAGAGAGATTCGCGCAGCTTCGCCTTAATCAACGAACCTTCAGCGACTGCCCCTGCGGGTGAAATCACGCGCGTCACAATTCCCGCATCGGGATCGTTCGGATTCGCCGGGCTGATTTCGTGCCGTCCCGCAGTTGCCGACGTAACGATGTTCGCGTCAGGATCGTAGCCCGGCGCAGCAGTGGCGGTGGCAGGAGCCGTCGCCGCGCCTGCGCCGCGATAGGGGACATATGCGCCATAGGTCTCGCTTGGGCTTGCCTTGATCACGCTGCCCGCCGTGGGAGCAGCCTGTGACATCGGTACCGCAGCGGAAGGCTTTGCCGGCGCCGTCGCCGGCACGTCATCGGTATCCACAATGGGTGCAGTCGGCGGATGAGATACCCCTGTGCGCTCATTGTTCTGCGCCATGGCTGGCATCGCAGCCAGCACAGCCGTCGCACACACTATCCCGGCAATCTTCTTCCAGTCTTCTGCAAACTTCATGGAACTCCTCCTGTGGCGGCCCAATTCTGCCCAGTCTGCCGCAGTAACCGCATCGGTACGCAGCATCTACAACTTGGTTAACACTGAGACTAGGCCTGGAGCGCGCTCGGCGCAGGAAAATCGGCAGAAGGGAATCGAGACAACAAATAGAGAGTCAACCCATCACCATCGCCACGCACAAAAGGTGAGGGCGACCCAGTTCGGGGTCGCCCTCTAACCTTCCCGGAGTTGCTTTGCCAACGAAACCCAGTCGTAGGAGATACGACAAATTCGCTATGCACCGCTCAACATTGCAATTGGGATGCCATTTGGGGTTCCTCCGCAACATCGATAAATCAGGCATTTGGGAACTACTTACCGGGCCACATCTTGGACTCTGCATTCCTTTGCATATTCGCCATAACCATTTTTCACGGTATCGAGCAAAATCTTCCTACCCCAGGCAACCAGAGGTGAAAAAATCACGCCAGCGTCGGAGCCCCTTTAGCTTCGCCAAATCTCGCCTTTGTTAGAATCCGATTGTTGAAGCCCTCTGACGTAGACCTCATTACAACCATTCGCGCAACCAGCGGGCCGGCCGTCCTTGTCGACCGCCGCCCCCAACTCAAAGACCGGCTAGCCCATCGCATCGTCGCCCACCCTCACGCCGCCAACGGCCCTTTGGCCGATGCCCTAGCCCCCAGCACGAACAGGAGCCCCATGACCGAGATTGTTTCCATCACTGGCCGCGAAATCCTTGACTCCCGCGGCAATCCCACCGTTGAAGCCGATGTCACCCTCTCCGGCGGAGCCACGGGCCGGGCCGCCGTCCCATCCGGCGCCTCCACCGGCGAGCATGAGGCCGTCGAACTCCGCGACGGCGACAAGTCCGTCTACCTCGGCAGGGGCGTCCTCCAGGCCGTCGAGAATGTCGAGACGATCTTGGCCCCCGAGCTCGTCGGCATGGATGCCTCCAACCAGCGCCTCATTGACGCCACCATGATCGCCGTCGACGGCACCGCCAACAAGGGTAAGGTCGGCGCCAATGCCACCCTCGCCGTCTCCATGGCCACCGCCCGCGCCACCGCCAACGCGCTCAACCTGCCGCTCTACCGCTACCTCGGCGGCGTCAATGGCTGCACCCTGCCCACGCCTATGATGAACATCCTCAACGGCGGGTCCCATGCAGACTCGAACGTCGATTTCCAGGAGTTCATGGTGATGCCCGTCGGCGCGGAGACCTTCTCCGATGCGCTGCGCTGGGGCGTCGAAGTCTTCCATACCCTCAAGGGCGTGCTCAAGAAGAACGGCTACAACACTGCTGTTGGAGACGAAGGCGGCTTCGCGCCCAACCTCAAATCCAACGAGGAGGCCCTCGAGCTCATCATGGAGGCCATCGACAAGGCCGGCTACACACCCGGCGAGCAGATCGCCATCGCCCTCGACCCCGCCTCCAGCGAGTTCTACGACAAGGACAAGGGCAAGTACATTTTCAAGAAGTCCGACAAGCGCGAGCTCACCTCCGCCGAGATGGTCGACTATTGGGCCGACTGGGCCGCGCGCTACCCCATCGTCTCCATTGAAGATGGCCTCGCCGAGGACGACTGGGACGGCTGGAAGCTTCTCACCGACAAGATCGGCCACATCCAGCTCGTCGGCGACGACCTCTTCGTCACCAACACCGAGCGCCTGCAGCAGGGCATCGAGGCCAAGGTCGCGAACTCAATCCTCATCAAGGTCAACCAGATCGGCACCGTCTCCGAGACGCTCGAGGCCATCGAGCTGGGCCGCCGCTACGGCTACACATCGATCATCTCGCACCGCTCCGGCGAGACCGAGGACACCTTCATTGCTGACCTCGCCGTCGCCACCAATGCCGGCCAGATCAAGACCGGCTCCGCCTCACGCACCGACCGCATCGCCAAGTACAACCAGCTCCTGCGCATCGAAGAGCAGCTCGGCCAGGCCGCCGAATTCCTCGGCATCGAGTCCATCAACTTCCAGTAGTTGTGGGTGCCCCAATGAAGTGCAGTATCTGTGTTGCCGTGATCGTCATTTTGATTGGGCGCGCTGCTTTGGGTCAAACAGATTCGGGCGGTGCACCGAAACCTTTGTCCGACGCGCTCACGCTTTCGCAACTGCGTGAGCTCATGGATGCCACAAGTGTCACAGAGTTTGGCAACAAGTTGAACCGTGAACGGCTCACGCGTCAAAAGGCCGAACTGCCGATCTGGTGGCCGGACTCAGTTTGGTCAGCAATGAAAGAAGCCATATTGAATGTCGATATCGTCCCTATTTACTACCGTTTTTACTCGGCATGTTATTCGAAGCAAGAAGCGCGGATGTACATCCACCTCTTCAGTACGCCGGAGGGTCATGCCTATGCCCGCCGTCTGGGAGGGTTAGAAGACGACCTGCAGAGAGAAGGCGAAACTCCGGAAAGTGCGCGCACAACGGCGATTAGTCAGGACCGTGGACTGAACCCTGCGGTTATCCGTCAACTTGATGCAGAAGATCAGGCGGAAGCGAAGGCAATTTTTGGCAGTCCTCGCTCTGTAGCCATCACCACGTGCATCAGCGATGCCTTGCCCAAGGCTGAGGCAGCGGCGCAAGCGATTCAGGAGGACGCCGCTAAAGCCGTGATTGATGCGCATCGGCCGGAATTGGACGCTGCGCACATAAAGTACCTCACCGAACACCCCGAAGCGCAATAGCACTTCGACCACGTCTGCCTCTCATCCCACGGGAGCCGACGGCCAGACTTGCGTGAGTCGAAGGACCTGCAGTTTGCTTGCTATCCTGAATCGTCCTCATGAAATCTCTTCTTCCGCTCGCTCTCCTTGCTGCCCTCTGCGCCTCAACCCTCCACGCACAGGAGAAGAAACCCGAACCTCTCGGTAGCTTCGCCGCCGGCTGGACCTTCCTCTGGGCCGACCAGGGCGGCAACTACCGCTCCAATCTCAACGGCTGGTTCATTCGTCCTGGAATCAACGTCGGCCGCGGCTACGCCATCTTCTTCTCCAATACCAACTACTACGGTCACAACGCCAAGGGATCGCTCAACTCGCACAGCTTTACCCTCGGCCTCACAAAACAGGTCTTCACCACGCGGCATCTGAGGCCGTCTGTCTTTATTGAAGGAGGCGACGTGCGCGGCTCCTCCACCACCGGCATCACCCATCAGGCCATCGTCGCCACCGGCTTTGGCCTCTCTATACCGCTCAAGCATCGCGTCTCGCTGGTGCTCACTCCGGCCGAGTACGTATTCGTCTACCCCCACGCCGACTGGCGCAACAACTTCAACGCCAAGGCCGGCCTCAGCATCCCCTTCGGCCATCGATAACCGTAGATGACCCATATTGGGTAGCGCACTTCTGCATTTGGCATGAAATCATGGCTTCGCCTCAGCCACGCCAAAGGAACCCCTTATGAAGAGCCGTATCGCCGCCCTCCTGCTTGCCTCTTGCGTATGCACCCTCACCGCCACCGCGCAAAACGCAGCCGCCCCGGCTGGATCAAAGGCCGGCATCTCCAGCGTCGCTCCGCCGGCCCACCCCTGCACCGAGGCACAGGTCCGCGAGTTGCTCCGGCTGACACATGCAATCGACATCGCGCACGATGCTATGAAAGAGTCTCTGCACTCTTCGCGCGTCACTTCGGGGCCATACTTCACGCCGGGCTTCTGGGATGACATGGAGGCGGCCGTGCTCAAGATAGACTTCGTTCCGCTCGCAGTGCCGGCGTACCAGAAGTATTTGTCGGAAGAAGATATGGCGGCTGCAATCGACTTCTACAAGACACCCGCTGGCCGCCGCATCCTGGATAGCCAACCATTCGTTGCGTCCGCTGTCTCCGACGCCGCACGCCAGGCGGGAGAGCAGGCAGGCATCGAAGTAGGCAAGAAACATGCTGACGAGATCCAACGCCTCATGCAGCAGCAGCAAAGGCCGGCGCAATCTTCGCAGCCATCCATTCAGGTGCCCAGCTTGTCGAAGTGATTGGCCGGCGCGACTTGCTCGAAATGCTGTCAAGCCCTGCTGCAGCGTCTTTTCTCTGCAAGTGCAACGTGGAGCGCGCGATAAATCTTTCGCCAAAGTGGCATAAGAGTTTTACCCAATCTAATAAAATAGAGACATCAGCAATCTAAAAAGAAAGCCCCGCCAATCCACGGGGCTTTTTCCTTTCGCTCAAATACCTCAAGGGCTACTGGAATGAAACACCTACCCGCAACTCTCCTGGATTCATAGACCTGGAGATCAATCTGCTGCATATACCTGAAATCAGAGATTTTAGGTATACAGGGGGAGGGGGTTTTCACGATTGAGGTGAGTGTTAATCCGCCTCGCTCTTCACCGGCCGCATCAGCGGGAAGAGGATCACGTCGCGGATCGACTTCGCGCCGGTCAGCACCATGGTCAGCCGGTCGACGCCGATGCCCTCGCCAGCCGTCGGCGGCAGGCCGTAGCCCAGCGCGCGCACATAGTCCTCGTCCACCTCGGCCATGGCTTCCACATCGCCTCGCTTGCGCTCCTCCACCTGCGCCAGGAAGCGTTCGCGCTGGTCCACCGGATCGTTCAACTCGCTGAAGGCGTTGCCCACCTCAAACCCGCCGATGTAGAACTCGAACCGCTCCACCCACTCCGGCTCATCCGGTTTCACTTTTGAGAGCGGCGAGACGGCAAGAGGGAAGTCATAGATGATCGTCGGCTGCTGCAGATGCTCTTCCGCGAGAACCTCGAAGACTTCAGCAATCGATTTGCCGAGAATGGATCGAAACACCTGTTCATTTTCGGCATCGCTGCGGCTCGATCTCCCTCGCACGGCGGTGTCACTGCGATCATCGCATCCTCGAAACGTTCTGTAGATCGCAGCTATATCGTCAGCTGCAGGGTTGTGTTCTCCCGGTGTCGTAGTCGCTTGTGCTCTTAGCTGCTCTCCTAAGACGTCGCCGGCGTGAGCGACTTTGTCGAAGAACATTCCATAGTCCGAGAAGCACGCGGCATCGGGAGGATCGACTGTGTCCGCCGGCCACCACTTGATGATCGCCTCGCGCATGCTCAACTGCTGCCACTTCTCCGGCGCTAGGTCGATCTCGACGCCATTGAACGTCGTCTTCGTCGTGCCGTTCACCTCCATCGCGACGAACGCGATCAGCTCTTTGGTCAGCTGCATCAGGTCGTGATAGTTTGCATACGCCTGGTAGAACTCGATCATGGTGAACTCAGGGTTGTGCTGCGTGTCGATTCCCTCATTGCGGAAGTTGCGATTGATCTCATACACGCGGTCGAGCCCGCCGACGACCAGCCGTTTCAGATGCAGCTCCGGCGCGATGCGCAGCTTCAGGTCGATATCGAGCGCATTGTGGTGGGTCTCAAACGGCCTGGCCGCACCGCCGGCAGGTATCAGGTGCATCATCGGCGTCTCGACTTCCAGATAGCCGCGCGCATCGAAGAACTTCCGCATGGCGCGCAAAACTGCCGCGCGCTTCACGAAGACCTCGCGCACCTCGGGATTCACAAAGAGGTCGAGATACCGCTGCCGATAGCGCAGCTCCTGGTCCTCAAGACCGTGGAACTTGTCCGGCAGCGCCAGCATCGCCTTGGCGAGAAACGTAATCGCCGGTTTGCCCGCAACTGGCATCGCCTTCACTGTCAGCTCGCCGGTCTTGGTACGCATCATGTGGCCGCGCACACCGATGTGGTCGCCCATGTCGAGCAGCCTATAGAGCGCAAAGGCGTCTTCGCCGACATCATCCTTGCGGACGAAGATCTGTACCTGCGCGCCATTCTGCTGCAACTGCGCAAAGCCGACCTTGCCCTGGAGACGGATCGCCATCACCCGCCCGGCAATCGCCACCTCATGCTTGGTGCCCGCAGTCAGTTCCGCCTCAAACTGCTCCGGAGTCACCGCATCAAACTGCGCCCGCAGCTCAGGAATGGTCGCCGTAGCGTCGTAGCTGTTGGGATACGTCGCCTCCAGATCGCTGGCGATGCCCGCCTTGCGCCCCAGCGCGGCGATCTCCTTCAGCTTCTCGCGCCGCTCGTTGTACAGCCGTTCTTCAAACTGCGATTCGTGCACTCAGGTTGCCCTTGGATAGAGAATGTCGCTGACGATTCAGTATAAGCGGCAGCCGTGCGCGCCAAGCGTTCAGCTGAGCCACTGTGATCTAATCTTCCAGCGATGCCCGACGCACCCAACTCGCAACCGCCATCCAAGAAGCCCGGGCTGCGCGACCTCGTCACCGCGGAGTCGATGATCCAGCTTGCGTTCGCCATTCCCGGCGGCTGCCTTGTCGGCTGGTTCGTCGGCGCGTGGCTGGACCGCCATTATCAGCAGACCTGGATTGCCATCGCGGGCATTGTTCTCGGCGCCATCGCCGGATTCGTGCAGATCTACCGCACGGCATCGCGCTTCCTCAGGAACGATAAATGACCATCGCTGAGTTCACGGACGACGATGCGCGCCGGTCAATCCTCAACGCCGTCCGCATGGTCGCCATCGCAAGCGTAATCGGCATTCCGCTTCTCTGGTGGAAGCTCGGCTGGCAGTCTGCCGCGCTTTTCGCCGTAGGCGCACTCATCTCCGGCACCGGCTTGTTCGAATGGTTGCGCCTGATGTCCGCCCTGATGGCCCGCATGTCCGCCGCCGAAGCTGATGCCAACCCTGCGCCGATCAAGCCGATAGCGCCAGTACTGACCGGCTTCTTCCTCAGGCTGGGAGGAGCGGTAATCGCTCTGTATGTTAGCCTTAAGTATCTGCAAGGATCAGTCTTCGCACTCGCTGCGGGGCTTGCTTTAGGCGCAGCCGCGCTGCTTTTTGAAGGTCTGCGGCTTGTCCGAAGCTGGACCACGTAGCCGTGCGTGATCTCTGCCGCAATCATTTATGCCGACTCAGCTTCTCTTTACACGCTTCCTGAATACCCACTTTGCCGGACCGGTAGACTCGCTGCTGGCAGCGTTTCACATTACGCCAGACCATCCGCACGCGCCCATCTCCAACGCGCTGGCGATGGAGATCCTGGTGGTTGCTGCGCTGCTCGTCTACTTCGTGATCGTGCGCGTCACGCTCAATGTTGAAAAGCCTTCCGCTCCGCAGCACCTGGCAGAGGCGATCCATGGCTTCGTCTCCGAGCAAGGTGAGTCCATCATCGGCCACGGCTATGAGCGCTTCGTCAGCTATCTGTCGGTGCTGGGCATGTTCATCCTGCTCTCGAACCTGATGGGCCTCGTCCCAGGTCTCGAGTCGCCGACGGCGGATGTTGTCGTGCCGCTAGGCTGTGCGCTCATCACGTTTGTGTACTACCACTACCACGGTGTACGTGCCAACGGCTTTGGCTATATCAAGCAATTTCTCGGGCCGGTCTGGTGGCTTTATCCGTTGATGCTGCCCATCGAGATCATCTCGCACTGCGCACGTGTGCTCTCGCTCACCGTCCGTCTCTACGCCAACATGTTCGCCGGCGATCTTGTGACGCTGGCCTTCTTTTCGCTGATCCCGGTTGGTATCCCGCTTGTGTTTCTCGGTCTGCATCTTGGCGTGGCCATCGTGCAGGCGTATGTGTTCATGCTGCTGTCGATGATTTATCTATCGCTCGCAGTGGCGCACGACCACTAGACTTTGACTTCGCCGCGGGGATGCTCTCCCGCTCCGCGGTGCGCACCAACGCCGTTCAGCGTGAGGGTGCCAGCACGGTGAGCATCAACCACCCACTGGCGGCGTACTTTGGGAGAACGGAGTACCACAATGCGTAAACTGCAATACACTTTCATGGCACTCTCCGCGATGCTGGCTGCAACGCCCGCCTTCGCGCAGAGCGCTGCAGCCTCACCCGGGGCTCAGTGGGTCCCACTTGCTGCAGCGCTTGGCATGGCCATTGCTGCCGGCCTCTGCGGCCTCGGCCAGGGCAAAGCAACCGCTTCCGCTACTGAAGCCCTCGCTCGCAACCCCGGCGCACGCCCCGGAATCTTCATCTTCCTGATTCTCGGTCTCGCCTTCATCGAGTCGCTCGCGCTCTTCACCTTCGTCATCATCTTCCTGAAGGCCAAGTAAGCCGCAGGTAGCTGATATGGGCAAAAGGCCTCCCATCTCGGGAGGCCTTTCGCTTTGCGCCGCTATCAACGGGCAGTTAAACTCTTCGTAGCGGGAGCGCAGCCTGACGAAGCCGATCAAAACTATCAGCAGCCGCGAGGTCTATCGCAACCCGTGGACGCGTGTGCGCGAGGACGTGATCGAGCGCGCCGACGGCTCACGCGGCATCTACGGCGTGGTGGACAAGGACCCCGCCTGCATCATCATCCCGCTCGAAATTACCCCCGAGGGCGAGTTTCTCTACCTCGTATCGCAGTATCGCTACACCGTGGGTGCACGCTATGCAGAGCTGCCACAAGGCGGCTGGGAGCAGGCTGACGCCGATCCCGAACAGATGGCTCGCGGCGAACTGCGCGAAGAGACCGGCCTGACCGCCGCGCGATGGACACGCCTTGCTGACCTTCAGATCGGCTATGGTGTGATGAACCAGCGCCACCACATCTTCCTCGCCGAAGGCCTCACGCGCGGCGAACACGACCGCGATCCCGAGGAGACAGACCTCGAAGTCCATCGTGTCTCTGTGGCGGAGTTTGAGGCCATGCTGCTCGACGGCCGCATTGTGGACAACTGCACCGCAGCTGCGTGGGGAGTCTATCTGCTGTGGGGAAAGCAAAATCCGCGCTAACTGCTAACCTAGCTGACCATGTGCCCCATCTTCTCGCGCTTGGTCTGCAGGTAGCGCTCGAAGGTCGGTTCGGTAGGCACATCGGCGGGGATGCGGGCGACGACCCCCACGCCTGCCGCCTCCAGCGCCTCCACCTTTTGTGGATTGTTCGTAATCAGCCGCACGCTGCTAACGCCCATCATCTTCAGCATCGCTGCAGGCAGTTCGTACTCGCGACAGTCTGCGCGGTAGCCAAGCTCCAGGTTGGCTTCGATCGTGTCCCGCCCCTGGTCCTGCAATTCGTAGGCCTGCAGCTTCGCCATCAGGCCAATGCCGCGGCCCTCCTGGTTTTCATACAGCAGGATGCCTGCACCGGCTTCCGCAATGGTGGCGAGCGCCAGCTCCAACTGCTGCCGGCAATCACAGCGCAACGAGTGGAATACATCTCCGGTAAGGCATTGTGAGTGGATGCGCACAATCGGCGGAGCGGCGTGGATATCTCCCATGACCAGCGCTATCGCAGATTCGATTCGCTTCGCCGGCGCGGGCTGCGCGTCATTGCAAGGCTCAGGGTTTTCGATCAACCCCTCAAAGCCAAGAATCCGAAACTGTCCCCAACGGGTAGGAAAGTTGGCCTCAGCTACCTTGCGCACAGACTCAAACGGCATACGACGATTATACGTTTCGCTGCTGCGAAGCGACGCCACTGTACTTCGCCGCGATCAGATACCTAACGGACACAGCAGATGCTGAACGCGGCAGCTTTGGCTGTGCCCACTGGCCGGGATACAGTTATCTGCATGGCGTTCACAGCCACTTCCGCTCCAGTGCCGCAGATCAAAGACACGCTCATCCTGATTGCGCTGTTGGTGAAGCTCGGCATCGCTGCTTCTTATGCCGCGGGCCTCGCGCGCTCGAACACGTTCAAGACTCTGTTACTGCGCGCCCATCGCAGCAGCCGTCAGACACTATCACTATTGGCCATGATGTGCTTGCCGCTTGCCGTAGGAGTCTGGATTCGCATTCGGGTGCACGATTTCTACGCCGCGGATCTTTCGTTTGAAGCGACCATTCTGTTGGCGCTGTTGCTGGGACCCGGAGCCGCAATGCTGGGTGGCTTTATGTTTGCGCTGCCGGCGATCTCTCATGGCGAGTATCTAAGTGCCGCAGTCAATCTTGCCGTCGCTGCGGTCATTGGCGTCTATGTGCGATTTACCGACCGCGAAGATGTTTGGTCCTTCTCGCCCATGATCGATCTGAGCCTCTACCAGTGGGTCACGCGCAACCTGCGCCGCCCCAAGCTGGACCGCCAGATCATCCTGCTGCTGCTGATTCCGGCGATGCAGTTTGCAGCCAGTTTGTTGTCGCACGTCTATCCACGTCGATACTTTGCCCTGCACTCGCCCTCATGGCTCATTGAGCTGGCGGTCTGCGCCTGCGCTCCTGTGGTGGTAGGCATACCGCTCAAGATATGGAATGCCATCCGCACCGAGCACAAGCTGGAGGAGCAGAGTCGACTGCTGATGGAGGCGCGGCTGGATGCTTTGCAGCGGCAGATTAATCCGCACTTCCTCTTCAACACGCTTAACTCCATCGCTTCGCTGGTGCGCTCGAAGCCGGAGCTGGCGCGCGAGATGATCGTAAAGCTCGCGAACATTCTGCGTGTGTTGCTTAAAAATCGCGATGCATTTGTGCCATTTGAAGAGGAGCTGGCCTTTACCGACGATTACCTCGATATCGAGGTCGTTCGTTTCGGCGAGAAGCTGCGCGTGGTGAAAGAGATTGCCGAGGAGACACTGCCCATCGCAGTGCCAAGCATGCTGCTGCAGCCGCTGATTGAAAACTCCATCAAGCATGGTCTGGAGCCACGTATTAGTGGTGGCACAGTAACATTGCGCAGCCGCATGCTCTCCGATGGGCGGTTGTCGATTGAAGTAGAAGACGATGGCATTGGCATGGAAGCGGAAGCCACGGCGGGCATATTGTCAGAGGCGGCGTGGACGGGTTCAGCTAGTGGCAATGGCATCGGCATGAACAATGTGCGCGAACGAATGAGAGTGATGTATGGCACCCAGGCCGAGGTGGAGATTGTGAGCCGTCCAGGCCGAGGGACCAAGATCACGCTCATCATGCCGGTTCTGGATGCGAATGCCGCACCATGGGGGAAATTCGGTGAGGCGCTGCAAGCTACCTGGGCGGATGTGGCGCAGGCGCTGACGCGGGAATAACTATGTGCGTGAGGCACTGCGCGCCAGCACGCGCTCGTAGTACGCCTCATACAGCGGGATAACTTTGGTGGCGCAGAATTGCTCGGTAGCAGTGCGGCGTGCGGCCAGGGCCATCGCCGCCAGTTGCTTCTCATCGCGCAGCAGAGCAATCGCTGCCTCCGCCATTGCATCGACGTCACCGACCGGAAAGAGCATGCCGTTTACTCCATGAGTTATCAGCTCCGGAACGCCGCCTACACGGGTAGCAATCGTCGGAACGCTGCAAGCCATTGCTTCCAGTGCTGCAAGACCAAAGGATTCCATCTCCGATGGCATCAGCATCAGGTCCGCGAGCGGCAGCAGTTCGTTCACGTTGTCCTGCTTGCCGAGGAAGTGAACGTGGTCCGCGATGCCAAGGCGCATGGCCAGATATTCCGCGACTGACCGCTCGGGTCCATCACCGATGAGCATGAGGCGTGCAGGTAGCGCTTTTGCCACGCGGGCGAAGACTTCGACCACATCCGTCACGCGCTTGACCGGCCGGAAGTTGGAGAGATGGACTAGCAGCTTCTCATCCGCCGATGCAAATCGAGGCCTCATAGTGCCGTACTTTGCGGCCTCCCGCACATACACGTCGCAGTTGACGAAGTTGCGGATAACCTCAATCTCGTTCTGTATGCCAAAGGCCTCGCGTGTGCGATCGCGCAAATGGGATGAGATGGCAGTGACGCCGTCTGACTGCTCAATACCAAACTGGGTGATGGGCAGATAGGAGCGGTCGAGGCCGACCAGCGTAATGTCCGTGCCATGCAGCGTGGTAATAAAGGGAAGGTAACGACGGCGCACAGCTTCTTGCTTTGTCTCCAGCATCTGCCTGGCTAGCAGCGCAGAAAGCGAATGTGGTATCGCATAGTGCACATGCAGCAGGTCAAGCTGATAGAACTCTGCCACCTCCGCCATGCGCGTAGCCAACGCAAGATCGTACGGCGGGTGCTCGAAGAGCGGGTATTGATAGACCTCGACTTCGTGGAAGCGTATGTTCGCTTCGCGGCCGCTCAAGCGGAAGGGCGGGGAAGAGGTGATGAAGTGGACCTCGTGCCCGCGCGCCGCCAGTTCGATGCCAAGCTCCGTTGCGACGACGCCGCTGCCTCCATAGGTGGGATAGCAGGTGATGCCGATCTTGCGTTTGGGCGCCATGCGAATCTGGACGTGAGTTGCTTATGCGGGAGCTAGATCACTAGATGCTGCCATTGCTGCAATCGATTCACCGTAAGGTGCCTGCAACACGCCGCGCTCGGTGATGATGGCGGTGACATACTTTGCAGGGGTTACATCGAATGCCGGATTCTCGATGCCGACGCCGTGCGGCGTCATCTGTCTGCCGTTGGAGTGCGTCACCTCGCGCGCGCTACGCTGCTCGATGGGAATCTGATCGCCATGCGGTGTAGCAAGATCAAGAGTGGACCACGGCGCCGCGACATAAAACGGAATCCCATGTTCTTTGGCGAGTACGGCTACACCGTAGGTGCCGATCTTGTTGGCGACATCGCCGTTGGCAGCGATGCGGTCTGCACCCACGATGACGGCCTGGATCTTGCCCTGTCGCATCATGGAACCGGCCATATTGTCGCAAAGCACTGTGGTGGGAATAGAGTCCTTCATCAGCTCCCATGCCGTCAGCCGCGCGCCCTGCAGGTAAGGCCGCGTCTCATCGGCATAGACCGAGATGTTGTGGCCGCGTTCTACTGCCGCGCGAATGACGCCAAGTGCTGTGCCATAGCCACAGGTGGCCAATGCTCCTGCGTTGCAGTGTGTGAGGACAACTCCATGTTTGGGTAGCAGCGATGCACCGTGCACGCCCATCTCTTTGCAAGCGGCGATATCCTCGTCGTACATCTGCTTGGCGCGCTTCACGACGGCAGCCTGGATCTCCGGAATGGGCTTGTTGGCTTGGGCCATCTTGTCGTAAACGCTGCGAATCTCCTGAATACCCCAGAAGAGGTTGACGGCGGTTGGCCGAGTTTCGGCCAGCGTCTGCGCGATTAGGGCGACCTCGGCGGTCAGCTCAGGAAGAGTCTTCGCAGTGCTGCG
>Ga0105238_10002773_pt1 | contig 17483 bp, 16 predicted proteins | sample KBSC34metaG_FD_81526 | JGI IMG/M metagenome (GOLD analysis project Ga0105238, IMG submission 81526) | Corn rhizosphere microbial communities from Kellogg Biological Station, Michigan, USA - KBS C3-4 metaG | ecosystem: Host-associated > Plants > Roots > Rhizosphere > Soil | place: Michigan, USA... | reverse complement strand
TTCGAATTCGAGGTGATCCCGGCCAATCCGCCCGTACTGGCGATCGACTGGTTCGCATTCGGACCGAACGGCGCGCCGGTGTGGCTGCAAGGCGCAGGCTCGGTCAGCGGCAACTCGGCAACGATGCAGCTGCAGCTGATCGACGGCGCGGGCGCGCAGTTCCCGCCGAACTACAACCCGGCGACGATCTCGCAGCACCTGTGGGGCACCGCGACGTTCACGTTCACCGACGCATCGCACGCGACCGTGTCGTGGAATTCATCGATACCCGGCTACGGTTCCGGTTCGCAGCCGTTACAGCCGACGCTGGGCCAGGGATTGCTCGATCGGCGAACCTGTCACTAGTTCTCAATTCACAATCGAGTCGGACGATGCGCGTCCGACTCGACAAATGAAGCGATCCGATTGCCTCAATGACTCATAGCGCAACCACCATTTGGTTGGATCCAGAGCTCCTGAATTTCGTACCCAAACCCTCCTCCGGAGAAATCGTACCAGTCGCTATTCGCTTTCGAACCTCCAATTATCGGCCCGTAGACAAGGTTGCATTTGTCGGCGATTTCGTGAATGCCCGAGTCGTACCAAGCATTGCCGTCAGGATCAGTGATAGCTTCGGCGATTTCGTGCGTCAAAAAATTCGCGATGCCATCCGCAGCACAATTTGAACTCGGGCAGTCTTGGTACCAGACCCCCTGAACTAGGCTTCCGGTTGCACACGCTTGTGGGCATCTGTCTGTGTCGCCGACAAAGGCGAACTTGATGTCGTTTCCTAGAAACGAATGATTGGAGTGCCAACCACAGTAGCTTCCGCAAAAGCCGCTTGACTCTTGAACGCTTGGACCAGATATGACGACGAAGACACCGTTTTGTACTGGAAATGGAAAGTTCAGCGTAGACAATTGGTCAGAGACCATTTGCCACACCGACGCATCGCTCAACGTGTTCCCGCCATACGCGGGAGAACTGGGAACAATGATATTCCAAGAACTCTGGATCGAATTGCTGACGTGATTTCCATTACCGTCATAGTAGCCAGATACTATACTAAGGTAGCTGGATCCATTTAAACCAAGAACGAGTCCACTCAACCTCGAATGTAACGCAGGTACGCTACCGCTTGGCCAACCGTAGTAGATGGGTTGGAACCATGTCGTGCCGAGCATGATCGGCCCCCCGTGATATGAAATTGCTCCGGGAATCACCGACTGCGGACTGACACCGTTTGCCGCCCTGCGTGCTCTGGCCACCGCTTCCGCTTGTTCGATTTCAGTCGTTGGCGGCCGTAGGACACTGCCTCCCTTTCCATCCGGAGCGAGGACAACATTTCCCTGGTTGAAGTTGACCTCACCAGCTGTGGCTACGTTATGGACGCCAAATAGACCCAATGCACTGAGTAGTAGCAATCTCTTAGAAGTCACTTGCGTTCCTCCCGTTTACCCAAGCTCCCGGATCAAGCCGGCGAACACCCCGCTCGGGTGAGTTACCCCTTAGTTGGCAATTCAGCGAATCCAACGCTTCATCAATTAAGAGGCTAGTCTCGATCCCGCACCAGATCAAGAACGCAACGCCATGGCGTCCGAGCCTACCATTGTGGGGCGGAGGCTCTTGTATTCGCCTTTAGCTAGTTCCGGCCGCGGTTTGATCTTTCTGGCGTTGCGCGACAAGCTTCTTCGGCGCCTGGGCTTTCCACGCATCGAGCAGCAACGCGCGCAATTCGGTGCGGCCAATTTCCTTCAGGCGCACCAGCACCGCGGGAAATCCGTTGTAATGTTTTTCGGTAAAGAATTTCTGCTCATCGGCCATCAGCAGAATTTCCTTCGTATCCAGATTGGCGACGCGCACAGCCAGCACATCCGGACACGGCACGCGCGCCTTGCGCGGATCGACGCGCTCCATCCAAACCCAGGCAAAGCCCTTGTACTTCTTGCCGTGCAACACACTGAAGGAGAAATGCCCGTCACCTTCGACCGTGTCGGGAAACGACAGCGCGATCTTGCGCACATCCGATTGCGTAGCCATGACTTTGATGTCTTGTGCGGAAAGCCGGACAAAAGCATACGCCATCCGCTTCCGGCTCAGTCACGCCGCGCAACCTCAGCCGTCGATGCCGCGCCCATCGAAGCCGTCGCGAAACACGCCGTCGGTAATTCCCGTCGGCGCACCCGCGGCAATCCAGTCCCAGATCAGCGCCTGCTGTTCGAGCGTCAGCGTGCCGTCCGGAAATCCGTACGGCATGCGGCTGCCGATCGGCGGCGAATCGCAGTTGATCTTCTGGAACAGCAGGCTGCGTTCCGGATGGCCGGGCACCACGTAGACGAGACTCGCGTCCTCGTAGCTGGCAACGTTCACCAGGTGACTCCATGACACACCGTCATCGAGATTCAGGTGTCCGCTCGGCGTCGGCGGCGGCGTGAAGTGGCACATCGTGCAGCCGACATTCATGCCGTTGAAATCGTCGAACATGCCCTGGATGGCCGCGCCGTACTGGATGCCGGAATATTGCGGCGGCACGCTGCTGATGTCGCTGCAGCCACTTGCCGGCTGTCCCGCTTGCGCGCCCGACAGACCGGTTGCCAGCAGCGCGCTGACGCATGCGACCAGGGCGACCCGTATCGCACCCGGCCGCATGCGTGCGCGCCTTGATCGCGTTGTCTGCATCTGCGCGTGCTCAGACGAAGCCAAGATTGTTGCTCGAGAAATGCACCAGGTTCGGGAAGATCGTGTTCAGATCGGTCGTCGAGGTCACGCCCATCCATTGCGCCAGCGTGGCCGCGTACTGCTCGACGCCGATGCCCGGAATCATCTGGCCGCGCGCGAAATTGTTCGGCGCGTTCAACGCCTGGTTCGGAAAACCGCTGATCGGTCCGCCGCCGTTGCTGTACAGCTTGCCGCCATTGACCGCGCCGCCCATCACCATTTGCACGGTGCCCCAGGCGTGATCCGCGCCGGAACCGTTCGACTGCAGCGTGCGCGCGAACTCCGACATCGTGAACAGCGTGACCGAATCCTGCAGGTTCACGTCGCCCGGCCCCATCGCCGACCAGAATGCATTCAGCGCAGTCGATACTTCGGCAAGCAGCTGGCCGTGATTGCCGTTGCCGGACATCATGCCGGAATGCAGATCGAATCCACCGAGCTGGACGAAGTAGATCTGCCGCGACGCGTAGCCCTTCTGCGCGCACAGGTTGATCATGGACGCCACCGTCTGCAACTGAGCGGCAAGCGAGTTGCCGCTCGGAAATATCGTCTTCGGTGCAAACGTCGGCAGATCCGGAGCAAGCAGGCTGTAAAGTCCGCGACCGCGGCCAAACACATCCGAGTAGCTGCCGCTGAAATCGTTGGCATAGGTTTCGCCAAGCAGATTGTTCAGTGCGGTGTCGCGCAGCTTGTTGTTGCCGTTGCAGGTGGTGTTGCACATGCCTTTCAGATTGGTGAGTCCGTTCGACGACAACTGATACGGCACCGTCGTCAGGCCGACCTCGAAGCGGTTCGCTCCGGCAATCGAAATGCACGACGACAATTCCTGGTTGCCGTTGCTGCCGCCAAGCACGTCGCCGCACTGCCCGCCCCAACCGAGATTCGACGTCTCAACCGCATAACCTTGCTGCCACTGGTTGGTCTGATCGGCATGCGAGAACAACTGGTCGGGATAGTTCGACGAGCTGGCCAGGTAGTCGCTCATGGTGATGGGTTTCACCAGCGTACCGGCGTTGACGACGAACGCCAGATTGCCGCCGTTGAACAGCGAGGTCAGCTCCGGCACATTCGGATTGAGGAAGTACTGGTTGGTCGCGGAACTCGCATCGTTGCCGTCGATGATCTTCTGCGCCGCGATCTGCGTCGGCGTGGTCGGCTTGACGAGTCCAAGGCCACCGGGGTTGTTGGCTGCGTCGTACACGCCGCTGCGCGACGTGCTGTAGACGTTGTAGCGCGAGCTGTCGAACGGCACCAGCAGGTTCCAGGCATCGTTGCCGCCGGCGAGGTATACACACACGAGCGCCTTGTATCCGCTGAGTGCCGATGTCGAACCGGCCGAAGTGCTCGCCAGCGCCGTGCTCATCATGCGCAGTTGCGGAAACATCGCCGCGGCGCCGCCGCTGCAGGCGACGCAGGCCATCTGACGGAGGAATTCACGACGCGAATTGCGGGTCTGGCTCATGACATTCTCCTTCAGCGCTGCGTGGCGAATTCGGGCGACAACATGGTCACGTAGATCGCCGACCACTCCGGTTCAACCGAAGGCGGCGGCGACGACGCGAGCAGGCCGGTCAGCATGGTGGTCAACTCACCCTGCAATGCCGCGGACATGCCGCCGTTCAGCATGCTTGTGTTGATGGTCGCGACGATGCTGGCCGCGGTCGGTGTCGCGCCGAATGCGGCAAACGACAATAGCGGCCGGTCGGTCAGCGGTCCCTGCGAGGCATTCGCGGTAAACGCGTAGTAGGCATTCGCGGTCGAGTACGTGGTCGACTCGTTGGTGATCTGCAGTTCCGGCGAATACAGGTTGTTGTCGGCAAACGTGCCGGGCTGCTGATAGTCGGGAAGATAAAAGTTGAACACGGTCGGCGATTCCAGCGGCGATTGCAGGAACGCGTTGTACAAGCCGCCATTGCCGATCATGTGCACTTCGCCGTACTGATCCGCGGCCGGTGCGATCGCGCCAAACGCACGCCACATCGCGGTCAGGCGCAGCAACGGTTCGCGCAGCTTGCCGTAGCTGTCGCCCGCGAACTGCGGCGGCGGATTGCGCGCCTCGCCGTCGGTGAGGATTGCCTTGACTACGTCACCGAGGTCGCCGTTGCTGCTGAGGAAGACGTTGCTGACGCGCGCAATGTAGGCCGGCGATGGATTGCTGGTGACGAAGCGCTGGATCAACTGGCGCGAAATGAACGGCGCGACGTTCGCGTGCGTGGCGAGGATGTCGAGTTCATCGGTGACATCCTGCGCGCAGGTCTGGTTGGCGGGAATCGCGTTCGGCACGCTGACGCCGCCGACATACGACGCCACCACATCCTTCTGCGTGATGTCGTGCTTCATGTGCGAATCGCTGGCGCCGAACAACTCCAGCCCCCAGCACGCCATCGGCGCGTAGCGCGCGGCGTAGGTCAGGCCGCCACCGAAAAAGCTCGGCGGCGATAGCGGCGCGTCACTGAACGTGAAACCGGTGAACACCTTCGCGGTCTGCGTGATCACGTCCTGATCGTAGGTGGCGACCGGTTGGCCCGCGTTGAGCACCGGCGAGAAGTCGGTGTTGCGCTGGATCAAGCCAATCGAAAACAACTGCATGATTTCGCGCGCGTAGTTTTCGTCCGGACTGGTGGTGGCGCTGCCTTTGACGTTGTGAAACGCGTTCAGGTACAGGCCCATCATCGGGTGATATGTCGCGTCGCCGAGCAGCGTGCGGTACGCCCCGAACGCATCGCGTGCCAGCATGTCCTGGTAGTCGGACATCTCGACGTAGTACTTGTTGAGTCCGGCTGCCTGATCGGAGATCACGAAGATCTGGCTCAGCGCGAACGCCATGCGCTGACGCAACTGGTCCGGCGCGTACGTTGCCTGCCAGTACCAGCGATTGAGGCGGTTCGTCTGCGTCACGGCCTGGCCGTTGTTGGTGCGCGCGGTGACCACCGCCTCGACGGTCGGCTCGCTCAATGTGACCGGCTTGGCCAGTTGCTCGTCGGTCCACTGCGCATAGCCGACGGCCATCAGATAGGCGACGTCCGCCGCGGTCGGGCCGAACGTGGCCTGCGTGAGAAATCGCGCGGCATCGTTCGCGCTGGCTGGCGCGTCGGCGGGAATGTCGAACCTGCCGGCAAAGATGTGATCGTGGATGGTGGCGTGCGCGCCGGTCGAAATTGCGGCGGCTGCCAGCAGTGCCCGTGCAGTGCGTGCTGCTCTCATGGATGGCCTCCTCGTCTGCGTGTCGCGACGGCTGCGCCCCTGAGCAGCAAGGCTGCATCAGCATCCGTTCACGCAGACAGACAACGCGAAGGCGGCCAACGCGTTGACACGGCTGTCGCGATCAACGCGACGACAGCCTGTTCGACCCGGTCGGACCCGCTTGCGCAATCGAGCACGCCCGCACACGCAAGGCGTGCGTATACATTGCAACAAGTTCAGCGTTGCGCGGCTACTGGAAGCCGTTCGCAAAGATCAGGTCGCCGACCGTGAAGATCTTGGTCGTAACCACGCCCTGGAACGTCGCCTCGAACGTCCAGGCTCCATTCGGCGCATTTGCCGGCAGCACATAGCTACGGTACCAGTAGGACCCGGCGTAGAACGCCGGCGGCCCCGCGAACGATTGCGTCCACGTAGTGAACACCGAGTTGTCCGGCCGCAGCACGCGGAAACTGCTCAGCTGCCCTGCCTGCTGGTCATGATAGTAGGTGGCGAAGTAGACCGTTTCACCGGGCATGAAATTGGATTTGAAGAACGGCGTCTCCTCGCCGGGATTCGGACAACCGGCGTCCTGATCCGGTACCGCGGAATGCGTGGCCAGCCGGTTGATCTTCGATTCGAAGTACGGACGCTGCGCGAGATAGCGTGTCGGCACGACGTTGCACGCACCCGTGTTGCCTTCGAGTATCGAATAACCCGCAGTATTCGACGAATGCAGTTCGAAGTGCAGGTGCGGTCCGGTGGAAAAACCCGCGCTGCCGACCGAGCCGAGATATTCGCCGAGCGCCACCGACTGCCCGATCGCCTTGGCGGTCTGCGAAAACTTGCGCATGTGTCCGTACCACGCGACGGTGCCATCGGCATGCTGCACGTACACCGCATTCCAGTCGGCGGAATAGTTGTTCGGGCAGCTGCGGTCGTCGTTGCCGTCGACCTTGCCGACAATCGTGCCGGGCGCCGCTGCGACGATGCGGATTGCACCCTGGTCCATCAGGATCCAAGGATACGGCCACAGGAAGATGTCGATGCCGGCGTGGTTGTAGCCGGTAGCCTGGTCGTACGTGCGCGCACCGCAATTGTAGTCGAGCAACTGATCCGGATAAGCCGGATTCAAGTCGACAAAATTGCTGATGCCGTGATAGTCCGGATCGGCGTAACCGGCAACCGGCGACAGCGGCCAGTCGAACAGCACGGGACCCGCGCTGATGCCGCCGTTCAACAAGGCGGGAGGCAGTACGCCGCGCTGTTGCAGCAGACGCACGTTGTCTTCGATCTGGGAGTCGATGCGCGCACGCATCTGCGGCGTCATCTCGTCGCGGAATGCACTCGCGTCGAAACCGCCGCCGCCTTCGTCGAGCGGTGGGGTCGCGGCAAGCGCGGCCATGGACAGCAGCAAGGCCCCGGTCAACATCTGAATCCCCTGCATGGGCGGAATTCAACCTTCCGCCCGGCCAATCTACTCCGAATGCATCAGCATGCGCATATGTTGCGTATCAGCGCGACCGGCCGGCCGACGGATGGCATTGCACGCCAGCAATACGCGCCGGTCAAACTGCGCCGGCGAGCTTCTCGACCGCGCCGCGATAGCGCGCCGCGATACGCTGCTCGTCGCGATGGCGAAAATCGCGCACCACCGTTTCGCCGTTGACCATCACGTGGCGCACCAGGTTGCTGTTGCCGGCAAACAGGAACGTGTCGAGCACGCTGCTGGTATCGCGCGCGGCCAACAGCGGCGCATCGTGATCGAGCACGAGCAGATCGGCACGCGGTGCCTGTTCGCCGTCGCCGCTTTCCAGCAAGCCGATGTCCACGCCGCTGGCTTGCGCACCGCCATACAGCGCATCGCCCCACAGCGTCTCGCCGACGCTGGGGCTGGATTCGGATACGGCGATATTGCGATGCCGGGTAGCCAGGCGCTGGCCGTATTCCAGCCAGCGCAATTCCTCTACCGGCGATACCGAGATGTGCGAATCCGAGCCGATGCCGAGCACGCCGCCGCCATCCATGTAGGCGCGCAGCGGAAACAGGCCGTCGCCGAGATTCGCCTCGGTGGTCGGACACAGGCCGGCAACCGCGCCGGTCGCGGCCAGGCGGCGTGTCTCCCCTTCGCTCAGGTGCGTCGCATGCACCAGGCACCAGCGCTCGTCGACCGGCGCGTTGTCGAGCAGCCAGTCGACCGGCCGCGCGTTGCGCAGCGCCAGGCAATCCTGCACTTCCCCGATCTGCTCGGCAACGTGGACATGCAGTGGTCCGTCGGCCAGGCCCGAGTCGAGCACCACGCGCAGCGCGTCCTGCGGCACGGCACGCAGCGAATGCAGCGCCATCCCTACGCGCAAAGTGGAATTTTCCATTTTGCGCAATTTTTGCACCAGGTGCAGATAGCCATCCACATCGTGGCCGAAGCGGCGCTGCCGTTCCGACAGCGCGCGCCCGTCGAAACCGCCGGTCATGTACAGGGTCGGCAGCAGGGTCAGGCCGATACCGGTCTCGCGCGCCGCCTCGATCAGCGCCAGCGACATCGCCGCCGGATCGGCATAGGGTCTGCCGTCGGGCTGGTGATGCAGGTAGTGGAATTCACACACCTGCGTGTAGCCGGCCTTGAGCATCTCGACATACAGCTGCGCGGCAATCGCGCGCAACTCGTCCGGTCCGACGCTGCCGGCAAACGCATACATGGTTTCGCGCCAGGTCCAGAAGCTGTCCTCGGACTGCGCCACCCGGTCGACCATGATCGACTCGCGTTTGTCATGCTCCGGCGTGAACGCGACGTTGGCACGACGCTCGGCCAGGCCGGCCATGGCGCGTTGAAACGCGTGCGAATGCAAGTTCGGCATGCCTGGCAGCACGTAGCGGCCGAGACTTTCCGCGCCATCGGCGGCGGCATCTTCATCGAGCGTGCGCAACGTTCCCTGCGCGACGTCGAAGCGTACGTTCGTCGACCAGCCGGGCGGCAACCAGGCCTGCTCGGCAAAATAGGTTTTCATTCACGCACTCCGGCTGCTGTGGCGCGCAGTATGCCAGTGTGGGCAGACGGATGGCTTGCGCGGGTTGCCGCGTCATCGCGTTGCGTCCACAATTCCGTGCAACGCGCAATGGCTGGATGAAGAGCAAGCATGGAACTCTGGGATGGACTGCTGCTGGATTGCCGCCTCGTCACGCTGTGTTCGCCGAGCGACTATGCGACGGTCGAGCACGCGGCGCTCGGCTGGCGCGATGGCAACATCACCTTTGCCGGACCACAGGCCGAGTTGCCGGGCAAACCCGCCGCGCTTGCCGCACGCGTCGAAAACGCACGCAATGCCTGGGTGACGCCCGGCCTGATCGATTGCCATACGCATCTGGTGTTTGCCGGCAATCGCGCCAACGAATTCGAGCTGCGCCTGAATGGCGCCAGCTACGAGGAAATCGCGCGCCTCGGCGGCGGCATCGTCTCGACCGTGGAGCAGACGCGCGCCGCCAGCGAGGACGTGCTGTTTGCGCAATCGCTGCCGCGCGCACGCGCGCTGCTCGACGACGGCGTGACCACCATCGAGATCAAGTCCGGCTACGGACTCGATGCCGACAACGAGGCCAAGATGCTGCGCGTCGCGCGCCGCATCGGCGCCGAGCTCGGCATCGGCGTGCGCACGACGTTTCTCGGCGCGCACGCCGTGCCGGCGGAATTCGCCGGACGCCAGTCGGACTACGTCGACGAAGTCTGCGTGCGCATGCTGCCGGCGATCGCGCAAGCCGGACTGGCCGATGCGGTCGATGCATTCTGCGAAAACATCGCGTTCACGCCTTCGGAAACACGCCGCGTTTTCGAGACCGCACGCGCGCTCGGCCTACCGATCAAGCTGCACGCGGATCAGCTGTCCGACCTCGACGGCGCCGCCTTGGCCGCGGAATTCGGCGCATTGTCGGCCGATCACCTCGAGTACACCAGCGAAGCCGGCGTGCGCGCCATGGCCGCTGCCGGCGCGGTGGCGGTGATGCTGCCTGCCGCATTTTATACTTTGCGCGAAACGCGCCTGCCGCCGCTGCAACTGCTGCGCCAGCACGGCGTGCCACTGGCGGTTGCCAGCGACGTCAACCCGGGCACGTCGCCGCTGTTGTCCTTGCGTCACGCCATGAACATGGCCTGCACGCTGTTCCGCATGACGCCGCTGGAAGCGCTGCGTGGCGCCACCGTCAACGCCGCGCGCGCGCTCGGCCTCGCCGACCGCGGCACACTGGCCGCGGGCAAGCGCGCGGACTTCGTGATCTGGGAAGTCACACACCCAGCCGAACTGTGCTACTGGATCGGAGGCAAACTGGCGCGCGCCGTGTACCGCGGCGGCACCGCTCTCTGAGACGCGTTGCCTGCTGAAACGAAAAACCCCGCCGCAGCGGGGTCTTCTTGCCTGGCGACGGATGTGCAATCAGGCCGGCTTTTTCGCCGCCGCCTTCTTCACCGCCGGCGCCGCCTTCTTCACGGCGGGCTTCGGCGACGCGGATTTCTTCGCCACCGCGCCGGTCGTGCTGGCTGCCTTGTGCGAACGGGCATTGCCGTAGCTGCGGATGGCTCTCTTGCCCTTGCTGGTCTTGCGGTCGCCTCTGCCCATGAATCTTCTCCGGAAAAGTAATGTTATTGATGACAATCGGGTGACGTAGCTTACCAGCGCGACCGGTCCGCGCAAAGAAGAAACACGGGTTTGCGCGCTATGATCGGCCGATGCCGATCGGATTTTTCTCTTCGAACAAGCCGCGCAGCCTTGCCCTGCAGGGTGGTGGCGCGCATGGCGCGTTCACCTGGGGCGTGCTCGATCGACTGCTCGAGGAGGACTCGTTCGTCATCGACGGCATCAGCGCCACCAGCAGCGGCGCGATGAATGCGCTGGCACTCGCACAGGGCTGGCTCGACGGCGGCCGGGACGGCGCGCGAGCGGCATTGAGCGGGCTGTGGGAAAGGGTCGCCAGCCACAGCAACCTGTTGCGCTGGGCGTTTTCCACGCCGGTCGGTGCGGCCACCGAATCCCTGCTGCTCGGCCTGGCCCACTACTTCACGCCGCAGGAAATCAATCCGCTCGGCATCAACCCGTTGCGCGACATCGCCAACGCGTCGTTCGATTTCGAACGGCTGCGCAAGCAGGCGCCGTTCCGCCTGTTCCTGGCAGCCACGCGCGTTCGCGACGGCCGCCTCGTGCTGTTCAGCGGCGACGATCTCGGTATCGATGCCGTGCTCGCCAGCACCTGCCTGCCGCAGTTGTTCGCGCCAGTGGAGATTGCCGGAGAACTGTTCTGGGACGGCGGTTATGCCGGAAATCCGGCGCTCGAGCCGCTCATCTACCAGTGCCGCAGCGCCGACATCCTGTGCATCCTGGTGCAGCCGCTCGAGGCATCGTTGCCGCGCAGTGCGCGCGATATCCGCGAACGCATCGGCGAACTCGGTTTCTCGACCACATTCCTGCGCGAACTCGGAACCGTGCGGCGTGCGCAGCAGTCCGTGATGCGCACTTTTCCACTAAGTTACATCGGGCGGCGCCTGAAGAAGCTGCGCATCGACTTGATCGAGCCGGGCGAATCGCTGGCCGAACACAGCGCCAAGACGCGCAGGAATACGCGCCTGGGCTTCCTGCAAAGCCTGCGCGACATCGGTCGCGAACAAGCAGCTGCCTGGCTGGAAAGACGCAATGCTCAGTGATGATGATCGTGATCGTGCGGCTGCGCGTGCACCTGCTCGCCGCAGTCGCCGGCGACGCAGTCGTCGCCTTCGATCTGGATCGTCGCGTGCGCGATATGGAAATGCTCGCGCAACGCGTTGCCGATCGCTGCCAACGCCGCATCGGCGTTGCTGCCGCTGGCCAGTCGCGCATGCAGCGTTGCCATGCGCCGCCCGCCGGCAAGTTGCCAGACGTGCACGTGATGCACGTCGGCCACGCCGGTTTCGCGCTTGACGATTTCGGCAACCTTCGCGGGATCCACGCCGTCCGGTACGCCTTCCAGCAGAATGTGCGCGCTCCGGTGCAACAACTTCCAGGCGCCGCCGAGGATCAACAGTGCCACCACGATCGACAGGCCGGCATCCGCCCACTGCCAGCCGAAGCGCCAGATCAGCACGGCGGCCAGCATGGCCCCGATCGAACCGAGCAGATCGCCGAGCACGTGCAGATGCGCTCCGGCGGCATTGACGTCGTCGTGTGCGTGACCAGACAAGGTGCGCAGCACGAAGAAGTTGATCACCGCACCGCCCGTTGCAACGGCCAGCATCATCGGCGCGTGGATTGCTTCCGGCTCACGCAGGCGCATCGTAGCCTCGAACACGATCCACGCGCACAGCGCGAACTGCGCGAGCGCGTTGGTGTAGCCCACCAGCACTTCGAGCCGCGCGTAACCGAAACTGCGGCGCGTATCGGCGGGACGCCGCGCGAAATAGGCGCCGCCCCAGGCGAGCAGCAGCGCGAACGCATCGACCAGCATGTGCGCCGCATCCGCGACCAGCGCCAGCGAGCCGGAAAGCCAGCCGCCAATCGCCTCGCCGAACATGGTTGCGGCGGTCAGCGCGAAGGCGAGCAGCAGGCGGCGCTCGGCGTTGCGCGGTCCGGCGGCGTGCTGGTGCGCACCCTGAGCGTGATCGGCGTGCGCGTGATCATCGTGCTCATGCGCACCATGCTCGTGTGCAGCGTGCTGCTGCGCGCGGTGTGTTTCGTGATCGGGCAATTGCGTGGACGACATGGCGCGCCAGGGGAAAGAATCGGCGCCGATGCTAGTGGGCGTGCACCGGGTTATACAATTGCGGCCTGATTCAATGAGCCCGATTCAGTGGGCCAGATTCGATCAGGCTGCTTCAAATCGGGCGGCTTCAAATCGGCCTGCTTCGATCGGGCCGATTCAACTCAATCGAGGTCAGACCGTGGCGTGCTGCGTGCAGCACACGCCGCGCTCGTGGCCGTGCACGAGGCGCAGATTGGTGAGGTGAGCCAGCGCCACGCCGCTGCCGCCGAGTGCGACCAGCAGCGAGTGCCAGACCGGCACTGAGTGCAAGTCGAAGACAAATCCACCGATCCAGAGCAGGGCGAGCGCCGGCAACAGGAACGCCAGTGCGCGACGCGTATGATGGCGCCGGTAGCCGTAGACCAGCGTCACCAGCGCGAGCAGGCTGGCGCACACGATGAAGCCGCGTTCAAAGCCATGATCGGCGAGAAAGCCCAGGCCAAGCGCCGGCAGCAGAGCCAGCACGAACGGCAGCGCCGCGCAGTGCAGCGCGCACAGGAATGACGCCACCGCGCCAATGCGATCGGCAAGATGCGCCAACGCGCCACGGCGGTTCTGCTCGGGCGTGCTTTGCGGGTTTCCGAAATTGCGGGAGTCTCTGAAATCCATGGCTAAGTTATAACATAACAGTGAATATTGCGCAGCTGCGGCACGGCAATGCGTGACTTCCGGCAGATGATTGGTCGTGACGATTGATATGTTATATCATTTCACTCATTCTAGACAAGGACCGCCGCCCATGACCAGAATCCTGCTTGCGCTCGCCCTCGGCAGCGCGTTGTTCAACCATGGTGCTCGCGCTCAAGCCACCGCCGATGATGGCGCGCATGGCCCCGATCCCGGACCGAGTTCAACCACGCTCACTCCGGTTGAAGTCAGCGCCGCGCTCGACAGCTCGCGCAACCAGTTGTCGCCGGATGTCGGCGCCAGCCAGTACGTGATCGACAGGCATGACATCGAGCAATTGCCGCTGGGCGATGCGACGCCGTTGAACCAGATCCTGCTGCAGGCGCCGGGAGTCGTGCAGGATTCCTACGGCCAGTTGCATATCCGCGGCGATCACGAAGACATCCAGTACCGCATCAACGGCATCACCATCCCCGAAAGCATCAGCGGTTTCGGCCAGACGCTGGACCCGGACATGATCGAGCGCCTGCAGTTGCTGACCGGCGCCCTGCCCGCGCAGTATGGCTATCGCACCGCGGGCATTGTCGACATCACCACCGAAAGCGGCGCGCATCGACATGGCGGCGATGGCAACGACAGTCAACAGTCTGGCGGCAGTGTCAGCGTGCTCGGCGGCTCGTATGGCACGTTCAATTCGCAGCTCTCCGTGCACGGCAGCAACGATCGCTGGAGCTACTTCTTCACCGGCGAATTTCTGCAGAGCGACATCGGCATCGAGAACCCGACGTCGTCACGCAACGCGCTGCACGATCACACCGACCAGGCGAAAAGCTTCGGCTACCTGTCGTACCTGCTCGACGACGATGCGCGCCTGAACTTCATGTTCGGCACGGCCAACAGCCGCTTTGAAATTCCGAACAATCCTGGCCAGGATCCGGCGTTTGCCCTCGCCGGCATCGGCAATTTCCCGTCTGCCGATCTCGACGAGCGGCAGCGCGAATCGACGGCGTTCGGCGTGCTGTCGCTGCAGGGCAAGTTCGCGGCCACCGACTATCAGGTTTCTCTGGGGCAGCGTTATACAAGCGTCAACTACCGGCCCGATCCGATCGGCGACCTGATCTTCAACGGCGTGGCCGGAACGATCGACCGCAGCAATCGCGCCGATACCCTGCAAGCCGATTTCTCGACGCCACTCGGCAGCTCACACACGCTGCGCTACGGCCTGTACGTGAGCAGCGAGCATCCGGTAAGCAACAGCGTCTCGCAGGTGTTTCCTGCCGACAGCGACGGCAACCAGACGTCGGACGTGCCGGTCACGATCGTAGACAACGCACCACGCATCGACGCGCGAACCTATGGCTTGTACGTGCAGGACCAGTGGAACCTCACCGACAAGCTGACCATGAACTACGGCTTGCGCGCGGACAAGGTCGATGCGTTCGTGCAGGAAAGCCAGCTCAGTCCGCGCCTCGGCTTCGTCTATCAGCTGGACGACTCGACCACGTTGCATGCCGGCTATGCGCGCTACTTCACGCCGCCGCCGGCAGAACTCATTTCGCCGGTCGATATCGCCCTGTTCCAGGGCACCAGCAACCAGTTGCCCGGCAACGTCAACGCGGAAACGCTGTCCGAACGTTCCCACTACTTCGACGCCGGCGTGTCGCGCAAGTTCGGCGACAACTTCAGTGTCGGCCTCGACGCCTACTACCGCAAGGTGCACAACCTGCTCGACGAGGGTCAGTTCGGCGCGGCGCTGATCTTCTCGCCATTCAACTATGCACAAGGCCGCGTGCGCGGTGTGGAATTCACCGCGAATTACACAAATGGAAATTTCAGCAGCTACCTCAATCTTTCCAGCAGCCGGGCCATGGGCCGCCAGGTCGTGACCGGCCAGTACAGCTTCGAACAGGATGAGCTCGACTACATCGCCACGCACTGGGTGCACCTGGACCACGACCAGCGCCTGAGCGGCAGTGGTGGCGTATCCTACGACTGGAACGGCACGAAACTCGGTGCGGATTTTCTGTATGGCTCCGGGCTGCGCGCTGATTTCGCGAACTCCGCGCACCTGCCCGACTACTATCAGCTGAACCTTTCCGCGAATCGCGATTTCGTGCTGCCGCAGCTCGGCAAGGTCAATCTGCGGCTGGCGCTGATCAACGTCACCGACGAGGTTTACGAGATCCGCGATGGCTCGGGTATCGGCGTCGGCGCGCCGCAATTCGGGCCGCGGCGCGGGGCATATGTCGGATTCAGCAAAGCATTCTGAGCCGAATCGGCGCTGCTGGTCGCCCTCTTAACTACTTGAGATAGATGCGATATAGCAATGATTAGTCTTATATTTTTGGCAACCTCAAGAGATGGCCTTGCATCTGCCAGCGATCGTCGTAGCATTGGCTTACCGCAGCGCAGACCACCCAGGGGGTGCGCCATGGACAAAGAACGCCGCAAGGCTCTCAAGCCGCTCGCGAGCACTCTGACCCGCGAGCTCAATCCCAGCCAGTCGGTCGCACTCGCCGAACTCGAACACTTCGGCTGGGAACTGAAGTTCATCCGCCACCAGTTGTTCCAGGATGCCATGCCGGTCGTGTTCGATCCGGATCGCACGCACTATGCAGTGCTGCGCGCCGACGGCACGCTGGACGAGAACCCGCCGTTCAAGATCCGGCACTGAAGGCAAGCGCGAACAGCGGCAAGTCGTTCACCGACGTTGCCCTCGAACGGTCGCCGCTTCAGTTCTTGTCGCAGCTCTTGCACACGCCGTGCACTTCCAGCGTCTGCGCGCGGGCGCGGAAGCCGAGTGCCTTGGCCTGTTCGCCGAGCAGCTTGGCGACGCGTTCGTCGCAGATTTCCGTGGCCGATTCGCATTTGTCGCAGATCAGGAACGGCACGTGGTGCGCGACGCTCGGATGATGACAACCGACGTAGGCGTTGATCGATTCGAGCTTGTGGATGAAGCCGTTCTCGAGCAGGAAATCCAGCGCGCGGTATACGGTCGGCGGGGCTGCGTTGCTGCGGTCGTCCTTGAGTTTGTCGAGCAGATCGTAGGCCTTTACGGGCTTCTCCTGCGCGGCGATCAGTTCCAGCACCTGCGTGCGGATCTCGGTCAGGCGCAGGCCACGCAGCTCGCACACGGAAGCCACTTCGCGCACGAACGCGCGCGCGTTGTGGGTGTGGTGATGCTGTTCGAGTTGCGCGGGCTTGGACATGGGGGGAAATACTGGATTCTTTCAGGACCGATCATACACGCACCCGAGATGGGGCGCGCCGGCCTCGAATCAAGCGATCAGCTTGGCGCCGCAGTGCCGGCAGTGCGCATCGCAGGGTTGCACGACGCCCTTGCAGGCGGCGCAGGTGCGCGGCGCGGTCCGCGCCGGCAGATTCGCCGAAATGATCCAGCCGATCGGTCCGAGCGCGAGACCGAGAATCGTGTCGCGCACAATGGCATTTTTATACTTGCCGATGATCGCGCCGACCACCCCGCAGACCACGGTGAACACGATCGCCCATAGCCACAGGTCCGGGCTGGTCAACACGCCGACGCATTCGTGCAGCAACGCGGCGGTCCGCTCCGGATCGCCGGCGTCGATGCTGCCCAGCGCGGCGAAATCGCAGGCCATGACGCGCTAGCCGGTCTTCTTCAGCGCGTCCTCGATGCGCTTGAGCGCGCGCTCGCGGCCGGCCAGATAAACGGTGTGATCGATCGAAGGCGACACCTGTGTGCCGGTCATCGCCACGCGCAGCGGTTGCGCGACCTTGCCCATGCCCTCGCCGATGGATGCGGCGGCCGCTTCGATGGCCTTGTGCACGGCGGCAACGTTCCATTCCGCCAGCGTGCCCAGCTGTTCGTGCGCCGCGGTCAGCGCAGTCGCGGCCGTCGGCGCCTTCAGATGCTTGGCCACCGCCGCGTCGTCCCAGTGCGTGATCGGTCCGTACCAGATGCTTGCCTTGTCGGCCATTTCCTTCAGCGTGCGCGCGCGATCACGCAGCGCGATCACCACGTCCACGGGTGCCGGGCCGTGCGCCGGATCGTAACCCTGCTGGCGCAGCTGCCATACAAGATGCGTCGCGATGTCGGCCGGATCATCGAACTTCAGGTAGTGCTGGTTGAGCCAGCTCAACTTTTCCAGATCGAAGCGCGACGGCGCGGTGTTGACGTTGGCGACGTCGAACAGCGTGATCATTTCCTTGATCGAGAAGATTTCCTGATCGCCGTTCGACCAGCC
>Ga0105238_10002771_pt1 | contig 17494 bp, 13 predicted proteins | sample KBSC34metaG_FD_81526 | JGI IMG/M metagenome (GOLD analysis project Ga0105238, IMG submission 81526) | Corn rhizosphere microbial communities from Kellogg Biological Station, Michigan, USA - KBS C3-4 metaG | ecosystem: Host-associated > Plants > Roots > Rhizosphere > Soil | place: Michigan, USA... | reverse complement strand
CTCATATTCACAAACGTTGCAAGCGACTGGCGGCACCGCGCCCTATCAGTGGTCCGTAACCTCTGGCCAGCTGCCTGCAGGGTTGTCCCTCTCACCCACCACCGGAGCCATCACCGGCACTCCTTCCACTTCAGGCACAGCGAACTTCACGGCAACAGCAACGGACACCAGCAACCCAACACAGACTGCATCTCTGCCCATGTCGCTGCAGGTAACTGGTGTGCAGTCGGCGGCTGCAGTTAGCCCGCTGTCAATCGTTGCCCCCTCTTCTGTCACCGGCACAGTTGGCAGCGCGTTGACGCAGACACTCAGCGCAACCGGTGGGACCGGCCCATACACCTGGTCTTTCTCGAATAACATGCCCGCTGGATTGACACTCAGTTCCTCCGGTGTCCTGTCAGGAACGCCTCTCTCCGGCTCGAACGGAACGTATAACGTCACCGTCAGCGTCGCAGATGCGGAGTCGCCCGCACAGACTACATCCTCAACGATGTCGATCACCATCAATGCAGCGACAACTCCACTGGCGATTCTGACCTCGTCGTTGTCCTCCGGCACCTCTGGCAGCGCGTATAGCCAGACGCTGCAGGCCACAGGCGGCACAACGCCTTATACGTGGTCCATCACGTCCGGCTCATTGCCAGCTGGATTGAGCATGAGCTCGACGGGCGCCATCACAGGCACTCCAACCTCTACGGCAAGCTCGAACTTCACCGTGGCTGTAGCCGATAGCAGCTCACCCGCGCAGACGAAATCCGCCAGCTTGTCGTTGTCCGTCTCCGCGGCACAGTCGACTACCGGCGGTACGACCTGGTATGTGCGGCCGGATGGTGGAACGCGCTACTCGACGAACGTTACCACTGGCCAGTGCGACGGCCAGGGTGATGCACCATACCCAGGCACCGGCGTAAACCAGCACTGCGCATTCAAAGATGTGCGCTTCCTCTGGTCGGATTTGACCTACAACTATGGCACGACATTTCCAGGCTGGGGTTGGATCGGTCAGGGCGGCGACACCTATATTATCCGCGGCTCCATCGGGACGGGCGTTTCATATCGCATTGGGGCCAACAGCCCAACCCAGTACTGCGATGCGGCCGGCTGCTGGGGTATTGCGGGTAATGCTGCCGACTCCGGAATGCCACCCCCGCCCAACGGGACCGCTGCACAGCACACGCGCATCCTCGGCGAGAATTACGGCGCCTGTACTGCCGCGAGCGCTAAGACACAGCTCCATGGCGGCTGGGGGGTCTATGGTGTGATGAATATGCGAGGCGCGTCTTATGTCGATGTTCAGTGCATCGATGTGACGGACTTCTCCGCTTGCGGAGGCCCCGGCCGGGCAGTGACCTGCGACTCTAGCCAGGACTTCGCCGTACTCGGCATACTGGTCAACAATAAAACCAATAACTTCACGCTGACCGACGTAAACGTTCATGGACTTGGCTGGACCGGCATCCAGGGTGCGACCGGAGGAAACGTCGTCTTCAACCGCATCAACATTATGGGTAACGCTGGGGCCGGATTCAACGGAGATGATGGCAGCAATACCACCGGCTTTGGCTCGCTTCTTATTCAGAACTACAACATCAGCTGGAACGGCTGCGCCGAAGAGTATCCGATCGTTGATCCCATCCCGTATGGTGACTGCCGCGATGACAACACCGGTGGATATGGAGATGGATTTGGGACCACGACTATCCCCAGCCCCGCCCCCGGATGGCAGGTGCATTTCGACCAGGGAATCGTGAGCTATAACACGCAGGACGGCCTCGATGCTCTGCACATCAGCGGACCCGGTTCGACGATGACTGTCACCCGCACTCTGGCCTATGGCAATGAAGGCCAGCAGATCAAAGTTGGCGGCGCAACGGCTACAATCCAGGATTCAGTCGTCGTTGGCAACTGCAAAGCTCTCAGCCAGATTATTCCGGGCAGACCGGTGCCAACGAACGATAACCTGGGAGATTTCTGTCGGGCCGGAAACACAGCGGTTGTCGTCTCGGTGACGCCGGGTGATCCTGCAATTGTCCAGAACAACACTATCTTCACGGCAGGAAATATCGGCCTGGAGATTGCGAACAATGGTCCTTCATCTCCGACAAACACGCTCCAGTACAACAACAACATATTTGTTGGATACCTCAACCCGGATGGAGACCAGAAGCCCACTCCTATTTACGGTGATACCGACCTCACTATGCTCACTAACCCGGGAGCCAGCTGGACGAACAATGCCTACTACGGCTATCGCTCAAACTGGACGTGCCCGGCGGTTGGAGAGACGAATGCCCACTGCGGTGACCCAGGCCTCGTTGACGAGACATGGCATCCGTATGGGTATGGGAATATGACCCCGTATCTGGGCTCGCCAATGATCGGGGCTGGAGTAGCCATTCCCTCAATTTCACTGGACTATACTGGCCTCACTCGGCCCAATCCGCCGAGCATCGGGGCCTATGAATACCACTAAACTCTTCCGTTGGAGAATGAGAGCGTTCAGCATGGCGATTGTCATGCTGAACGCTCATTCTCTTTTTGCAGCCACCTGGTACGTACGGCCAGACGGTGGAACTCGTTACTCCACAAATGTCAAAACCGGACAATGTGACGGCAAAGCCGATTCAGCATATCCAGGCTCGGGCACAAACCGTCATTGTGCATTCAATGACGTCCGTTTTTTGTGGTCGGATGCGAGCTATACCTACGGCAAAGAATTCCCTGGTTGGGGCTGGATCGGGACTGGCGGAGATACCTACCTGATCCGCGGAACAATAGAGAACAAGGTCAGCTATCGCGTTGGTGCTAACAGCAGAACCAAGTACTGCGATTCCACGGGTTGCTGGGGCGTTGCAGGTTACACGTGGGGTTCGGGAGCTCCTCCGCCACCCTCCGGAACCCCAGAAAGCCATACCCGCATCCTTGGGGAGAATTATGCCTCTTGCCGTACGGCTTCCGCCAAGACCCGGTTGCAAGGAGGCTGGAATCTGGGTGCGGTATTGAACCTCGACGGAGCTTCGTATGTCGACGTGGCCTGTCTGGATATCACAGACTTTTCGGCATGCGGCAGGGCTGCTCAGAAACTCAAATGCGACGAAAGTGGAGATTGGGCTGCCAACGGAATTGCATTTTCCAACCAATCGACCCATGACACAGTCACCGATGTCCGCATTCACGGCATGGCGAGCAATGGAATCATGGGTCCGACAGGCGACGGGGTCCTTTTAGATCATGTTGACCTGGTGGGGAATGCGGGATCTGGCTGGGATGCAGATCCCGGAAATGGCACTACCGGAAAGGGCAGTTTGCTGGTGCGCAACTTCAACATCAGCTGGAACGGTTGTGCAGAGGAATATCCCGTCACCGAACAGCTTCCCTACAGCGACTGTACCGATCAGGAAGCCGGGGGCTATGGCGATGGATTTGGAACTACGACGAAAGATAGCGACCCGCCCGGTTGGCAGGTACAGTTCGATCAGGGAACGGTGAGTTACAACACGCAGGACGGCCTGGATGCTCTACATATCGGCGGCACGGGGTCCAGCATGACTGTTACTCACGTACTTGCTTTTGGCAATATGGGCCAGCAGATCAAAGTTGGCGGTGCCACCGCCACAATTACTGATAGCGTTATCGTCGGAAACTGCAGGGCATTGTCGGAAAAAATTCCTGGCACTCCGCCTGGCTATAACGCCAGGCTCAGCATCTTTTGCAGAGCAGGAGATACCGCCGTGCTGATCAGCGTGCCTAACGCGCAGCCTGCCGTCTTCCAGCGCAATGTAATTTATTCCGCCAACCAGATCGCGCTGGAAATCGCGTATCCCGGCGATCCCGGCCCAAAGGCTGCAATCCATTATGACAACAATGTTTTTCTAGGCTTCAAGAACCAGCGAGGAGAGTATCCCACTCCGATTTACGGTGATACCGACCTCAAGATGTTCACCAATCCAGGCAGCAGTTTCAGCCATAACACCACATTCCATGCGAATCGCTCTTGGGAATGTCCTGCAAAAGCTTTGCACGAGACGGACGCCAGTTGCGAAGATCCCCACCTCAAGGATGAAACCTGGCATCCTTATGGCTATCCCGACACCAACCCTGGCGCGACAGCTACAGGCCGCTCCGGCGGACAAACATCGGACACCGCAGTAAGCAAAACCTCAGCAATCGCCTGGGGCGCCATGGGGGGCGCCGTACTGATAACTCTGGGCTGGAAGGGCTTCGGCTTGGTGCGCGGCCGTGGGGCAGCCGATTAATTCCTCAGGCTCCCCAGCCAGTTCCCCAGCAAAGATACCGCTGTCCTTGAGTTATCCAGGTCGTAAGGGCAGAGGGCCAATGCTTGCAACGCGCTCTTCAACGCTTCGCCAGGCTTCCCTTTCCGCTTCAGAGCTTCCGCCTGCTGCTTATAGGCACGCGCCAACCCTACCTGGCGCGCGAAGAAACCACACCCTTCTTCGCCGTAGTGCTTCTTGAGGTAGTGCAACTGCGCACGCAGCATTCGCCCATGGTCGCTCGACATTGAAACACCCGACACACGATAGTAGGCGAGCACCTTCGGAACAAACGCCACCTCATACCTCAATGCAATCCGCAGCCACATATCGCGGTCCTCTGTGGCGCGCATAGTCTCATCAAAAAGTCCGACCTTGTCGACACAGTCTCTGCGAAAGGTCATCGTCGGGCAAGGCAAATCGATCTTTCGCATATAGATATAAGGCGCGATGCGGCCTTCGGCATGCCTGGCATTGCCAGACCACGTCCCACCTTGTCGCCCCTCTCGATCAATCTCAGTTACCAAGCCATAGGAGAGCCCGGCGGCAGGGCGCTCATCCATGATCTTGACGGAGTCGGCTAGACGGTTGGGTAGCCAGACATCATCCGCATCCAGCAGCGCGAGCAGCTCGCTGTCAGAAGCGAGAATCGCGGCATTCCGAGCAGCCGGGAGCCCTCGATTCTCCTGCCGGATGTATCTCATCTTTGTTCCGCACCTTTGCAGGTAGGGTGCGATCACCTCGGGCGTATTGTCCGCGCTCCCGTCATCCACCAGCACGATGCGCCAGTCGTCAAACGTCTGCGTAAGAACGCTCTCAATTGCGGCCGGGAGATACTTTGCGGCGTTATAGGCCGGGATCAGAACATCTACCTTTGCCATCCTGCTCATTTTCCCATACAGGCTTACAGTCTCTCTCGGCCAGATAGCAGTATTGACTTGCCCCCTTTGGGCTATGCGCTGGTCTTAGTTGATGCAGCTGCTAAACAAGCAGCTTTGCATAGGTGTCGACGATCCGCCGCATCATGCTCTCCGTGGTAAAAAGGTCCGCGGCCCGGGCTCTGCCCAAAACACCCATAGCAGCCGCCTGCTCAGGCGCGCCCAGAAGGAGGCAGATGGCATCGGCAAGGGCAGACTCATCCTCGGCAGGCACGATCAAGCCCGTTTCGCCGTTCTTCACCGCCTCGGCATTTCCACCTACGTTCGTGGCCACAACCGGAAGAGCTGCGGCCATGGCTTCAACAATAGCGTTTGAGAATCCTTCGCTGCGGGAAGGCAGCACAAAAATATCTGCCTGCGCGAAACATTGCTTCAGGTCCGTCACGTTGCCTAAGAACGCTACTCGCCCGCTCAACCCCAGCGTCTCTACAAGCCTCTGCAATTCACGGTAGTACTCCGGCTCAAGTACATCGCCGGCTATCTGAATCTTTGCATCGGGAAAGCGCTGCACAATCTGTGCGCCCGCACGGATCAGCACATCATGTCCTTTTACCGGACGAATGTTGCCTACAGTCAAAACATTTAGGCCTCTGTGACCGCTGGAAGCGTTGCCAACCCTGTTCAGTTCGCCCAAATCGAGCCCGTTGTGGACTGTCAGAACCCGCGACGGCTCAATCCTGTCCACGTCGATGCAGTACTGCCGCACCTGCTCAGACACAGCAAAGACAGCGTCCGGTACACCGGCCATCATCCGGTAGGCAACATGGTGCTTTCTCGTGCGCAATATCCCCATATCGCGCCTGCTCCACACCAGCTTCGCGTCGGAGGTCATCTTCGCGATTCCTCCCGCCCAAAGGTCTGAGCTCTCGAAAAAAGTCTGCACGATTTTTACGTTCTGCTCACGAAGAAACCTCCTCAGCTGAAACGCCGCTTTGAACGCCTCGAGATTGTAGGTTCGTGTGAGAGGCAGCAGATAAAATGGGCATGAGGGCTTGAAAGACTGATTCTCCGGATGAATGAAGAACGTCAATATGGATACCCGGAATCCATATTGGGGCAAGAGTTTAGCGAGCCGAAGCACAATGCGTTCGCCGCCGCCGAGTGTCTTTAGAACCTGGTCCAGAACAAGCAACACATGAGGCGCGCCAAGTAGGGCCGCATCTTCGACCACCCTGCCGTCAAGTAAGCCTACGCGAATCAAAGAGTGCCCACCGGGGCCATGCTTTTTGCGAAAGTTCACAGCCCCTCAGCGATACGCCAGGTAAGGATTTACTGCCACAGCCGAGACTGCCGCTGTATCTGCCGGAGCCTCCGCCAGAGATTGTGCCCGAAGTGCAGCGCTCATCAATATCCACAGAAGGCCGGTGATCTCAAGGTACGTCCATCGGTCCCCAAAGAAATTTGCCACGATGCAGGCGACGACTGCCAGCAGAAGCCCGAGCCCGAGGCCTTGATACAGGGGATCGGTTGAGTGCCGGAACGTGCGCCACGACGCAGCCAGCATCTGCTGTAAAAGCGCCAATGCAAAGATAAATCCGATCACACCGCTCTCAACCAAGACCTTGACGTACCAGTTATGCGTGTCCTTCAGGTCGTCGACATGCTGACCGTACTGAAATGTGGCGAAGCCATTGCCCACGATGGGACTGCTCATGAATGACTTTTCCGCGTTCTGCCAGAGATTGACCCTTTCTTGTGCCGACAGGTCCAGTTGCCCATTCGCAGTTTTGGTCATGCTTACGCGCTCGCGCACGGCATCGGGCACAATCGCCTGCCACGTAAACAGGAACACTCCAAGCACAATCAGCAGCTTTCGATCCTTCAACAAGCCCAGAACAAAGACGCCGACAATGAGCGCAAGATACCCAGCCCTGGAGAAGCAGTACATCGTCGCAAATATCGTCGCCGCCACAAGAAAGTAACTCGCGATCTTGACCTTTTTGCGCTGCATAAAGACAGCGACGCCCCAGAAGAGCATGGCGAACTGAGCCAGAAATGCCGCTGTTTGGTTTGAGCCGAAGGCCAACGGGCCTCCGCCACGCTTGCTCTCGTCAAAACTGGTCCATGTGCGGGACATGTTCTCGAGAATGCAACTTCTATCGATGAAGAGAAGCGCTATGGCCGTCACGAGAACAACATTGCGGATTGCCTTTCGGTCTTCAATCACCAGTCCCGCCGCTACGAAAACCAGCGGGATGACCATGTAATCTTTCCAGGTCACGAAGTTGTCGTCGCCCAGCCAAAGCGGGGCCGGCGCGTTCCCCATCACACTCCCAATCCACATTGAGAAGTAGAGATATAGGCCAAAGGCTGCCCAGATCATATAGAGCTTCGATTTGGGAAGCCGCTTCCCCTTCATCAAGGCACCGATAATGACCGCGAGGATCAGGATCGTCAGCACGTTTTCTCCCAGTGGATAGTCCAGAAAACGGTCTCGAAGCGTTCGATAGGGAATAAAAGGCAGCATGTAATACAGGCCGTATAGCGGCCGTCCGGTCAACGAAACAATCGACATGACCCAGAAGCCTACATAGGCAACAATCGGGATGAGATGGCCTAAGCCGGTGCCAAACATGCTGCCTCAATCGTAAGGGTTCTTATCAGGGCCGTACAAATTCTTTGATGCTACGTCCATACCTGGTCTTTGCCGGTAACAAAGTTGCAAAAGGCGACGAACGCAGCCAGGTTCAACATAACAAATGTGTTTGCGATCGCGACCGGTTTGAAACTCCTCGTCGCTGGGATCGCCGCGCCTAATTCTGCCAGCGCGTAAAACGCGATCTGCACCCAGAAAACAGCATGGTAAAACTCTCCTCCGGCGGCCCATGAAGCAATCAGCAACATTATGAGCAGAAGCGGCACAGCCAGCCGAAGCATCTTGTGGCACACAAAGCGGAACAGCAGCGGATTCTTCGGCGACAAAAGCCACGGGGCCAGCTTGAGGAGTTGGTAGTTTCCGGTCAAGGTACGCACCTTGCGGGAGAACTCTTTGCCCTTTTGAGCGAAGATACGGTCGCGGGCGGTCGCCTTTGGTTGAAACACAATCCGCTTCCCTTGCTTTGCAACACACATGGGTACGAATACGTCATCCAGAATCGTTCCCGCAGGAATCTCCGGATAGAGTTCCCTGCGGATGGCATAAATCGCCCCTGTCACCCCAATCACTGAACCGGATGCCGACTCCAGCTTTCGGATGGCCTTTTCAATCTTCCAATAGATACCCAGCGCCTCCCCTGCCTGAACACCTGGTGCGCCTTCCAGCAGCAGTTCTCCACTTACGGCGCCCACGGATTGGTCCGCAAAGCAGGCTGCAAGTTCAGAGACTGCATTTGGCTCAACGAGCTGTCTGGCATCCAGAAAAACCAGTACTTCCCCGGTCGCAGACCGAACAGCCTCATTCAGCGCATAGGCTTTGCCCACTGAATGCTCAAGAATCACAGGCACAACCCATGATGATTCCTGGCGAAGAATATCCGCTGTTCTGTCGGTCGAACCATCCGAGGCCACCACAACCTGCAGCAGTTCACGCGGATAGTCTAGATGGCGCAACCCTTCCAGCTTGGCAGCCAGGTTGGCCTCTTCGTTGCGCGCCGCAATCACAACCGAAACTGTCGGCTTAAAATCTCCATTTGCAATTGGCCGCCGTCTCAGCTTCACCTGGATCCACAACACCGCGATATAGCCAATGTAGGTATATGCGATGCAGCCGAGACATATCCAGAATGCGAGAACCACAATCACGATCCCCAACGCTGGCGTGAATTGGCGATCTGGCGTGTATCCATGGGATAGAGTTCCTGCTTGCGCAGAAGATTTTTTGCGCGAAAAGCGCTGCAGTGAAACCTGACCTGATCATACCGGCATTCCAGACACCCGCGCCTGAGATCTCCTTCTCGGAGTACCGCTAAAGTATCTATGCAGAGCGAAGGTTGTACACCAAACGCGTCAGCGGAAATTGCGACCACATCAGGTGCATAGTATTCTTGGCCTCAGCCGGGATGTCCGCTCGAGTGCGCGCGTGCATCAGAACTTAATGCGTGGCTCAGCGGCAATCCTTCATGATCGGCTACTGAAACGAACTGAGTGTGAGTGCTTTCTCCGAAGATATCGCGCGGTATCGGCAACAAGGCCTTGCAGGCAAAAACCTGTGGCTGAACCCTGTTGTATGGGCCATCGCCAGTTACCGGCTAGGCAACTGGCTTTATACGCAACCGCCTCCCCTTATCATTCGCATCCCACTCAAAATTGTCTCCTTCCTTGCAAACAGATGGTGTGAAGTCTTCATGGAGATGTGCATCGATGTGCAGGCCAGCATAGGGCCTGGCCTTTATATCGGCCACATTGGAGGCGTGCACATCAACCCCCAGGCCGTATTGGGAAAGAACTGCGACGTCGCACATCGCGTCACCATCGGGACTTCCGCAATGGGGCGCAGCGGTGCGCCCATTCTTGGAGACAATGTATATATCGGAACCGGTGCGACACTGATCGGCAAGATTCGCGTCGGCAATGGAGCCAAAATCGCCGCCAATACCCTGGTGATCAGCAATGTACCCGAGGGCGCAACGGTGATGGGTGTTCCGGGACGTGTCATCATGCGGCCCGTAGTGAAAGCAGCCGTTCCTCCATCCACGGCTCCGGAGGTCGCACGTGCCGACTGATTCCGGCCAGACCGACTGCAGGCAACGCATCAAAGACGCGGCAGCAGCAGGACAGGCCCAGGCCGCGCTCGATCTGATTCGCCAGCTCTCAACCGACTCTGCCAAACCGGCGGATATGATGTTCTGCGCCAAAACCATTGCGGATCTTGGCCCCCTGCTCGAGCAGCAGGCTTCGATACGGCGTCTGAAAACATACATCGTGCGGTCGGTCACCTTGGAACCAGTCCTGCCCTCTTTGAGAGTTGAGGCCGCACTGGCCCGCTATCTGCTGGATATCAAGCTCGGTGGGTTTGGGTCATACATTGAAGAACTACTGGACGCCGCTGGCGCCATCACGAAGTTCCAGCCGGATTTGCTCGTCGTCGCGCTGGATCTCGAAGAGATCGCGGGTGGTCTGGCCGACCTCTGCGCCACTGGGGCGGGCGAAGGCGTGGCCCAGGAGATTGGCGAGTGCGCCGCACGTATGGAAGGGCTGCTCCGAGCGTTCCGCTCCACCAACTCCGCGCGCATCGTCTTCCACGGCCTCGTAGTGCCGGACCAATCCTCACTCGGCGATGTAGGCGACGCAAATCTTCCCCATAGCCTTCCGAATGCCGTCGCAGAGCTGAATCGGCGAATTGCCCGCGCGTGCCATGACATTGCGGACTGCGCATTCTTCGATGCAGACCACCTGGCTGCGCGCTTTGGCCGCGCTCGCTGGCGCGACCGCCGCATGTTTCTGGCCTCGCGGCTTCCGGTCGCCTCGCAGTTTTTTCAGTCCTATGCGAAGGCGCTTGTCCGAGCATTCCTGCCCTTGTTCCGCGCTCCTCGCAAGGTCCTCTGCACAGACCTCGACAACACACTTTGGGGCGGCATCCTGGGAGAGGACGGTCCCGACGGCATTGCCACAGGCAATACCTATCCCGGCAACTGCTATCTCGAGTATCAGAGATACCTCAAGCAACTCTCCGCACGTGGCATCCTGCTGGCAATCGTCTCGAAGAACAATCGCGCCGATGTAGAAGAAGCATTCGCCAGGCGCTCCGCCGATCTCGCATTGAAGCTCGACGACTTTGTCGCAACAAAGATCAGTTGGGACGAGAAATCGACCGCGTTGCGAGAGCTCTCCGAAAAACTCTCGCTGGGCCTGGATTCCTTCGTCTTCGTTGACGACAATCCTGTGGAATGCGCTGCCATACAGCAGCATCTGCCTGAGGTCGCCGTCCTTTCAGCACCAGTCGATGAGCCATGGCGCACGGTTGAGTTGCTTGCACAACAACCATACTTCGATGTCATTGCCGTCACGCATGACGACGCAGGCCGCCTGCAGGAATACAAGGCACAGGCCCAGCGCGCCGAACTTGCCAACACCGCCGCGAGCCGCGAGGATTTTCTGGCATCGCTGGGTATTGTTTGCGCCCTTCAGAGCGCACTGGAGGCTCCTCTTGCTCGCGCTGTTCAACTGCTGGCGAAGACCAATCAGTTCAACCTCACCACCCGCCGCCACTCGGCCGCAGAAGTCGAAGGATTTGCCAAAGCAAATGGCGGCCAGGCCGTCGTCATTCGCGTGCGAGATCGCTTTGGCGATGCCGGCGTGGTCGGCCTCGCTCTGGCCCAAACCACCGGCGAAACCTGCCGCATCGATTCCCTGCTTCTCTCCTGCCGCGTAATCGGACGCGGCGTTGAGACAGCAATGCTCGCCGCCATCGCCAGCCAGGCCCGGCGCGATGGAGCGGCCCGACTGCTCGGCGAGTTCATACCGACCAAAAAGAACTCGCCTTGTGCGACATACTACTCGGACCATGGCTTCACCCTCGCTTCCGCGCCGGAAGGCGCTTCGGAGGGTTCTGTATTCTATGAACTCAATCTCACTGACTCCCTGCCGCTGATGCCGGTTTGGATCCACACGGAAGGAAATACATCGCATGAGCTCTCAGCAAGTCCCACCCTCTCTTCGTAATCTGCTCGCTGATGTTCTGGAGATGTCTGCGGATGAGATCATGCCGCAAACCAACACGGACACAGTGGAGAACTGGGATTCATTTCGCCATCTTCAGGTCGTCCTCGCCATTGAGGGTGAGTACAACGTACAACTCGACCCCCAACGTATCCCTGAGCTCACCAGCGTGGCGCTGCTGCAGGCCGAGCTGGAGAAGAAAGGGATCGCGCTTTGACGCAGGACGCAACGGCGACACCTGACTTTCGCCTTCTGCACGTCGGAGTGGCAGTTCCAGCGCTCGATCCCGCGGCGGAGTCCCTCTCTGCCCTCTTTGGCTATCGCGTGATCTCCGGGCCTTTCGACGATCCCATCCAGAAGGTGACCGTCAATTTTCTTACACGGTCAGACAATGACCTCGCAGAGATCGAGTTGATCGCCCCCCTCAGCGACGATTCGCCAATCAAGTCAATGCTTAACAAGGGACAAGGCGGCGCATACCACCTCTGTTTTGAAACCAGCGATATCGAAGCCGCGCTTGACCACGCAAAGAAGAACGGCTGCATCATCGTCTCCGGCCCCGTGCCTGCTGTCGCATTCGACGGTCGAAGGATTGCCTGGATATTCACGCGCTCGCGGCAGCTTTTTGAGCTGGTAGAGGCGCCGCAGGCGAAATAAGAACTACCTCGAAGGATCGCGCTGCCATGAGCCCTGCATCTATCCCGGCGATGAATGCCCCCGCGCCGAACCGGGCCACGCTCTTTTTCCTCTATCACGAGGTCCGTTCCGGAAACAGTAACTACTCATACGTCATCGAATCGGAGCAATTTCAGCAACATCTTGACCTGTTCGCATCTATGCAAAATGCAGGCGACGGAAAGCTTCGGCCCGAAATCACCTTCGACGACGGCCACGTCTCCAATCACGATATCGCCGCTCCCCTGCTCGCTTCGCACGGTATCGCTGCAACCTTCTTCATCACCGTGGGCTGGACTGCGACGAAACCGGGATATATGGGATGGAACGAGTTGCGCGCACTCAAAGATGCCGGCCACACCATCGGCGCGCATGGCTGGTCACACACGCTTTTGACGCACTTGAACGACAGTGATCTGCAACGCGAGTTGTCGCAGTCCCGATTGACGCTGGAAGACAAGCTGGGCACACCGATCATTACCATGTCGCTTCCCGGCGGGCGGCAGAACGCCCGTGTGCTTGCCGCATGCAGAGCCGCAGGCTACGCACATGTTTTCACCTCGGTTCCAAAACCCGAGCCGGTGCCGCTTGTGGCAGTCGTTGGTCGCATGAACGTACTCGCTGAGATGCGCCCTGAATGGCTGGCGAAGGTGCTCGATCCTGCAACGGGTATCCTTGCCTCGATGGAGCGCAAGCAACGCATCAAGGATGTCGCAAAGTCGTTCCTGGGTGACCATCTGTATGAGCGCCTCTGGGCCATCGTAAACCGCCGCGAAAAGGACGCCCCTGCGGCATGAAGGTCTTCCACATCATCTCCAGCAGCGGAATGTACGGCGCTGAGGCCGTCATTCTGAATCTTTCGCGCATTCTGCGCCAGCAGGGCCACGAGAGTCGGCTCGCGGTCTTTGCCAACTCGAAGAACCCGAACCTGCAGCTCCATGAGCGCGCACTGGCCGAGGGCATGGAGTCTCACATCATTCCCTGCTCAGGTCAGCTCGACTTTTCGGCGATTGCCGCCATTCGCGACCGAATGCTGCAGACGAAGGCGGACATCGTACATACGCATAACTTCAAGGCGGATGTCTATGCCTATCTCGCGCTGCGTCGCAGCCACATTCCTCTGGTTGCTACCTGCCATAACTGGATCGATAGCGATCCTGTCGTTACGCTATATGGCAAGATCGACCGCTTCCTGCTGCGTAACTTCACCTGCGTGGTCGCAGTGAGCGACGAGATTACACGCCGCTTGATGAAATCCGGAGTGCGGCGAGAAAACATCCGTTCCGCGCGCAATGGCATTGATCTGCGCCAATTCCAGGCTGCGACTTCGCTCGCTGAACTTAAAGCGGACGGTAGGCCTCTCGCGGGACTTGTCGGCCGGCTTGGCCATGAGAAAGGTGTCGATCTCTTTATCAAGGCTGCTGCCGCAGTGCTAAAGACTCTTCCGGGCGCCCATTTCGTTGTCATCGGTGAAGGGCCGGACCGCAACGCGCTCCAGCACCTGATCCAGGAACTGAGGATCGCAGATAGCGTTACTCTGCTCGGGCGCCGCGACGACATGGCTTCTGTATACGCCTCGCTGGACATCATGGTCTCCGCCTCGCGCCAGGAGGGTTTGCCGATGGCCATCCTCGAAGGCATGGCCAGCGGCCTTCCGCTGGTAGCCACCACCGTTGGTGAAGTCCCCACCGCAGTGAATGACCAGCAGACCGGCATCCTCGTACCTCCGGGCGAACCAGCGCTTCTCGCCGGAGCCATCCTCGAACTGCTGCGCGATCCTGCAAAACGCAAGCAAATGGGCGCCGCGGGCCGGCAGCGTATTGAGGATGAGTTCTCCGCCGAAAGAATGACCGCGGACTATCTCCAGGTCTACGAAGAAGCTGCCGCGCGCACAACCGCAAGAGGATCCGCATGAGCTCCGCCCGCCCGCGCGTCTTCATGATGGACCTCTGGGCCATCGTTCCCTACTACACGGCATATCTCTCCAAGGCCCTGTTGCGCGAAGGCGCCAATCTAACTGTTGGCTCTATCTCCTATTACCTCGACCCAAGCTGTTTCTCCCGTCGCGGCATCCGTCTCAGCCCCGGCCTGCTCGATGTCGTCGGCAAGTATCGGCTACCCAAATGGCCGCGCCGTCTGCTCAAGTTTCCCGAGGCAATGCTCAACCTCACGGCTCTCGGCCTTCGCTTCCTTGTCTCTCCGCCGGACGTCATCCACGTGCAGTATCTGCCAATGCTGAAGTGGCGCGTTCCGCTGGACCTTTGGTTCCTCAAGCTTTGCCGCGCACGCGGTTCCAGGATTGTGCTCACCGTGCATGACCTGCTGCCGCATGACACCGGAGAGCAACACAAAGCCACGTTCCTCAAGCTCTACGCCATGGTGGATTCCATCATCTGCCACTCTGACTCTATCCGTGGCCGACTTGTGAATGAATTTGCTGTGCCCGCGACGAAGATCGCAGTCATTCCGCACGGCCCCTTCTTCTATGACCTTCCCGCATCCGGCAGTGACGAAACTTTACGCAGCTTCGATCTTCCCGTTGGCGCGTCAATAGTCCTCTGGCAAGGCATTATCTTCCCTTACAAAGGGATCGACATTCTGCTTGACGCGTGGCAAAAGGTTGAGGCTAGTTGTACGGAGGCCGTCCTCGTCATCGCAGGCACCGGAGCCCCGGATCTACTCGAGCAGGTTCGTGCCCAGGTGGCATCGCTCAAGCTCCGCCGCGTTCACCTCGAATTCCGTTTCATCTCTACTGAAGAGCTCGTCGCTCTCCACCGAGCTGCTGCCGTCGTCGTTTATCCGTACAACGCCATCACTACCAGCGGAGCGCTAGCCACAGGTCTCGCGCTCGGCAAGACCATCGTGGCCACCGACCTTCCCGTCTTCCGCGAACTGCTCATCGATCGCGATAACGCCTTGCTTGTCCCGCCCCGCGACCCGGATGCCCTCACCCGCGCGCTCACTGAGCTGCTACTGAACCCTTCGCTGCGAGAACGGCTGGCCGTCGCTGTCAGCGTCATGGACTTCGGCGACAGCTCCTGGCTCTCCATCGCCGCGAAGACTCTCGCCGTCTACTCAGCTGTCAGCAGCGGCCAGCCTGTGCAGGCGTAACCCCACACTGCGGAACTAATCCCTGCGCGCTCGCCACAACGCCCCATCCAGCGGATCAACCGGCTTGTCGCGCACCTTCGCGCCATGCAGCGCCTCAGTTACTTGCGCAACGAAGACTTCCCGCACCAACCCAATCTGCTCTAGGACACTCCCCGTGTATGCCACCTCAATCAGCGCAGCAGGCGGAGCCGCACACGTCATCCTTCGATGGACAAGCACCACCTGCGCAGCTAGCTCTTCTCCCGCGCGTCGCAGAATACTCCGTGCCAGCGCATTTCCTGTCTCTGCACACCGTGCAACCACCGGCGCCAGCAGCGCGAAATCCGGCGGCGACATCGCCTTGCAAGGCACGCGCAGATTCCCCAGCGCTACCAGTTCGCCCAGCGACTCCACACCAAACGCACGCCCCACCTCTAGAAGCAGACCTGCGGCGTCGCCACCATTTTCTTGGTCCTTTGCGCGCAACGCCGCTCGCACCGCCTCCAGCCCAATCCAGTATCCGGATCCCTCATCGCCCAGCACCGGTCCCCATCCACCTGCACTGTGGAGCGCGCTATCGCTCGCTCGCCCAACGCAATGCGAGCCTGTGCCCGCAATCAGAAGAATGCCCGGGCCGCCGTGGAACGCTGCATCCAGTGCAATCTCTTCATCACCGCAGATCGAGATCTCACCGCCCACGCCCGCTGCTGCGATAGCGCCCTTTGCCCAGCGCTGCACCGACTCGCTGCGGCTTCCAGCCAACCCGAAGCAAGTCCGCGCCACCTGATCGAGCAGGACACCCGCCCCTGCTGCCACCTCATCCAGCATTGTGCGCAACCGCACGTCAGCTTCAGCCTCCGCCACGCGCATCAGCTTCACCGTGCCCGTCTCCGCGCGCGCCAGCATGCGCGTCTCATCCGCCAGCAGACACCGCGTCTTCGTTCCGCCCGCATCGATCGCCAGATAGAGAGTCATACGCAGCCATCATATCCTCCGCCCCTAAGGATCACTCTGGTTCACTCCTCCACTGCGCACTGATTCGGATCGCTATACTCTCCCCATGCAGGTGCGGTTGCATCCGTTTGATCTCGCCGTGGTCGCGCTGTACCTGGTCGCCATCACTCTCTTCGGCCTTCGCTTCGCGCGCCGCGGCGCCTCCCGCGATCGCTCCCTGCGCGGCTACTTCCTTGCGGACAAGTCCGTGCCCTGGTGGGCAATCGCCCTCTCCATCGTCTCCGCGGAGACCTCTACCCTCACCATCATCGGTACGCCGGGTTTAGCCTTCGCCGGAAACTTCGGGTTCCTGCAGATCGTCCTCGGCTATCTCCTCGGCCGCGTCGTCGTCGCGGCGATCTTCCTGCCGCGCTACTTCCACGGCGAGATGCTCACCGCCTACCAACTCATCGATCGCCGCTTCGGGCGCACCCTCCACCGCGTCACCGCCGGACTCTTTCTCCTCACCCGCGCTGCCGCCGAGGGTGTGCGTGTCTTCGCTGTCTCCATCGTCGTCTCCATCGCCATTGGTACCGGGGACATCTGGTCCATTGCCATCATCTGCGCGCTCACCCTGCTCTACACGTTTGAGGGCGGCATGGCCGCAGTCATCTGGACCGACGTCGTACAGATGGCCATCTACATCGCCGGAACCCTCGTTGCCGTCTGGTCGCTCGGCGCACACGTCCCCGGCGGCTGGAGCGCCATCCATACCGTAGCCGCTGCCGCCGGCAAGTTCCACATGTTCAACTTTGCGCTCAACCTGACTACTACCTACACCTTCTGGGCCGGCATCCTCGGCGGGACGTTCCTCACCATGGCCTCGCACGGAACAGATCAACTGATGGTGCAGCGCCTGCTCGCGGCAAAGAATCTAAGTGAGAGCCGCGCGGCCCTGCTCTCCAGCGGCATCATCATCTTCATTCAGTT
>Ga0105238_10002768_pt1 | contig 17505 bp, 12 predicted proteins | sample KBSC34metaG_FD_81526 | JGI IMG/M metagenome (GOLD analysis project Ga0105238, IMG submission 81526) | Corn rhizosphere microbial communities from Kellogg Biological Station, Michigan, USA - KBS C3-4 metaG | ecosystem: Host-associated > Plants > Roots > Rhizosphere > Soil | place: Michigan, USA... | reverse complement strand
CCCCAATGATCGGGACGAGTGAAATCACCGTAGTACCACAACGGGTCGCCCATCGAGACGTACAGGTCCCCTTCCGGTCCCCACACACAGGCATGAAAACACTGATGCACATGCCCATTCGGGACGCCCCACAGTAATCGTTCTGGCTTCAGTCCCTCACGTTTGATTCGACCATCAATGAACCGATACACGGCGCTCACCGTAACGACATACAGATCGTCGCCACGCACCTCAATGTCGTTCACCCAGGTATGGTCAGGGAATTCAAACAGTAATTGTCGAGGCCGATATTGACCAGTGTCATCGAGGTCATACACAAACAATGTCCTTCGACCACCGGCAAAAATGCGACCCGTACTATCCGTTCGCACGGCGAGAAAGGAATCTTCAACAGACGAATCAAGCCGCTCCACTTTCAGGTCTGGATCGGTCACTCGATAGTCGAGTTCCTCAGCCTGACCGACAATCCCAATGCCGACTGAAATCAGGCATCCCAGTGCGAGTCCAAATATGACATCTTTCGCGCTTCTCATGCAATTCCCTCGATGTCGGCTCAGCGTGTCATGACGATCCAATTGACGACGCAGAGTATACCGCCATGTGGCTTGAAGTCGTTCCCGACACATTCTCATTCGGCCGCATCTGCATCGCCGGAGTCATTGATTGACAGCTCTTTCGAGGACCATCACACTTTCATTCGAATCTCTACCGCTGAGGTGATGACAAATGTCCGAAGTGGCGTGCATTTCTTTTGCACAAGTTCTGTGGAATCAGTTGTTGAGTTGGTTCCAATGAGTGACATCTAAGTTAATGAGATAAATGGAGCAACCAAAGCTCTCTATCTGTATGAGGAACGGCGAGATGGTTCCACCTGTGCGCATTCGAGTTTTGATTGTTGCTCCGAACTTTGATGCAGCACAGCGACTGGCCACAGAACTTGCGAGAGCGGGATTCGACCCCGACTGGGTCTGGTCAAACAACATCGACGACTATCGGATTCAGTTGACACGCGAGTTCGACATCCAGCTCGCACATGAGAAAATGTCGAATCTTGATGCGTTGCAGGCTCTCGAGTTGTTGCAGGTGAATGGCGCTAACATTCCAATGATCGTTGTGTCCGCAACGCCTAGTGTGGAATTCGCAGTCGAAGCCATGCGCCGAGGCGCGTTTGACTACCTGCCGCGCGATCGGCTCGCAACCCGACTTGCGTCGGCCGTCTCCAACGCTTTGCATTTGAAGGAGCAACGGGACCAGAAGGAACGTGGCGAATCGCGGCGGCAAACGGCGGCCGACGTGTTTAAGCGAGTGGTTGAACATTCCTTGGTCGGGATTCAGATTCTGCTCGACGGGAAATATGCCTATGCGAATAGAAAGCTTGGCGAACTTTTTGGATACACCCCGGAAGAACTGTTGAATCTTCAGTCCTGGACTCAAGTCGTCGCAGAGAGCGATCGCGAACGAGTGCTCGACCAGATACGGCGTCGAGTCAGCGGTGAAACCCCTTACGCTCAATACGTTTTTCGCGGGTTGCGTAAGGATGGACGGGAGATAGACGTCGAAGTACGCAGCGATCGAACTGAATTCGATGGCCGTCCGGCAGTGATCGGAACGCTGATCGATGTCACCGAGCGACGGCGCGCCGAAACGATTTTGCGCGAAAGCGAGGAGCGATTTCGCGGCGCGTTCGAGAGTACAAACGTCGCCATGGTCCTGACCGATCTTGAGCATCGTTTTGTTCGAGCGAATACCGCATTTGCCCGGCTGTTCGGTTATACGGACGAAGAAATCCTGAAGCTGTCGATGATTGACATTACACATCCAGACGATCTCACGGAAAGTCTTGAATCGCGAATGGCACTGCTGGCCGGTGAACGCGAGTTCTTTCAGTTGGAGAAACGGTATTTGTGCAAGGACGGTCGAGTCCTATGGGGACGGACGAATGTCTCGTTGCTGCGTCATTCCGATGGAACACCTCATTTGTACGTTGGACAGGTTCAGGATCTTACCGAATCAAAGCGACTCGAAGAAACTGCACGGAAACATTTAGCAGAACTCGCTCATGCGGGTCGGCTGAGTGCCGTGGGAGAAATGCTTTCGGGATTGGCACATGAGATCAATCAACCTCTGGCGGCCGCTTCGAACTATGCCCGTGCCTGCATTCGATTCGCAAAATCGAAGGACAACGTGTCGAACGAGGAACTTCAGGAATGGATGGAAAAGGCGGCCGCTCAATCAGACCGCGCCATTGAGATCGTCAAGCGACTTAAAAGCTTCATGAAGAAGGAACGCTCGATTCGAGTAGAGCTGAATATCAATACGCTGGTGGAAAACGTCGTCAATCTGCCTGCGTTGCTGACCTTGCCATCGGGTTTCGATAGTCCTACGACGGTCTCCATGCAATTGGAAGAGAACCCACCGTTGATTTACGCAGACAAAGTTCAGATTGAACAAGTGTTGGTCAATCTGATCCGCAATGCCAACGACGCCATGCAGGGACTGCCGGAGAATGAGTGTCACTTGACGGTTAAAACTCGACAACGGCCGAATGCGATAGAAGTCTCAGTGACAGACGCCGGCCACGGGATTTCGCCGGAGCACCAAGCCAGATTGTTCCAGCCTTTCTTCACCACGAAAACGGAAGGGATGGGACTGGGTCTGTCGATCAGTCGCTCAATCGTTGAAGATCATGCTGGCCGAATGTTCGTGCAATCTGAGGTTGGCAAGGGCACGATAGTTTCCTTTCTGCTGCCGATCGAACAAGAAAGTGAACAGGTCGAGACGCCAAAATTGCGAGTTTCGATGGCCGATTGTCAACCGGTCTAGTGTGGGGTCAGCAGCCTGTTGATGAACGGGAACTGACTCACGCGGAGTCATCAGGACCAGGCACGATCGAACACACTGCGGGTGTCTCCCCCGCTTTTGGATGGACCGTTAGGTTGTTGAACGGGCTGCCAGTGCGATACGCTTATCCTTAAGACATTGTGCCATAGTTTGGCGATGCTCACTTCTCGCCGTGATTCCATGACAAGAAACAACATGCTCCGGGGCTGTTGGAAGCCCTGGAGGTGGTCAACACGTTCCTGGTCCATCGCGATCGCGTTGTCAGTGCTGGCTTTGCCATTCGTGACGAGGTGGATCTGCCTGTGGCAAATACCGGACGTTGCCCTGGTGTTCAAGGTCGAAGAGATCACTGATCCGGAAGTCCCTGACGACCAGAACGCCTACAAGGTTTACTCACATGTGATGGAGGTGCTTTCGAGCCGCAGCACGCAAACGGCCGAGACGTCAGGTTCGACGTCGGCGGCCACCAATTCTGATGCCAGCCTCGCCGATCGGATGATGGCTCACAATGAACAGGCGCTGGCTGAGTACATTCGTGCCGGGAAAATGGAACGAGCAGGTGGTCCCTCGTTAAAAGCGATGACAATCTGGACCGATATCAGCTTTTATCAGCACCTGCGCCAACTTGTGCGAACGTATAACTCACTGGGAGTCACATTCGAAGAATACGGTGAAATTGAAAAGGCGTGGGACTGTCACCGAGCCAATCTTCAGTTCAGCATCCACGCCGAACAGACTCATCAAGCACTTTGCGGGCTGATCGCGTGCGCACTCAGGTCCATGAGCGTCGACGGAATCGTCCACTGGGCCTCGAATCCCTCCATCACGGAAGACCGGCTGCATGCGGCTCGCGTCGAAATCGAACATGAATTTGCGAGGCGAACTCCATTCGGCGCGTTCACACGAGGTGAGTATCTGATTGTACGGAACTCACTGAACGAGCTCGCCATTGTTGATGAGGTCTTGCCGACCGATTCAACTGGATCGCCAACCCCAACAGCGTTGCAGGTTGGAAAACGGTCCCTGCTTTGGTGCTTCGCACAACCCGAGTTGGCTCTGCGGATGAATCGCCAAGTGCTTTTGAACAACGCGCAGGAACTCGAAAAGCCACTCCATGAACGGCGGCACTCAAGCCAGCGAGCGAATGTATTCGTCTTTGATCTCGACCCAAAAGCTCAGCGAGTCTCAGGCCAACTGAGCGCTGAACAACTTGTCGGGATTCTGCAGAGTGAATCACCCGCACTGCGATTGAATCGGAGCATGTTACCTGCAATGTCGCAGGTCGATCAGGCACGCCGTCGTGACAGTGCTCGATTTGCCACTTTGATGGTGTTGTTCGCAGCCCACGAGTACCAGCGAACTCACGGCGGATTCCCAGAAACCATCGGACTGCTTGTTCCTGCGTATCTGAACGAAATTCCCTTCGACCCGATGGAACCAACGGGTAAGCAGATCAATTATCGCCGTGAAGCCGATGGCACGGCCGTTGTGTGGAGTGTGGGTGTCAACGGAATCGATGACCAGGGAGACATCGCTTCCACGCAATATCTCGATACGGGCTATCAGATCAAACTCAATCAGCCCAACGCCGCGGACACAACCAAACTCGGTTCACAATAGAAATCGGATCAGCAGTCGTCCTGCTTTTCTGCTTTTGTGTGCCACGGGCTATGCCAGTGTCTTCGTATTTTCGGAACAACAACAACAACAACAACAACAACAACAACTCAAGCCCTGCCAAGTTTTTCCGTTCCTCCTCGGAGTTGCCGTAACCAAGCGGCCGGTCTGCTTCCAGGTGCTTTTGAGAACGGCGTCCGATTCACTCTGCCACAGGCAGTTTGGGCGGTGTCAGTGGCAGTGTTTCAATACCGTGGACAGACAGGTAGCCGCTACCTGGGTCACTCGGATTCCCATTGGCAGACTCGTAGTGCCATACCTCGACATCATCGAGCAGCGCCCGGCAACTGCTGCGAGTTGATCGACACAGACCATATTTCCAGGTCGAACCCGTCTGCGAAGGTACGGCTTCAACCAGCAACATGACTTCTGGATCGTTACCGACAACGAACGAGAACAACGCACCGTCGGTTCCGTTCGCAGCGTTTTCAGGATAGCGATCGAGCGGCGTCGGTAGCAGTCGCAAAACGCGTTTTCCTCGGGCTGCTTCGTCCGTCTCCGCCGCGAACCGCCGCGAGATCTCTTTCATTTGAGCCAACCGCAGTGGTCGAGTCGCCGCGGGAGCTGGTGCCTGCGGAACATCGCGCAGTTCGACTCCCGGAGAATCAGGCGTCCAGAACGATTTTCCATTCCGGAACGCCGCCAGCTTCTCGTCCGATCGTGCCAGACTGTGCATGGCGTGACAGTAGACGCGTCCACTTTTGCCATTCAGGTAGGAAAACAATTGCCCAACCACGACCGGCCGTCCCTGCTCTCGCCAGATATAAACCACGCCGTGAATGCTCCCTTCTTCCAGTGGATTGGTCCACCGCAGAACGGGAGTGCGATCCAAAGTCAGGTCTTGATCGTTCGAGCCCAACTTGAACCGATAGACCGACTCGGCCTCACGCTGATAGAACGCATACCAAGCCTTCATACCATCGTCGGCCGCTTTGGGTTCCGCCTGGGATTCCTGTGCCTGGAGTGCCGAGCAACAGAGGGCGCAGGCCAAGGCAAGCCAAACCACTGCACTATGAATCTTGTGATCAACCATGTTTTCGATTCCAGTCTGCTCGAGCAGCTTCAATAAACGCGGTCATCTTCCGGTCCATGTTCAACATGACTTTGGCGAACGAACTGAATTCCAGCGTAGGATCTGCCCCTCCCTCCAACAATCGTTTGACGCAGTCTTCATCGCCCATGTAAGTGGCTCGCATGAAAGCCGTTTCTCCACTACTGGCATTGCGGCGATCGACGGCAGCACCGTGTTTCAGCAACAGGTCGATGCATGCAGGGCTCATGGAACATTGCATCAGCAGTGAACTACCATTTTTGGCGGTAATCTCCGGATTCAGTCGCGCCGCTAACAGGCTCCGCAACAGACGAGGATCTTCAAACCGGTCGATCACCGGCCACTGCCCGTCTTGAATTCCACTCAAGTCACCCAAATCCCAAATCACGTCCTCGATCTCCTCAACCTCTTCGAACTCCTCAGGGATATAGTCGTGCTTTAGCAATTGCAGCAGGCGCTTCAGAGTCGGCTTCGGTCCCTTCTTCTTCAGCGCGACCTTCGACTTGTTCGACGTCGCAACCGCCTGCTGTGCCGCCCTTCTCTGTCCCTCGTTTGCTCGCCAAGCGTCACGAGCATCTTCGACAACCTTTCTCAGTTTCTTGTTTTTCTCGAGTTTGTTGTTGTTGTCCCAACTCATCCGTAAAGTCGGATTCGCTCCCAGTTGTACGAGTCGTTTCACCGCGGGAATCGCTTCAAGGTAAATCGCGCGCATCAACGCGGTCACGGCTTCCGAACCACTGCGGCGGTGGATGTTGACACCCCGATCTGCCAGCAAATCAATGCATTCACGGCTGGCCGCACATTGCCACAGCAGGGAGTGCTGATTCGTGTCCGTCATCTCAGGCTTCAATCCCGCCTCCAGCAGGCAACGGACAAGTTGAGGGCTGTCGATGTTGTTGAAAGGCCATGTGCCGTCCTCAATTCCACTCAAATCACCTAATTGTTTCGTAACCTGTTCGATCTCCCTGATCTTCTCAGGCGTGTGATCGTGTTTGACGAGTGCTAGCAGGCGTCTAATGCTCGCTTTCGGCTTACTCGGCGGCGCCGCATCCGATGGTTCAGCCGACCCCGATTCCAGGTCTTCGGTATCGCCGAACAGCAGCGCGATCCGCGTCAGAAATTCGTTGAACGAACCCGCCAGCAGATACCCGGCCGATTCAAGAAAATTCCCGTCGCCATCAAGATCATCCGTCTCATGAAACCACCAGTACACACAACCGAACGATTTCGGACGCAGTGACAGAGTGAACAGGTCGGAACTGCCCCCGATTGGTAAATGCCCCTCAGGAATCAATCCCGTAACCCGCTCAGTCTCGTACGACAGTTCGTCCGGACCCGGTTTGGCCGGTTGCAGATGGAAGAGGACTCCGACGCCAACGTTATCGAAGCCTTCCACACCGGGCACTCGGACACAATCGGGATTCGGTTGTCCGCCGTTCACTGTCATCAGGAAGCTTCGGTACTCCTCTGGAAGTTCACATCCGATTTTCTTTTCAAAGGCTTTGATCTGACTCTCCGTCGCTTTGCGGGTCCCCTGACGCTTGCTGATTTCCAACCGCAACGGATTGATCTCAACGTACCCTTCACGTTTTTTTTCCTGGATCAGCTTCGCAGTCTGTTCCACGGCGGCAGCAGGCGACTTGAATACCTTCTTCGATTCTCGAAGCGACCCTCCCAACCTGCCGAACTCGACAATCTGCGTTTTTCCGCGAACCTGCACGTGCCAACGTTTCCGCGACGCTCCATCGTCAAAATAGAATCGCTTCAAGTCAGGCATGTTGTTCCTTGCAAGCGGCTGGACTCGTAACAAAAAACTGGAACTTGGGGGAGAATAGAAATTACTGATATGCCATGATCTGTGTCACAAAACAATCACGGCGACCGATTTTCTGCAGGCACGAAATCTCAGCCGAAAGCGAGCAACGAATTGCGCACGTCGATCTAAACACAGCGACACCTGGTTTGAACGACCTCGCCCCTGTTTCTCAACGCAATCAGTGTCCAGAACATGTTGAGCACCTGAAATTGGTTCACGATCGATTGCAGAAATCGGAGTGCTTTCGTGAGCGAAGCGTCCCTTTTCGACTTTCTTACACCGAAACTGAGTAGAATGGGATCGAATTGATTTGTCATTCGCCTCGCATCGGAGAAGCCCATCATGACGATCGTCATCCAGCGCATCCTGCTGCCCGCGGACTTCAGTTCCCATTCGGCGTCGGCCACGAAATACGCCTGCGAACTGGCGACAAAATTTGAGGCGGAACTGCATCTGTTGCATGTTCTGGAGATGCACCCTGTCACCACACCCGATTTCGGCATGGGATTGGACCTTCCCAGGTATGTCGAAGAGTCCAAAAGCAAAGCAGAAAAGGCTCTTGACGATCTGCTCGATCCCAACTGGTCCAACGATCGGCAGATGAGAAAGGCCATCGTCGAAGGCTCGCCGGTGAAAGAGATCGTTCGTTACGCTCGCACGCAAAACGTCGACCTGATCGTCATCTCAACACACGGCCGAACCGGACTCGCTCATATCCTGATGGGCAGCGTGGCCGAAAACATCGTCCGAACGGCCCCCTGCCCGGTCCTGACCGTACGACCAGAAGGGCACCAGTTTGCGATGCCGTAAGAGACGCGAGCAAGAATTGTGGATCACCAGGCCTCAGTAGCGCGATCTAAGTTGCGGGCAGACCGGATTCGCACGGCGGCAGCCAAAGATGATTGCGCCCGAGCACCCGCTGTCCTGGTCATGCGAGCCGTTTGGATCGGACAATATCGCTCTTGCCACAATTGGCAGGGATGATCTAAATCTTCGGCTCGGCTGTTCGACTTTCCATTCACCTCGGTGCCTGCTTTCCCCAAACCATCGCAGACGCATTCGTCATGGATGACGATCTCATGAAATCATCTTCGTTACTTCTGGTGAGTGGCGGCATTTTGCTGGGACTGGCGGCGGGCCTGATGATGACGCCCATCGTGGCAGTGGACGGCGTTCCGCATGTCTCGATCTGGCTGGAGACCGTGAACCGCATTTGTACCAGCATTAGCGGTCTGGGCACGCTGGTGGCAGTGATCTTTGTCGTGAGACAATTCAAACTTCTTCGACTGCAAACCGATCTGCTGCAGAAAAACGTCGCGGCCTCGATGGATAGCGCAGTCTACAACCGGCTCGACTCGTTCAATCGGTTCATCGTCGAACATCACCGAATCTACGACCTGCTCAACACGCACCAGAACGGTAACGAGCCAGCCGACCAGAAGGCGAATCTGCATCACTTGTGCGATCTGGGTTTCACGTTTTATGAGGAAATCTTCAAGCACAACAGCCGGTATCAGCTACTGCACTCCGAGGACTGGGATGAATGGAAAGCGAAACTGCAACACTTCTTCGAGAAGCCCTACGTCGAAGGGTATTGGAAATCGGTCTCGCACCGATACTCCCACAGCTTCCAGAAATTTATCCTCGAAATGATCTCTGGCGCTCCACTTCGGACTGCAGCTTGAGACGCTTCGATCGCTGATCTACTGCGTGCTGAAGTCCTGAATCACTTCGTCTTGCGACTTGATCGTTAACTGGATTTTTTGTTTGTGCCCGGGGTCCATCAGATCAAAAGTGCCTGGGCCGACGAGGAAGTGGTAGCGGCCTTCGTTGTCGGTGTGGGCCCAGCGGACCAGGCTGACGTTGATTGGATTGGCTCCGGGGGCCTGGGCGTTCTGGACTAATGTGACCGCTTCGTTCTTGCGGATCTTGCCGGCGGCGTCGGTGACGACTCCACGCACGGCTGTTCCTGAGCCTAGACGCAATTCCAGGTCGTCAATGGGCTGGCTTTCCTGGAGTTCGGGAAGTGTCAGACTGGCGGCGGTTCGGTGGTCGTTCAGGACGGCGATCAGATAGGCCTGGTTTGGAAAGGCCTTGAATTCGAACCGGCCTGCGGCATTCGTACGAGCTACGTCTCGATAGTAGTGGTTGGTTGCGCCTCGACCTTCGGCTTGCACGACGATTCCGGCGGCGGCAGTGCCGTCTTCGGACAGAACTGTGCCAGAGATCAGGGTCGTGGCGAACAAATTCATCGTCAGCTCGTCCTCCTCCTTCATGTCGGGAGTGACGGCAGGCGACTGCGGCAAATGATAGTCCTTCGATCCCATCAAGAAGGTGATGCTGTTCGCGAAATCGGTGGGAATCCAATCGACCGTCGCGATCCCCTGCGCATCGGTATTGGAATTGACCAGAGGCGACATCAGTCCGCCCGACAAATTGGCATAAAACGATTTGCCTTGCTTCGTGATCGACCAGGGAGTCACTTTGATGCCTGAGACGGGTTGACCCGCACTGTCGATCGCTCGCACGCGAACGCGGCGTGCTCCATTGAGCGTCAGCGTCAGTTTCTCAGGACAGACTTCGGCGTCTGCACCTCGCTTCGGCATGCTGGTCCAGTAATCGAAGCCCCGGCCTGATTTCAGCGCGAGTGCGCAATCGATGATGGCGTCTGCCGGCAGCTTCAGTCTTACTGTGCCGTCGGACTCACTGCGATCGAAGGCGAGCGACGTGTACATGGCCGAGGCTTCGACGTGCGCGTCGGCAATCGGATTTCCGTCTGCATCATGGACGTCGACATCCAGGATTCTCGGTGGTTTGAGGACTAGTTTGAGGGGTATTGGCAGACCGAGTGTCCCTTCCTCACTAATATGAGCGTAGGCTTTTGTGCCGTTCTTCAATCCGTCCGCCACGAAGGTGAGATACCGCGCTGTCGCCAGATCGACGGAGAATTGAAAATGCCCGTGCTCATCGGCGAGTGTCGTCGGCACGGCGCCCTTCAGTGCGTATGTGTAAAGACGGACGCGAGTTTTCGGCACCGGTGCGTCGTTCTCATCGACCACCGTCCCTTCGATCTTCAACATGTCGGAGTCGTCGGTTGAATACGTTTTCAGACCGGATACCGCTTCGTCCGCGGCGCATTTGGGGATGGAGGGGATGCCGCTGATCAGGCCGCAGAAGGCCAGGCCGACGAATCGCACAATGTGGGGGTACAGCAGGGGCTTCGGGGAAGTGGAAATCGTCATCATCGAAGTCACCTGGTCTGGCGTGTTGAATTGGACAATTACCAGATCGTCCGTTTTTGGATCGATCACGAATGATTGTACTACGGGATGTCGATCTGGTCGCAGTGTTGATCAGAACGCGCCGGCCAGTTTTGCAATTCCTCCGACGAAAGCCACGATGCCCACCACCAGATAGCCCACATGTGCCACATCTTCGCCGTACCAGTCAATTGCCCGTTGGACCTTTAACTTGTAGAGCACAAAATCACGAAACCAGATGGAGCACACGATAAAGTAGACGCCAATGCCCATGATCAACACGCCGATCCACTGCTCCGAAGTCATTGAGTGCTCCGTTTGAACATGACGGGATTTGACCGTTCACAGTTTTTGTTGCTTTATCGCTTTGCCGGGTGTGACCTTAAGGCACGGCTGGCAATCTAATCAATCAACGAGGTCCAGCCGGCTTTCGTTTTCTTCCTCGCACGAATGCTAGGAGCAGGATTTGCGTCGGGAGAGCTTTTGGCTGAGCCAGTCCCATTTGGGGAAGAAACGCTGAACCCATTGCTCGTGGGTAGCGACTTCACGGTGGTTGTCGTGAAGGCGTCTTTGGTGCCCACGTGAGTTCCCTCGGTAGATCGCTTTTTTGGTGTTTTACTGAAAGACTTTGATCCTTCGGCTGTATCAGTACCGTTGCGCTGCGGTAAGTTGACTGTCAGCAGGCTGAACGCCGCGGCTGTTCCATTCAAAACCGATCCCAACATCGTGAACTCGGGGTCTGGCTGGACCTGCTGCGAACGCTTACAAATTGGGGTACGACAGCAATAACCAGCGGAATGATGTTTGCCCTTGATAAATCGCGTGAACCTTCTCAGCTCGAGGCAACTCTCTTGCTCGTCATGAAGACGAGGTAATTTCTTGGTGGAACCAACACAAGGCAGAACGATGATTGCGGAGAACTCGACGGAAAGTCACAGTCGTCTGCAAGAGCGACTGGTGTTGTTTATTCTGGCGGCGGTGCAGTTTACGACGATTGTCGATTTCATGATCGTGATGCCGCTGGGGCCGCAGTTGCGGCGGACGCTGAACATCAATTACGAACAATTCAGCTTCATCGTTTCTTCATATACCTTCGCCGCAGGATTCTCGGGGCTGATTGCGTCGTTGATCATCGATCGGTTTTCCCGGCGCACGACGTTCATGGTGCTTTACGCGGGTTTTCTGGCGGGAACATTCCTGTGTGGGATCGCTCCATCGTACTGGACGCTTGTCGCGGCTCGAATTGTGACCGGTTGGTTTGGCGGACTGTTGGGCGGCATGGCGATGACGATCGTTGGCGATGTGTTTCCGGACGAACGACGCGGCCGCGCGATGGGCACTTTGATGAGCGGTTTCGCACTGGCTTCAGTTGCCGGCGTGCCACTCGGCATGGTGCTCGGAACCGAGTTTGGCTGGTACGTACCGTTCCTCGTCCTGGTCGTGGGAGGATTGCCGCTTCTATTTCTGACACCCTTTGCCATGCCGGCGCTGGATGCCCACGTTGGAAAGTCGACGGCACATCCCATCAAGGCGCTGTTTGAAACGTTCACGATTCCCAATCACCTGAACGCGTTTGCCCTGATCGTCACCCTGATGATTGGCAGTTTTGCAGTGTTTCCCTCGGTCAGCAATTATTTCGTTGCCAATGTTGGATTGACCGAAAAGCAGCTTCCCTGGATGTACGTGGTGGGCGGAACGTTCACACTGATCGCGTCGCCAATCTTCGGGAGGCTGGTGGATCGCTATGGCAAATTGACGATCTACCGCATTATCGCTCCTGCGTCTGCAGTGTTGTTTCTGGCGATCACGTTATTGCCTCCGGTTCACATGGCAGTGGCAGTTGCTGTGTTTGCGGCACTGATGGTTTGCAACGTTGGCCGCATGATCGCGGCGATGGCCTTGATTACCGGAAGCGTCGCACCGCATCGACGCGGTGGATTCCTGAGTGCCAATTCTTCGGTGCAACATATTGCGTGTGGAGTTGCTGCCAGTTTGGCCGGCTTAATCATCACGACTGATAGTGAAAACCGAATTCAACACTTTGGGATCGTAGGGTGGATTGCGGCACTCACTACCTTATTCACGCTGTGGCTGGCAGGACGCATCCGCCTGGCCGAGCAAACACCGATTCACGCAGATCGACTGAGTCTCGCGGCCGCGGCCGAAGCAACTGTTGACGCAGGCGAGCCAATGATTGTGGCAGCCGAAGACGCTGCCTGATGACCGTTTCAATGAGAAGACACTGGCGAGCGACAGCGTCGCCAGTAGCACCTCCTGTCAGGTGGTCCAAGCCGGTCAGCGGTACACGACGATTATCGCCCTCACTCCCTGGCGTCTTGACGCCTTGGCCTCTTGAGCGGTGGCACACCGCCAAGTGTCCCGTGTCGTCAACACGGCAACAACGCGCGAGTGACAACCGTGACGCGACGCGCATCCGCCGCCCGCGCCTGGCGGGCTAAAAGCATTTGGCGTTGGCGACTCGTTTGCCGAAGTTAGCTGTGACGGTTTCGAAGTGGTATTTGCCGCCCTGGTGGATGTTGGGTTCGATGATGACGTTTGTCAGACCTGCGGCGGTGACCTTCTCTTTGAGCTTTTTCATGTTGGCTTCGGGGCTATCGCCAGCCCAGTAGAAATAGAATGTCGTGGCGGGACGCATCGTCGGAACCGGAATCCAACCGTCCAGGAACTCAAAATCGATCTCCTGTCGTAGAACGGCTGTCTGTCGCCAGTTTCCGACGACGTCGATGGGGATTTTTTTGTCCTTATCCAGCCATCCTTCGCCGTACATCGAGTCGAAGCCCCAGACCTCGCAGACACGCGATTTCATCGTCTTGGCCTGCTGTGAGAGGATACCACCGGCTCCTGAGTGTCCTGCAATCACAACGTTTTGAATGTTGGGCGTCGTTCCCTTGGCAACGTATTGTGGCACATACTTGCCGATCCATTTTCTGACTTCTTCCAGAAACTTGTCGGCACCGGCGGGTTCTTTGAAGATCCCCATATCGGCGTTCAATGAACTGCCTGGATTCTCGCCCATCGTCGGGGCGATCATAACCAAGTTCTGCTTTCCGCTGGCCAGAATGTCCTCACGCAGTTTGATCTTGTTGAGGTTGCCATTCCAATACTGGTTGATATTAGTGAACTGGCCGAGCTTATGTCCGTGAAAATACAGCAGAACGTTCATATCATCGGAAAACGAATACCCTGTGGGGAAGAACACGCCAGTCGGACTGCATTTGTCCAACTTGATTGGGAAGTAATAAGTCGCCTGACCGGGACCGGTGGCGAGTGGCTGCGGGTTCGCCGCCGTGGGGGCTTCTTCAACCGCGGGAACTCCGCTGGGCAAATTGGCGGCATAATCGAATCGGGGATCCGGTTTTCCCATGTTTTCGCTCTCCTGCGGTGCGAGTGGCGTGATGGGAATTGCTTGGACGAATGGGCCCAAATGAGCCCGCAGTCTGTCGTGGGACTGCAAAAAACGGCACACAATTCCTCTGTCGCGAATCACCGCGTTCCGTCCGATTGTCGGCCGATCGTGGCAGCAGTTGCGTGAATTCCAAACTTTTTCTGGAATTCCTGGAGACAGGCGATTCCGCCCAGCCAGAACGCTTGCGTTGTGGCGACGGAAGACGCCGTAACTGCTTTGACAATTGACGCAAACGTCGAAACTGCGAGTGCATCTCAAGTGGTGCTGCAGCTCAATAGAATCAAAGCCAAGATCAACTTTTGGGAACAACCACCGAGACGCGGACGGTCTTTTCGAATGGTTCAGGACGGCTGGAGCACTTGGCTCGCAGAGTCAGCATCAAATCATCACTCGGAATCGCAGTGTGGTTGTCCCAGGTCACGACGAACACTTTGGACTTGTTGGGGACAGGGCCGTTCACAGTCTCAATCATCATTCCATCGGGAACCGATGGTTGTTCGAAATGCACGACGTCATCAGGTGATCCTTCGATCACGAACGACAGTCGCACATTCGAGTTGGTTTCGAGCGTTAGTGCTTTACCATCTTCGACGCATTTACCGTAGACATGACCATGCTCAAAAGTCAGCAGGGCATAAGCGGGTTCATGATGATTGGTGACGCAATACACACCTGCGACGGCGGAACCAAGGGCGAGTACAACAGCGAATACGCCAGCAATCCACCAGCCAAAACGCATCGACACGCGTACTTCCTGTCGCATCGGTTCGGGCAACGTAATGGTTCGTTTCGGCGCGCTGTCCGTCTTGAAACGGACCGTTTCGGTGCTGATGTCCCGGCGACTGAGAGTCCCGTTCGTCGTTTGCGAGAACTTCTCGTCGATCTGCAGGAATCGCTCTCGAACTTCTGTCATCGATTCAGGTCGTCGGGAAGGATCTTTTTCCAGGCACTGCATCACCAGATCTTCCATCGCGGCTGGATAAGAACAACCTTGGGATGCCTGGTTGAAACGAGGCGCCGGATTGTTGGCGATGGCATTGAGACAGTCCACCAGTGCCAGATGCGATGCATCCGCCTGGGGATACGGGACCTGGCCTGTCATCATCTGATACAGAACGACGCCGAACGCGTAGATATCCGAAGCCTGAGTTGCTTTGGGATTCCGGGTCAACAATTCGGGTGCCATATATTCGACGGTACCCGCACCGTCCTGAGTGCGGTTCCGCTGGGTTCCCTCGGAATCAAGCTTGGCGGCAATGCCAAAGTCGAGTAGTACAAAGCGACTTTTTGAAGTTCCCGACTTGCTCACATGACCGGTCAGAATGATGTTTCGCGGTTTCAGGTCTCGATGGATTAAGTGATCGGAATGCGCCTGCGCCAGTGCGTCACCGATTTCGTCAACAAGTTTTCGTAACTGATCGGACGCCAAGCGTCGACTTTGTTTTTCAAACAGTTTTTCCAGGTCTTCGCCGACCAGGTATTCCATGACCAGGTATGCCAGTCCATTGTCGCAACCGAAATCGGTGACCTGCACAATATGGTTGTGCTTGACCTCGGCGGCCAATCGCGCCTCTTTCATAAATTCGCGTGACGAGAATCCGACTTTGATCGCCACGGACTGATTGAACTTGCGATCGGTGGCGCGATAGACGGCGCCATAGCTGCCTCGATCAATGAATTCTTCGAGGATGTAGCGGCCATCCAAGTCACGACCGACCAGGTCTTCCAGGTCCGACATTTCTATTTCGCAAATCGGCATGGCAATCGTTCTCGCTCAATCGACGCAGGGCATTTCGCAATCGGGCAATATCGAGCGGCCGACATTCAAGATGTCAATGTCTGGCAGGCCCGCGGTTCTCATGTTCGTCAGTCGTTGGTTTCCGGTTTGGCAGGATCCAATCGGAAAGTCTGAAATAGAAGTCACAGGCACTTGAGGGACGTCTGATGGAACAATGTCCACCGACAGCCTCACAGAAGTCTCGGCATTGAAAACGTAGCTCAGGAATTTCGACAACAAATTCGTCATTTTGTGAATTCCGTCCTGCAAATCGAAATTCGTAGGTTTTGCGGTCGCCCGCAGAGCCAACCGGCCCAGTTGTAACGTTCGAATGGAGTATTCCAGGTGAGAATCACGGAGTGACGAAGTTTCGAATCACCCGGTCTCGCAGGCAAACTCGGCGCCTGGTGGTTAGGATGGCTAAACGGTTGTGTCAGGTCATCTTTGTGAATTCGCCAGCGAATCAGATCTGCAATGAGGGGATCGGTCATGGAACGTGTTCAAGGTATTGGGGGATTCTTCTTCCGATCTCAAGATCCACAAAACCTGGCGGAGTGGTATCGCGATCAATTGGGAGTCGATCTGATTCCCACAAGTTACGAACAGATGCCCTGGTGTCAGGAGGCCGGGCCGACAGCGTTCGCACCGTTTGCCGCGGACACAACATATTTTGGTCGGCCCGAACAAACCTGGATGATCAATTTCCGCGTCGCCAATCTTGCCGCCATGGTTCAACAACTGCAGGCATCCGGTTCCAGTGTCGAAGTCGATCCAGAGACGTACCCGAATGGTCGCTTCGCACGGACGGCCGACCCCGAAGGCAATCCGATCCAGCTTTGGGAACCGGTTTGACAACCTTCATATTCGACGTGAGGACTGCATGTGTGACCGGTCGTGGGTCATGGTGCGCGATCGCCGTTCAGATTCTCAATCCTCTGAATCTCAATGCACTGCATCGATTGTGACGAACCGGTGCGTCAGTCTGAATGATTGAAGCTTCAAATCAGTGACCTAAATGACAGTTTCGAAAGTCGCATCTGGCAATGAATCGCGTTGACGGCACGACCCTTGCGTGACCATCGCTGTACAGCAGGGAAACTCTCACGAATACGACCCGCGTCGGGTCGTCACCTGCAGTGAACAAATTGCGTCTTTGTACAGGAGATTCATGATGCTTAAGCAGAGATTTGTTGCCGTTGCGTCAGTCGCACTGCTGACTGTGGTGGCAACTGTCAGTTCGACGAGCGCCCAACAAGAACCGGCTAACAATTCCAACTCCCAGCAGGAGAACAACGCGGCTCAACCGAATAATGCCGCCCAGCCCGCTCCCGCTCAGTATCGGGTCAAACAATTACTGGGCTCCAGGGTACGCATCGAAAGTGACGTGGCGATTGGGACTGTTGACGATCTGGTCTTTGACGACAATGGCGTTGTGGAGTACCTGATCGTGTTGAACGACAACAAACTGGTCTCGGTGCCGTGGGAAGCTGCCAAATTCAACTTTGAAAAGCGGACTGCGACGATCAACATCACACCAGAGAGATTCCGACGAGTCCCGACTTTTACCGTGGACACTTACCCCACGTTTACAACGCCGACGTATCGGACTCAGACGTATCAGTACTATGGCCTGACACCAGGCCAGGCCCGACGACT
>Ga0105238_10002765_pt1 | contig 17510 bp, 12 predicted proteins | sample KBSC34metaG_FD_81526 | JGI IMG/M metagenome (GOLD analysis project Ga0105238, IMG submission 81526) | Corn rhizosphere microbial communities from Kellogg Biological Station, Michigan, USA - KBS C3-4 metaG | ecosystem: Host-associated > Plants > Roots > Rhizosphere > Soil | place: Michigan, USA... | reverse complement strand
GTAGAAGACGACGAGCACGTTCACTGGATCGGCCATGGGTTCAGGAAAGATCGAACAGCAGAATTTCGGCGCCGGACGGTCCCGTGCCGCGCAGCGCGATCTGCGCCTCGTCGCTCACCGCCACGCCGTCACCGGCCTTGATGGCGAGGCCGTTGACCTCGGCGTTGCCCGTGACGCACTGGACCCACGCGTAGCGCCCGCCGGCAATCGGAAAGTCCACCTGCTCGCCGGCCGCCAGTACCGTCGCGAACATCCGCGCGTCCTGGTTGATGCGCGCGGCGCCGCCCTGCGGGTCGGGTCCGGCCATCAACCGCAGCTTCCCGCGCTTCTCCGCCGGGTCGTAGGCGAACTGCTGATACGACGGCGCGATGCTCTTCTCGGCCGGCAGAATCCAGATTTGAAGGAAGTGCGTCGGCTCGGTCTCCGAGGCGTTGTACTCGCTGTGGATCACGCCGTTGCCGGCCGACATCGCCTGCACTTCGTTGGGGCCGAGTTCGTGCGCCTCGCCCATGCTGTCTTTGTGCGCGAGCCGCCCGTCCACCACATACGACAGGATCTCCATGTCGCGATGACCGTGGGCGCCGAAACCCTTGCCCGCCGCGACGCGGTCGTCGTTGATCACGCGCAGGGCGCGGAATCCCATGTGCTTCGGATCCGAATAGCCGCCGAACGAGAAACTGTGATGGCTGTTCAACCAGCCGAGGTCGGTGTGTCCGCGGTCTTCCGCCCGTCTCAATGTCAGCATGCCCAGATGTTAGCCCGCCAGGCTTGGAGAAGCGCCCCTTTGTCTGCCTGCCGTGGGAATCACGGTGCGCCACCCTCCATCCCTGCGTCATATTGCAGCCGTTTTACGCAGGGCCCCGATCCGTCGTGCTTGGCAGGGCGCTTGCGCGTCGCGTCTACAGATGCCGATCACGCCCCGCATCCTCGCTGTCGAGCCGGATCGTGCCAACGCCGTGGCGTTGAAGCGGTTCGTGCAATCGTGTGTCGACGCCGAGCTGTCGGTCGTGGACTCGGTAGTCTCCGCCAAGGCCGCGCTCGCCGACCACATGCCGCAGGCCGTGCTCGTGTCGGAGCTCGTCTCGCCCGACGACGACGTGGATCTCACTGCCTTCATACGGTCGCGCGCGCCCGGCCGGCCGCTGCCAATTCTCTCCGTGCCCGCGATGGGAGACGGCGACAACGACATGCCGGCCCCGCCGCGAGGGTTCCTGCGTCTCATCGCCTCGAGCGGTGCGCTGACCGACGCGCCGCGTCTGCAGATGGTCCGCCGTCAGGCGGCGTTGCGCCATGCCCTGCAGGCGGTGATGGAACTGCCAGTCGCCCCCGCGGGAGCCAGCGCCATGCCCGTGCCCGCGCAGCAGCCGCGCGCACCGCGGTGGAAAGGCGACAACATTCCGTGGCTCACGCGTGTGACGATGCCGCTCGGCCTCGAAGTGCGCCTCGTCAACATCTCCCGCAGCGGCCTGCTGATCGAATCGAAGGGGAATTTCATCACCGGTCAGCCGGCGGCGTTCGAGCTGCATGGACGCCTTCGGGTCGTGGTCCCGGGGCGCTTCGTACGCAGCGCGCCGGTGGACGAGGCGCCGGCCGGATCCGGGCTCTTTCATTCGGCCGCGATCTTCGACGACGACCTGCCGCTCTTCGCGCCGCTCGCGTCGGGCAGCCATGCGGGCGCCGTCATCACGAGCGATCTCGGCGGGGTGCTGGCGTGGGTGCGCGGCGAAGCGCGGTCGGGCATGCGGCCTGAACGGATTCGCGCCGCGTTCGAGCTGAGCGTGCAGGAACTGGTCGGCGCCAGGGCCGTGCTCATCTGCCGTGCCCCGGCGCAGGCCGACGAACCGGGCGACTCGCTGTGCCTGCCGGTCCCGACGACCGACGGCTCGGTGGCGTTCCTCCAGGCGATCTACGACACCGCGCGGCCGCCGTCCGCCAGTGCGTTCGAGCAGCTCCAGGCCGCCGCCACGCTGGCCGCCGACGTGCTCGAAATGGAAACGATCGCGCGCGCCGCCGACCACGGCCGGCATTAGCCAGCGTTCTTACCCACCAGGCCTACCTGGCCCACCTGGCCTACCTGGCCTTAGAATGCGCGGATGAATTCACGCGCATTGCGCCTTGCCGTCGTCGTCGCGGCCGTTGCCGCGGGCTCGGTCACCCTGCCCGCCCAGTATTCGCTGACGGTCAACAAAGACCGCCTGATGAACTCGCAGAACGAGCCGCAGAACTGGCTCCTGATGAACGGCGACTACGCCGGCCTCCGCTACTCGCGGCTCACCCAGATCAACCGCGACAACGTGAAGAACCTGCGGATGGTGTGGGCGATGGCGCTCGGCGGCATGCAGGACGTCGGGCAGAACGGCCCCGAGAACGAGATGAACCCGCTCATCGACAACGGGTTCATGTACACGAGCGACGGCTGGGGGACGATCTACAAGATAGACGCGCGCAGCGGCAACTTCGGCAAGTTCGTGTGGGTGGCCGATCCTGGCGTGCAGCACGAAGGAAACGTGTCGCGCACGCGCGGTATCGCGCTCTGGGAAGACAAGGTGATCGCCAACCTGCCCGACGGGCGCGTGATCGCGATCAACCGCGAGAACGGCGAGATCGTCTGGGACAAGAAGCTCACGGTCAAGACCGAGTTCGGCAACCAGGAGCGCTTTCTCACGGCGCCCTTCGTGGCCGACGGCAAGGTGATCGTGCAGAACGGCGCCGGCGACGGCGGTACGCGCGGCTGGGTAGCGGCGCTCGACGTGAAGGACGGCAAGGAGCTGTGGCGCTGGTACACGGTGCCGAAGCCGGGCGACCCGGGCAGCGAGAGCTGGAAAGACGATCACAACGCGTGGAAGACCGGCGGCGGCGGTATCTGGCAGACCGGCCAGTACGATCCGCAGCAAAACCTCTACATCGTCGGCACTGGCAATCCGTTCCCGATCTACGACCCGCAGTTCCGCCCGGGAGACAACCTCTATACGAACTCGGTCGTGGCACTCGACGTCGCCACCGGCAGGCTCGCCTGGTATTTCCAGTACACGCCGAACGACTCGTGGGACTACGACGAAACGGGCGCGTTCATCCTCTACGATGCCGTGATCAACAAGGTGCCGCGCAAGGTCGTCGGGCACTTCGCGCGCAACGGCTTCTTCTACTCGATCGATCGGACCAACGGACGCTTCATCAAGGCCGAGAAGTACGTGAACGATCTGAACTGGACCAAAGGGATCAACCCCGAGACCGGCAAGCCCTTCGAGTACAACCCGAAGATCGACGTGCAGACGTACAACCCCGATGCGCGGGCTCTTCGCGGCGACGGCAAGAAGCGCACATGCCCGACGTGGCATGGCGGCGTCGCGCACCAGCCGATCGCGTTCAACCCGGTGAAGAACATCGCCTACGGCGTGGGCACTGAAGGGTGCTTCACCCAGAACGGGGCCGCGGTCGGTGTGCTCGGCAAGAACGGCGGCGTGGACAACAAGACCAGCCAGCCGCGGCAGTTCGCGAGCGACCTGTATTACGGCGCGCTCACGGCATTCGATGCCATCGGCCACAGGGTAATCGGCAAGGCGATCACCGACATCGAGATTCGCTCGGGAGCGACCGCGACCGCCGGCGGGCTGGTGTTCACGGCGCTACAAGACGGCTGGGTCGTGGCCTACAACGACGAAACGCTCGAGGAGTTGTGGCGCTTCAACGTGGGCACGCCGCTCAAGGGCGCGCCCGTCACCTATGCGATCGGGCCGAAGCAGTTCCTGGCGGTGCAGGCCGGCGGACGCCACCTGCACCCCGTGAACTGGGACAAGCTGGAAAACAGCTCCTACATCTTCGTCTTCGCCCTCAACTAGGACGGCGGCAGCAGGTAGCCGTGGTTCTTCATACTGGTCTCGGGAGCCACGACACACGTTTCGCAGTCGGGCCAGTAGCGGTCGGGTACGCGTCCGCTGACGGGGTTCTTGTAGGGGAACCACATCGGCGCGATGCTCGGCCAGGCGATCACGTCGCCGGGACCGCCGCGGAAGCCGCGCTCGCGATCACCCACCTTGGTTAGCGGGATGTCCGGCGGATACGGATCGGCCTGCGCGTTCTGAGGCGCTGCCGGACGCGCCGCCGCCGGATCCGGATCCTTCGCCGACGACCAGCCGCCTTCGTAAGAGGGCGACTGGAAGAAGAACTCGTCGATGTTGACGCTCCACAGCTTCCAGACGCCGTCTTCGAGGACGACCTGATCGTTGTACATGCCGCCGTTGAGGCCCGACCCGCGCGTCCGGCTCGATCCGCCCTGGAACAGCCGCGACCGGATCGACGCCGAGCGTCCATCCTCGGCGACGTGGATCACCGGCTGCGTCCGCCAGTGAATCGGGATCGACGTGCGCGGACGTGATCCAGGCGGCGGCGACGTCGCGTCGCGCGCGATGATCCGTTCGCGGCCGATGTAGAAGCCACGGAACGGCACTTCCTTGATCCCGTTCTTCGCGAAGAGTTTCCCGAGCGGGCCGAAGTCGAGGTCGTCGAGGTAATCGCCGTAGGCGGAATTCATGTTCTCGGCGCCGTCCCAGGCCTTCGACACGGCGAGGCGCCGCTCGGCTTCCTTGAGCCGCGCCTCGAGATCCTCGGACGGCGGCGTGGCCTTCGGTGCCGCCGGCGCCGAGAGCAGGCGCTCGTGGCCCACCGTCTTCGCGCCCGCCGGCAGCGTGACCGGCTTGCCTGTTGCGGGATTCGGTTGGAAGAACACCGGAATGGCGCCGGGCGTCATCGCATCGGAACCGATCGACGGGCGATCGGGCGCATGCTCCTTGGTTGGCGCCGGATCGATGACCTGGCTCTTGGCCCACCCTTGCGCGTAGTCCGTCTTCATCAGCGGAAAGAGCCGCATCTCGCGAACGCGCCAGGTGCCGTTCTGCTTCACGTAGCGGTTCTCGAAGATGGCGAGCGTATAGAACGCCGTGCCCTTGTCGGCTTCACCGAGCAGACCGAGCTCGATGCCGCGCGACCGCGCTTCCACGCCGCTCGGTTCGATGGTCACGGCCGTATCGAGCTGCAGCAGCTCGTTCAGCTCGCCGTGCTTCAGCCCCGCCGGACCGCTGCGCTCCAGCGCGCGGCGGATGCTGCGGGGTCCGTCGTAGACGCCGACGTTGGCGATCGAAAGCGCGCCGTCGGCCGTGAACAGATCGGTCACGTCGTCCCACATCTTCCGGTCCATGTAGTAGCCGTAGGCGTTCTGCAGATTGCGGACCGTGTCCTCTTCGTTCATCACCGAGATGCGGCGCTCGAGTGCGGTAAGCGCCACGGCCGGGTTCGTCTTCAGTTCCGCTGTGGCCGCCGACGCGGGCAGATCGGGAACCGGGATGCCGGTCTCCTCCGGCGTGAAGTGGTAGGGGACGATCTTCTGGTCCTCATCGACGTTGCGCCAGCCGGTGGTGTACGGCCCGGCGAAGATCGGGTTGTAGCGCATGCGGGAGATCTTCCAGACGCCGCGCTCGCGCACGTAGTCGTTCTCGTAGATCCCGCCAGCCCATTCGGCCTTCACCCCCTGCTGACCGAGCATCGAGAACTCCCACCAACGGCCCTTGGCGGTCTGGCCATCCGCGGACACGTTGACGAGCGGCCGCAAAACCATTTGCGTATGCAGACCGCCCGGCTTGAGCCCCTGCGTCCCCTCGCCGAACGCAGTGAGGAAGTAGGTCTGGATCGCGGCGCGCCCCTGCGCGCTGTCCTTGCCGTATGACAGCTGGGCGTTGTCGGAGAAGAGCGCCGCCATGTCGGTCCACAGGCCGAACTGCGAATACTGCGCGTAGGTTTCCTGCAGCCGCTTGACGCCGCGCACCGACTCGGCGCGTTCGACGTTCTGCGCCAGCCGCTGCACGCGCGCGGCCATGCTCTGCGTCGAGCCCGACTGGCCGGCCACGACCACATACATCACGCTCGCCGCGGCGAGCACGCTGAAGAGTTTTGCCATTGACGTGTCCTCGTGTCGGCTACTTCCTCAGGCGCAGAATCTTGCCGTTCGCGCCGTCGGTCAGGACATAGAGCGCACCGTCCGGACCTTCGTTCACGCCTCGGATGCGCTGGTTCAGATCTTTCAGCAGGCGCTCTTCGGCCACGACGTGGTTGTGGCTGTCGAGCACGAGCCGCATCAGATACCGGCCCGCGAGCGCGCCCACGAACAGGTTGCCGTCCCAGGCCGGGAACATCTTGCCGCTGTAGAAGCCGATGCCGGCGGGCGCGATGTCGGGGGTCCAGAAGTACACCGGCTGCTCCATGCCGGCCTGCGACGTCTTGTCGTTGTTGATCGGCTTGCCGTTGTAGTCGCGGCCGTAGCCGATCACGGGGAAGCCGTAGTTCTTCCCCTTCTCCACCTCGTTCACTTCGTCGCCGCCGCGCGGGCCGTGCTCGCTGGTGAACACATGACCGGTCTTGGGCTGGATGGCGAGCCCCTGCGGATCGCGGAAGCCGAGCGCGAAGATCTCGCCGCGCGCGTCGCCTTTGCCGGCGAACGGATTGTCCTTGGGCACCGAGCCGTCGGTATTGATGCGCAGCACCTTGCCCATCAGGCTGTCGGGCTGCTGCGGCTGCATCCACTGTTCGGAGATGAGGCCCAGACCGGCGGGCACGCTGGTCTCCACCAGCAGCGTGCCGTCGCCGCCCTGAATCACGCGGCCGCCGGTTCCCTCCGCGTCGAGTAGATCTTTCACGTCCGACAGGCTCTTGTCATCGGCGGAGATCTTCGCGCTGGCCACATGCACGTGGGCCGGCGAGCGCTGCTTGGCCGGGTCGGCTCCCTGCGGCAGCACGGAATACGTGAAATAGATCGTCCGGTTCGTGGCGAAGCTCTTGTCCGGCTGCACCGAGAAGAGTGCCTGCCCCTGCGTGAACATGTTCGCGGGCATCCCGGTGAGCGCGGCGCCGGCCTTGCCGTCCTTGCCGATGATCTTGATGGCACCCGTGCGCTCGCCGAGCAGGATCCGCCCGTCTGGCAGAAAACGGAACCAGGCGCCGTTCAGCCCTTCGGCGAACGTGTCGACGGTGAACGTCTCGGTCTTGGCGGGCGCCGGCGCGCGGGTCTGCCCCATCCACGCCGGCAGCGGCTGGTAGCCATCGGGCGCGGCGCTTTCGCCTTGCGGCTGCTGCCCGGCGGGCTGCGCGGGAGGCCGCGGCACGGTCCTCGTCTGCGCGGCCGTCACCGAAGCGAGCGCGACACACAGCATGCCCGCAGTCAGAACTCGTCGAATCATGTACCCTCCCGGCGGACGATCTTAAGCCAAGGAGATTTTACGCGGCCGTGACGGATTCGTGCGGCGCGCCCTGCAGACTGGCTCGGCGCGTCCAGCCTCGACCTCACCGACATGGAGATCCAGATGCCCCACCGCACCGCTGTTGGCCTGTTCATCGCCATCGCGCTCACCCTCGTCAGCTCCGGCCGCGCAAGCCTGCAGGATGTGCGGTCAATCGAAACAGATCGCGACACCTATGTGGCCGGCGACGAGGTCGTGATCCAGGGGCACGGATTCGCGCCGTTTGAAGCGGTGACGCTGTCGGTCACTCACGAGGATGGCACCGCCGAAGCGGGGATGGGGCACGAAGCGTTGGAGGTGACGGCGGCCGCGGATGGGTCCTTCCTGGCCAGCTGGACTCCGCAGCTGGGCGATCTAGCGGGCCCGCGATTCGTCGCGCGGGCCTCGAGCAACAGCTCCATGCCAGCGGCGTCCAACCCGTTCCTTCGGGTGGCCAGCCTTGCACCCGACCGCGGCGACTACCAGCCGGGCGACACCGCGCTGCTGTCGGGCCACGGCTTCGCGCCGGGTGAGGTCGTCGAAATCACGGTCACGCACGTGAATGGCGCCGTTGACGGCAACGGCCATCAGCCGTTCTTCGTCACGGCAAACGACGCCGGCGCCTTCACGGCGTCCTGGTACGTCGACCCGGACGACTCGCTGGGCAGCCAGTTCCGCGCGGCGGCGATAGGCGCCGGCTCGGGAGTCGTGGGCACCACTACGTTCTGGGACGCGGGCGCCGTGAGCCTCACGATGCTCGGCCTCGAATACAAGCAGGACTTCGACACGCTGGCCAGTACGTCCACCTCGTCGACCGTGCCTACCGGCTGGGCCCTCTCTGAGAGCGGCACGAACGCGAACGCCACGTACACGGCCGGCACCGGTTCGGGCAACGCGGGCGACACCTACAGCTTCGGGGCCTCAGGGAGCAGCGAACGCGCGTTTGGTCAACTCAGGAGCGGCACCCTGATTTCGGTGTTGGGTGCCCAATTCACCAACGACACGGGGGCCCAGCTGCTGTCGCTGGCTGTTACGTATACCGGGGAAATGTGGCGCCTTGGCACCAGCGGACGCGCGGCGGACCGGATGCAATTCGAATTCAGCACGGATGCGACGTCGCTGACCACTGGCACGTGGACGGCGATCCCGGCGTTGAGCTTCAGCAGTCCTGTCACGGTGGGCACGGTGGGCGCGTTGAACGGCAACGCCGACGCCAATCGGAAGACGCTGGCATCGACGATCGCGCCGAGCGGTGGGATCGCGAACGGGGCCACGTTCTGGATCCGTTGGACAGACGCCGACGCGTCCGGCGCCGACGACGGCCTGGCCATCGACGACTTCTCGCTCACACCGCGAGACACGATCGATCAGGCTCCGTCCGTGTCCAGCACGACACCGGCCCCGGGCGCGACGGGCGTGCCGCTGGCGCAGACGCTCAGCGTCACCTTCAGCGAGCCCGTCAATGCGCCGGCCGCGGCGTTCGGGCTCACGTGCGCCGCGAGCGGAGTGCACGCGCTGACCGTCGGAGGCGGACCGACCACCTACACGCTGGATCCGGCGACGGACTTCGTGAACAGCGAGCTGTGCACGCTGACCGTCACCGGGAGCCAGGTGACAGACGTCGACACCGACGATCCGCCGGACACGATGACGGCGGACTTCGTGGCCACCTTCACGACGATGGCACCGGAGACCGCTCCCACGGTGTCGAGCACCATCCCGGCCAATAACGCCGCCAACGTTCCGGTCGATCAGACGCTCTCGGTGACCTTCAGTGAGCCGGTCACCGTCGTCAATCCGTGGTTCACGCTCACCTGCGCGGTGAGCGGCGCGCACGCGGCGGTGATCTCGGGCGGGCCGACGGTCTTCACGATCAACCCGTCGTCCGATTTCGCCTTCGGCGAATCGTGCACGCTCATGATCGATGCCAGCAAGGTTGCTGACGTCGACGGCAACGACCCGCCGGACAACATGGCGTTCAACTTCACCGCCACGTTCGGCACCGAGCTCGATCAATGCCTCCTCCCGTTCACGCACGCGTACGCGATCCAGGGCGCGGGTGCGTCGGCGGCGATCACCGGTGCCGTGACGACGCAGGGCGTCGTCGTCGGAGACTACGAAGGCGACCTGTCGCTCGGCGGCTTCTTCCTGCAGGATGCCTCGGGCGACGGCGACGCGGCCACCTCCGACGGCATCTTCATCTTCAACGGCAGCGCCAACAGCGTGAGTCTCGGCGACGTGGTCCGCGTCACCGGCACCGCCAAGGAATTCCAGGGTCAGACCGAAGTGGACGCCACGTCGATTCGCAAGTGCGGCACCGGCTCGGTGGCGCCGACCGACATCTCGTTCCCGGTCGCCTCGAGCGACTTTCTCGAACGCTATGAAGGCATGCTCGTGCGGGTGGTACAACCGATGACCGTCACCGAGCACTTCCAGCTCGGACGCTTCGGCCAGGTGGTGCTGTCGTCGGACGGACGGCTGCCGCAACCCACCAACGTGACGACGCCGGGCGCCGCCGCCATCGCGCTGCAGGCAGAGAACGCGCTGCGCTCGATCATCCTCGACGACGCGCTGCAGACGCAGAATCCCGACCCGATCGCTTTTGCGCGCGGCGGCCTGCCGCTGTCGGCATCGAACACGCTTCGCGGCGGCGACACGGCCACCGGCATCGTCGGCGTTCTCAACTACACGTGGGCCGGCAACGCGGCCAGCGGCAACGCCTACCGCATCCGGCCGCTCAACGCGCTCAACGGCTTCGTGAACTTCGTCGCGGCCAATCCGCGTCCGGCGGCAGCGCCGGCCGTGGACGGCACAGTGAAGGCGGTGGGGATGAACCTGCTCAACTTCTTCAACACCTTCACGAACTGTCTCAACGGCGTTGGCGGCGCCCCTACCGACTGCCGCGGTGCCGGCTCGCAGTCCGAATTCGACCGCCAGTACCCCAAGACGGTGGCCGCGATCCTCGCACTCAATCCGGACGTACTCGGCGTCAACGAGCTCGAGAACGACGGCTATGGCCCGGCCAGCGCGCTGCAGTTTCTCGTCGACCGTCTCAACGCGTCGGCGGGACCCGGCACCTACGGGTTCATCGACGTCGACGCTGCGACGGGACAGGTCAACGCCCTCGGCACCGACGCCATCCGCATCGCCCTCATCTACAAGCCCGCGGTCGTGAGCCCCGTCGGCCAGACCGCGGCGCTCAACAGCGAGGCGTTCGTCAACGGCGGCGACGGCTTCCCGCGTAACCGCGCCTCGCTCGCGCAGGCGTTTTCGGTGAAGGCGACCGGCGCGGTGTTCATCGTGGACGTCAATCACCTGAAGAGCAAAGGGTCCGCCTGCGACGCAGCCGACACCGGCGATGGGCAGGGCAACTGCAATCAGGTGCGCGTCAACGCCGCCACCGAGCTGATGTCGTGGCTCGCCTCCGATCCGACCGGCACGGGCGACCCAGACATCCTGCTGCTCGGCGACTACAACTCGTATGCGCAGGAAGACCCGATTGCGGTCATCAAGAACGCCGGCTTCACCAATCTGATCGAGACGCGGCTCGGCCCGGACGCCTATTCGTACGTGTTCGACGCCCAGTGGGGCTATCTCGATCACGCGCTCGCGTCCGCGTCGCTCGTGTCGCAGGTCAGCGGCGTCGGCGACTATCACATCAACTCCGATGAACCGAGCGTCCTCGACTACAACACCGATTTCAAGACGGCCAATCTGCAAACGGTGCTTTATGCACCCGACCAGTTCCGCGTGTCGGATCACGACCCGGTCATCGTCGGGCTCACGCCCAACGCTCCGCCCTCGGTCAGCCCTGGCGGCTCCTACAGCGTCAATGAAGGGGGGACGATCACGCTCACCGCGCGCGGCTCGGATCCGAACGGCGACACGCTCACCTATGCCTGGGATCTCGACGGCAACGGCTCCTTCGAAACGCCGGGGTCGAGCGTTGATTTCTCGGCAGCGCAGCTCCAGGCGCCGGGCTCGGTGACGGTGGCCGTCCGAGCCACCGATTCCGGAGGCCTCTCCGCCACGGCGACGGCGACCATCACCATCGTCTACGCGTTCTCAGGGTTCTTCGGCCCGGTGGACAACCTGCCGGTCGTGAATCAGGTCAACGCCGGACGCGCGATTCCGCTGAAGTTCAGCCTCGCCGGATATCAGGGGCTCAACGTCCTGGCAGCCGGATCGCCGCAGTCGAGAGTGATTCCGTGCGACCCCTCGGGCGGCCTCGACACGCCCGAGGCCACGCGGCCCGCCGGCGCCAGCGGCCTGCAGTACGACGCCCTCGCCGGCACGTACGTCTACATCTGGAAGTCGGACAAGTCGTGGGCGGGCTCGTGCCGGCAGCTCGTGGTGACGCTGACCGATGGCACCGTGCACCGCGCGAACTTCTCATTCGTGAAGTAGGTCACGTCTCCCCTCGCGTGAGTTAAAGTGACGCGCATGACATCGAGAAACGTACTGGCCGTCGTCTTCGGCTGCGTCGCGGCCGCAGCTCTTTCGGCTCAGGGGCCGTCGCCTTCGTCAGCGTTTCCGCGCGGCAGCAGCCAGCAGTCGTGGCAGAACCCGGGAGAGGCGGCGGTGCTGGCGAAATGCAAGACCACGCCCGCGCCGTTCGGCATCCAGATCTCCACGGCGCCGCAGCCGGCGACACCTCCGCCCGACCCGCCAGTGGCCGCGTCGCCCGCGATCCCCGGTGTGATCGCGGCCGGTCAGGTGTGGAAGACCGTGTGGGACTGGCAGGGGAACAATGCCGACGGCCCGATCGCCGGCGACGGCGGCACGCTGCTCTTCGCGAACAACGACGCCAGCAACGTGATGCGGATGGACCCGGCCACCGGGCTCGCCACGGTCATCCACAAGGACGTGAACACGGGCGGCGCGGTGTCGCGCAGCAAGAACGGCGCGCTCTTCCTGGTGTCCCGCGGCCTCAATCCCGCGGTCGTGCAGCTCGAGCCGACGCGCAAGGTGCTGGCGAACAGCTACAACGGCGAACCGCTCGACTGCGTCGGCGGCGTGCTGAACGATCTGTCAGCGGACAGCCATGGCGGCGTCTACGTGAGCATCAGCGGCGCCGGCGTGTTCTACGCCAACCCGAAGGGAGTCGTCTCGCAGTACGGGCAGAACGTACAGGGAGCGAACGGGATCATCCTGAGTCCCGACGAGAAGATTCTCTATGTCACCAACGGCCCGACCGTCGTGGCATTCGACGTGAACGCGGACGGCTCGCTCACCAAACAGCGCGAGTTCGGCACGCTGCGCGGCGGTATGGGCGGCGACGGCTCGGCCGTCGATCAGCAGGGGCGTCTCTACGTCGCCACCGGCGCATCGGTGGATGTGTTCGAGCCGAACGGCAATTTCCTCGGGTCGATCCCCGGCGTGCCAGGCCTGCACGGCACCGCGTTTGGCGGCCGCGACAAGAAGACGCTCTACGCGATTGTCTTCACCGGCGCGTGGGGCACGTCGAGCGCGCGCAATCGCGTGATGGCGATCCCGATGATCGCGCAGGGCTATACCGGGCGAGCCAAATAACCGGGCGGTCTGAAGACCGCCCTCTACTCACCCGCCCCACCCGCCTTACCCGTCCTACCCGCCCTATTTGGGAAACTCCGCGCACGTCGACACGTCGGAGCCCCAGAACTCGATGCACTTGGCGCGGTCCATGGGGCCCTTGCCGACGACTTTGGCGACCAGGAAGTCGGCGACCTGTTCGATCTCGCGATTCTGCAGCGTCACGGGCGGATCGGGCAGCGTCGCGTTCATCTTCACCAAGTCGGCCTGTTTCAGGTTGTAGCAGCGGCCGTCGGTGTAGGCGAACTTGTCGAACGCGGGCATCATCTTGCCGGGCACGCCGCACTTGATCGCGGTGATCAGCTTCGCGCGATCGAGCTTCGTCGTGCGCAGGTTCGCGCCGTCGGGCATCTGCGAGTCCATCTTGCGGCCGTCCGCCGCCCAGCCGTGGCACGACTGGCAATCGGCCTTCTGCCGATAGATGCGCTGTCCCGCCGCGATGTCCTCCGGCGCCGGCACGCTATCCTGCGCGCGCGCGTCGACGAAACCTAAACACACTGAAGAGACAAGCAGCATCGCGAAGGTGTATCGCATGCCGTGATCTTAAGCCGGGAGCCGCGAGTCGGGAGCCTTATACTCCTCCCGCGTGCTCGACCGCGTCTTCGACCTTACATCCAACCGAACCACGCCAGCGCGAGAGATTCAGGCCGGCCTCACGACGTTCGCGGCGATGGCCTACATCCTGGCGGTGAACCCGAGCATCCTCGCCGACGCCGGGATGGATCGCGGAGCGCTCGTCACGGTCACCGCCATCAGCGCCGCCACGGCGACGGCGCTGATGGCGCTGCTGACCAACTATCCGCTGGCGCTCGCGCCCGGCATGGGCATCAACTCGTTCTTCACCTACACCATCTGCCTGGGCGCCGGCGTGCCGTGGCAGCAGGCGCTTGGGATGGTGTTCGTCAACGGCTGCGTGTTCCTGCTCCTCTCGCTGACGGGCGTCCGAGAGCGCATCATCGAAGCCATCCCCTATTCACTCAAGCTGGCCATCACCGCCGGCATCGGGCTGTTCATCGCGTTCGTCGGGCTGCGCAACGGCGGCGTCATCGTCGCCAGCCCGGCGACGCTCGTTACGCACGGCGACTTCACCTCCGGCGCGCCGGCCCTGTGCCTCGCCGGGCTCGCCCTCATGACCGTACTGGTCGCACGCCGCGTGCCCGGAGCCATCGTCCTCGGCATCGGCGCGACGGCGATCGTCGGCCTGGCCGTTCCGAACGGCGCCGGCGGAACCGTTACCGTGTGGCCGGCCTCGCTCGTGTCGATGCCGGCGTCTCCCGCGCCGGTCTTCCTGCAGCTCGATCTGACTTTTCTCACCAGCGCACCCGCGTTCTTCAAAGCGCTGCCGCTCATCCTCACCCTGCTGCTCGTCGACATGTTCGACAACATCGGGACGCTGATCGGTGTGGCGAAGCGGGCCGGGCTGCTCGACGCGAACGGGACGCTGGCACGCGCCGGGCGCGTGCTGGTGGCCGATTCGATCGCGGCCATCCTGAGCGCGCTCTTCGGCACCTCCACGGTCGTGAGCTACATCGAATCGGCGTCTGGGGTGGAGGCCGGTGGGCGCACCGGACTGACGACACTGACCACGGCCGCCTGTTTTCTGCTGGCGCTCGTGTTCACGCCGCTGTTCCTCGCGGTGCCAGCCGCCGCCACCGCGCCCGCCCTCGTCGTCGTCGGGGTCTTCATGGTGCAGTCGGCGGTTGAAATCGACATGCGGGATTTCGCGACGGCGGCGCCGGCCGTCCTGACGCTGCTCGCGATCCCCCTCACGTTCAGCGTCGCTGAAGGCATCGGCCTCGGGCTGATGGCCACCGTGATCCTCGCGGTCGGCACCGGGCGCGCCCGCACCCTGCCGCTCTTCACCTATGTGAGCGCCCTGATCTTCTTCCTGGAGTTCTTCCGCGTCTTCCCGTTCTCGGCCTGAGGCACACTGCCGTCAGTAGATCGAGGGCACGAAGATCTCGTCGGGCAGCTCGCGGCGCTGGTAATCCGGATGATGGATGCGCTGCGGCAATTCGACCGGTTCGTCCGGCAGCTCGGTGTACGGGATCTGGGTCAGCAGATGATGGATGCAGTTGAGGCGAGCCCGCTTCTTGTCGTCGGCCTCGACGATCCACCAGCGCGCCTCGGGAATATGCGTGCGCGCCAGCATTACTTCCTTGGCCTTGGTGTAGAGCTCCCACCGCCGCCGCGACTCGAGGTCCATCGGGCTCAGCTTCCACTGCTTCAGCGGGTCCCGGATCCGCATCTGGAACCGGCGGTGCTGCTCTTCGTCGCTGATCGAGAACCAGTATTTGACGAGGATGATGCCGGAACGCACCAGCATCTTCTCGAACTCGGGCACCGACCGGAAGAACTCCTCGTATTCGTCGTCGCTGCAGAACCCCATCACCCGCTCGACGCCGGCGCGGTTGTACCAGCTGCGGTCGAAGAGCACGATCTCGCCGCCGGCGGGCAGATGCGAGACGTAGCGCTGGAAGTACCACTGCGTCCGCTCGCGCGCGTCGGGCGCCTGCAAGGCCGCTACGCGGCACACGCGCGGATTGAGACGCTGCGTGATGCGCTTGATGGCGCCGCCCTTCCCCGCCGCGTCGCGCCCCTCGAAGACGACGACGACCTTCAGCTTCTGCTCGACGACCCAGTCCTGCAGCTTGACGAGCTCGCCTTGAAGACGGAAGAGCTCCGAGAAGTAGCGGCCGCGCTCGACATCGGTTGACTCCAGCGTGATGCCGCCGGCCGCGCCTTCCGCCAGGCGCTGGTCGTCCATCTCCATCTCGAGTTCTTCATCGAGATCGTCCTCGTCGATCATCAGCTGATCTCTCCGCGCACGTATTTCTGCGTATGGCGTTCGCGCGGGTTCTCGAGGAGCTGCGCCGTCGGTCCGCACTCGACCCGATAGCCGGTGCGCCCCCCTTTCGGACGTGTCGACGTACATGAACGCGGTCCGATCGGCTACGCGCTTCGCCTGATGAAGATTATGCGTGACCATGGCGATCGTGTGGCGCGATCTCAGCCGCAGCATCAGCTCTTCGATGCGGCGCGTCCCGGCCACCGGCCCTTGTAGCGATTGAGGCGCAGCCGAACGCGACGTTGTTGAAGATGCTCATTGCAAACGGGTTGGGGTGCTGGAACACCATGCCGCCGTAGCGCCGCACGGCCACCGGATCGACTTTAGGCGCGTAGATGTCGCGCCCCATGAAGTGGACCTGGCCTTCCATCCGAAATCCGCGAATCAGATCGTTCATGCGGTTGAGGCAGCGCAGGGCCGCGCTCTTGCCGCGGGGCCGCGGAGCGGCGCGGCGAAGGCTGGAATCCACCCGAGGTGTTCGGTCAACCAGTCGGCCATCGGCCGCACGACACGCTCGGAATCGCGGCCATCAGCTCGATCAGGTTCTTCAACACGGTCTCGAGCGCGGGCGGCAGGAAGTCCTGGCTCAGGACGATGGCGGGCAGCTTGACGCTGGAATTCGCCGCGGCGATCGCCGAGTCGTTCCACTTCGTGATCTTGCCGAGGAAGATCTCTGAGTAAACCTTCCGCAGTTTCAGGCCACTCACCGCAGGGAGGTTGTAGGCGAGCACGATGCTGCCCGCGGTCATCGGAATCAGCTGCACGCCCTTGTCGACCTTGGCGATCTCGTCGTCAAGGAGTATGTGGCCTGCACCCGGACGCGAAGGTCGACGATCAGTCCGTCGGCAGTGGCGCCGACGTGACGCCGCGTCGAGCGCCGGCCTGGAGCGGTTAGCGCAGACAGCGGGTGCAAACGTCGTACGTCGCGCGTGCAACGCCGACGAGACGAAACGGTTTCAGCCGCGTCGCTTACCGCGGGATTCCGGCTTGGCGAGCTGTTTTCGCAGTCCGCTCAGCTCGCGCAACTGCTGCGCATCGAGTTTCGGAAAGTGCATGTCGAGATCATCGAGCGCGGCGACGATCGCCTGCGACACGATGAGGCGGGCGTTCGGCTTGTCGTCGGCCGGCACGATGTACCACGGCGACCGCACGGTGCTGGTGGCCTCGATGCAGTGCGCGTAGGCGCGCATGTAATCGTCCCAGCGCTCTTGTTCGCGCAGATCGGGCGCGCTGAATTTCCACCGCTTGTCGGGATCGTCGAGGCGAGCCAGGAGCCGCTGCCGCTGCTCTTCCTTCGAGACGTGCAGGAAGAACTTCACGACGCGCGTGCCGTTGCGAAACAGATGATCTTCGAAGTCCACGATCGATCGAAAGCGGCCCTTCCAGATCCCGCCAGCGTCGAACGCTTCCTCGGGCAACCGCTCGGCCCGCAGGATCGCGTCGCGCACCCGGACGATCAGCACTTCCTCGTAGTAGGAGCGATTGAAGATCCCGATCCGTCCGCGCTCGGGCAGGCTGCGCGTCGTGCGCCACAGAAAGTCGTGATCCAGCTCTTCGCTGCTCGGGTGCTTGAAGCTGTACACCTGACAGCCCTGCGGATTCACTCCCGACATGACGTGCTTGATGACGCCGTCCTTGCCCGCGGCGTCCATCGCCTGAAAGATCAGGAGCAGCGCGTAGCGGTCGTGGGCATAGAGCAGCGTCTGGCGATCGCTCAGCCGGCGGGTGTGTTTGGCGAGCAGCTCGTGGTAGTCGTCTTTCGATTTGTAAAAAGATGTGGTCCGCGTGGGCCAGGCGCCGAGGTCGATCTTGCGGCCGGCACGCGC
>Ga0105238_10002764_pt1 | contig 17512 bp, 10 predicted proteins | sample KBSC34metaG_FD_81526 | JGI IMG/M metagenome (GOLD analysis project Ga0105238, IMG submission 81526) | Corn rhizosphere microbial communities from Kellogg Biological Station, Michigan, USA - KBS C3-4 metaG | ecosystem: Host-associated > Plants > Roots > Rhizosphere > Soil | place: Michigan, USA... | reverse complement strand
GTCGTCAGGTCGTGCCACAGGGCGTCGGACTGATCGAGCTCGAAGTAGGCATAGCCGGCATGGAACGGGATCTGCCGCGGGGCGACGGGCATCGCACTGACGGGCACGCCGGCCAGCGCCAGCGTGACGAGGTTGCCGATCTTCTCGGGCGGCCCGATCTTCAGCTGGTTCGGGAAACGCCGCCGCAAATCTTCGGCTGGCACATCGGCCTTCGCGGCCAGGACGAAGACGGCGGTGGAGAACAGGGCGGCGTCCGCGACCGTGGCCACGCTGATCCCGAACTCGCGCGGCTCGATCGGAATACGCACGGCGTTGGGCTCGCGGAACACGCTCAGTTCGGCGTCGATTGCCGTCATCAGCGGTTCGAACGATTCGCGCAGGCGATGGTGCTGATACGCCGGCAGCACCGGAGGGCGCTTGGCCGCGGTGGCGAACGTGGCCAACTCGCCGGCAAGCTCCAGGCACAGCCGATACAACGTCTCGGGATGGTGGGCCCCCGATTCCTTGAAGTGCGCCACCACCGGGTCGTACCGATTGATCACTTGCAATGTCAGGTAGTCTTCGATCTGCGCTGCGGCGCCTCTCGCCGTCGCGGCCGCACGACCGGCAAGGGCTTCCCCTTGCTGATGCAGCTTGCCGGCCAGTCGTGCGGTGAAAGCGGCGAGCCGGCTGGCTGCCTGCACGCGCAGCACGGTGGGAATGAACGAGTCGTCGAGGACCACCTGCGCGTCGTTCCGCCGCTCGGCGATGAGCGCCAGAGGGATGCACGCGTATGCGTCGGTCCGCTCGCTCGCCAACAGCAGACGGGTGCGCAGCGAGCCGACTTCGAGCGTCGCGGATTCACCGGACACTGACGACAGGTCGCGAGCGTCCCACTCGCGGAGCTCGTGCCGCGACAAGGCTTCGCCGTTGCTGCCGGAACGATCGACATCCGGAACGTCCGCGAGCCGCACCGGAAGGCCCAGATACACGAGCTCGTTGCGGGTGGTCGGCAGGATGTCGATGGCTCGCGGCAGCGGGTCGTCATCCGGCAGGCGCAACGGCGTGCCGTCCGGAAAAACGCCCACGGCACGCCGCAATCCGAACTTTCCGAGCTTCAGGAGGTCGCTGTCGATGTCGATCTCGCTGAACCCCCACCCGTAAGGAACCAGCGCTTCCGAACGCGACTCGATGTACCGCTCGAAATACCGGTCCTGCTGCTGAAAATGGTGTGGCTGGAGGAAAAGTCCCTCGGACCACAGCACCTTGTTGTTCGCCGACATGAGTGTGCCGTCCTACTCGGTGCCCATCAGGGAGACGCGCTTTCCCGTCAGGGTGACCAACAGGTTCTTGCGCGGCGCCGGAGCCACCGCGTGCCATTGCGAGTCCTTGTCGAAGACGTCGCGAAACACCGCTACGACGCCGACGAAGCGGGTGTCGGCCGCCAGCGACACTTCGAGCGTCTTCTTTTCCCCGGGTGCGAGCGTGAAGTCGTCGCGCGTGACGAACGCCTCGCCGAGCACCTTCTTGTCGTCGTCATAGAGCGGATCGAACTGCGAATCCTGAAACGCCATCGCGGCCTTCAACTGATAGACGCGCACCTGCACCGGCGACGGCCGTCCGGAGCGATCCGGGTTCACGTTGCGCTCGGCTGCCAGCGTCATCGACGCCTTCGTTTTGGTCTCGGCCGGCGCGGCAATCGTGACCGGCGGCGCGGCCGGCGGTGCCGGCGGCTTCTTCTTGAACGGCACCGCGCATCCGGCGAGGACGGCCGCCGTCACCAGCGACGGCAGCAGCAGCCGACGTCCGTGCATGGTCATGGCTCTCCCTTCCGTTCTGCCGCCGGCGCCAGCGACTTGAGGCGTTCGAGCTGCTCTTCGTAGGCTTTGGCGAACTCCTGTCCGAAAAGGTTGCGGAACGTGCCGTCGGAATCGTTCGACAGCCGTTGCACCCAGTCGCGATAGAACTCCCAGTAGTCCGGTTTTGCCTGCAGTGCGGCCAGCGGTCCCTTCTTTACCTTCGGAGTGTGGCGATCGAACTCCTTCTGCAGGCGGTCCGGATCGAACTGACGGAACATCGCTTCGAACGCCTCGCGCACACCCGCGAGCATCGCGATCTGATGGTCGCGAAGATCTCGGAAGGCGTCCTCGAACGCTTCGACCGGACCCAGATACGCGGGTCCGCGCTTCAACAGCAGGTTGTGCAGCGCGTCCTCGGCATCGGTCGAGTGCTTCAAGGGATTGTTCCGGCGCGGCTGGATGATCGTCGGCCTGATGCGGAACTCGCCCTTCACTTCCTGCCGGGCCCGCAACACTTCGAGCACGCCGGTGACGACGACGCGGAGAATCTCGCCCAGCTGCCGTGACACTTCTGGTGTCACGGACAACCCTTCGAGCCCTGCGCCAGAGAGCAGTGCGCGCAAGTCCAAACCGGATGACACTGCTGGGGCCGGCACCCCATTGACGGCAGCGCGACGCTCGCCCGACCGCCGCTCGCGCACCCGACGCTCTGCGCGAGGCGCCTGTCCTGCGGGCGCAGCTTTCGCGGGTCGCGGCATTGGGTTGTAGCCGGCTGGAATCTGCACTGGCGCGGCCGGTACTGATGGAGGCGGCACCAGCACCGCGGTGGGCACGTGATCCTTCAGCGGGTCGTTGCGCAGGCTGGGCGCCTGTTCGCGTCGAACCGCCGGGGCCACCGGCGGCGCCAGTTTTTCCAGCCAGTTGTCACCGCCAGTGTCAGGGAGCGGGTCCGACGAAAGAAGCGCAGGCGCGGTTGCCGCCGCGATCGCGATCGACGCCACGATTTCGTACGGTTCGATGAAGATACGGTCGCCCGACGTCAGCGGGCACGGGCTGTTCAACTCGATCTTGCGATCATTCACGAACACGCCGTTCGTGCTGCCGAGATCTTCGATGTGAAACGCGCCGTTCGAGAACCCGATCGCCGCATGTCGGCTCGAGACGTAGCCTTCGGCGAGCACCCACCGGTTCCCCGCCGCCCGGCCGATCGTGCCGCCGTCGGCGCCGAAGGTCTTGCGGCGATCGGCGCCGAGCGCGTCGGCCTGCTGGCTGGTGACTTCGAGCGTCAGGGTCGCGGCGTTCTTCATGGGTTGACCGGAGCGGGAGGATCCGATGCCCTCGGAGCGGCAGTACGCGACGCACGGAAGAACGCCAGGAACTTCGGCGAGAAGTAGCGTGCGTCCGGCTCGAAACCTGAATTGAGGTCGTGCAGTTCGCCGAGCGCCGCCTTCGCCTCGTCGAGATGCGCTTGTCCAGCGGACCCGGAGCGCAGCGACAGCTCGTAGCTCGCTGCCGCGCGAAACAAATGGGCGTGTTCGAGCAATGGCGTTTCCGAAGGAAACGTGCCGTCTTTCTCGAGCGTCTTGAGGGTTTCGAGGGCCCCGTTGAAGTCGCCCGACAAGTACTGCCTGGTCGCGTCTGCGAGTGGCTTCGGCACCCCACGATCGACGAGGGTCAACGGCCCGAAGGTCAGGTTCAGCTTTTCGAGCTCGGCGCGTAAATCGTCGGCCGTCTTACCAACCGCCTGGACGGCCGCCAAATCGCGCGCTTTGGCCGCGGCGTCCAACCCTCTGAGCGCCGTCCGTGCGCGCTTCTCGAGGGCCTGCCGGCCAGCGAGGACTATCGGGTCGATGTCTGTACGCGCGGCCGCGCGGCTGTCGAAGCTCTTGAAACCTTTGTCGACGAAGGTGAACTTCTGCCGCGCCAGTCGCAGCTCGGCCGCCCAGCGCGCATCAATAACGTCGATTTCGATCTTCCTGGCCTCATCCAACACCTGCTGAAAGTGCCCTCTCGCAGTCGACACGAAGGTGCGGCCCTCGGGCAACGACGCGGCATTGCCCCCCCCGGGAGCACGGAATACCTCGACGATCCGCCGCGCGCGCGCCAGCGCGTCTCTGCCCTGCAGCCGCCTCGAAGCGAGCGCGTCGGTGAGGAAGGCGCGCTTCGGCTCGATCGAGTTGTCGATGCCATTGGCCTCCTCGATGGCGCGCTCGAGTCCGGCCAGTTCGCTGGCAACGCCTTCTCTTGTGCCAATCGCCTTATCGAGGTCGGCGAAGAGTAGCGCGAGAATGCCGTTCGCCTTGCGTTGGGCGCTGGTCGCCTCCACCAGTTCGGTTGCGACTCTTGTCTTGCGTAGAGAGTCGACCTTACCCCGCGCGTCTCGAATCAAGGCCTCGGCCTCATCGAATTGAGCCCGGCGCTGGCTGTTGTAGAGGTCGCCCGCCGTCTTCGCACGGTTCGACACTACGTCGGCCAAGGCAGCTGCTTTGGAAATTTCGGCGTTTGCGCCGTTGACGGCCTGTTCGAGGTTGGGCGATCTCAGAAACCCCTTCTTCTCGCACGCTGCGTACCCGTCTTTCATCCAGGCCGCGCGTTCGGTTTTCTGGATGACGCCCTGCTGCTCCGAGCGCCACCATTCGTCCATCGCCCCTGCACAGTCATCCAGCTTCCACAGCGCTTCGGCAAGGAAATAGTGAGGGGTGTATTCGGTCCCTGAACCGGGCCGCAATCGCTCGGCGAGACCTCGCTTCACCTTTTCCGCCGACTCGGTGCCTCTTACAGCGATCGCCTGGCGCATGTAGTCAGCCACCTGCCGGTAGTTGTCTTTTCTTCCTCGCGCGTCGAGCCCCTGTTTGTACGCCTGATCTTTGTCGTCAGCGTCTTTGTCCTGCGCCAACGCCGGGACCGCAAACGACACGAGCAGCACCGGGACGACGAGCAGCCCGCGAGTCATCGCGCTTTCTCCTGAGTCTTGTCGCTCACCGTCTGGACCGATCCGGAACCCGTGGCGTCAGCGGCGACGGGCTCTTGACGGAGGTACGGGTCGAAATAGGACTCCGCGGTCAGTGGCGGAAATGTCACGTTATCGACGGCCACGGTCTGCCCGCCCACGACCGTCACCGTGAGTTCGCGTGGCGGCGCACCCGCTTGCGGGCCGGCCAATGAGACGCGGTAAACGCCAACGGGAAGAACGATCGTCATCGGCGTTGAGGGATCCTCCGGCAACTTCTGGCGCTGATTGTCGGCGCCCACGATCGACGTCACCGTGGCCCACGGCAGAGCGTCGATGGTCAGACTGCCCGTGATCACGGGCTTGTCGATGGGGGGCCTGAGGTACAGCCGGAATGTCAGCGCAGCGCCGGCAACGAGAAGCAGTCCACCAGCCGACCAGGCCAGAATGGCGGCACGCCCGCCGAGCCTTCTTGCCGCGGGAAAGGGCGTCCCAGAGGGCGACGGACGCGGGCGCGCAATATGACCCCACGCGCGCGCCGTCGCCTGCGACATGGAACGCCCCGCAGAACGGAACGCCTGCGGCGCGGTGACGGCGGAGAAGGCCGTCACGGCGCGACCGGCACGAGAAGCCTGCGCCTGGGTCGCCGTCCAGAACTGGGCGAGCGCCACCGACGCCGCTGACGGAGCGGGCGGCGCGGACTGCCGTGGCGGTGGAGGCGGCGCTGGATTCGATGCCGGTAACGGCTTGATCGGCTCGGCGGCGACGGGGTTGGAGACCGGCGGTGGCGGCGCCGGTTTGGCGGCCGCTGGCACGACAATCGTCGGAGCATCAGTGGCGACCGTGTGGCCAGCGCCCGTGCCGCCGACACCCGTCTCCAGATCCATCTGTCGCAGCGCCTCGGTTTCGAGCTGCCGCGCATCCTCGGACGACGGATCGAGCCGGCGCGCCTGGCGTGCCGCCGTGAGTGCCGCTTCGACATCGGAGCGCAGGAGGGCCGCGTGGCCGCGCTGCAATGCCTCTCGCACTGATTCGGCCAGCGCCTGCGCCTCGACGTGTTCCGCGCGCCTGATCCGAAGGTCCCGCTCCAATTGCCTCACGTCGATCGACGTGGAATCGAGCTCCCGCGCGTCGCGAACGGCACCTTCGGCCAGAGTGAGCGCTCCCCGATCGAGTGCCGCCCGCCCCTCGGCCACGAGCTCTCGAGCCCGCTCCTGCGCCAGCGCCACATCGATCTCTTTTTCGAGTTGCAGCGCGCCGGGATGCGTTTCGCTGAGGGACAGCGCTTCGAGACACGTTTCGTGAGCGTCCTGCAACCGGCCTTCTTGCATCTCACCGCGCGCCTTTGCCAGTGCCCGCTCGATCTGCTCGGTGCGCTTGCGGGCGAGCTGTGCCTGCCGCGGCGAGTCGCTCGAGGGCGTCGCTGCCGCGTTCGACGAGATCGGACCCGGAGTCAGATTAGAGGGGCCGGTGCCGCCGGCGGGGGGGCGCGGTGCCTGACTGCCCTGAAGCGTCGGCCGCAATGTCGCGAAGCGTGGGTCGCCGTCGGCCTGTGCCCGCACCTTCGCAATCGCCGCACGCATAGACGCCGCGTCGGGATATCGGTCGCCTGGATCCTTCTTGAGAGCACGCTCAACGATGCCGACCAGCTCGTCGGGCAAATCCTCGACGAGCTGCATCAAGGGAAGGGGCTCCTCGGTGAGGATGCGATGAGTGATGGCGGGTACCGAATCGCCCGGGAAGGCTTCGACGTACGACAGCAGCTCGTAGGTGACTACGCCGATGGAAAACAGATCGCATCGGCGATCGATGGTGCCGCCGCGGATCTGCTCGGGCGCCATGTAACCCGGCGTCCCGATGAGCGCGGTGCCCTTCGAGAGCGAGGTGCCGACCATGCGGGCGATTCCGAAATCGAGCACCTTCAGGCGGTTGGCGCGATCGACCATGAGATTGGCGGGCTTGATGTCGCGATGGATGACCTCGTAGCCGTGCGCGTAGGCCACCGCCGCGCAGAGGTCCTCGATCAGGCGCAGCCGTTCCGACAGGGAGAGGTCGGCCTTCTTGCGAATCATCCGGGCAACCGTGTCGCCCTGGATGTATTCCATAACGATGAACGGCTGCGAATCGAACTCGCCGAAGTCGTGAATCGTGACGATGTTGGTGTGATTGAGCGCGGCGGCGGCGCGGGCTTCGCGGGCGAACTTCTCGGCCGCATCGGCGACATCGAGATCGCCGGCGAACATCTTCAGCGCGACGAGCCGGCCGAGCACCGGATCGTGTGCGACGTAGACAGTCCCCATCCCCCCGCGGCCCAAGCGCCGCTGGATCTCGTAACGGCCGATTCGGTCACCTGGCTGCAGCATTCCGCCGCGCTCCTGGTCGTTTGACGCCGGCCGTCAGGAGGGAGGACCCGCCAACGGGACGACAACTATACTGCCGCCCCATCGGTGCCTCAACCGTCAGGAGCTGCCTATTGTGAAGAACGCACGCGTGCGGGTGCTCGCACAAAGCACTCGGACGCAGGGTCATGTAGTGGTAACGGAATCGGAGACGAAACAGTACGAGCCGATACCCAATCAGGAGAAGAGCAGCTCAACAGTTAAATATGCCGCTAGTAACCGCGCGCGATCCGCAGCAGTGAGGACGCCGCTGCAAAGGGCGCCAACTCGTCGCCGGGCACCGGATCGATCAGCATCGCCACGGCGACGATCACGAGTGCGAGTGCCCCGCCGGCCGCCAGCGCGCGGACCGCGGGAGAGATTGCCGGGTCGCTGATCGCCGCCTGCTCCGCCCAGCGCGCGGCACTCTGCGTGCGCGGCGCTGCCGCGCGCGACAATAACCGAATCGACTTCTGCACTCCGCTCGGCAGCGGGTTTATCGCCAGCTTTCGTGGCAACGCATGAAGCTCGTAGAGAATGACACCACGCGGGGCGCGCTGCCGCAGAGTAGGTTCATAGCAGGCGTAACGGATCTCGTCGGGCGTAGACGTCAAAGGGCAAAAGAGCGTCTTCGTGTCGGGGCGCCACGCCGACGGCTGCCAATCCACCGACAGGTGGTGGATGCGGCTGACGGTATCGCGCAGGATCGACAGCTTGGCCTGGAGCTGCCGGATGGCGGCCGGAGCGTTCTGTTCGCTCGTGACCTCGAGGAGCTCGGCATGATGACCGTCATTCGAGATGCCGAGAACGTCGCATTTCCGATAGTCTCGTTCTTTGCACCAGTTACGAAAGTCAGACGCCATCGCGTCCAAAGCTCGGTTCACATAAGGCTTGCCGGGAGTCCGCAGCGGCCGCGGCGCTGCGTAGGCTGCCGTCGTGCCCCCTTGATACTCGAGCTCCGAGGTGACGAAGCCGTCCGGGTAACGCGAGAGGAAATCAGACCGGAACGACGTCGCGATCCTCAGTTGCGCGGCCTCGGCGTCGAACCTGTGACGAGCGACTTTCTGCGGACCCAGGCAGATCATCGACACCCCCGATCGCCTGGCGCCGTTCTTCCAAGGAGCATGTGGTTCTGTAACGTGCGAAGCGCGTGAATCGATCGCCTGCCGCATGAGCCGGCCGCGCGGCGGGTGCCTGAGGCGTTAGTGCGTCATGGCGTAGAGCATCACGTCGATGCCGACGCCGTAGCCCTTGGGCGAGAACTGATAGAAGTAGCGCGGGTCTTCGCCTTCGCGCTCCCACGCGTCGGAGATGTCGGTGTTGTGCGTCATCACAACGAAGACACGGCCGTCCTTGTCGGCGATACCGCGGAAGTGGGGAGTGCGGCTCTCTTCACCGCGCTCGGACGTGTCGAATCCCAGCCGCCGCCACTGCTGAATGGCGGGAATCTGCGGTAGCTCCCTCAGCTCGAACTGCGAGCGCCAGATCGGGTGGCCGATCGGCAGGTCCACGATCGGGTACTCGCCGGGCGGCAGCACGCGGCCAATCTGCTCCACCCACTGCGCCCACGCCGAGTCGCCCCAGTAGTCGTCCACCCACAGGAAGCCGCCCTTGAGCAGGTACTCGCGCAGCCTCTGCACTTCGGCCTCGCTGAGCGCCATGATGCCCACGTCCTCCATGTGGAGGTAGGGGCATTTGAAGAGCGCGTCGTCGGTGAGGCGCACCGTGACGTGCACCGGCTTTCCGTCGGTGCCGCGATGCACGCGGGCCTTGGTCAGCTCGGATAGGCGGACGGAGAAATTCAGCTCGGCGTCGGGATAGTCGGTAGACCAGCCGGTGCCTCCCGCTTCACGACGATCGCTACGATAGATGCCGCGGCAGAAGACGAAGCCGTGGCCGAAGGTTTCGCCGTCGGGAAATCGCGCGGGGACGTAGCGCGGACCGAAGCCGCCGAAGCCGCCGCCGAACTGTGCCGCTATCGTGGCACCCGCAAAAAACACGGGCGCCACCGCTGCGCAGTATCTGGCAAACCGGCTCAACGCCGGTTTGCGATTCATTTTCCCGACCGCGCCAGCGACCGGTAGTACTGCTCGACGAGCGCCTTGAACTCGGTGGGCACGTCGTCGGTGCCGGACAGCGCGGCGGCATTCTGCTCGCCCTCGACCTTCCGGCGCAGCCCGAACTCGAACCGCTTCAGACCCTCCGCGACGAACGCCTGAAGGCGAGCCAGCTCGCCCACGTCCTTGTAGACGCGATCGTCCTCGAGCTCCTTCAGCTTCGAGATGACTTCGTCGAGCTGGTTGGCGTCGATGCTCTCGCCACGCAGGACACCGCGGAGATCGCGCGCGTCGTTCGAGTACTGGCGCGCCTCGTTGCGGAGCTGCCGGATGTCTTCCTCCGACAAGCGCCGGCCATCCCACCAGCCGCCCCACGCGCCGTTCCAGCCGCCGATGCCGCCGCGATCGTAGCCGTTGAAGTCGCCGCCGTTGCGGTTGCCGAGGCCGCCGTCGGCGCGCTGACCGTCGCCGCCGCCCTGACCACCCTGGCCTTGGCCAGCCTGCTGCCCTTCACCCTGCTGACCGCCGCCCTGCTGACCGGACTGCCCCTGCTGGCCCTGACCCTTGCCTTGACCTTGGCCTTTGCCCTGCTGGCCGTCTTTGCCCTGACCCTGCTGGCCGTTGCGCGCCTGCTGGCTTTGCTGACCTTTGCCGCCGTCCTTGCCCTGGCCTTCCTGGTCGCCGCGCCCGTCCTGGCCGTCCTTGCCGTCTTTGCCGGACTGCGCGCGCTCACGGGTGCGTTCCTGCAGCGACTCGAGGCCACGCGCCAGACGGCGCGCCTTGTCGAGCGCCTGCTCTTTCTTGTCGCCAGTGCCGCCCTGACCGAGCGCCGCCTGCGCTTCGTCGAGCTTCTTCCGAACAGCGTCGATACCGTCGGAGATGTCGCCTTCCATGGCGTTGATGTCGTCCTGCGATCGGCCGCGGCCGACAAGCTGCTTCGAGAAGCGGACCTTGTCGCGCAGACGGTTGTCGCGCACGGAGCCCGCCGCCTCGGACAGCTTGCGAGAGGTCGCCCTCTGATCGGTCGCGGAGTCGCGCGCGGCGCGGTCGAGCGACGACTCGAGCTCACCGATCTTCGATTCGAGGGCGTCTTTCTTGTCGCTCAGCTGACGCGCCTGCTGGGCGCGTTCCGGGCTGCCCTGCGCGCCCATCTTCTTGGCGCCATCGGCGATCTCCGCCTGGCGCCGCGCCACATCTTCGGCCTGCTGGCGCGCGTTCTCGACGTCGCGCTCGGCGCGCTCCGCCTTGCCGCCCTGCAGCTTCCGCTCGGTGTCGCGCAGCCGCTCGAGCGCGGCCTGTGCCTGGGCGGCCGCGTTCTGATCGCCGCCTGCCGCGGCCTTGCGCATCGCGTCGGCCGCTTCTTTCATCTGCCGCGCGGAGTCGAGCAGATCCTGACGCTGCTCTTCACGTGCAAGCCGCTCGAGACGGCGCGCGGCCTCTTCCACCTGATCGGCCAGCGCGCGCTGCTGGGCGCTGCCGCTGCCACCACCGCTACCGCCCTGGCCAGCCTGCTGGCCACCTTCGAGAGCCTTGCGCCGCTGACGTTCCGCTTCCTGTTCCTGACGCCGCGCCAGCTCCTTGAGCTTCTCGAGCAGGTCGTCCACTTCGCGATCGTTCTGCTGCTGCGCGGCCTGATTGGCGGTCTCGTAACGGCTGGCGATCTTGTCCAAGTCCTGCTCGAACAGCTCGGAGAGCTCCTGCTGCATCGCGCCGCCGCCACCGCCCCCCCCGCCGCCACCCTGACGTCCCGCGGTCACCTGCAGCTCGAACTCCTCTTCCGCCTTCTGCAGCGCCTGCAGCGCCTTGTTCTCGATCGGCAGCGCCGCTTCGATGTTGACGGCCGCGAGCTTGGTCTCGGCCTCCTGCATGTGCTTGACGGCTTCCGGCAGCAGCTCGGCGATCTTCTGGAACTTGGGATCCTTCTCGACGAGTTGGCTGCCCATGCGCGTCATCATGCCTTCCACCTGCTCGCGCAGGCGGGACTGTGACAGCGACACGACCGTGGAGCTCTGCTTCAACTTGTCGGGCGTCATGCCCTTCTTGTCGCGCTGAACGTTGAACGTCGCGGAGATGATCTGCCGCTGCTGTTCGGACAGCGCTTCGATCTGCCCGCCGCCACCGCCACCGCCGCCACCACCGCCTCCGCCCTGCGACTGCGCCTGTTTGAAGTCCTTGTTGAAGGGGCGAATGCGCACGAAGTAGAGATCGCTCAACGAGCGCTTCGGCGGACCGCCCGCGGCGTCGTTGTCCATCGCCCGCGCGTAGTACGACACCGAGTCGCCCACCTGCAGGCCCAGCTCTTCGAGATAGAAGGTATGGCCGGCGGTTACTTCGGCCATCCGGTTCTTGCCCTGGAAAAGCGGCACCACTTTCTCGGCGCCGCCGTTCACGGAGTAGACGAGCTCGAGGTTGCGCACGCCGTAGTCGTCCACGGCTTTCGCTTCGACGAACACCTCTTCGACGGCCGACGCGGTGGTGTCACGCCCCGGGCGCACGAACGACACGGTGGGCGCGCCGTCTTCGAGCACGTCGATCGCGTACTTCGGCGACCCGACGACGAACTCCCCGTTCGGCGCCTGCAGCTGCACCACATAAGCGCCGTCCTTCTCGGCGACGAAGCTGGCGACGAGCGTGCCGTCCGGCTGCACCACGAGCGGCACCTGCTGGTTGTCGTTGAGCGACAGGCGGCCGGCCGCGGTCTTCATCGTCGGGATGACGTGCACCTTCACGGTGGCGCCTTTGAGCACGGCGATGTCGCCGCCGTCCTCGACCTTCTGCGGCTCGAGCCCTGTATAGGCCGGGAAGTCGAACTCGAGTTCGAGGCGCTTCACGTAGGGCACCTCGACGACCTTCATCGAGTAGGTCTCCGACCGTACGCCGTCGGCTTCCACAAAGTAGTCGAGCGGGCCGTTGATGTCGAAAAGCAGCCCTTCGTAGCTGCCGTTCTCCGCGCGCGAGAGTGGCAACGGCTCGAACTTGCCCTCCGGCGTGCGCCTCACCATCAGGTCGGCGTCCGAGGCGTCGAAACCCAGCAGCTTCGCCGAGATCGTCTGGTCCGAACCCTTGGGCACCGTCGAGCTGCCAGGCGTCACCTGAATGCGATAGCGCGCCGCCGCTTCCGCCTGCGGCATCAGGAACATGGCGGCCAGCCCCTGCCGGATGAACGCGGGGCCGAGCGCCACGGCGAGCAGCGCCACCGCCGCCGCTCCCGCAAGCACGACGCCGTAGCGGCGCAGCGGACGCGATTCCACGGTGCGGGTGGCGTTGGCGCGCTGGCAGGCGGCAATCGCCTGCTCGACGACGCGCCGGATGAGAGCTTCCGATTCGCCGTGACCGCTGCGGCTGGCCTCGACGGCGCTCAGCAGCGTGGCCTGGAGCGACGGCTCGTGCTCTTCGAGGTACAGGGCGACCTGATCGTCGGTGACGCGCCGGCGGAGCGGTCGCACGACAAACCACAGAATCGAGCCGACGAGGACGACGCCGAACCCGACGCGGGAGATGAGAATGGATAGACCGCTCGACCGCGCCCACTCGATGCCGTACGTCGCTGCGAGGACCAGCAGCAGTGCGACGATGACCACGCGCACGAGACCGCGCAGGGCCAGCTTGAAGCGCCACCGGCGGCGCACTTCGGCAATGATGGCGAGAAGTTCCGTCGGCTGCGCAGTGCCTGGCGCGTGCTCGAGCATTTTGCCCCCGGTTCCGGTGATTTAGACGCCGCCCGGCCCGATCGGATTGCCGGACTTCCGATCAGGATACGCTCAAACGAAACGTCGGTATACGCCCGCCCGGAGGCCGGGCAATTAAATACTGTCGGTCCGCGGAGCGGACCGACTAAGCAGCGCTGGTTTAGCTCGCTATAGCGAGCCGCTTGGCGAGGCGAAGCCTCGCTAAACCTTTAGGCGGTTCGAGACGACGGTTTCGGCCGCCAACAGGCCCACTCCCAGCAGCAGGGCGTACCACCAGAGCCGTTGGCCGCGCTCCCGCGTTTCCGGCGTCTGCGGCGTTCCGGTGGGCTGCACCCCATCCGACTGGGATTCCCCGGTGCTGGCCGCCACGATGTCCTGGGGGTCCATGGTCGTCAGGTCCGCCTCGGCCGGATCCACGTTGCTCGCGACCACCGCCATCTCACCCGTGGAATTGGTGTCCCCGCGCAGCTCGTAGAAGCCCTGCTCGGACAGCTCGATGACCTCGCTGCCGTCGCCGTTCACCGGTAACCGGTTTCCCGAAGGCGTGAGGACGAGCGTCGGCACGCTCTGCCCCTTGTGCGCACCGGCCATCGAGGTGTCGAGAACCTGCCCCACCGTGGCCCACGGCTGCGACGGCACATATGCGACGAGATGGGTGGCGGCGCGGTGAACGAACGGCAGGAAGACCGATCGGATGGGCAGGTCGGTCCATGACTGGTCGAACGACGACGCCCACAGCAGTACGCGGCCGGCGCCGATGCGCCGCTCCACCACCGCGGGCGGCCCCGCGTCGAACCGGGCGAGCACCTGCGCGCCGGGAGCCGGCCCGAGGTTGCGGTAGCCGTACACGCGCACCGAGGTGAAGTCGCCGCTGCGCGGCGCGCGGAACGCCTCGAACACCGGATGACCGAACTCGATGCCGCCCACCCGGGCCACGTCGCCGCGCGAGCGATCGACGGGATTCCCGATCGTCGCCGGCAGGAGGTCGACCTCGCGCGGCCAGGCGGCGCGCGAGCCCGCGGCAATCAACAGCCCGCCACCCTGCTCGACGAACTTCTGCAGCCGCCGCGCGAGCGGTGCGCCCACCGCCACGTCGTTGAGAATGATGAGCGACGTGCGCCGCAGGTCGTCGTCGCTCAGGTTCTCGGGCTGCCGGGTGACGTAATCGAATTTCGGCGAGTCGCCGATCGCCAGGGCCTGCGCGATATACAGGCCGCTGCCCGCACCGCCGCGGTCGACCAGGATCACGTGGACGGGCTCGGACGGCGACACCACGAAGTTGAAGGCATTGTCGGCGAGGAGCGCGTCCTCGCCCAGGCGGACGGTGCCCTTGTAGTTGCGGCCGGCGATCGTGACGGGGTCGAACGACACCGACGTGCTGGCGCCGCCCTCCACGCTGAACGTCTTCGACGCCACCTGCAGGCCGCCGGCTTCGAGCGTGACCGGCTGATTCATGACGGCCGTTTCGGATCGGTTCGTGATGCCGGCGGTCACCGTCACCCGCTCCTGATTGGCGAACCGCGAGCGCTGCAGCGACACCCCAGTGACGCTCAGGTTGGGCCGGGTGGCCGCAGCCTGGATCGGCACGGTGGTCAGCGTGGCGCCGGCGGGGAGCGAGGCGCCTTCCTGTCCACGCCAGCCCGAGCGCTGGAAGTCGCTGATGAGCACCACCTCGCGGCGCGGCAGCTGCGATTCAGCCAGGAGGCTTCCCGCCACTTTGAGCGCCGGCGAGTAGCGCGTGGCCGACGCACCGGGTTTGGCGGTGGCGATCGCGCCGTTCAGCGCGCTGTGCTCCGCGGTATTGCGTAACAGAATCTCGGTGCCCGAGCCGAACGTAACTATCGACGCGCGGTCCGAGGCGCCGAGCCGCGCCACGACGTCGCGCGCGGCGCTCTGGGCCGCCGCCCAGCGCGGGCCGTAACCCATGCTGTAGCTGGTGTCGAGCAACACCACCACCTCGCGGGCGCCCTGGCCGAGCGCGATCGGGGCGTCGGCTCGGTTCCACAGCGGCCGCGTGAAAGCGGCGATGATGAGCGCCAGCGCCGCGCACCGCAGCAGCAGCAGGAACCAGTGCTGGATGCGCCGCCGCCGCGACGCCTGGTACGGAATCTTCCGTACGAACATCAGCGACGGGAAATAGACGACCTCCTTCTTCTCCTTCTGCGTGAGGTGCAGCAGGACGGGGATCGCCAGGCCGGCGAGCGCGAGCGCGAAGAGCGGCGCGAGAAAGGTCATCTATCTCCTTCTCGACTTCCGCGCCCGGGCGCTCAGGAACTTGAACAGCACATAGTCGAGCGGCTGCGACGTGTCGAACAGTTGGTACTCGACGCCCACCTTCGAAAAGCTCTTGCCCAGCGCCTCGATGTGGGCCTGCACCATCGCCTTGTATTCCTTGCGCAGCGAGTCGGGCACCACCGGCACCTGCTCACCGGTTTCGAGGTCCTCGAATGGCGAGGCGTCGGCAAAGCCGAATTCGAGCTCGTCCTGGTCCAGAACGTGGAACACCATCACGTCGTTGCCGCGGAACCGCAACGGCTTCACGGCCTCGACCACCGATTCCGGGTCCTCGTATAAATCGGAGATGAGCACCAGCACACCGCGACGTCCGTAATGCTCCGCCAGCTTGTGCAGCGGCTCCTTCAAGCTGCCCGGCCGGCCTGGATTCAGCCGATCGAGCACGTGCATCACGGTCTCCAGGTGCTTGGCCGACGGCGGCACGTACTCGACGACGTCGGAATCGAAGGCGGCCATCCCCACCCGATCGCGCTGGTGGCTCACGAGACTCGTCAGACACGCGGCAATAATCCGTCCGTAGTCGATCTTCTTGATGCCCTTGCCGCCGTAGTCCATCGACTTCGACACGTCCAGCAGGACGCTGAAGTTCATGTTCGACTCGGCTTCGTACTCCTTGATGTAGTAGCGATCGGTACGCGCCCACACGCGCCAGTCCATCCGCCGGATGTCGTCGCCGGGCACGTAGCCGCGGTGCTCGGCGAAGTCCACCGAGGCGCCGAAGTACGGCGCCTTGTGGAGACCATTGATGAAGCCGTCGACGACGGCGTGCGACACGAGCTCGAGGTTGCCGATGCGCGCCAGGACCTTGGGGTCCATGAAGCGCGCGCCGGGAATCTCGTGGGTCTCAGTGCTCACGTCGCCTCCGCTGTTGCGGGGAAAGCAGGGAGGGCGGGGAGGGCAGGGAGGGGAGAACACTCCTCACGCTCGACACACCTCGGCCCTTCCACACGTTGAAGTGTTGTCCCTTCCCCGCTCACTCTGCCGACCCTGCCCACCTGCTACCGCCTCTCACATGCCGGACCGCGGCAGCGGGACGGCCTGCAGGAGCCGATCGACGACGTCGTCGCTCGTGACGCCTTCGGACTGCGCATGGAAGTTGGTGATGATGCGGTGGCGGAGCACCGGGTGCGCCAGCGCGCGCACGTCCTCGAAGCTCACGTGGTAGCGGCCGCTCGTGAGCGCCCGCGCCTTGCCGCCGAGGATCAAGTACTGCGCGGCGCGGACGCTGCCGCCGAACGCGACGAACTTCTTGACGAGGTCGGGCGACGTGCCGTCCTTCGGACGGCTGGCGCGCACGAGGTCGAGCGCGTGGCGCATCACTGGTTCGGCCACCGGCACCTTGCGGACCAGACGCTGGAATGCCACGAGGTCGTCGCCGGAGATCGGCTTGTCGAACTCGGGGGCGAGAATCGCGGTGGTCGTCCGCACGACCTCGATCTCTTCGTCGTACGGCGGGTGGTCGATGATGATGTGGAACATGAAGCGATCGAGCTGCGCTTCCGGCAGCGGATACGTGCCTTCGAGCTCGATCGGGTTCTGCGTGGCGAAGACGTAGAACGGTTCGTTCAGCTGGTAGGTGCGCCCCTGAATCGTGACGCGGTGCTCCTGCATCGCCTCGAGCAGCGCCGACTGCGTCTTCGGCGGGGTGCGGTTGATTTCGTCGGCGAGCACGATGTTCGCGAAGATCGGGCCGGGCGCGAACACCATCTGCCGCCGGCCGGTGGTGGCGTCTTCCTGCACCAGGTCGGTGCCGGTGATGTCCGACGGCATCAGGTCCGGCGTGAACTGGATGCGCGAGAACTTCAGGTCGAGCACCTTCGAGATGGTGTAGATGAGCAGCGTCTTGGCGAGGCCGGGCGCGCCGACGATCAGGCTGTTGCCGCCGACGAAGAGCGTCATCAGCACCTGGTTGATGACCTCGTCCTGACCGATGATGAGCTTCTTCAGCTCGCTGACGATCTGCTGCCGGCCCGCGTTCATCCGATCGGCAAGCGCGATGTCGTCGGGTGACTGCAGATCGACGGGCTGGCTCAGAGTGGAATTGCGGTCGCTCATCGGGTGTGGGCTCCTTTAGCGTCCTTCGGCCGTGCGAATCTCGCGCGTCTTCAGCGCGATGGCGGTGACCAGCTTCTCGAGTTCCGAACTATAACGGCCAGGCTCCATGCTCTCTTTGAGCAGCCGGAGCGACTCGACGCGCCGTTCGAGGTCGCGCCGTTCGAGATACAGCGCGCGGATCTTGGGATCGCTCGGCAGGTCGTCGCCGCCGACGGCACCAAGCGAGACGATATTGGCCACGCGACCATCCTTGCCGGTCGCCGACGGGTCCTGGCTGCCGTCCTTGTCGCCGTTGTCGTCGAGCAGCGCG
>Ga0105238_10002761_pt1 | contig 17515 bp, 16 predicted proteins | sample KBSC34metaG_FD_81526 | JGI IMG/M metagenome (GOLD analysis project Ga0105238, IMG submission 81526) | Corn rhizosphere microbial communities from Kellogg Biological Station, Michigan, USA - KBS C3-4 metaG | ecosystem: Host-associated > Plants > Roots > Rhizosphere > Soil | place: Michigan, USA... | reverse complement strand
TCTTACTCTTCAAGGTCGCTTGCTCTAATTTCTGTGCAGTTGAAGTTGTCATAGTTATACGTTTGGGTAAAGATTGAGTTTGTCTGTCCGTCACCGTGTGTTTCTCTATCGCTGCGGACATTTGGTATAAGACAATTGGCATACCAACTACCAACTGTTTGATTATCAAGTACGAAAATCGTCACCCAGGCATGCCAACCGTCCCAGATTGGGACTGGTTTTCCAAAATCTGATTTTTGTCCATCAGGGGGTCCCATTTTTTGCTCCGGATTTGCTTTCCGCACGAACAGAAGAACCTCTCTCCCAGATCCGTCCCTGCCTTCCAGGGCATCGCCGGCTTCACGGACGGGAACACACCCTTTCGCAAACTGGAAGAGCTCGGCGGAGCCCATATGATGCGGGCCTCCACAACGCATACGACGCCGGAGCACGATTCGCACTCAGCAATGAAGAACGACTAAATCTGCGGATAGACTATGGCCACCACCCTGACCCCTTCAGGGATTCCTCTTCAATCCAACGATCCCGATCAGGATCAAAGCCATAAACAAAAATTGCATCGGATTAAAATCCCCCTTAAAAAAGAACAGCTCCACCAGCTTCACGCCGATAAGCGCTGTCCCCATCCACACCGCCAGCGCCGTGGACGCGGGAATCTCCTTCATCGCCATCGAAAAGAAAATGATATTGCAGACCCCGAACACGATATAACCCGCAAAAGGCGCCAGGACCACCCAATTGGCAGGATGCGTAAAATAGCCCTTCCACTGGATCGCCCTCAGTTTCTTTACATTCATAAACTTAAGGGAAAAAGTCCAGGCGATCTCAAACAGCGAAGCAACCAGCAGATAGATCCAGGCCATAGATAAAATTAAGGATTTTCAGTTTCCTTCGGGACCAATCCATCGATCTTTCTCAACCCCAGATGGGCCGATATCCAGTTGGTCACCCGCAGCCGGGAGAAATAATAGGCCCTGAACCACGAATACTTTTGCATCAGCTTCCGCTCGTCGACCTTCTTAACGGCAAAAATATGCTGCAAAAAATAATCCTTCGGATAGTCATAATAAAGCCCGAACTCCGCAGGTTTCTTCCGCCCCGGCAGATAGGCGGTACCAAACAACCAGTCCCAGATAGCGAATTTCGTCGAGTAGTTGGCATAGAATACCGCACGGTCATTGGCATGATGCCACTGATGCATCTCCGGCCCGTTGATGACGTACTGCAGTTTCCCCGAGTTCACGTCGATATTGGAATGGATCCACATCCCCCAGACCGCGTCGATAAGCGCCTTGATAGCGACTACAGGTGAACTGGGCCCCAGCAGCAATACGATCGGAGCAAACTCGATCGTTTGATTGATCAGTATCTCCAGCGAGTGCGACCTGGTCCCCGCCAGCCAGTCCACTTCCTTGTTGGAATGGTGGGCCTCATGCGTCTTCCACAACCATTTGGAATGGTGCTGCGCCCGGTGAAACCAGTAAATATAAAAATCATGTATCACCAGAAAGAGCAGCACCTGCAGCGCGACAGGCCAGTGATCCAGCCAGTGCATCGACTGCAGGTGCCAGCCTCTTCTCATCGGCTCTATGATATAGTCGAAGATGAGTATCTTCAGGAAATAACTCTGAATAAAAGTATACCAGATCAGGTCCACCCAGAATCCATCGCGGAAAACTGGTATTCCCGTAGTATACGGATACTTCCGCTCCAGGTAAATAAAGACAAACACGCTCAATACCAGGATACTGGTCGTATAATAGACGATCGTTCCCATTGGATTAGTTTTCTGCCGTCGCCGTACTTGGCGTCCTGCGCAGCCTTTTCATCGCGCCCAGCTCGCTTTCATACACTCTCTTGATCCCATCCCCCAGTGCCAGCTCCACGTCCCGGATATCCCGTACCAGTTTCTGCATACCCTGAGGCTCTACCGACGCCGCATGATCCGAACCCCACATAGCGCGGTCCAGCGTAAAATGCCTTTCGACAAAACAGGCGCCCATTGCTACCGCCGCTACTGTGGTAGCCAGCCCCGTCTCGTGACCGGAATAGCCGATCGGCGTCCCGGGATAAAGTTCGGACAAAGTATCGATCATTTTAAGATTCAGCTCCTGCGGATGACAGGGATAAGCCGACGTGCTGTGGGCGATCATCAAATTATTTGTACCGAATTTGTCGACCGCCTCCCTGATCTGTCCCATAGTGGACATCCCCGTCGAAAGGATATATGGCCTGCCCGTCTGTTTTACCTTCCCGATCAGCGCGTGGTCGGTCAGGGAGGCGGAGGCGAATTTGTAAACTCCCGGATTGAATTGCTCCATAAAATCTACCGAATCCTCGTCCCAGCAGGAGACGAACCAGTCGATGCCCTTCTCTTTGCAATAGGCGTCTATCTGAGAATATTCGTCATAACCTAGCTCGATCATCTTACGATAGTTGATATAGGTCATACGCCCCCAGGGAGTATCCCTTTCCAGATGCCATTGATCCTTCGGAGTACACAGCTCAGGCGTCCTCTTCTGGAATTTGACGGCATCGCAGCCAGCCTGTACGGCCTCATCGATGAGCTTTTTGGCGATGTCCATCGAACCGTTGTGATTAATGCCTATTTCGGCAATGATATAAACGGGGTGTCCGGCACCGATAGTTCTTTTCGAGCTTACCTGGAACGACTTACTCGTATTCATATAGTATTGTTTTTTTGTGTGATCAGCCATTCTGCAAATTCGCGGAAGGCGCCATATCCGCCCTTCTCCGCGCAGTGGTAGTGTACGATGCCGCTGACCTGGGACATCGCGTCCGCGGGACAGGCGCTAAGCCCCGCCCTTTCCATGACCTCCAGATCATTCACGTCGTCCCCGATATAGGCGATCTCCTCCCAGCCGATGCCCATCCTCTCCATGATCTCCTTCAGCCTCCCCAGCTTATCCTTCACACCCAGATGGAGCTCCGTGATATGCAACTTCTCCGCGCGCCGGGCCACCGAGGGCGACAGCTCGCCGGTGACGATACCCGTCTCGATACCCGCCAGCTTCCTCAGCCGCTCGACACCCATCCCGTCCCGGATGGAAAAACGTTTCAGCACTTCTCCGCTCTCGCCATAGAACACACCGTTATCCGTCAGTACCCCATCTACATCGGTCAAAAGCAATTTGATCTTATTAGCCTTCTCTTTCATTAGTATTTTTTAAATCGCCGTCCATCCTCCATCCACGACCAGATTGGCACCCGTCATATACGCAGAAGCATCGCTCGCCAGAAACACGATCGCTCCTTTATAATCGGACGCCGCAGCCATCCTTCCCAACAAAGTTTTTTTCGAATAGTTGTTCTTAAAAAATACGTCCTGGCTATTCTCAACCCCTCCAGGCGATAGCGTATTCACCCTTACATTCTTCGGCCCCCAGTACGAAGCCAAAAATTTCGTAAAGCCGATCACCGCCGACTTGGTTACAGGATAAGACGGAGACTTGTAAAAGGTCTGCTCCCCCGCTTCATTCTTGTAGATGCTCTGGTCAGGCGCCACTATCCCATAGGTGGAAGCGATATTGATAATGCTGCCCCCACCCTGCTCCGCCATTACACTGCCCAGCACCTGCGAACACAAAAAGACGCCGCTCACGTTCACCTTCCAGGACCTGTCCCACATTTCCAGCGGATAGTGCTCGAACATCGACTGCTGTCCCGCCAGCAGCGGGTTCTCGAACATATCGTTGATCGCCGCATTGTTCACCAGTACGTCGATCCGCCCGAATGCCTCCAGTATCCGCCGTTTGGCGGCCTCCAGCGCCCCCCTGTCCGTCACGTCCATACCGACGCCGAGATGCCCTTCCCCCAGACGCGCAGCCACCGCCTTACAGGCTTCTTCATTCAGATCAGCTACAACGACCCTCGCTCCCGCCTCCGCCAACGCCTCACAGTGATGCGTTCCTATCAGTCCGCAGGCGCCGGTAACTATGGCGACCTTACCTTCCAATGAAAATAGATCCATTCTATGCTTTCGTTACTGGTTTCATATTAAAATTGCTCACCTTGCGGAACACCGCCTCTACAGGTTTGCCCCTGAGGCGGGCGGCCACATCCTGAGCATCTACAGCCTCTTTCAAAAGCCCCAGCACCTCACGGTAAGCCTTCAGCGTATATTCCACGTCTTCATCCGTGTGGCTGAACATCATATTGTGAAACCCACTCCACAGGATCCCGCGCTTGATCATCTCCTGCTGCACATAAGACTTCAACTCCAGCGGATTGCCCGCGCTGGCGTCGAAACTTACCATCGACCGGCAGTCATATCCCGTACACCTGGTATATCCGCTGATCCCCAGCTCGGCAGCCAGAGCATTATAACCTTCCCTCAGCCTCTTCCCCTTCGCGGCGAGCCAGGCCGGGACGTTCTTCTCCACCAGCTCCTGGATCGTAGCTATCGCAGCAGCCAGAGACAAAGCCTCTCCGCCAAATGTCGTATAGAAGAACACGTCTCCCTCGAACAACGACATCACATCCCTGCGCCCCGTCAGCAGCGCGATCGGCATCCCGTTGGCGCAAGCTTTTGAGTAGCAGGCCAGATCGGGCACCACGCCAAAATATTCCTGGGCTCCCCCTACCGCGATCCGGAAACCGGTCCACATCTCATCGAAGATCAGCAGCGTCCCATTGGCCGCACACAGATCCTTCAGCTCCTGAAGAAAATTATTCTTCGGCGCCTCGAACACAAAAGGCTCCAGGATCACACAGGCCACATCCTCATCCAGCGCATCCTTCACGGAATTGATATCATTGTATTCAAAAGTCCCGCTCAGTTCCTTCACAGCCTCGGGTATCCCCTGACTGCGGCTGGTAACGCCAATATACCAGTCATGCCATCCATGATAGCCACAGCACAATACTTTGTTGCGACCCGTAAAAGCCCGGGCTACCCGGACAGCGGCGCTCGTCACATCGGCGCCGGTCTTGCTGATACGGACGGACTCGGCATTCGGGATCACCTCGTGGATCAGCTCGGCCAAAGTCACTTCCAGCTCGTGCATCTGCGAAAAAGTAATACCATCCTTCAGCTGTTCAACGATAGCAGCATCGACCCGCGGATAGGCATAACCCAACGATAACGGCCCTATCGCCGCATTATAATCGAGGTATTCGTTGCCGTCCACATCCCACACCCTGGCCCCCTTTCCCTTCTTCAGATACTTCGGCGCGACGCCATTGATATACTGTCCCGGGCCCTTCGCCATTGTCTGCGTCACCGGCGTCATGATAGGCTGGGCCCTTTCGTATAGTTTGTTGGACTCAGTTATATTGGGATAGTCCTCGTTGAATGTTACCTTATTGGGCATATGTCATTATTTTATCAGCCATTTTTTCGGGTGTAAATCCTTCCGTCTCCAGCACCTGGTTCAGCGTACCGGCTTTGAACCAGCGCTCTCCCAGCGACAGTGCCTGCACGTCCGCCGTCATACGACGTCCCAGCAGCACTTCGGCCACGATGGAATAGAGTCCGCCGGTCCTGAAATGATCCTCTGTCGTGACAAGGCGCCCTGAATCCTTCGCAGCCCTCACGATCACTTCCTCGTCCACGGGCTTCAGACTTCTCATATTGACAAGACTGACCGAGAGCCCCTGCTTCTCCAGCAGCTCTTTCGTCTTTAACGCGTTCCCGAACAAGAACCCATAGACCAACAGGGTAATATCACTCCGGAGATCACCAATCACCTCGGCCTTTCCAGGCGTATAGGTTTCGTGCTCGTAGCCACCTTTCTTATGGTTGATCCGTACATAGGCCGGCGCCGGAGACGACCAAACCTCAGGCAGCATTTTTACAAGATCGTCCTCGTCCGCGGGACAATACACCTCCATACCGGGTATACCCCGCAAAATAGATACGTCTTCGATAGCCTGATGCGTGGGGCCGTTGCCATCCGACAAAAATCCGGGAATAAAGCCGCTGAGCTTCACCGGAAGACCGGCAATACCGACGTCCGTACGGATAAATTCAAAGGCCCGCATGGTCAGGAACGGCGCGAGCGCATGTATTACAGGTATCCTCCCGCGAAGCGCCAGCCCTGCTGCCATACCGACCATCGTCTGCTCGGTAATGCCCGTATCCACGAATCGATGTCCCAGGGCCTTCGGCATATTCCGTACCAACGCGCGGTTCTCCGCCGTCATTACAATAAACCGTTCGTCTTTCAACGCCGTCTCTGTCAATAATTCTTCGTAAGTCATATATCGCTTTTTACCTTACAACCAATGTTTCAGATTCAATAGATGCTTCCGCATTCCCGTGCAGCTCTTCCAGCAGCTGCGCGATCTCTCCCTCGGAGAAAACGCAGAACCACCTGTCCGCCCTTGCCTCGATACTCGGCAATCCCTTACCCCTCACCGTATCGGCAATGATAACGTTTACCTTTCCTGCCTGTGCGGCACCGAACGCCTCCTGCAGTCGGGTGTAGCTATGGCCGTCTACCCGCTGCACACTGCAGCCGAAAGCCCTGAACTTATCTTCCAGCGGCTCCAGCGGAATAAGGTCCTCCGTCCGGATATTCGCCTGGAATTGATTGCGGTCGACCACGATCGTCAGATTGTCCAGCTTATAGGCACTGGCCACCAGCAGGGTCTCCCAGACGCTTCCTTCATTCAGCTCGCCGTCCCCCGTGATCACAACCACCCGGTTGTCGGCCCCGCGCAGCTTGCAGTCCAGCGCCACACCGGCGGCGACAGCAGGCAAATGCCCCAGTGACCCCGAATGGAACTCCACACCGGGAATATTTCTGTTGGGGTGCCAGTAAATACTGTCGGACGTCGAAAGATGACCGGAAAGCCGGCTCGCATCGAGCATGCCCATCTCCACAAAAGTTCCATACAGGGCCGGCACGTCATGCCCCTTCGACAGAAAAAGAAAATCCCGCTTCGGATCGTCTGCCACACCCGCCTCACCCCGCCGGAGGTAGCTGGAGTACAGATAGACCATCAGCTCGACACAGGACAACGAGGCGCCGATGAAACAGCCGCCGCCCCCCGTCATCCGTATGATATGTTCCCGCACCCTCAGCGCAATAGCACTCAACGCTCCCGTATCCGCTTTGACGTCCCCCGCGGCAAACCGCGTCTGCTCCGCATCCACGGTCTTCAACTCACCAAGATGGTTACGGTACCAGTTGACACCGGCGAGCGACCGGTTGATACTATAAATATCCGGCCTTCTTTCAAGTAGTTCCAGAATATCGTTCACACCGAAAAGGGGGTTGACGGGATAAAGCTCTTCCCAAACAGCCTTTATGAACTGATAGTCCTCCTCATAATCGATCGTCAGCCGGTGCGTCATCGAATAGTCCAGCCCGCCGTCCATGACCACATTGCCGATGCGGTAACGGTCCGGCCGCTCCCAGATATATGGAGTCGTATGCTCCCTCTCAAAAACGCGGCTGGCATCCTTCCAGGCCTCCGCCATCACGCCCAGAGACATTATTTCCACGTCATTCCCATCCGGAAAAGTAGCCGGATGAAGATTGCTTACATAGTCATACTTATCCGCATTCTCCAGATAAAAGGCGATCACCTTGTCGATTACAGCCGGGTCGATCAGCGGACAGTCGCCCGGTATCTTGATGACCGTATCCGCCCCGTATCTCACAGCCGCCTGATAGTGCCTGTCGAGCAGGTCCTGATCATGTCCGCGAAAACACTCCAGCCCTTCCTGCTGACAGACCTCCCAAACCAGGTCATCCGCCGCATTCGTCGTCGTCGCAACCACGACCTGCCCGCACAATTTCGACGCCAGCACACGCTCGACCTGCCTCACGAACAGAGACTTTCCCGACAAAGGACGGAACACCTTGTCCGGCAGACGCGAAGAACCTCTTCTCACCTGGACGACCGTAACGATCTTTCTTTCTGTTGTATTCATTTATGCTATTTGAAGTTTGGGTATCCTGTGCCTGAGCAAAAAACCTCCAGGCTCTCCCCTGTAATCGATATACTGCCTGCATACATCTGCAATACGGGAAGCCGACACGCCCCCATTCTGGATTGGAGCCAGCCGCTTCAACCGGTCGACATCGAAATAGGAATGCACTTTTTTCCCCAGGGCGATCCCGATATAGACCACCGTAGAATACTGCGTTATCAACTCTTCACAGTTGGCGATCATATGTTCGGTGTTGCCCTCCGTATAAACAAGAGCCGACGGCGCGATCTCTTTGATCTCCGCGACAGCCCTCTCCTTCTTCTCATTCGGGTGAAGCTTGAAGATCAGCTTCCTGTCACCTGCGATCTCCACGCAGCGACGGATAAAAGCCGGCCGGTCATCCTTGTTGAAGGCTTCACGTATATCCGATGTCGCCGCCAGCACAAAATCCCTGTGCGGAAAATCATTGTCGAGAAAAACAGCCGCATTGTCATAGTTGGGTATCCCCGTTACGAAGATCTTCGATGCGTCGGTGCCAAGTCGGGCGAACTGTTCCTTATAACCCTCAGACGCGGCGCAATAAATATCACAGATGTTGCTGCTCCCGTTGTAGGCCGTATTCTTGGCAAAATAGCCGGGTAGTCCCAGACTGCGCGTCATCCTCCCCCAGCCGGTGATGGGATCGGTCATCCCCTCCTGGACCCAGATCGTCTTCATTTTCCTCAGCTCGCCAGTTACCAGCAGATCGGAACACATCAACACGAGATCGTAGGAATTGTTGTAGATGCCGCGCGCATAATCATTACGCAGCTGATGCCTTTCAAGATAAGCATCGCCTTTTCGTTTAAACTCCCCCGCGAGAATAGTTGTATCCAGCAGTCCCGTGCGCTGCACGAGACGAACGATAGGATGTTTGCTGTATAGCTGACTGAAGTAACAATCATAGTCAGACAGCTGGGACGCTATCTGGTGCATCTGGCTCGTCTGGTTCGGAGATCCTATCGTGAAAAGTATCTTTTTTCGTAGCGCCATGGTATCCTTCAAAATACGTTAGCAGATTACGTTTACTCTCCTGACCTCACTCTCTTTTCGCAAGTAAAGGTAATGACTTGCCTAATTAATCCGCAAAAATATTCAGTATACCCGCTCATCCAAGTGTTAATACCGGAAATCACAATTCCTTAATATACAGGCCCGGAGGGCCATCGTTAGCGCCGCCCCCTGCGCCGAAGGCGCAGAATATTTATCCTCTATTTATCCAGATAAGGCATTAAAGCCTTCTGCCATATCTTATAGCCCTTCTCATTCATGTGCAGCTTGTCCCCAACAAACAGGTCTTCCATAGGACGGCCCTGCGGTGTCAGCATCAGGTGATAGACATCCACAAATACCGCATGGCTGTGCTTGGCCGTAAAATCCCTGATCAGGTCGTTGGTCTCCTCCATCACAGGCATCAGCCTTTCCCGGCTGGGACTCGGCTTTATCGATACATAGACGACGTCCACATTCTGTAAGTGTTTACGGATCAGATCATAGAGCTTGACAAACCGCTTGTACACCTTCTTCGGCGACACTTTCGAATCCGCCAGGTCATTGTCACCGCAGTAGATCACGATCTGTTTGGGATGATACGGATAAATGATCTCGCCCGCATAGCGTATCACATCAGGCAGAGTAGACCCGCCGAACCCACGGTTGATGATCGTGTATCCCGGAAAATCGGCATGCACGTTCGTCCACTTACGGAATGACGAGCTGCCGACAAAAAGTATCGCCCCCGAAGGAGGATGCTGAAGACTATCCTTCTTTTTAAATTCCGAGATCTCGTTCCAAAACGGGGGTTGCTGTTGCTGCTGCTGTGAAAACGCCTTGTGGTGTGTGGCAAATACAAAGGTCAGAAGTAAGAGAACGCTATTTCTGAAAATAGCTGGGTTAGGTTTCATATGCGGTCTTTCTGGTTGGTCCCAAAGCTAAACAAAATATTGTAACTTAGGCCTATGCTCACCGCTATCCTCCTCGCAGCCGGCACATCGCGACGGATGGGAGACGACAACAAATTGCTGCTGCCCTGGAAAAGCCAGGCCATCGTGGCGGTCACCGCAACCAACCTCCTGGCGGCCGGCCTCGAAGAGATCATAGTCGTCACAGGACACGAAGCCCCGCAGATCGGCGAAGCACTCAAAGACCTCCCCCTCCGGTTCATACACAACCCCATATACAGGGAAGGGATGACCAGTTCCATCCAGGCGGGCGTCCGGCTGGCCAACGGCAACGGATTCATGATCTGCCTCGCCGACATGGTCCTGATCAGCCCTGCAGAATACGCGCAGGTCGCGGCAGCATGGGAGAAAGGGCGAGCCCTCGACGACCACTGCATCGGCATCCCCGAATACCAGGGTGAAAAAGGCAACCCCGTCATCCTCCCTGCCACCCTCCGCGAACAGATACTCACACACCCCGAAAAAGAAGGCTGCCGCGAACTGGTCCGCCTCTACAAGTCCCACCAGCTGCGCATACCCATGCCCCACGACCATGTCCTCAGAGACATCGACCGGCCCGAAGACTACACCCTCCTAAACAGGCTCATCCTTCCATAATCCCCGTTCGACATATTTTTCAAAGGGCTGCATCCGTAACTCCTACCTTTATCCCTACCCATTATGCGCTATCTATTCTTCTTCATATCTCTGTTGATCGCCTCCCAGTATGCCTATGCCCAAATCCCACCCCCATCCATCCGCGGGACCGTAACAGACAGCAGCACACACCAGCCCCTGGAAGACGCGACCATTACCCTCGCTCATATGCCGGCCGGCAACATCCTGCGCCGCATCCGCAGCAGCAAAAAGGATTTTGTATTTGGCAACCTGACACCCGGCTCATACCGCCTCATCACCACTTATCTCGGCTACTCCCCGGATACGCTGAATATCACGCTCGACAGGACCGACACGGCCCAGCGCTTGCACATCAACCTGCACCATTCCGCCAGCGCCCTGATGGAAGTCGTCGTCCATGCAGCCATCCCGCCGGCCATCGTAAAGAACGACACGATCGCGTTCAACGCAGGCGCCTATCCCACCCGCCCGAACTCGACAGTGGAAGACCTGCTCCGCAAACTGCCGGGTATCGACATCGACAAGAATGGCAATGTGACGATGCAGGGCCAAAAAGTAGACAAGATATACCTCGACGGGAAAGAGTTCTTCCTCAACGACCCCCGCACCGCCACGCAAAACCTGCCCGCCGATATCGTCGACCAGATCGAAGCTTTCGACTCACAGACCGAACGCGCCCGCCTCACCGGCATCAGGGAAACGACCGGCACAAAAACACTGAACATCAAATTGAAGAAGAATAGAAAAAGAGGCTATTTCGGCAGGGCATACGCCGGCACAGGGTCCGGCGGCGGCGACAAAGGCGGCGGCGACAAAGGCTCCGTCACCAGCAGCTATTCCGCGGGCGGCACGGCTACCAGCCTTGGTTCCAACTGGATCTTCGCCACCGGCAACCTCAACAACATGAACAACCAGTTCACGGGAAAAGACAACAAGAACGGTCCCGGCAGCGGCGGCCTCCAGACCTTCAACGACGCCCAGCTGAACTTCCGCACCGACAAAAGCAAAAAACTCGGCATCACCATTAATGCCGGTACCAACGGCACCCATACCTCCCTGGCCACCTCCACCCAACGGAAAACCCTTCTCACCGACTCTTCGCTCCTCGAGAACCGTTACAGCAGCTCGGTCTCGAAAAATCAAAGCTATCACGCCAACACATTCCTCGAATACAATATCGACAGCTTTACACTGATCAACCTCCGGTCGGTCTATACGCCCCAAACATCCCGCAACAGCTCACAGGATACCGTCCTCATTTCGACCCAAAAATCCGCAGCCCCCTGGATCAGCAACCAGGGACATACGGCCAACGAAAACCACTCCGACGGCTATTCGCTCAACAATACGCTCAATTTCCGCCGCCGCTGGCGCCTGCCGGGACGGTCCCTCTTCGTCACCCTCTCCCAGTCGCACGACCATCAGGACCAGCCCGCCACGACTTATTCCCTGGTCAACTATTTCGACAGCACGGGCAAACAGTTGCAACGCAAACTCATCGACCAGGCATCGGGACAGCTATCCAAAAACGACAGCTATGGCGCCTCCGTCTCGTATACCGAACCCATCAGACCCGGTCACGTCCTCGACTTCACCTACCGGTACAACCGGTCTACCAGCAGGTCAGACAAGCAGTCCTTCGACTTCGACAGCGCCTCGGGCAAATACGATATCCACGATACGCTGACGACCAACCATTTCATCAACTACAACACGATACAGCGCCTGAGCACCGGATACAACGCGACCGACGGGAAATACCGCTATCAATTGGGGATGACCCTCCAGCTAAGCAACCTCGACGACCAAAACCTTACGACGCATACTTCGATCAACCAGCACCAGATCAACTGGTATCCCCGCGCCTCCCTGATCTATACACCGGAGAAAGGGAAATCCGTCAGTCTGCAGTACTCTGCCAATACAACCAGCCCTACCATACAACAGCTGCAGCCCCTTCCCGACCTGACCAACCCCTTCCTGGTCCACATCGGCAACCCCGACCTGCTCCAGCAGCTGACCCACAGCTTCAGCGCCAACTATACGGGCTTTAACAGTCGCAACTTCCGCAACCTCCAGGTCGCGCTGCAGGGCGATCTATCCCAGCACCAGATCACCCCGGCTACTACCGTCCTCTCCGGCGGCATCCAGCAGATACAATATGTCAACGTGGACGGCGTCTGGCATGTCAGCTCGAACCTCGCCTACGGCTTCCCCATCGGCGACCAGCGGAAAGGCAACAGCAGCATAGGTGTACACCTCCGCTATGGCCGGGACGTCAGCTTTGTAAATGGTCAGGAAAATATTACGACAGGACTCGGTTGGGGTTCCAACCTGAAACTGAACTTCCACCCCGTAGAGCGGTTCTTCATCGAGGCGCTCGGCAGCGTAGACTATACAGGATCTCTGTATTCGATCTATGCCAACCAGAACACCAGGACCTGGCTGCAGAATTATTCTTTAGACGCGTCATGGGAACTCCCCGGCGCGGTAACGCTCGCTTCCAACTATAGCCTCCAGATAACGGGCAGCCAGGGCGCCCTGCCTTCCAAATCGGTAGCGCTATGGAATGCCAGCATCTCCAGGGACTTTCTGCGCGACCGCAGCCTCCAGATCCGCTTCTCCGCCTTCGGCATCCTCAATACTGTCAATAATTTCGCACAGACCGTCGGCCTCAATTATGTAGAAACCCGGCAGACCAACCTGCCGGGCAGAATACTATTACTTAGTTTGGTTTACCGATTCAGACGCTTTCCCTCAGCCCAGGGTCGTCCCCGGACGACCCCTTAGCTACGCAAAGATTCGATCTCATCAGCCGTCTTAGCCAGCGGCTTACCCAACAACCGGCTTCCGGACTCCGTGATCAGCAAGTCCTCTTCGATCCTTATCCCACCAAAATCCCGCAGCGCATCCAACTTATCGTAATTGATAAAGTCCATATATTTCTTCTCCGCTCTATACTGATCAATGAGCTCCGGTATAAAATAAAGTCCCGGCTCGATCGTCACCACGAATCCAATGTCCAGTGCGCGAGCCAGCCTCAGCGACTTCCAGCCAAACTCCTTACTCTTTTTCAGTGTATCCGTATACCCCACATATTCCTCACCCAGGTCTTCCATATCGTGTACATCCAGTCCCATCATATGCCCCAGACCACACTGGAAGACCGCCGTATGAGCCCCCGCGGCAACGGCCTCTTTAGGATCACCCTTCATCACTCCCGCCGCCTTCAGTCCCTCAACCAGTTTCTCCGCCGCCAAAGCATGCACATCCCTGAACAGGATACCCGGCCGCAGCGCATCGACGGCCGCCTGCTGCGAGCCTAGCACGATATTGTACATCTCACGCTGCAGACCCGTAAACTTCCTGCCCACCGGAAAGGTTCGGGTCATATCCCCCGCATAGTGCATCGCATTCTCCGCCCCGCTGTCACAAATGGCCAGCCTCCCTTCTTTCATTACCGTAGGACCATAGTGGTTATGCAGCACCTGCCCGTTGACCGTGAGTATCGTGGGAAATGCCAGGTTCCCGCCACCCTTGATAGCGATGCCCTGCAGGCCGCCCGCCAGCTGTGCCTCTGTCATCCCCGGTCTCGCACCGGTTATCGCCGCCAGATGCATAGCCGCCGTGGTATCGACCGCTTCTTCTATCTGCGCGACCTCTTCTGCAGACTTGATGCTGCGCTGCGCAACGATCGCCTTTATCAGTTCTACCGAAGCCCCGGCCTTTACAGCCGAAGGCGCAATACTCAGCCATTCGCTGATCTTCAGCAGATTCTCCGGACGGTAAGGCGGCAAAAAATGGATCGTCCTTCCCGCCGCCAGCGCCGAAGCCAGTTGTCTGCCCAGCTCAGCATACGGCCTCGTGTCAGTTATTCCCGCCGGCGAGGCCTGCTCCGCAAGCGAAGGCTGCGGCCCGGTCCAGACGATCTGATCCATGGTCAGGTCATCGCCGAACACGGTATCCCTGTCATTGTCGGCATCGATCAGCGCCGCAAGCCCGGCCTTGTCCATACCCAGGAAATACAGGAAGCTGCTGTCCTGCCGGAAAGGATAAAGATTATCCCGGTAGTTCATACTGCTTTCTTCATTGCCCAGCAACAGGATCAGCCCCTTGCCTAGCTGCTTCTTCAGCCGCTGACGACGGCCCGCATATGTATCTTTTCCAAACATCGAATTATTCATAAATAACCTTTTTCAGATAATAACTTTTTGTGTCCACCAGCGGCATCGAATCGCTGACTACAACTACCCCCTTCCTGTCCAGCACCCTCGTGCTGGTCTCCCCGCTGGTCGTGATCTCCATCGGCAGCGGCATATCGATATTCAGCAGCTTTACCTGCCAGTGCGTGGAATCCTGCAGCCTGACGCCGACCTCCAGTTTGTCCGTCGTATACAGATAGAGATGGAACAGCGGGGACAGATCGCGGCCCGCCGCCGTACTGAACAGCCGCTGCACATCCTCCGTACTCGCTGTATTTGCATAGGTCGTATTGCTGTCCGTCGACAAATGCTTTATTGCCGGAAAGAAAATACTGTCGCCAAGAATATACCGCAACGTATGCATGAAAAAAGCACCCTTCGGATAGATATCGGGGTGATAGGCCTCTTCTTCGGCGATATCCTTACCGAGCACTATTGGCTTGTCATTCCTGATCCTCGGTACATCGCGCTGAAATATCTTCTCATAAGCCGCTTCACCTGCCATATCCAGCGTATAAAGGGCATCGCCGAATGTGCCGATGCCTTCATGTATCCAGTAGTCGGCCCAGTCGCCGGCCGTCACCTTGTTTCCCCACCATTCATGCCCGAATTCATGATTCATCAGCCCGTCGAAATCCTGACCACCGATGGTAGTATACCTGAACTTATTGCCGTAGGCATTCATCGTCTGGTGCTCCATGCCAAGGTGCGGGGTCTCCACAAGTCCGATCTTCTCTTTAGCCCAGGGATATTCGCCAAAGTACTTTTCTTTTATCTGCGCCATATGCGCCAGCATATCCAACTGGTGCGCCGCCCTGCCCTCGTGCTCTTTCAGCACATAGAACTGCATCGGCACCTTGTGGCCGCCGACCGTCACATACTCCCGGCTTACCACCGCATAGTCCCCGACATTAAATACGATACTGTAGTTGTTGATGGGATACCTCGTCCTCCAGTGATAGCCGCCCTTCTTATTATCCACGAGCAGCCCCGGACCGGCTACGACCAGACCGGCAGGGACCCGGATAGTAAGATCGACGCCTTCATCCGGCTCATCGGAGGGATGATCCTTACAGGGAAAATAGAGCTTCCCGCCCGTCCCCTCCGCCGTTACCGCCACCCAGGGATGCCCGGTAGAATCCTTCGTAAAAGTAAATCCGTCATCCCACGGCGGTCTTTTGGCGATCATCGGCCGCCCCGAATAGACGACCTTTACCGCAGCCGGCCCCGCCGGCCAGTTGCCTGTTATGCGCAGCTCATGATGGTCATGGGTAGATACCGCAGCCTTTCCGTTAACGGTCACCGCAGCTACGGCAAATGAATCCATCAGGTCCAGCAACAGCACCGAAGCCGGCTCCTTTAGCCGCATGTCCACAATGGCATATCCCGACACCCGCCGCTCCGGAATATCCAGCGCAAGGTCGATGGTATAATGCCGGATATCCATGTTCGCCTGCTCCGGCTTCAGTTTACCGCCATAAGCAGGAGCCTGTGCACGCAGACCGCCCGTCGCCGACGCCAGCAAAATAAAAAGCAGATATTTTCTCATATCGGGGAATTTCATGCCTGTAACCCGGACGCCAGCGCGCGCTGCACTCCACGCAATTCTGCCAATCCCCGAAGCCTCCCTATCGCGCTGTATCCCGGATATGTCTTTTTCGTGAGGTCATCCAGCATCTGATGCCCATGATCCGGTCGCATCGGCAACGACACACCCCGCCTTTGCTGCACAACCAGCAACTCCCGTATCACAGAAACCATGTCCACGTCTCCATCCAGATGATCGGCCTCGAAAAAATTACCTTCCGCGTCCCGCAGTGTACTGCGGAGATGAATGAAATGAATATGATCACCCATGCGACGGACCATTCCGGACAGATCGTTATCGGCCCTCACTCCATAGGAACCCGTACAGAAACAAAGCCCGTTGGCGGGCGACGGGGCGCAGTCCAACAGCTCCCGCGCATCCTGCTCTGTACTTACGATACGCGGCAGCCCGAGAATGGGATAGGGAGGATCATCCGGATGGATCGCCATCTTCAGCCCCAGCTCTTCAGCCACAGGGACTATCTGCTGCAGGAAATAGAACAGGTGTTGCTTCAGTCTGGAAGCATCGATACCGGAATAGGTCTGCAGCGCCTTCAGTATCTGCTCTTCCGTAAATCGTTCTTCGCTGCCAGGCAGGCCAAGCAGCGTGTTGCGGTAAAGTGTTTCCTTCTCCGACTCGCTCATCGTGCTGAGACGGACTTTCGCTTTTTCGATCTCGGCAGCCGTATAGTCCTTCTCCGCCCCCGGCCTCTTCAGCAGGAACAGATCGAACGCAATAAAGGCCGCTTTCTCAAAGCGCAAAGCCTTGCTCCGATCCGGCATCTCATAGGCGATATCGGTCCTCATCCAGTCCAGTATGGGCATAAAATTATAGGTCACCACTTCGAGCCCGGCCTTAGCTACATTGCGCAGACTCTCCTTATAGTTAATGATATATTTCTCGAAATTTCCGGTATGCTTCTTGATATCTTCATGTACCGGGAGGCTCTCGATCACGGTCCAGCGCATCCCAGCAGCCTCTACCTCCTTTTTCCGTTTGATAATCTCGTCGTAAGTCCATACCTCTCCAACTGGTATATGATGCAGTGCGGTCACAACACCCGTACACCCTGATTGCCGGATATCCCAAAGACTGACCGGATCGTTTGGGCCGTACCAACGCATCGTTTCTTCCATTAAAAAGGGTCCTTTCATAAAGAAAAATTATATTATGTAAGCTTACAAAGTAAATTAAAAATCGCATG
>Ga0105238_10002756_pt1 | contig 17523 bp, 13 predicted proteins | sample KBSC34metaG_FD_81526 | JGI IMG/M metagenome (GOLD analysis project Ga0105238, IMG submission 81526) | Corn rhizosphere microbial communities from Kellogg Biological Station, Michigan, USA - KBS C3-4 metaG | ecosystem: Host-associated > Plants > Roots > Rhizosphere > Soil | place: Michigan, USA... | reverse complement strand
TTTGTCGATGATCTGCGCACACCTGAGAATGCCACGCGTTATTCAATCTTTCATGGCGGTCGCTTGCAGGAATTCACGCCCGAGTTCGATGCCGGTGAACTGCCGCTCCAAGATGCGGACTGACAGATGGCCGCGACGTTGATCCTCTATGGTTGTTTCGCCAGCCACGGTCGCGAATATGATTTCGACGTGCTCGCACCAGGCGACAAAGCAATCGGCCGTAAAATTCGCTCGGCGCGCTTGATTGCACCGTCTTGGTTCGCCGGTCGGTTCGATGGCCGAACATTCTTCGGAACACGTGATCTGGTGGGTAAATATCTCGGGTCGGAGCACCCGATCGCGCGCGACCGTGCGCGCAGCCTCGAATTCATCCTAGCCTATGTCCAGACAGGCAACGCTGCGCTTCCCGCCTGGAGCGAGATCTTGGCACTCGAGGCACGAGTTGCCGGCGACCTCCGCAGCGCCGCAGACCTCGCTATGGCGTCCAGCAAGCCTGTGGCACGCGAGATCACGTGCCACGCGCCCCGCTTCGCCGGTCCGCGTGGCCGTGGCGACGCTCCCGGTTGGGATGGGCTGGTGGCGCAGCTGTCACGGGGCAAAGCGGGTGCAATTATTTCTGACCGCCTAGGGGCGGCCCGATTGGTCCGCTGGGAGCAGGACGAACGCGGGACGAGATCCCGGAGCATAGAAGCAAGTGATGAAGCGAGCGATCGGGAAGGCGGTCGCGGCTTTAGCCTGCGCGGCGCCGGTCTCGGCATTCTCATTGCAGCGCTCGGCGCCGCCGCGGCGCTTGCTACCTGCTCGAATAGCCATGGCGACGCTGGCGATGCGTCCAGCCCGGGAGACCAGCGACAATGACCACTGGCGATATCGTCCTCGACCTCCTCTACGAAATTGCGATCAATATCGGCGCCGAGGAGCTGCGTGAGTTCCTGCGCAAGGTACTGAGCGGCGAGGATCCGGAGCAGCTGGCCGCGAGCGGCGACCCCGCGGCGCAGTTCGTCCAGTCGAGCTTTGCCGATGTCGGCATCGACCTCGACACCGTCAGCAGCCAGCAATGGGAGCACTATGACGCGGTATCGCAGGAAGGGTTCGAAGGAGGATTGGACGACATGCCCGGCGGCATTTCGGGCGCAGGCCATGACGACCTGCTCGATCCGAGCGTCGGCTGACCGCGCGGTTTGAAAGGATAAGGCATGGCCATTGTCGAACCGGCGCGGGATGCGCGGCTCGCTAGTCCCGGTACGTCCAACTGTTGACCCTGCCGATCGATTTGAAAATCTCGGCCGGGCCCCAATTCAGCGGATCGCGCTCGGACAGCTGGATCTCGGCCCAGGCGAGCCAGTCTGCAACCGACCGTCCAGCGACAAGTTCGCTGCCGTCGAATTGCTGCGCCTTGAGGGCGGCTATGAAATCGCGAGCGCGTTTAACATCACGCCAGTCGCCGACAAATTCCAGAAAGCGACGCCAGCGGCTATCCTCGAGCTGGCGTTCCCGTTCGGCCGCACGGCGACGCTCTTCCGCAAGTTGATATCGACGCGACTCTTCCTCGCGCTCCAGCCGTCGTTTTTCCAGAAGTGGAAAGGCGGCCAGCATGGTCTGGACGATGGACGGCAGCGCCTCTTCCATCGACTTGGTTTCCGTCTCTCGCCAGGTTCGCGTTAGACCTGAGGGTAGATAGGTCTTGATCTCGAACAGCAGAGTGCCTGTCGCCTGAAGCTCCTGAACGAACTTGCGTGACGAATCCCATCGCTTCTCGTCCGCCGTCGGCTCGCGTCGCACCTGTTTGAATCGCTCGCGGAGCTGAAATTCAATGTCATCGCTCCCCCGCTTTGCGGTGAGCTGCCAGCGCCCTTCGTCGGACAGAGCAATTCCCTCGCGTTCGAGCGATTTCAGAAGAGCATCCAATATCCGGTGCCGTCTTCGATCCACGTCAGTGAACGCGGCAGGCATCATCATCTGACGTCGCCAGCTCTCACGTTCGGCTCGCGCATCTCTGGTCCGGCGCTCATGGTCCTCCAGCCATTTCGCGATGATCGTGTGAGGTTTCGCCAGCCGTTCGCAAACGGCGAGCGGCGGCTTTGCCGTGCTCGCCGCTGCAAGCGCCGCGCTGACCTCCGACGCCTGCGCGGCCCGCTCCCCCGGCCAAGGCGTGATGGTAACCTGATCCGTCAAGCGGGGACCTGCCGGTGGCAAAGCGGTCACGACCACCTTTTTGCCGGCCGCCATCTTGGCCCAGTGTCCCCGCGGAGGATAGGGAATGTCGAGCCGCCTGCAGATCTTCGCGAGACCGTTTCCGCTGACACCGAAGCGCTTGGCAAGCCGCATCATCGGCTGCTCCCAGACAAGGTCGTAAAGCGCTTCACGGGTCAGCGTTACCGGTGCGCTGCTTTCGTCGGTCATCCAATCGACGCCGATGCTGGTCGCTGTTCAAGTCGCGTACGGCGATGTTCGCTGTCGGCCATTGCCCACACCAATGTTATTCGTAGCATTTTCGCCGGGGTCTCGTTGTCGCGGTCGAGCGCATAGACAATTGGAATCCGAAATTCCGTGATGTCCGAGCCGCCGGAAGGCAGGAAATCGACCGATAGCGCACCCCCGATTGGCGTGGGAGGCGAACTCCACCATAAGTAATCCTCGCTGGCTCGACAGCAATCACGTCCGGGGCAACACGAAATGAAAGACTGGTGGTACGGAGATCCGGGCGAGCGATACTGGGTGGAGATAACGGCGCGTGAAGATATCGGCGCGGATCTTCACGCGCCAGCCGCCAACGAGAAGGCAGGCAGCTTCTGGTCCTACGATCTGGTACGGGCACCGCTTCCCGGTGATCTGGTCTATCACTACGACAGCAGGAAGCAGGCTATCATCGGCTATTCCCAGATCGTCGGCATGCCATGGTCGGATCGTATCGTCTGGGCTGCACAGGGGACGAGCGCCCGCAAGCAGGGCATAGTCCCGCATCTTCGGGATGGTGTCCGTCGGGGACTGGGTGGCTTCTCGCCACTTGCGGTCCCTGTCACCAAGGCAATGCTGCTCGAACGTCGCGAGGCTTTGTTTGCAGTGCGAGATGCAGTCAGCAAGCCGCCGGTGCCGACACGATTTCCGTTCATCCCCTATGGCAAGACCGACGTCCGGGCGATCCAGGGCTATCTGACGAAACTGCCCAAGGCGCTGCTGACCATTTTTCCCGAACTTGTTGCGGTTCCGGCGCAAGAGAGCGAGCCGGTCGAGCAAGGCAATCCCATCTTTGGCGGCGCGTATCGCCGGGCAAACGAGGAGCTTGCGGTCAGCGTTCGCGATCCCTTCGAAGTGGATCCGGCACTGGTGGAACGCGCGCTCCGCGGCCACGCGCGTGCGCAGAATCTGCTTGCTGCGCATGTGGCCTCGCGTGGCGGAACGCCGCTGTCGCCTGTTGCCGGAGGGCCAAACTTCGACCTTGCCTGGGAGCTCGACAGCGAGGTCTGGGTTGCCGAGGTGAAGAGCTGCACGACCCGCAATCAGGAAAATCAGCTTCGACTCGGTCTCGGGCAGGTGCTTCGGTATCGCTCCCTGCTGTCACGGACATTGGGCGCGCCCGTGCGCGCGCTCCTCATGGTCGAGCGCAAACCTGTCGACCCGTTCTGGATGGATCTGTGCCATGATGTTGGTGTGGACTTGAAGTGGCCGGAAGCGCTCCATGGCCCCCTTCAATGAGGAAGGCCTTCGAGAGAGGGCTGCTGCGCACGTCCATCTCGCAAGGCTTGTGGAAATGCGTGATCTCGGCGAAGCCCGGCTGAATGGAGATCGTGTGAGAGGGGACAACTTGGCGTGACCGCCCAGGACCATACCGAACTGCTGCGCTTCCGGCCGCGTGCCAGGATGCTGCTGCTGCTCGGCGACCAACTCATTCGGGATCCCGGCATTGCCGTCTTCGAACTGGTAAAGAACGCCTACGATGCCGACGCCACCCACGTGTCGGTCACCATGCAAGGCATCGACGACCCCGATTCCGGGTCCGTCGTCGTCGAAGACAACGGTTCGGGCATGACCTGGGAGACGGTTACCCGAGTCTGGCTCGAGCCGGGCACCGATCATCGCGAGAAGGAGAAGAACGCGGGAATTCGCAGCCCGCGGTTTCATCGGCTGCCCCTTGGTGAGAAGGGCATCGGTCGCTTCGCCGCACACAAGCTTGGCCTCCACGTCAAACTTGTCACGCGCTTTCGCGACGGACCCGAGGTTGTCGTGGACCTCGACTGGCGCAAGTTTCAGGGCGACCACTATCTCGACGAGACCCCCGTTGCGGTCTCGACGCGCACGCCGATCGATTTCACCGGGGACGCGACCGGAACGCGGATCGAGGTGACGATCCTCGGCGAGCCGTGGACTCGTGGCATGGTGCGGCACGTCCATCGCGCCGTCACTGCAATCTCGTCGCCCTTCCAGGGACCGAGCGACTTCAACGTGACCTTCAGTGTCCAGCCTCACGCTGACTGGGTGGCCGATCTTCTCAGTCTGGAGTCGGTGCTCGATTTCGCTCCCTATCGCGCCAGCTGCCGCGTGCGGGGCGACCGCCTGGAATATGACTATGAGTTCGAGCCCCCATCCGGGATGACCCGCGTGGAGGGGCGCAGGCGAGATGGCGTCGAGCTCTCGATAAGGGGGCTGCTGGCGAGAAACGACGCCGATTCCCTGGCGGGGATCGGCGACTTTGACGTCGATCTTCGCCTGTTCGACCTCGATCCTCAGGTTCTTCGCTTCGCCGTCTCCGATCGCAAGGGCCTTCGCGAGTTCCTGCGGAACAACGGCGGCGTACGCGTCTTTCGCGACCAGATTCGCGTGTTCGACTATGGCGAGCCGGGCAACGACTGGCTGGAGCTCGGCACGCGCCGCGTGAACACGCCGACGCTCCGCCTCAGCAACAATCAGATCATCGGCGCCGTGCATCTGAAGGGCGAGGACAGCCGAGGTCTAGTCGAAAAGACCAACCGCGAGGGCTTTGTCGAGGACGAGCGGTACGACCTTTTTCGCGACATCGTCCTGTTTGCGCTTACCCAGATCGAGCAGGAGCGCAACCAGGACAAGGTCAGGATCCGGCGCGAATACAGCTCGGCATCGGCGCGCGAACCTGTGATCGAGCGCATGGGCGAACTGCGTGAGGAGCTTGGTCGGCGAGATATTACCGATCTCAATCCGTTGCTGGATGCGATCGAGCGCGAGTTTCGAAGCGTTCGCGACACGCTGATGGTCGCGGCGAGCTCGGGTCTGACGGTGTCCACGGTAATTCACGAAGTCGAGAAGGGCATCGGTCAGATCGTCACCGCCGTTCGACGGGGCACTCGCGTTGACGAACTGGTGCCGCTGGCGGAGCATCTTTCCGAGCTCATCGAGGGCCTTACCTATCTCACCCGCAAGTCCGGACGCCGGAAGGAGGCTGCCAGCCTGCTCATTCGCCAGGCGTTGTTCAACACGGGCTATCGTGCGCGGGCGCACCGGATCGAGATGATCAATGGCATCGAGGCCGGTGACGAAGACTTCTCCATCGTCTGCTCGCGCCGGTTGATCATCGCCACGCTGATGAACCTCGTCGACAATTCGATCTACTGGCTGGAAAACAAGGGTGCTGCCAGCAAGGTGATCTATCTGGGCACGACCACGGATCTGGCTGGTGGCCCGGCGCTCGTGATTGCAGACAACGGGCCGGGGTTCCAGGATCCGCCCGAGTTCCTGACTCAGGCGTTTGCGACACGGCGGCCCGAAGGCATGGGCCTCGGACTTCACCTCGCCGACGAGATCATGCGAGCGCACGGGGGCAGTCTGGTCTTTCCCGACAAAGGGGATGTCCGTCTGCCGCCCGAGTTGCGCGACGGTGCGATCGTCGCACTTCAGTTCAGCGGAAAGGCCTGATTCATGCTCTCGACGGCGCGCGCGATCGTGCTCGATGACCAATATGCCGAGGTCCAGCCGGTAATAAGGGCGTTGGCCCGTCTGGGGATCGGTTCAGTGTACCTCAACGGGCAAGAGGAGGATTTCCCAGAGGAGCCATTGCACGGCATCCGGCTGGCAATCGTCGACATGGATCTTACCGGCGCAGACCTCGAGGCAGGACACAAGGCGGATCATACGCTCGGGGTGCTCGGGCGGGTGCTGCATGACGATGTAAATCCCCTCATGGTCATTGTGTGGACGGGTGATGACGAAACGTACCAGTCATTCCGCGAGAAATTCCCGACACGTTTTCCTCAATGTGCTCCGGGTATCGTGCACCGCCTCGACAAGACGCAGTTCGACCTGCTGAACGGCACAGGCGCGGACGCGGCGGCAAAAGCGTTTCGCGACACGGTCATGGAGCAGCTCTCAGGAACGCGCCCACTCGACGTATTCTGGTCATGGGAACAGGCAGTGCATGACGCAGCCAGCCGAACTACTTCGGCCGTCGCGGCGATCATTCAGGAGGGAGTGCCGGCTAACGGTCAACCTGACCCTAGCTGGGAGGTACGAGCCAGCCATGTTCTGGCAGCCTTGGCACGAGCATCGAGCGGCCAACAGGGCACCACTCCGGCGAAGCTGCTTGACGACTTGTGCAGTGGCTTGGAACCGCTCCTGCTCGACAGGCTGGAACATCATAGGGTGCCGCAGCCGGAAATGGTTGCGGAGTCTGCGCAGCTGATTTTCGATACGGCAGACCAGCAGCGTACCGCGATCGCAGCTCATGGCGACTATCAAAAGGAGTTCGCCGCGACCGAGGCGGCACGGCAGCGATTGACCAGTGTCGACTGGAACGCGGTCGACTTTGTCCACTCCAAGAAGGGACCTGAAGCCGATCCCGGAAAGCGCCGCGGCAAGGTCACCAACCTCCTGAAGAACCCTGCAAGGCCGACGGTTCCGATCTTCTCGGACATGCAGGCGGCGCAGCTGAATGCGATGCTGCACTGGTCAGTGGTGGGCGGCGCGGCACCTGTGCGCCCTGGCAATATCTACCTCATTGGTGCGCCGGGGAGCGCCGTCGCGGCTTTTCTGACGACGCTTGGTCTCGATGTCGTCCAACTTCGAAGGGACACCTTCGGGTCGCCTTCCAAGGGCGGGTCTGCGGTGCTGGTCGAGTCAACTCCCGCTTGCGACTATGCACAGGGGAAATGGACCATGCCCCGCTTCGTTGCCGGCTTTCTGGCACCTTCGAAAGATGCGACCGGACTGCCCAAGGGAGCCGAGTTTCTTCGGTCATTTGGCCCCCTGTGGTATGCCCCGGAAGATGGTGAAGGATCCGTGACGCACTTGGTGCTCAACTCCCATTTCGCGCCTTCGATTGGAATGTCCGAGGTCGAGAAATGGTCGCCGATCCTGATGCTGCGGCGGCGGACTCTCACTGATCTTCAGGTCTGGCTGTCGTCGCAACACATGCGGCAAGGCCTACTCAACGTCACCTGATTGCTGGCGGCGGCTGGTGCATTCCTCCGCCAGCCTGGTCGGTCGCCGGCGCCGCCCTTTTTCGAACCAGGCCGCTGTCGAACGAGGTTTCGTCGGAACGAATCCAGGCCACAAGCTCCGCGACCGTCTTCTCGGCAAAGGCCTTTCTGAGTCCGCACTCCCACACAATGGCCGTGCGCCAGCCCAGTCTGGCAAGGGCGTCGACAGCTTCTCGATCGCGCGTCACGTTCCGGGCGAACTTTTCTTCCCAGAACGTGGCGTTGTTCGCCGGCGTCGAACACCAGTGGCAGCTGTCATGGCGATGCCAGAAGCATCCGTGCACGAAGATGGCCACGCGATGACGCGGCAGAAGGATGTCAGGACGTCCGGGCAGGCCCCGCGCATGCAGGCGGAACCGCAGCCCCGCGCGATGGAGAGCTCGCCGCAGTGCGAGTTCCGGGCTTGTGTTGGCTCCCCTGATCCCCGACATCATCCGGGAGCGGGTTTCTGTGTCTACTACGTCCACCATGGGTCGACCGGCTGTTCTTCCTGCTCCGACTTGATATTCATCGAATTCTGACGACGGTCTTTCCGTGAAAGTGTGATTCTTGCCAACATATTCGGTTGTGGACATCTTTGCGGGGCCGGGCGGACTGGCCGAGGGTTTTTCGAGCGTCCCGGGCCCGGAGGGCGAGCGCGCCTTCCACATAGCGTTGTCGATCGAGAAGGAACCCTCGGCGCACGCGACGCTGCAGTTGCGTGCCTTCCTGCGGCAGTTCGGCGATGCGCTCCCGGAGGCCTATTATCGCTTCATCAACCAAGGAGGGGATGAACCCGACTGGGGCCAGCTCCATCCCGAGGAATGGGCCGCCGCGCAGCGGGAGGCATGGAAGCTCGAGCTCGGCCTCGAAGATTCCGCCGAGCGGCTGGATGCGCGGCTGGACGCGATCCGCGAAGCCAGCGAAGGCAACGCGATCCTGATCGGAGGGCCGCCGTGTCAGGCCTATTCGCTGGTGGGCCGAGCCCGCAATCAGGGCAAGGAAGGTTATGTCGCCAGCGAGGATCCCCGCCACTTCCTCTATCGAGAATACATTCGCATCCTCGACCGGCTGCGTCCTGCCGCGTTCATCATGGAGAACGTCAAGGGCATGCTCTCCTCATCGGTCGATGGCGAGAACCGCATTTTCGACAGGGTGCTCGACGACCTTCGCGGGGATCGGCCCGGCGGCGAGGCCTATCGCCTGATCGCGCTGGACCCGCGGACAAGGCGACAGCTCGATCTCGAGCGTGTCGAGCCGCGCGCCGGCGACTTCGTGATCCGGGCGGAGGACTTCGGCGTGCCGCAGGCGCGTCATCGTGTGATCGTGGTGGGTCTGCGAGCCGATCTCGCGGCGGACCTGCCGGATAGCGCGCTAGCCGATGCGATGCGTCGTCATGAACTCAGGGCCACCGTCGGCAATGTGCTCGACAACATGCCCAGGCTGCGCAGCGGACTCAGCCGCGGGCCGGACACGGCCGAGATCTGGCGCGAGGTTGTCAGCGAAGCGATGAATCGTGTCGCCGGTCTCGAGACGAGGCTGGAAGACGAGCAGCATCTTGCCTTCACGCTGCGGGCGGCAAAGCACCTCGCCGGCTTCAGGGGGCTCAACGAGGTCCCCGAGCGGGAGGGACGCGGCACGGGCATAGGAGCCGGATGCCCGGCGGATCTTCGAGACTGGCTGGTCGACGACAACCTCGAGACGCTGCCCAACCATGCGAGCCGGGGCCACATGAGGAGCGATCTCGCCCGCTACTTCTTCGCCGCAGTCTTCGCAGAGGTGACAGGCCGTTCCCCCAAGGCGTCCGACTTTCCCGACGAGCTCGCCCCGGAGCACCAGAACTGGTCCACCGGCAAGTTCGCTGACCGGTTTCGCGTCCAGGTATCCCGCCTGCCGTCGACCACGGTCACAAGCCACATTTCCAAGGACGGCCACTATTTCATCCATCCCGACCCGCAGCAGTGCCGCAGCCTGTCGGTGCGGGAGGCGGCGAGGCTCCAGACCTTCCCGGACAATTATTTCTTCAAGGGAAATCGCACCGAACAATATGTGCAGGTCGGCAATGCGGTCCCCCCGCTGCTTGCCCGCTGGATCGGCGAGGCGCTCCTGTCCCTGCTGAATGCCGCTCGCGCCGATGATGACCCCGCGATTGCCGACGAAGGGCTGACGCGTGTCGCCTGAGTATGACATCGCCAGCCCCGGTGCTTCGGCACTCTTCGAATCACTGAGAGCGTTCGGCTATGACCTCCCGACCGCACTCGCCGACATCATCGACAACAGCATCACCGCCAAGGCGCGCAACATCTGGATCGACATGACCTGGGCGGGCGCAGAATCGCGCATCACGATCCGCGATGATGGCGAAGGCATGACCGAGAGCGAGCTGCTGCAGGCGATGCGGCCGGGCAGCCTCAGCCCTCGCGAGGATCGGGCTGCCAACGACCTTGGCCGGTTCGGGCTGGGCATGAAGACGGCCTCGATCTCCCAGAGCCGCTGTCTGACGGTCATGTCGAAGACAGCGGCAACCTCGCCGGCGATACGACGCTGGGACCTCGACTACATTGCGTCCCTGAAGAACGGCGAATGGCGACTGCTCAAGGGCGACGCGCTGCTGAGTGCCGCCGACCGGGCGCTTCTCGACGGCCAGAATCAGGGCACGGTGCTGTTCTGGGATCGGCTCGATCAGCTTGCGGGTGACACCACGCCGGACGACGAAGTCGCGCAGAAGCATTTCCGTGAGCGCGCCGACGCCGTGAAGGAGCATCTGGCGATGGTGTTCCACCGGTTCCTGCGCGGGCGGAACGCAATCCACATTCACCTCAACGGCCGTGCGATCGAAGCCTGGGACCCGTTCCTCGAAGACGACGGGTCCGCTCCACTGCCCGGCGAGACGCTGATCTCCGATGGCGAGGCGGTGGAAGTGAAGCCGTTCGTCCTTCCCCATCATTCGCGGATCACGGCGGAAGTGCATGCGGTGGCGGCCGGTCCGCGCGGCTGGAACGCCCATCAGGGCTTCTACATCTACCGCAACCGCCGCCTGCTCGTGGCGGGCGACTGGCTCGGTCTCGGCATGCAGAAGGAGGAGCATTTCAAGCTCGCCCGCATCCGGATCGACCTTTCCAACTCCGCCGACCTGCTCTGGCAGATCGACGTGAAGAAGTCGCGCGCCCGGCCGCCAGCCGCGTTGAAAAAGGATCTGCTGAGGATAGCGCGCGCGGCCCGGAGCCAAGCGTCGAGCATCTATCGTCACCGCGGCAAGGTGGTCCGGCGCAAGCTCGGCAGCACCGACATCTTCCTCTGGAACCATGTCGTTAAGGGCGGCAAGACCTTCTACAAGATCAACCGTGACCACCCGCTCGTGCGCAAGGTGCTGGACACCGCCGAGGAGAAGGGGCCGGTGCGCGCGCTGCTGGCGCTTGTCGAACAGACCATTCCAGCGCCGCTCATCGTCATCAACAATGCCGAGGCACCGGACGGGTACGGCCAGCCGTTCGAGGATTCGCCGGCCGAACTCAAGAAGGCGATGGCGGAGGTCTTCGAAGCGCTGATCGAGGACGGCCGCGACCGGCCGGACGCTGCCCGTGCATTGCTGACGATGGAACCTTTCAACCAGTTTCCGGAGCTGGTCGCGGTCTTTCTCGAGGAAGCGGCGGCGGACGGTGTCCGCGGGAATGACGAGGAGCAGGGCGAATGACGGGCGGCGCGAACGAAGGTGCATTCGCGGCAGCATATGCCGTCGCAAGCGGCCTTCTGATGATGGAAACGCGAATCACCCAGGAGGCGCTCGAGCGGGCCGTCACCACGGTCGCGGCTATGCCCAATTTCACCGGGATCGACGCCGTACGGCTCCGGCGTGAGCTCGAGACGAGCAACAATGTTCATGTCGGCGGCTATTCGGTCATCGACGATCGCGACTACAAGGCCTGGATCAAGGCGGCGCGTGAAACCCGGAAGTTCGCCTTCTGGGACCGCTATCGCAAGTATCTCGAGCTCCGCAAGCGGATGCCGCACGAGGTGGTCGAGCAGCTCGACGGGCTGACCGACGACATCCTCGACCGGCTGCGCGATCCCGTCACCGAAGGCGAATGGGATCGCCGGGGGCTCGTCGTCGGCGACGTCCAGTCGGGCAAAACCTCCAACTATACCGGCCTGATCTGCAAGGCGGTGGATGCGGGCTATCCTCTCGTGATCGTGCTCGCCGGTGTTCACAACAGCCTGCGCAGCCAGACCCAGATCCGCCTCGACGAGGGCTTCTTCGGCTTCGACACGCGACTGAACATGAAGGCCGACCAGCAGAACCAGCGGATCGGTGCCGGCGCGCTTCCAGGTGCGCCGTTCCTTGTCGCGCATTCGCTGACGAGCAGCATGGAAAGCGGCGACTTCCGCCTCGCGACCGCGCAGGGCACCAAGGTCGTCCCCGGTGGCAAGGATCCGGTGGTGCTGGTCGTCAAGAAGCGCGTCAGCATCCTCGAAAATCTGTTCAACTGGCTCAGGGTGCGTGCCGAGCGCGAGGAAGGCGTACCCGGCGAGATGATGATCCGGGGATTCCCGCTGCTCATCATCGATGACGAAGCCGACTATGCGTCCGCCAACACCAACGAATTCCGCGATCCGGACGGTAACATCGACGAGGATGCCGATCCGACCAACACCAACAAGCATATCCGGCGGCTGCTGACGCTTTTCGAGAAGAGCGCCTATGTCGGCTACACCGCCACGCCCTTCGCCAACGTCTTCATCCACCACGAAGGCTGGCACGCGAAATATGGCGAGGACCTCTTCCCCCGCAGCTTCATCATCAACATTCCGGCGCCTTCCAACTATCTCGGTGCCGAGAAGGTGTTCGGACTCGACCGGCCGGGCGCCGAGGGAGAGAGCAAGGGGCTTCCGATCATCCGCGAGGTGAACGACGCCGACCCGATCTTTCCGCCCAGGCATCGCAAGACGCTCGAGGTGACCGAGTTGCCGGAGAGCCTGCACAAGGCCGTCCTCGCCTTCATCCTCGCCTGTGCGGCGCGGCGAGCGCGAAACGACGTTTCGGTAGACAATTCGATGCTGGTGCATGTCACGCGCTTCACCGACGTCCAGGAGCAGGTCGCGCGCCTCGTCGAGGACGAGATGACCGACATCCGCAGGCAGCTCGAATATCCCGGTACAGGGGGTGACGTCCTCGAGCGTCTTGAAACGCTCTGGCGAGACGACTTCGAAGCGAATGCGCCGGCGCTGCACGAACTGCTGCCCGATCATGACCTCCCGGAGACCGGCTGGGACGACGTCCGGCGGCATCTGTTCGATGCGGCGCGCCGGATCACCGTCCGCAGGATCAATGGATCGGCCAAGGACGCGCTGGACTATGCCGAGCATCCCGACGGGCTGTCGGTAATCGCGATCGGCGGCGACAAGTTGTCGCGGGGCCTGACGCTCGAGGGTCTTTCGGTCAGCTATTTCGTGCGCACCTCGCGCATGTACGACACGCTGATGCAGATGGGCCGCTGGTTTGGCTACCGGCCGGGCTATGCGGATCTCTGCCGTCTCTGGACCTCGCCTGATCTTGTCGCGTGGTACCGTCATATCGCCGTGGCGACTTCCGAGCTCCGCGAGGAATTCGACCTGATGTTCGCGACCGGCCAGACGCCCGACCAGTTCGGGAATCGCGTTCGCGCCCATCCGAACGGAATGCTCATCACCGCCGCCAACAAGATGCGCGCGGTACAGAAGGTGCGCGCCGGCTTCTCGGGCACGATCTCGGAAACGGTGTCGTTCGACCTTGCCGGCGCCGATGGCAATTTCCGCGCATTTTCCGAGTTCGTCGGAAGCCTGCCCCGGGTCGAACCGAAGCGGGACCGCTATCTCTGGGCCGGTGTCCCGGGTCGCGACGTCGCAGCGCTGATGGCCCGGGTCGAGACTTCACGCGAATCCTGGAAAGCCAATTCGAGGGCGATCGCCGACTACATCCTCGATCGGGTGTCGGACGGCCAGCTCGAGGAATGGACAGTGGCGCTTCTTGCGGGTGGAAAGGGCAGCGGAACGCGAACGATCGGCCCCTATGACGACGTCAAGCTGACCCATCGGGAGAACCGCGTGCCGGGCATGCGGGGCAAGTACACGATCGGCCGGCTGGTGAGCCCGGCCGACGAGGTGCTGGACCTCGACAGGGATGCCATCAAGGCCGCCCACGACGCGACGATCGCTGCCTGGGAAGCAAAGAAGCCGCCGAAGCGTGACCGTCCGGCCAGCGCCAGCGGACCCTTCATCCGCCGCCAGCGCGACCCCGGACGCGGTCTCCTGCTGATCTATCCGATCGATGCCGGCGAAGGCCGCGCGCCGCTGATGGGCTTTGCGGTCAGCTTCCCCTGGGACGAGAATGCGCGCGAGATCGAATATGCCGAGAACAGCGTGAGGCAGCTGGAGGATCTTTTCGAGTGACCCCTGCCGAACTGGTCGAGCGCTGGGCCGATCTCGCCTCCTCGCCGCACAGGGCTTCGGGCGTCGAGCGGCGCCGTCTGGATGCCGAGACGCCGGTCGACGTCTTTGCCTGCATCTTCTGGCCCCGCGGTCGGTCGGGGCTGCTGATCGAGGGTGAAGGGCATGTATCCGGTCTCGACGAGCGGATCCCTCGCTGTCGTGGCGTACGCGTGGTCCACGAGGAACGCGGTGGCGAAAATGACGGCCGCACCTCGCTAGCGATACTGCTGGAGGAGGAGCGGCTTCGCGAGATCTTTGCCGTGCTGTCCGCCGATCTCGTGAATGCGATCGTCACCGGGCCTTCGAGTTCTGCCGCGCTGCGGCGCTGCATCGACCGCCTCTGCATGTGGCAGGGGCTGTTCGACCGGGTCGCTGCGGACGGACTTCCCGATGAGCGCCAGCGCGGCCTGTTCGGCGAGCTGCTGATCCTCGACGACATCTTCCTCGCCGGGGGCGATCTGCTCGCCGGTGTCAGTGCCTGGGTCGGCTCCGACAGCGCGCATCAGGACTTTCTGCGGCGAGGGTTCGCGGTCGAGGTGAAGACCTCGCTCGCCAAGCGTCACGCGAAGATGCAGATCGCCAACGAGAAGCAGCTCGACGAGCGGCCGCATCAGCTGCTGGTCCTCGCCAGCGTCAGGCTGGACGAAAGCGAGGCGCACGGCGTGTCGCTTCCCGATCTCGTGGCGCGGCTTCGCGCGCGGCTCGCGGGTGACGAGCCCGCGGCGCGGCTCTTTGACGAGAAGCTGCTGCTCGCCGACTATCTCGATGTGCATGCACCGCTCTACGAGGCGCGCTCCTATCGGGCAGCGTCGACGCGTTTCTTCCGCGTCGAGGGCGCATTTCCGCGGCTGACCGAAGCCGATCTTCCGGCCGGCGTGGGAGACATCCGCTATTCGATCATCGCCGACGGCCTTGGGGCCTGGGAAATCGATGCGGGGGCAGTCAAGTCGCTCGCGGGGGGAGAGGCATGACCGAATCCGAGGAACTGGCGCAGTTCGCGGTCAATCTGCAGCAGGACGTCTTCGCGCGTGCCGAAGCTGCCGAGGACGGAGCGATGCGCGCGAGCGCGTTCACCGAGCTGATGATCCAGCATCTCGTCGACGCGTCCGAGATCGACGACGGCACCGCCTGCGACTTCGAGGATCGGGGCATGCGCTGCAGCGGCTGGTACCTGTCGGAGGACGGCGACCGCCTCGACCTGTTCCTGTCCGTGCCGCAGCTCGACGGCCTGGCCGGGACGGTGCCGAAGGCCGACATCGACACGGCATTCCGGAGGCTGTCGACCTTTCTGACCAGGGCGTTCGAAGGTCTGCATCGCAATCTGGAGGAAGCGCTCGACCGGTATGACATGTGCCGGGCGATCCACGATGCCCGACGCGACCTGAGCCATGTCCGGCTTTTCGTGCTGACCGATGGTCTGGCGACCGTCGATCGCATCGAGAATGCGATTGTCGCCGGCGTCGAAGTGTCGAGCCATCTCTGGGATCTGCGCCGGGTTCAGCGTGCGGTGTCGTCGGGCGTCAGCCGCGAACCCATCCGCGTCGACTTTTCGAAGATGGGCGGGCCGGTCCGCTGCATCGTCGCCAGCCCGCCGGACAGCGGCTACCGTTGCCTGCTCGCCATGCTGCCGGGCGACGTGCTGGTGGAAATGTACCGGCAGCACGGCCCCCGCCTGCTCGAACGCAATGTGCGCAGCTTCCTTCAGCTCAAGGGCAAGGTCAACCAGGGGATCCGGAAGACCATCCTGGAGGAGCCGCAGATGTTCCTCGCCTTCAACAACGGTCTTTCGGTGACCGCCACCGGCGTGCTTCTGGAGGATCATGGCGACGGAACTGCCTCGCTGGTCGCAGCGGACGATTTCCAGATCGTCAACGGCGGCCAGACGACGGGGTCGATCTTCCGGGCGGCGCGCAAGGACAGCGCGGATGCCGCGCGTCTGCTGGTGCCGGTGAAGATCACCGAGATACTGTCGGACGGCGACATCGACGACATCGCGCCGAGAATCTCGCAGTCGGCGAACAACCAGAACAAGGTCAACATGGCCGACTTCTCGTCGAACCATCCGTTCCACCGGCAGATGCAGGAGCTTTCCCGTTCCATCTGGGCGCCGCCCGCCGCCGGCATGCAGCGTCAGACGCGCTGGTTCTACGAGCGTGCCCGCGGCCAGTATCATGACGCACTCGCCCAGAACCGGACCGACGCCGAACGGCGCAAATGGGAGCTGATCAACCCGCGCAATCAGCTGGTCACGAAGACCGATCTCGCCAAGTACGAGCACAGCTGGTCGCAGCTGCCGCACATCGTCAGCCGAGGCGGCCAGAAATGCTATCTCGACTTCATGGACGTGCTCGAGCAGCGCGGCGCGTTCGAACCCGACGAGCGCTATTTCGAGCGCGCCATGGCGCGGGCGATTCTGTTCAAGCAGTCGGAGAAGATCGTCTCGCGCCAGAAGTTCGGCGGCTACCGCGCGAACATCGTGACGTACACGATCGCATGGCTGTCCCATCACACTTCCCGGCGCCTCGACCTCGACGGAATCTGGGCGGCGCAGGAGCTGTCACCGGCACTCGCAGGCTTCATCGAAACGCTGTGCGTTCACGCGCACGACCATATTGTCTCGCCGCCCGGTGGTCAGAACGTCACGGAATGGGCGAAGAAGCTGGCCTGCTGGGAGAAGTTTCGCGATTTCGAGGTCGAGATCCCCGCATCGCTTCAGGCAGAGCTCGCCTCCCGCGAAGGTGTACGCACGCGCGACGGTGCGCATGCGCTCGAGGAGCAGGCCAGCGACGCCGAGCAGGAACAGATTGCACGTATTGCCGCGATTCCTGCCCAGACCTGGTTCGATCTGGCTGCGTGGGCCAAGGACACCCAGAGCCTTGCGCCCTGGCAGCGTGGCCTCTCCTTCAGCCTGGGCAAGGCGGCCGGATCCGCCAAGCCGCCGACGCGCAAGCAGGCTGCGCAGGGGGAGAAGATACTCGAGGAAGCGCGCGGACTGGGGTTCCGCGGATAGCTCACAACATCGAATCCGAATTCAGTGGCTCCGCTACCAGCTGGTGACGGCAATCCCCTTCGCGTTGGAAATCGCTTCCAGCCGTTCCGCTGAAAGTCGGCAGCCCTCGCCGGTCTCGCCGAGCAGTCTCGCATTGTCGTGCACGACATAGTCTTGTCCATCCCGGCCGACGACCAGCACGAGATGAGACCCACGATGCTGCCTGTCGACCGCAGCAAGATCGATGCTCAGCAGCACGGGACCTGCGGCAACAGCAGCTGCAAGCGCGTCTGATCGCTGGCTGCCGAAGCGATACGTCCGAATGTGGAATTCCGACAGGAAGTCCACCAAGGGATTGTGAAACGCGCCCCGAATGCCGCCCACCTCCTCGACGTAGACGCCCATCGAGGCGGCATCCTGTGTGAGGCCCCACAGATCCGGGGCGCAGCCGAACCTTGCGAGGATCAAGGACCGGCAGCAGGCCATTGCGCACACATGCGGTACCCATTGATCATAATCCGCCCGGCTGCCGCCGAAGGCGATCCATGGCGCAGAACCGGGCGGGCGCTTGGCGACAAACGGGATGTCGTGGATCATGCCAGCACCTCGTCTTCCGCGGCTGCCTCGATGGCGAAATGAAGCGCC
>Ga0105238_10002755_pt1 | contig 17524 bp, 13 predicted proteins | sample KBSC34metaG_FD_81526 | JGI IMG/M metagenome (GOLD analysis project Ga0105238, IMG submission 81526) | Corn rhizosphere microbial communities from Kellogg Biological Station, Michigan, USA - KBS C3-4 metaG | ecosystem: Host-associated > Plants > Roots > Rhizosphere > Soil | place: Michigan, USA... | reverse complement strand
CTCCGCCTGGCGCGTCAGCTAGCACATAAGCACCGTGCGCGACGCCGGATGCCGGCGCGTACTTGCTACGGTCAAGAGTCGGTAGCGGTTGGCGCGACAATGCCAGCACCGCAGGCTGGTGGCGTAATTGGACAATGTAACGATAAGCCTCCACTACCTCGTTCGCATCACCTGGGCGCAATGTGATCAGTCCGGGAATTGCACGCAGGGAGATCAGATGCTCGACCGGCTGGTGCGTAGGACCATCCTCTCCATCGCCCATTGCGTCGTGCGTAAAAACAAAAAGCGAAGGCAGCTCCATTAACGTCGCGAGCCGGATCGCAGCTCGAGCGTAATCGCTGAAGATGAAGAAGGTCGCGCCGAAAGCGCGAAGTTTGGACAGCGAAAGTCCATTCACAATGGCGGCCATCGCGTGCTCGCGAATACCGAAATGCAGGTTCTTCCCGGTCGGGTTATCGGCCTGGAAATCTCCAGCGCCAGCAAAGGTCAACGTGGTCTTGTTCGATGGTCCAAGATCTGCAGAGCCACCGAGGAACCAGGGGATATTTTGTGCAAGCACATTCAACACCTTGCCGGATGCTTCTCGCCCTGCGATGCCTTTTGCATCTTTCGGAAACACAGGCAGATTTTTATCCCATTCCGTCGGGAGCTCTCTGCGTAGCATCAAGTCGATTTCCTGGGCCAGCTCGGGATACTTCGCTCTATATGCTTCGTATAGCTCCGTCCACTCACGCCTCAAAGTTGCGCCACGTGCACCAATGCCGGTGGCGAAATGTTCGTACACTCCATCCGGAACAAGAAATTTCTGGTCTTCAGGCCAACCGTAACTACGTTTGACGAGGCGAATCTCTTCATCGCCGAGTGGCTCACCATGTGCAGCTGCGGTGTCTTGTTTGTTCGGTGAGCCGTAACCAATATGGCTGTCCAAAACGATGAACGTGGGCCGTCCTCTCGTCTTTCGGAAGATGTCGAGCGCTTGCTCGATCCGCTCACAATCGTTAGCGTCTCCGACTCTCAACACGTTCCAGCCGTAAGCGAGGAAGCGAGCCGCGACATCCTCAGTGAATGCCAGACGAGTGTCCCCCTCGATCGTGATGTGGTTGTTATCGTAGACCCAACACAGATTATCGAGGCCGAGATGACCGGCAAGCGATGCCGCTTCAGACGCAACTCCCTCCATCAAACAACCATCTCCGCAAACGGCGTAGACGTTGTAGTCGAAAATCTCGAAGCCAGGTTTATTGAAGCGGCCAGCGAGCCACTTCTCTCCGATGGCCATGCCCACGCTGGTGGCAACGCCCTGGCCCAGTGGACCAGTCGTGGTTTCGACGCCTGAGACCCAGTGGTACTCGGGGTGACCAGGCGCTTTGCTCTCGAGCTGTCGGAAACGTTGGATGTCGTCGAGCGTTACGGAAGGTTCTCCCAATCTTTCGTATTCGGCATTCACTGCACACGTGCGAGTCAGATGAAGTGCCGACCATAGCAACATCGACGCATGGCCGTTCGATAGCACGAAGCGATCACGATTGGGCCAGATCGGATCTTGCGGATCGAATCGCATTACTCGATTCCAGAGCGTGTATACGAGCGGCGCCAGGGCCATCGGTGTGCCGGGATGTCCAGACTTGGCTTGCTGCACTGCGTCAATCGACAGTGTGCGAATGGTGTTGATGCAAAGTTGATCCAGTTTCGCGTCGCTCGCAGAGTTAACAGCTTGTGGTGAGCTCATTAGTACCTTCCCTGTAGTTTCCTACGCATGATTGCCAACTGTTGTCGTTTCTAATAAAGCAACTTTGCCCAGACGGCGCAGGTGCCGTTCGGCCTGACTGAACTCAGCTGCCAGAAAAGTCTGAACAAGGTCCCAGGCCAACGATGGTCCTACCGTGCGGCCGCCCACACAAATAATATTCATGTGATCATCTTCAACTCCCTGCCGGGCAGAGAAATGGTCTTCGATCAGAGCGGCTTTCGCACCTGGAACCTTGTTCGCACAAACAGACGCCCCCACGCCGCTGCCACAGACCGCTACGCCACGATCAACCTTACCTTCCACAACTGACTTCGCTAAGGGGATCACAAAATCAGGATAATCGTCGCCCGCATTGAAATTATGGGCGCCAAAGTCAACCACCTCATGGCCTGCTTCTTTGAGCCGCACCAGTAAATCTTGCTTTAACTGAAATCCACCATGATCGGTAGCAATTCCCACACGCATACTCACTCCTTTTTTGAATCACCGTAATCACTTGCCGCTGCTCGATCCGCGAGGATTAAGGCATGGTCCTTATTAATTCGGCCGGCCGGGATCTCCGTATCTACGTCGACCAGGCGATGAACCATTTCAGTTTTGTCGTTCCCGGTTACGATCCAAAAGATTCGTCGAGACCGGTTGATGATCGGATAAGTCAATGTCATTCGCCGGCGCCGCTGATAGACCCCTGTGAGTGCGACGTCCGCATCAGTCACTTGCAAGACTGGATCGCCCGGCACCAGAGACGCAGTATGTCCGTCAGGCCCAAGGCCAAGGTGAACTAGATCCAATACAGGCGGCGTACCCGCGAGCTTCTGGAGAGTCGCTGCATATCGCTCAGCTGCAGAGTTCAAATCGGACGCTTCCACCGGCATAGCGTGAATGTGCTCGGGATTCAATGAACCTGTGCTGAGCAAGCTTTCACTCAAGTGAGTCAGGTTTCTATCGGCGTCTCCGGGGGGCGCAACTCGCTCGTCCACTTGCACGATGTGAACACCTTCCCAGGCGACATCTTCAAGTGCTAGAGCACGAAGCATGAGCCAGGGCGTGCCCCCGCCACTGACCGCCATTACAAACTTGCCCCGTTCGGCCACAGCTGCTCTTGCCTCGGCGGCAACTAACGCAGCGGCTTCTTTGGCCACCAAATCAGCATCAGTAAATACTTCGACCTTCATGAAATCTTCCCTACTACCTAGGCAGCAACTGCGACTTTTTCTTCTTCGATTGACGGATTGCTCCAGCCTCCCGCTGGCTTCAGTCGCTCCGCTTCAGATGGTCCCCACGTCTTAGGTTCATATTCGTAAATCGGTGTGCTTGCTTTCAGCACGCCATCAACAATGCGCCACGCCTCTTCAACGTAATCCTCACGCGCGAACATTGTGACGTCTCCTTCCATGGCGCTTCCTAACACTCGTTCATAAGCATCGATCGCACCAGCTTGTGGATGACGGCTGGCGACCATTTCAGTTTCTTCGGCAGCCACATCCTCACCCGAAGTCATAACCATCATTCCGATCGCAATGGTGACGTCAGGATTGAGGCGGAGTCGTAAGTGGTTCTCCTTTAAACTCTCAGCAGGAATCAGGGTTGGAGGCTTTCGAAATCGGCCAACAATTTCGGTGCAGGTTACTGGCAGGTTTTTTCCTGCTCGAATGTAGAAAGGAACCCCTTTCCAACGCCACGAATTGATCTCGAGTTTCAGCGCGGCAAATGTTTCCATCTGCGAGTCCTTCGACACGCCATTCTCATTGCGGTAGCCGCGGAACTGGCCACGGACGAGATCTTTCTCGGTTAAAGGGGGAATCGCCTTCAATACTTTTACTTTTTCGTCGCGTATCGATTCACTGTCGAGTCTCGCCGGCGATTCCATCGCCAGATTCGAGAGCACCTGAAAAAGATGATTCTGAATCACATCGCGAATCGCACCAGTCTTGTCGTAGAAACCTCCCCGACCCTGGACACCAAAATCTTCCGCCATCGTGATCTGGACGCTCTCGATGTAATTGCGATTCCAAAACGACTCGACAAACGTGTTCGCAAAGCGAAAGACCATGAGGTTATTCACCGGCCGCTTTCCGAGGTAGTGGTCGATGCGAAAAATATTGTCTTCGGCGAATGAACTAAGCAGAATCTGATTCAACTGACGCGCGGATTCGAGGTGATGCCCAAAAGGCTTTTCGATAATTACACGACCGTTCTTGCTGCAGCCTGATTTTGTTAACTGTTCCACCACCGCCTCGAATAGAAGTGGAGGAATCGCCAGATAGTGTGCCGGCCGTTCTGCTCCACCGAGCTCCTTGCGCAGCGCGTCGAACGTTGCCGGATCTTCGTAGTCACCATCAACGTAACGCAGTAACCCGCACAGTTTTTCAAAAGCGACCGAATCTACTCCGCCGTGTTTCTCAAGGCTGTCGCGGACTCGCGCTTTCAACTGTTCCAGGTTCCAACCGGACTTGGCCACGCCAATCACTGGTACATTCAGATGTCCACGCTTCACCATTCCTTGTAGCGATGGAAAAATCTTCTTGTAGGCCAGGTCTCCGGTCGCGCCGAAGAAAACCAGGGCATCGGAATGCAGCTCGCTCATTAGAATCCTCCTTGGCCTACGCCTTTTCAGCCGCCTTCTCCAGGTGGCCGCCGAATTGATATCGCATCGCGGATAGAAGTTTGTCTGCAAAGCCCGCTTCGCCTCGAGATTCGAATCGCTCGAACAGAGAAGAGGTCAGAACTGGAACGGGCACTCCTTCATCAATCGCAGCCTTGATGGTCCAGCGTCCCTCGCCGGAGTCAGATACCCGGCCTGCGAATCTCGAAAGAGTTGAATCTTCATGCAGAGCAGTCGCTGTGAGATCGAGTAACCACGACGCGATTACGCTGCCACGACGCCACACTTCGGCAATGTTGGATAGATCAAGGTCGAACCGATAATGCTCTGGATCGCGTAAGGGTGTGGTCTCGGCGTCGATTCCCTGTTTTTGATTGCCGACATTCGCTGAGCGCAGTATTGATAGTCCTTCGGCGTAGGCGGCCATGATGCCGTACTCGATCCCGTTGTGGACCATCTTCACGAAATGGCCGGCACCGTTTGGACCACAGTGCAGGTAGCCATGTTCGGCAGTCCCCTCTCGCTTGCTTCCCGGCGTCAGGGGGATGTCACCTACTCCGGGAGCCAGGGTCTTGAAGATCGGATCGAGATGAGAAACCACGTCTACCTCGCCGCCGATCATCATGCAGTAGCCTCGCTCAAGACCCCACACACCGCCACTCGTACCAACGTCGACGTAGTGGATTTGTTTCTGAGCTAATTCCTTTGCGCGGCGAATGTCGTCAATGTAATAAGAGTTCCCGCCGTCGATGAGAATGTCGTCTGCATCGAGCAGGGGTAAAAGATCTTTTATGGTGTCGTCAACTACCGCTGCTGGGACCATCAGCCAAACCACGCGCGGCGAATCAAGTTTCTTTACAAAATCTGCCAGCGAGTTGGCACCCACGGCCTTCTCTTTGACAAGTTGGCCCACTGCTTCGCGCGACCGATCGAACACGACGCAGTCGTGACCGTTCTTGATTAAGCGTCTGACCATATTTGCGCCCATCCTGCCAAGCCCTATCATTCCTAACTGCATAATTGCTCCTTCTTCACATGAAATTGTTGCTGATTTCTTAGACGTAGAACGTTGGAGGTAATTGAGCCACGCAATCTCTGCATAGCAGCGCACACGCCTACGTTGGCACCAAAGATTGAAGACCCTGCTACCAGCACGTTTGCCCCCGCATCAACTGTCAACTGAGCCGTTGCTTGATCAATTCCTCCATCGACTTCTAATTCGCATCCTGGTTTTAGCTGTTCGATCATCTGGCCCACACGTCTTATCTTTGGCAATGTAGTGGAAATGAAAGGCTGGTGTCCGAAGCCGGGATTTACTGTCATCACAAGAATCTGATCCAGATCAGGCAGGATCTCTTCCAATACGAAGGCTGGGGTTGCCGGATTAATGGCCACACCCACCTGTTTCCGCAAGGACCTTATGCGTTGCACAGTCCGATGCAGATTGTTGTTGCCTTCCCAATGCACGATAAAAGAATCCGAGCCAGCTTTGACAAACTGATCGAGAAAAGAGTCAGGGTCAGTGATCATCATGTGTATTTCGAGACGAAGACTCGTCACCTTTCTGAGCGATTGGACCACCGGCGCACCCATCGTAATGTTGGGCACAAAATGTCCATCCATGATGTCAACATGAATTCGATCAGCGCCGCCACGCTCCGCTTCAGCGACCTGCTCTCCTAGGCGAGCGAAGTCAGCAGCAAGAATTGAAGGGGCGAGCTTGACACTACCTTTGTTCATATCTCGAATCCTTCTCGCTGATAGTTCCAGCCGCTTTGGTTATCCGATTCCAATCCGACTCAATAATCGTGGGCTGCTTGGCGTTGGAGGCGTCGAAAATATTCTGAATGGATTTCTCGAGCACAGAGTTGAACTCTGCATCGGATTGCTGGGCTGACAGTCCTTCTAACAGCGCCCGCGAAAAGCTCGCGACCATGCCATGATCTTTGCGTAAGCGGTCATCAGCGTCTGCCTGCGAGTAACCGCCCGACAGCGCAACTACCCGCACAACTTTGGGATGTCTTATTAGATCCAGGTAGAAGTCGTCCTGCTCCGGCAGCGTGAGCTTCAGCATTACGAACTCGTCAACAGTCAGCTGATTTAGCTTTTCGAGGATGGCTGCCTTGAGCAACTCTTCGGACTTGGCTTTGTTAGTGCTGTGAACGTCAACTTCCGGCTCGACGATTGGCAAGAGACCGGCGGCCAAGATCTGCTCGGCTACTTCGAACTGCTGGTTGACAATGCTCTTGATGCCGGCTTCGTCGGCTCGTTTGATTACCGACCGCATCTTGGTTCCGAATATGCGCTTCGCTTTGGCTTTAGTGAGCAGCTCCGCAAGCGCGGGGATAGGCTTCATCAACTGAACTCCGTCCTGCTCAGCTGCAAGGCCCTTGTCAACTTTCAGAAACGGCACCACTTGTTTCACGTTCCAAAGAAAGTCCGCAGTAGGCAGCGACTCGATGTCTCGGTCCATCGTGTCCTCGAACAGGATGGCGCCAATAATCCGTTCGCCGTTAAAGCTAGGGCTGGTGATGATGCGCTTACGCATCTCATGCACCAGCGCAAACATTTCAGCCTCGTTAGACCATGCGCTTTCTTTGACTCCATAGAGACGCAGCGCGCCGGGAGTGCTGCCGCCGCTTTGATCGAGCGCCGCAATGAAACCGGGATGCGTTTTCATCTTCTCCAATTGTTGTTGGTTGAAGCCGGGATCTTTCACGACGTCTCCTTATGTTGTCGGTAGAGACGAATCAGATTGTTAGTTGAACTATCATGATTGAGCCTTGGCTCCGCTCCGCTCTCCAGTTCCGGAATAATTCGTTGAGCCAGGACTTTACCGAGTTCAACTCCCCATTGGTCGAATGAGTCGATATTCCAAATGACGCCTTGTGTAAAAACGGAGTGTTCATAGAGGGCCACGAGTTTGCCCAGCGTTTCCGGTGTAAGCTTGTCGGCAAGAATAGTGTTTGATGGTCTGTTGCCCTCGAAGACGCGGTGCGGCACCAGCCAATCGGGGGTGCCCTCGGCCTTCACCTGTTCGGCGCTCTTACCGAACGCTAACGCCTCGGTTTGAGCGAAGACATTCGCCAACAACATGTCGTGATGACGGCCCAGCGGATTTAGCGACTTGGCAAACGCGATGAAGTCGCAAGGAATGAGCTTGGTGCCCTGATGTATCAACTGGTAGAACGAGTGCTGCCCATTCGTTCCTGGCTCGCCCCAATAAATGGGCCCCGTTTGATATGAGACCTCGGTACCGTCGAGAGTAACGTGCTTGCCGTTACTCTCCATCGTCAATTGCTGCAGGTACGCCGGAAATCGCTTCAAGTACTGCTCGTAAGGCAAGACCGCCACAGTTTGCGACCCAAAGAAGTTGTTGTACCAAACGGACAGAAGTCCCATCAGCACCGGCAAGTTCCGTTCAAGTGGCGCCGTACGGAAATGCTCATCCATCTGGTGAAAGCCGGACAGCAGGTCATTAAAATTCGACGGGCCAATGGCGATCATCGTTGACAACCCGATCGCCGAATCCATCGAATAGCGACCACCGACCCAATCCCAGAACTCAAACATGTTGGCAGTGTCGATCCCAAACTTCGATACCTCTTTTGCGTTCGTCGAAACCGCAACAAAGTGTTTCGCGACCGATGCTTCGTCGCCTCCGAGTCCGGCCAGGGACCAGGCACGGGCCGAGTGTGCATTGGTCATCGTTTCGAGCGTCGTGAAAGTTTTCGAGGAGACGATGAACAGCGTTTCTGCCGTGTCAAGATCGCGTACAGCCTCAGCGAAGTCGGTTCCGTCGACGTTGGAAACAAACCGAAATGTCATAGACCGATCGGTATACGAGCGAAGTGCCTCGTAGGCCATGACTGGTCCAAGATCAGAGCCACCAATGCCGATGTTGACGACATTGCGAATGCGCTTGCCGGTATATCCTGTCCATTCTCCGTTTCGCACGCGGTCCGAGAAGTGGGCCATCTTGTCGAGCACGGCGTGGATTTTCGGCACCACATTTTCTCCATCAACCACAATTGATGCGTCTCGCGGTGCGCGCAATGCCGTGTGCAGCACTGCTCGATTTTCGGTGCGATTTATCTTCTCGCCACTAAACATTGCATCAATTCGAGATGGCAATCCCGATTCTTCAGCGAGCCGAAAGAGAAGCTTTAGTGTCTCGTCAGTTATGCGATTTTTTGAGTAGTCGAAGTAAAGACCGACTGCCTCTAACGCCATTCGCTCGCCGCGTTGCGGATCTTCGGCGAAGAGCTCGCGCAGATGTCGCTTCGCAACCTCCTGATGGTGCGACTCGAGCGCCTTCCACGATTGTCGTTTGACTGTTGCTGGTGATGACATACTTTTACCTATTCCTATTTAGTAATGCTTGTTATGCCTTAACGGCACTGCTCTTTAGTGCTGCGCTCTTGGAGGAAATCACAGTCATCAGATCGTCCCAGGACTTCACGAACGACTCGGCTCCTTCATTTTGAAGTTGCACAGCGAGAGCGTCGATGTCGATGCCTGCGTTTGCGAACTGCACCAATACGATTTCACAGTTACCTCCGTCTGCCGGCAGCAATTCACCCAGTTCGGTGTGAGCAGCCAGAGCCTTCAATGTTCCTTCAGGCATTGTGTTCACAGTGAAAGGTGCGGCGAGACTCTTGATATAAAGGATTTCCGAGGCCTTCGGGTCCTTGGTTCCAGTGCTGGCCCACAACAACCTTTGCGGACGAGCACCGAGGTTGTAAATGCGAGTCCAGCGCGGCGAGCTTAGAAGCGCGCGTGCTGCTTTGTAAGTACGCTTCGCGATGGCGATGCCAAGTTGGTTGTGTAGTTCATCAGGTGTTTTGTTTGCCACGGCTGCATCCCAGCGGCTGACGAAGACCGATGCGACGGAACCAATGTTCGGGTTCAGACCAGCTTCGACTCGACGCTCAATGCCTCGCAGGAAAGCTTCTGCCGCTGCGACATATTGTTCGCGTGAGAACAAGAGAGTGACATTGACGGGTATGCCGGAAAAGATTGCCTCCTCGATTGCAGGAAGACCTTCCTTCGTTCCCGGAATTTTGATTAAGAGATTGGGACGGGCTGCTCGCGCAAACAGATCCCTGGCTGCGGCAAGAGTACTTGCCGTGTCATGGGCAAGCGTCGGGGACACTTCCAACGACACCCATCCGTCCACGCCATTCGTCTCGTCGAAAATGGGGCGAAAGAGATCCGCTGCCCGCGTCAGATCCTCAAGGGCCAGTTCGAAGAAGATCTCCTCACTCGATTCATGCTTCGCTAACTTTCTAACGATCGTCGCGTCGTACGCCGTACTGTTTTTGATAGCGTGGTCGAAGATCGTCGGATTGGAGGTAAGTCCTGTTACTGATAGATCGTTGATGTATTGTTTGAGCGTTCCGCTGTCCAGCAGATCGCGCGTAATGTTGTCCAGCCAGAGACTCTGGCCCAGGTTATGGAGAATTTGTGTTGCCTTCATCGTGTTACCTCAACTAGTTCCAAACTGTTCGCATCGACATTTTGTTCAGTGGCTGGGAGCAAGTGATTTGTGTCGTTCCAAAGTGTGATTGCCGGCTGTTCAAGGTTGTGTTCGTATCCCAGCACGCTCAGGCTCGCCGTACTAAGCATCAGAGACCTGGCTTCATATGGTTCGAGCCCAATCCAGCTGCCGGCTAAGACTCGAAGGAAGTGTCCGCTGGAAAAAATCAGTACATTCCCTGAAACTGCGCGCAAGCGGTCCACAATCCGATCGGCTCGCTCGGCAACCTGCTGTGGCGATTCACCTCCTGGGGCGCCGTCGCGGAAGAGCTGCCATTCAGGACGCTCTGCATGGATCTCCACGCTTCGTCGGCCTTCATAATCGCCGTAGTTCCATTCGAGCAGATTTGGATCGATTTCTGCGACAGCACCGAAGCCAGCTAATTCACATGTCCGCCGGGCACGACGTAAGGGGCTGGTAAAGACACTGTCGAACACTATTCCGCTCAACCGGCCACCCAGTCTTTGAGCATTTCGCTCGCCGAGCTCGGTCAAAGGTAAATCGGTCAACCCAGTGTGTTGGCCCGACAGACTCCAGGTCGTCTCACCGTGCCGCGCCAAATAGATCAGTGGAAGTTCTTTATGGGCCATTTCTACGATTCCTCCTTAAAGCTCTCCAGCCCGTATGCGGCAGAACCAAGTAACGCGGCGCGATTGAGAATGACGTGGACTGGAATATGGTCCATGAGCTGACTGAAGCGTCCCTTTTGCTTAAAGGTCTCTATAAAGCGTAACTTCTCCGCCGGATGGGCCATATGTAGGGGAATACCGCCCGCCAGGTAGACGCCTCCGGTTGCCATCACTTTCAACGCCATATTTGCCGCTTCACTCGCTAGAATTGAAACAAATGTATCCACTGTGGCCTTGCACAACTCACAGGGGTTGTATTCGTCAAAGGCGGAATTGGTTATTGCCGCAGTGTGATCGGTTGCGGAGGCGATCGCTTGGGCGATCTCAGGCCTTTCCGGTATTTGCTCGACATCTCGTAGATACTCGTAGATGGATGGAATTCCGATTCCGGAACAGACACGTTCGACACTGACGTGGTCAAAGCGTTTAAGCATGTATTTGAGCAGGCCGATCTGGCGCTCGTTCGTGGGTGCGAAATCTGCGTGACCGCCTTCGGAACTGTGAGAAACGTATTTCGATCCATCCCAGGTAAGAAATGATTCCCCCAGTCCGGTGCCCGGTGCTACGACGGCAATGGCGCCCTTCGGGACCGGCTGTCCGACATTTATCGTGATGACATCGCTCGCTCGCAGAATGGGAACGGCTCGAGCGACCGCTTCAAGATCGTTCATCAGATGGACGAATTTGAAATTTAGATCTTTTGCAAGTGAGGCTTCGTCTATTACCCAGGGCAAGTTGGTGATCTTGACGCGTCCATCAATGACGGGTCCGGCAACATCAAAACAAGCTCGCTCAACGGGCGTCTTTGCCTTCTCTAGAAATTCTTTAACCAACACCTGCAGGCTCGGGTAGTCTGCGCTGTGCACCTGGGTCTGGGTGATGGGCGAATGGGGTCCACGCTCAACTGAAAAGATTGCCAGATCTGTTTTTGTGCCGCCAATGTCACCTGCTAATAGCATTGCCTATACTCCCTTTGTGACATTCAAATAGTTTGCATGTCGTTGGCTATTCGGTGTTGAGCCCTTGAGCGCGAAGAACAAGATGTACAGGTAGCAAATCACGGGAAGCAGAAATGCGTGATGAATGCCGCTGTGATCTGCAATTGCACCCTGAATCAGTGGAACGATCGCGCCGCCGACGATCGCCATGCTCATGAGGCCCGATCCAGTCCCTGTCAAAGGCCCAAGTTCGGCAATACCGAGGGCGAAGATGCTGGGGAACATGATCGAATTAAAAAGTCCAACCGCGAGCATGGTCCACATAGCCAGGTTCCCGCTCGTAAGCATCGAAACTGTCACGAGCGTAGCGGAACAAACCGCACAAAACGCGAGCAGTCGCCCGGTCTTAACCTTTTGCAAAACCGCAGAGCCGATAAAGCGTCCCACCATCGCTCCTCCCCAATAGAATGAGACATAACCGGCGGCGACCTTCGGCGACAAGCCTGCGATCTCGGGTTGACCGAGATAGTTCACCATGAAACTGCCAATTGAAACCTCGGCGCCGACGTAGGCAAAAATTCCCAGGGCGCCTAAGAGCAGGTTAGGGTGTTTCCAGATTGAGTCCTTGATCTTTTCAACCGGACTAGTTGCGGATTGTTGGATCTTCGGAAGTTTGAACCTCGCGATCGCCACTGCCAGTAATATCAAAGCGATGCTTATGACGATGTAAGGCATCTTAACTGTGGCAACCTGGTCCATGCGATAGGCATGTAACGCTTGCGGTGAGAGCTGCTTCAACTGTTCGGCTGCCAATGGTGCCGCTTTAAGGATGAACAGTCCGCCTAGTAGCGGTGCCAGCGTAGTCCCGAGTGAGTTGAAAGCCTGTGTCAGATTCAACCGGCTTGATGCTGTTTCGGGCTTGCCAAGCACGAGTACGTAGGGATTCGCAGACACCTGAAGACCGGTAATGCCGGCCGCAAGGATCATTAGTCCAGCCAATAACAACGGGTAAGACGGAATAGACGCAGCCGGAACGAAAAGAAGAGCTCCGAGACTCATGCTTACTAACCCGACGACCATTGTCTTTTGATAACCGATCTTATTGACGACCATCGACCACGGCACGGAAAAAAGGAAATACGCTGAGAAGAAAGCAAACTGGACCAACATCACCTTGGTATAAGTGAAGTCGGAAATTGACTTCAGATGTGGAACAAGAATGTCATTCAAACTTGTGAGAAACCCCCACAGGAAAAACAGCGTGGTTAGAATGGCTAGAGGGCGTATGTAACTACCGCTGGTCGATGAAACGAGCGTGTTCTTCGTCTGTTCAGAGCCAGCTACCATCTCTCTAGTCGCCATGTTGTCCCTCTCTCTTCCTCTCCTAAATCACATCAGCTATCGGATCACATCCGAAGTTAAAAGCGCGCGCGCTACCACCACGTTTCGGTCTGTACACCGAAGGTGAGTCCACTTGTTTTATCGTGAAACGGAATTCCGCCGACGAAGCCGCGGAGACCGTTAGACCAGGTTGCATAAGTCACAAAGAGACGCAGTACAGGCCGGCTAAAAAATCGTCGTCCTGCTCCGATTTGCGGAGCGATCGTAAATTTGCGGAGCCAGCCTTCGTATTGACCATTGCCGCTGCTGGTACGATCGAGGCCGGCTTCAAACGCTAGTGAGAGATGATCGGTAAAGAAGTACTGCGGTCTGGCGCCAAGAGAAAGCCACTGGTCCCAGCCTTCTCGCGGATTGCCGCTTTGCCTTCGCTGGTAGACGAATACCGGTTGGATGGCAAACTTGTCGTTTGGTTGAAGCAGTAGGTGTTCCGCGATTCGAAAAAGTTTCCTGTCCTTCAGAAACGGCGTTGGGTCATCGAGCGATGTGCTGAGGTTGCTGGCAGCTCCGGTTGCGTATCCGATCGAAAACCAGTTGTAGCCACCTTTCCATTCCAAACGCTGGTGGGCTATGCCGAATGCGTATCCCCGGCTTGAAGGAATGACCGTGCCGCTCGGCGTCGTTCCACCTTTAGCATTCGCGAAATTGAACCACCCCGATAACTTTCCGCCCGGCGCCTTAACGTCATAGAGCCTCACATCGATGTTGCTCTTCGCGTAGTTACCATTTTCGGTCGTCAGGTCAGGACGCGCCCCAGCGAGGAAAGCCACTGCCAACTTGCCAACCTTCACATCCAGATCTTCAACGCCTCCGCCGTACCCGCTCATGTCCAGGATGTAAAAATCATTGATATGCGCCTGGTAGCGTCGGTAGTACCGTTCTCCAGCCCAAAACTTCGCACCCGGTTGGCTTTTAAACACGTTGCCGGCTTGAACAAAGGCTTCACGGAAGCGAAATTGATCATTGCCTATGCCTCCAGGAAAATTTGCATAGCTTGCGGAGTTCGAGGTGTTTGCCTCAATCATGACCTGTGTTTTTATCCAGGCCTTATCATGGTCATGTTCAGGATTAACCCAGTTGTTTACAAAAATGAGCTCGGCATAAGTCTCCGTTTCATTTCCTAAACGGTACTTGGCATCGGCCCCCGGAGCTTGAAACGCGACTTGCTGACCGCCTTGGCTGTTGAGTCCATAACCGGAGCGTAGGTACCCGTGGAACTCAAAAGTTCTCATCTGCTCTTCAATCTTCTCCATTCTTGTGTCTGCATCCCTCAATTGATCGTAAGTGGGCGCAGCAGGCACCTGTCCCTGAAGCGATTGGTTCTCTTTTGACTGGCGCAAAGCAACTTTTGCTGCGTCTTGAACAGCCAGTTCAACCTCAGACACTGCTTGTCTTTTTGGTGGATCCTCCCTGTTTGCCGCTTCCTTTTTTAGCTGCTGTTCCAGAGCGGCTATTCTTTCTTGTAACTCACGAGTTGTTTGTTCGTACTGCTGCTTCAACTGTTGTATTTGCTTCTGCACGTCGTCGCCTTGTTGAGCGTGCACGGACAAAACAACAGAGAGAAGTGCGGCTAAAATCCAGCCAAGCTTGTTTAGGGTTGGCCTGAGGCTGGCACGCGCGTGAGCTGGAACTTGATCATCGCGTTGCATGCGAACTGAAGCAGTAACTCCGTACGTACACCTCATGTTATTCCTTCCGCGATGGCCTGCACATCGGCACGGCAATGACCCATCACTCCACACCGCCAGTCCATAACTTCGGCAGGTATCTCACGCCATCAAAATTGCTTTGTTGATGGCGCAACAGCGCAACCCGGTCCGCGCCAATTAACCCGTACTGGCGATTGCGATTCGGCGAATCGTTTATCAAAAGACATAAATGCTTCCTACCTGGTTTTCGCGTCGCAGTGCTTCCATCGACCCGAGTCAGGGCAACGGATATACCAAAGAGAGCGGCCGCGGTTTGATTGAATAAGGGAAGGATTTGCGGTTCTACGAGAAACTTTTGTCGGAACTGCCGGGAGTTACGTTTTGTTGTTGGCAGTAGCGTCCGACATTCTGCGGTGGGGGCAACAACTGCCAACACGTTAATCGCTGAGCGTTAACGTGCTGTGAAAGCTGGATTAAGCGATTGTTACGCGAGATAGAGCTGGACAAGAGTTACTGCCAACATTTCTGATACAACTAAACGCCAGAGGTTGAGGAACAACCTGTGATGCCGTTGCGCGCCTTCGACTTAACCTCCATTTAGCTTGCTCGTAACAAACACTTAGCCTCACGATCACACAATCTCCGAAACGAAAATTGCGACCTCTTCACATGCTTCGCGGTCGCGCAGCGTGTTGGTGGGATTGTGCTTTCGCTTTCACAGTCATATACAAAGGAGACTAGTTAATGAGTTCTGAACGAACTGTTTCACGGCGCGCAATACTAAAAGGAGCTGCTATTGGCGGCGGGGCGCTCTTGTTAGATCGTGTGGGCTTAGGATCCACGCTGCAAGCCAATCCTACAATCACAGATGTTCCAGCTTACGTTTTGCCGTCGGCGCCGGGTGTGGAGATCGCATCCATCCTGACGGTCGGAGACGCGGCGGAGAATGGCTATCGCATGGTCGGAATACCTGATGGCTTGGGAGCATTGGGGAACGGACAGACTTTTTCGTTGTTTATGAATCATGAGCTCACGGCCAGTGCGGGAAGTTCTGGTCCGGGCATTGCTCGAGCACACGGTAACGCTGGAGCCTTTGTTTCAAAGTGGACCATCGACCGCAAGTCTTTGCGCGTGCTTTCCGGCGAAGACTTGACGCCGTCACCCAGTCATGTGCGCCTCTGGAACGCGGCAACGCAACAGTACCAGATGATGACAACCACCTGGGATCGACTGTGCTCGGCAGACTTGCCTGACGAGAAGGCATTGCGCCACGGTAATCGAGGAACTACGGAACGCATTTTCTTGAACGGCGAAGAGATCACCTTCGGGCGCGCCTGGGCAAGGATTGTTACAGGCGAACACGCAGGGGAGGCGTGGGAGTTGCCGCGTCTGGGAAAGATGTCTTTCGAGAACGTGGTCGCGTGTCCGCACGGAAAAGATCAAACCATTGTGGCGCTTTTCGACGACGGCGATTTGAACACAGCAGCGCCAGCCGCAAGCAACCCTTCCGAGGTGTACATCTACATCGGCAACAAGCAAACGCAAGGAAATGAAATTGAAAGAGCTGGACTCACTAACGGGAAGCTCTACGGAGTAAAAGTGTTTCTCGGCGATACCCACGTGACTGAGGAGAGCAACGACTTCGGACTAGGATCTGCCGCGACCGGGTTCGTCGGCGGTGGCAGGTTTGAACTGGTCGAACTCGGATCTGACGGCGATGTCTCTGGTTTTTCAGGTCTCCAATTATCACAAGACTCTATCGCGAAGGGCGTCTTCCGGATGATGCGGCCTGAAGACGGCGCGTGGGATCCACGCGGAAGTGGTAAGGACGCGCTCTATTTCGTCACCACCGCCAGCATTAGTCCCTTGCGAAACAGTCGTCTGTGGCGTCTCAAGTTCGATGACATCACACGGCCACTCGAGGGTGGCACGATTGAGATCCTGTTAACAAACACGCCGGGCAGAATGTTTGACAACATGACGATAGATCGTCTCGGCAGGGTTTTGCTTCAGGAGGACACGGGAAATAACTCCTGGGTTGCCAAGATCTGGGCGTATGGCATCGACACTGGCGCGCTCATTGAGGTGGCCCATCACGACCCGGAACTGTTTGAGTCAGGCGTGAATCCAGCGAAGTTTAAAACAGTGGATGAAGAGTCGTCGGGCATCATCGACGCGCAGCAGATCTCTGGTGAGGGTTGGTTCTTGTTCGTAGTGCAATCGCATGCAGTTAAGTCTGATCCTGAATTGGTGCAGGACGGACAGTTGCTAAGGATGTATGTACCTCCGCAAATTGCCCGGTAGAGCCTTTGACTTGAACTGGACCGCCTACAAATGACTGCAAGAAGACACTGCCGAAGCGTAGCGCACTTCGGCAGTCTCTCGCTCTACTGTGATCTATTGATAAAGGCGACAAGCTGCGGAATGACTTGTCGTGGCGCTTCCTCCATCAGCCAGTGACCGGAGCCTTTGATCACGACTCCCTCTACGTTTGAATCAACCAGACGTGCTTGCTCAATTAAGAAGTTTCCAGACGCCTTCTCGCCGGTCAAAACTAACATCGGTATGGTTAGTTTATTTTGCGCGAGCTTCGCGAAATCCTTAGCATCCTGTTCGAACGCGCGAAACACTTCGAAGCCGGCGCGCATAGCCCCAGGCTGTGCATAAGCTCTCGTGTAGAAGCGGCGGTCAGCTTCGGGAATAGAGTGTTTGGGATCAGCGGCGAAGTCATTCCAGAAATGCTCGAAATAGATTCTTTCACGACCAGCCACCAACTTCAGCGGTGTGACACCGTAAAAGTGAAAATGCCACAAGTCTCTCAACAGCCAAACAGTGGTCCAATCGCCGACACCCGGTAGAAATGCGTCCAGCAAAACAATCCGATCAACCTCAGTCGGATACTGCGCCACGTACGCATACGCAACCATCAATCCGATATCGTGACCAACGACACTTGCTTGTTTGAACCCGAGCGACGAAGCCAGAGCGTGAATGTCCTGGGCCATGGACTTCTTGT
>Ga0105238_10002753_pt1 | contig 17526 bp, 25 predicted proteins | sample KBSC34metaG_FD_81526 | JGI IMG/M metagenome (GOLD analysis project Ga0105238, IMG submission 81526) | Corn rhizosphere microbial communities from Kellogg Biological Station, Michigan, USA - KBS C3-4 metaG | ecosystem: Host-associated > Plants > Roots > Rhizosphere > Soil | place: Michigan, USA... | reverse complement strand
ACCTCCACCACCAGACATTTCCTTAGTTGGAACATATGCACCAACAACATCATAAGTGTGATTAGTCACAATCATAGGAATTCGAGCACGATTCATCTTCAATGTCAAGACACGGAAAGCGCCACGAATTAATTGAGTTCGTGTCATATCCATGGTATCTTTACCATCTGTAATATCATTAACTTCTTTGTTAGTAGACAAATTTCCCAATGAATCAAGAATCATAAGCATAGGTTTACGTTCTGATGCTTCTGTGGCTAGATATTCATCTAGGATCTTTAAACATTGAGTACGAAATTCTTGAATAGTAACTACAGGCAAAATATAAAATCTTTCCGTATCAATTCCACGAGATTTGAGGGTATCTGTAGTTTGTTTGCTGCTATCTAATGCACCTTCTGACTCAAACATTATAACAGCACCTTCAGGATACATTTCTTGAAAATGTGCTGCTATAGATAGAGCATAGAAAGACTTACCAGTGCTTTCTTCTCCAGCTAAAGCAGTTGCCTTGTTATTAGGCATACCACCATAGATAGATCCAGATAAAAGAGCATTTAAAGCATATGATCCTGTGTCAATGAATTGGGCAACATTATCTATACCTTCAGATACTTTGTGACTGAAATCATTTCCAGCCTTTTTGATGAGTTGATCGAATTTAGACATTTAAGCTCCTTAAGAGAAGAAGTCTTCAAGTGAATTTTGTTTTTCAAGTCTCCAACCAATAGAATCTAGGATTAGTTCAAGAGGTTCTTGAAAATTTTTAGTAAATTGCATATCACGATCAACATATTTCTCCAATTCAAATTCTGCTGGATATTGATCAATAAATGCAATTACATTAGATTGAAAAGGATTTGGATCTTTCAAATATGCCCATTTGATTTTATCCTTATCCTTAATTTCTTCATACTGTTTTTCAAGTCCGAAGTGTTGTATATAGTGATTGAATACTAAAGCTCCCTTTACATGAACAGGAGTTCCTTTCTGAAAGATAGTCCTCTTATCTTTATAATCACCTACACCATTTATCCCACTTGGACGACAGATATCAATTACAGGAAGTTTTTTGAATTCTTCATTGAACTTCATAACAAATTCAATAACATCATCTTCGGTTCCATTGGTCATGATTAATTTAATGACTTCTTTTAACTTAGCTTTACAAATCTTAGGAGTTGAAGATTTGATAGCTTCTAGACCAGTAATTTTGATATCTGGTTCATTGTAAGCTACACCTTCATTGTTATACACGCTAAGAATGTAACGTTTCTTAGCAGTCCAGATTGCTTTATCTGCTAGAGCTTCTCTCTTCATGATCATACGTTGAGCATATGCATTTACATACTCAGACAATTGATCATAAGACTTATCAATAAATGGTTTGATTTTTTGTTCGCAAATCTTATCCATCACATCAATGACTTTCTTAGGTTCTGTCATATCTTTCATGACAGATTTCATCAATAAATCCATAGACAAATAGATAGAATCTGTATCAGAAGCAATTACATAATCTCCATTTGTCTTGAGAATTTTGTTGAAATAATCATTGATTTCTTTTTGAATCCAACGAATAGACATTTGACCAGAAAGAGTAACTGCTTCCGCAATACGAACATCAAAGAAACGAAAATATTGATTTCCAATAGCACCATAAGCTGAATTTAGAGTGACTTTGAATGCACTTTGTAATGCCTTATATCGAGCAGCTTCTTTCTTTAGTCTGGCTTTTTCTAAAGGATCATCAGTTTTTTCGATTTGTTTTTTAGCTTCCAATTCTTTCTTTTTGTACAAAGCTCTGCTATTGTACATATGTTCCATCAATTCACCCAGAAATCCTTGAATATCTGTACGGAAGAATTGACCATTTGGTGTCATAGTCAGATTTAGAGGTTTTAGAAAATTTAAATCATATTCTCTGTTAATAAGTTTATCTACACTGATTTGTCCATTCTTTTGTATGAATTCAAGAACCTCTTGAGGATAATCATCTATTTGTAATAAGGTTTCTGGAGACAAGTTATACATCATAATTAGATGAGGATATAGACTTGTCAAATCGAAAGAAGCTAACCAATGATAGAATCCAGGTTCAGGATCTTTTACATATGCTCCTGCATACTGATATGCTTTATGATGTTCATCATTTGGAGGGACTGCTATATGTCTAGATTTTAGTTTATTGAAGATGATAGTATCCCACATTCTTACCTGGGAGAATACATCATCAAAATTTACCTTTGCGTTGTAAGCAAGAGTCATTGCTAATTCTAAGAGACGCAACTTATCATCCATTTTTCTAATTAGAGTTACGTCATGAACATTATATTCCATGAAAAGTTGATAGTTCTTTTCCATCAGATTGTGAAGAGAACCATATTCTGAATAACCTATCTTCTTTTCATTAATTTCAACTTCAGCAATATGATCTAGTTTGTAACTTTCTTGATTAGGAGTTGGAGAAAACTTTTTGTACAAATCAATATAATCCAGGATAGCAATTCCTGATATTTCATACATCTGATGTTCTTTGTTACCAATTTTCTGAACTCTCATGCTTATCTTGTTCCAGGGAGAAATAGAAGAAGCTTCAGATTCTCCCATAAGCTTGATGGTACGATTGATTAGATATGGAATATCGAACATATTGACATTCCATCCTGTAACAATATCAGGACAATTAGCCATCCAAACAGCCAGAAATTCTTTTATCAAATGCATTTCATCTGAACATTTGTAATATTTGGTATCTTGTCCAGGATTAAATTCATCATAACCAAATACATGATTTTGACCATTCACATACATTGTGATGGCTGTAACTGGTTCATCAGCTCTTTCTGGTTCAGGGAATCCATTAGATGAATTCACTTCAATATCAATATAAGCAACAGTAATTAAAGAAACATCATGTTCAATCTGATCAGGAAAACGATCTGAGATGAATCCATAATGGTATCTCTGATTTCCATAGATTTTGAATTGTTCTATTTGTTGGTATTTCTTTACAAAATTTCTAGCATCAAAGATAGAAGGGAACTTCTTTTCTTCTAAGACATGTCCTTCTAATGTCTTCCACAAATATCCTTTATTGGATTTAATGTAGAGTTTTGGTTGATAACTTTCTTTCTTTTGAACTTTACGTCCGTTATTCACCCCACGATAGAGGATATAATTCCCTTCTACAGAAACATTAGTGTAGAACTCAGTCATTAAACTCAACCCGTGATGATAGACTTATTAGGAGTAATGATTGCGCCAGTTTGTTGATTATAAGCTTGCTGCAATCCTTCCTTCGGTTCACATGCAAATATGATGTGATTCATATTGATGAATTTTGGATCAACGGACAAAGGACTGTAAGGCATAAAACCAAAACCAATACGTCCTTCTTGGGATTGTTGATAACCAATACCAAACACATTTTCTAGAGCAATTGCTCCTTGTTTTAGATCTACCACTTTGCCGATGATTTCTTCACCAGTTATGAGCTTTACGACAAGGGTTTTACCAATAGCACTTTCTTCAGACATAAGTTCACCTTTTGTTTAACAGAATCAATTATATTTTAAGGATTGTTAAGAGTTGAATTTAGATTTGTAATAGTAAGCATCATCCGTGCAAATACCATAACAATTCTTAACTTGTTCAAATTCCCAAAGAAGATTTTCTTTACTTACAATTACAGGAATAGAATGATTTGGGATTAGAGTAATTTTTGAATTTGGATATGTCCAGAAATAGCCTGATGATGTTAATGTTACATCATCTGTATTATGAAAGAAATAATTTTCAATACCAATCCATTTACACCATTCTAATGCTGTGACATTTTTACAATGAATGAAAATTGCAAACTTTGGTAAATGTGTAAGGAACTTTCTAGTTATTTGATATTGACGTTCATCATGACCTAGAAATAAATTCCAACCTAGTTTTTCATTACGATCTGCCCAGAGATCAACTTCTACACCAAATCCTTCTTCAATGGCAATTTTGATGTAATCCGGATGATTTTCTTTTTCTGCATTGGCACCATTCAAATTGCCACGATGAGCAATAATATGCAACATATTTAATATTTATCTTTCGATGTGAAATTGAATAGGATGTTTTATTACTTTGAATCCTAATTCTTGGTAGTAGTTGTGTAAGACAGTTTCTGGATGGAGAATAGGATCTTTAGAAAATAGACGATCTAATTGTCTATATAGGCTAGCATGAACAGACATGGTTAAACCATTTCCATACAAAAATTGATCATTGAGACTACCTGGTCCCCAACAACCAGTTTCTGGCATATAGATCGTATTTGGTTCTGGTTTTATAAATTCAACTTTAGATTTAAAGAAAAGATCAGCTCTCATCTTCACAACAATATCATAATGAACATTATTATCAATCATGAGCATATGAGCTTGTTCTATCTTCTTTATCATGGGTAAGAAATTGCGAGGATTGCAATGTCCTTTATATCCATGATATTTCCCTCTATGAGCAAGATTAACTTCAACTTGCTTCATGAAGTCTGAATCCTCATATGAATCAATCAATATCTTTTTGATGTTTAAATCTTTCTTGTATCTAGATAAAATACCAAAATCCACAGGAGTATTGTCTTTAGATACTTCCCACCACACTGGATTAGTTCCATGGACATCCCATGTGGCAATGAATACATCTACATCCTTATCGGCTTTAACATGTTCAATGATTGTTGGAATACATTTTTCAAAGGTTCTGAGCATTCCAGATATACAAAGAGCAATTTTCATAGTCTTTTGAAATAGATATTGATTTCGTTGTTTTGATCATCATTACGTTGAGTAGATTCTACATCAAATCCATGTAATCTCAAATAATTTATTGTTTCTTCAGTTGTATTTTGACCTTTGTACAATACATCTATTTTCGTTGCAGCTTCTACAACGCCTTGTTTGATCTTTGTAATATGTTCAGCCATCCCTTGTAAAACTTTCAAATCAGATCCTTGAGCATCGCAATGGAAAAATTCTATTTCTTTAATACCTTGCCAAGTCATGAATGTATCTAAACGCATAACATTCACTTCAATTTGTTGAGAAGGGATCATGTCTGTTCTTCCACCCCAACGTTCTGAGATTCCTTCTTTATTGAGTTCCAATAATGAACTACAACCTCTATCAGCTGATTCGCAGACATTAAAAGCAGCTCTTCCATTGAAATCGGAAATGGCATAGGAAAATATGAAATAATTTGGTAGATTTTCTTTTTTGAGAATTTCTGAAAAATATGGATTTGGTTCAAAGGCATATACTTTAGCTTCTGGGTTTTGTTTAGCCCATGGAATAGAATGGTGTCCATCATTGGCACCAATGTCAAAGAAAACTTTAGACATGATTTTTATAATTTTCCAAGAAGTAATTTAAATCTTCTGGAACCCCAATTCCCCACATACGTTCTATCTCATATGGTTTGAATTTAAGACCAGCTTGAATAGCCCAATTAAATGTTGGTGCAACATAGAACTCATTGTTAGTCCTATCTTCATTATGAATCATAAGTTCTGCTGATTTGCAAAAATCTTTACCTTGTTTCCAATAATAGATACCTACTGTTGCATTATCACTGATAGGATTCTTTTCAGCAACTCTAGTTACAAATCCATCCTGAACTTCTGCAAAGGACCATTTGGGATGAGTAGCTTTGAATGTTACAATTCCACCATCAATTGTTTTATCTGCTTCCATTGAATAGAAAAAATCAGAAGAATTCCATTCAACAAATTGATCGGAATTGGCAATAAGCAAAGGATTAACACTGTTGATATAATCCTTTGCTTTTAAAACTGTTCTTGCTGCACCATCTGTAATTCCATCAATTCCGATGATAGTGCAATTAGGAGCAATTAAATTCAGTAATGTTTTTAGATTGTATTTCTCAATATGAGAATTCTGTACAATGAAAATGAAATTGGCTTTAACTCCAAGATTCTCTACAACTACTTGAATCATAGGTTTCCCACGAACTTCAATCAGAGGTTTAGGAAATGTGTAGCCAGCTTTTTCAAATCGGCTACCAGCTCCTGCCATAGGAATCACCACATTCAATTTTCTAGCATCCCACATAGGTTTTCCTCTTTTGCTTTTATTTTCTATAGCCATGAAGAGTTCATCTTTAGTCCAACTTTCTGAATCTTTTACAGGAAATAGATGACAACCAGAAGCTTGTACACCTTGACGACCAATTGCAGAATCTTCAACGACCAGAGTTTCTACAGGATCAACACCTGCTCGAATACATGCATGCAGATAAATCTCAGCAGCTGGTTTTGGTCTTCTGACACTTTGATTACTTAGAATAATATTTTCTGGTTCTAGATATTTCTTCAAACCTAGTTTTTGTAAACTTGTCATTACAGTTGCTTCAATAGCATTACTAGCTACAGCAACTTTGAAACCTCGTTCACGTAATTCTTTGAAAATTTCTTGCTTAGATTTGTCTTCTTTTATCTTTTTAAGTAACTCAGCTGTGCGTTTTTGCTTTGTAGTTGAAACTAATCCAACCTTATGAGGAGGAAATCCTCTTTCCCTGACCAGAATATCTAACTTTTTTGTAGTAGAAAGACCATCAAAACGATTTAGATGGTCTTCTTTAGAGATGATAAATTTCTTATCAACTTCAGCAAGTGCTAGATTTAGAGCTTCATAATGGAGTTCTTTAGATTCTAATAGAACTCCATCTAGATCAAATATTACTAATCTAATCATTCTTTACATTTGTCTCATTAGGTCTGAACAAAGGATCTAAAAATTGAGCATTCTTCTTTTGAATACTCTTATGATGGGCATGTGCTTGAATGTATAGACGACGCAAATTACCATCCTGGTGAGCATCACCAGTGCTACCTAAAATCAACATCCTCTTAAAACGACGAGGAAGGGTAGAACTAAAGTCGCTTCGGTTGGCCATAATTACTTTCTCAACTCCTCTTCACAACGTTTCCAAAACAATTCCTGATGTCCAGGATGAAAAATTTGAAATGAATGCCAAAACAATGGCAATTCTTTGTTCATTCCATATGAAGTCCCAAGTCCATATTCAGGTTGTCCATCTTTCAATTTCCAACCAGAAGATTTATCAGTTTCCCATGGCATACGGTTCACAGGCCTGTCATACCCCAATGGCATGATAATCTCCACAGAGACGGCATTCTCTTCCGCCCTGAAGGTATATTCTTCAGCTACATCACCACGATAATTTGGTTCTGCAGAAGGTTTACCGATCTTTTCAAAAGTAGATCTACTCATACACACAGTAGATGGTGCACAGAAGATATGCTGATCGTTCTGTATGTGATTAGAACGTTGTGCATTACCAATCAATGATCCTTTTAGAGCTCTATCAAAATAGAGAGCCAATGAAACATCACTAAGAGGAATTGCATCTATGTCTAAAAACATAATAGCTTTGAATTTCTTAAATTCTTCATGTTCCCATAATAAGTTCATGGTTTGTCCATGAGAAAATGGAGTTAAGACATTGACTTTAGGAAATTTGAATGGATTGTGCTTATCAACCACTTTTTGTTGTAATTCAACTGTGGTTGGATTGATATTGTCCATGTAAATAGAAACAATTACACAACTTTCTATTACTTCTTTATCTAAGAAATTATGGGTTAATTCTTTTTCCATGGTAGATTCCCTGAATAAAGTTGCAACATACGTTGATTGCCCTGTAAAAAGAAATCAGCAGTTACGGAAAGAGCTGTGTTTCCTACAGTATAATTTACAGTGTAATTGTATGTTGCGTCAAAGTTATTAGACAATTGATTCAACACATGAAACATAGCACGATCAATTTCCATCTGACCAGGTTCACGGAATTTTCTATACCAAACAGGAGACATAGAAAGAGCTAAATTCTTAGGTAAAAAATAACAATTAACATCAACAAAGAAATCTTGAGGATGAATGACAGAGTGCCATTTACCTAAACTTTCACAATCATCTTGACATAATACATTTCTTTCTTTATCTACAATCTTACGAAAAGAATATGCCCATTGTTTTCCATTTTCTATAACTTTCATACAGTCAGAAACATGGGTAGAATCTATGTAGTTATCATCATCTAAGAACATTAGGAAATCACCTTCTGATAGATAAGTTCCTGCACCATAGATTCGATGACCGTTAAATCTATCTTTACCAGTAGAATAAGGAAGATAGATTACATCTAGATTAGGATTTTCTAATTTATTCTCAGAAATGATTTGATCAACTTTTTGTCTGTTATGTTCTCCATCTACAAAAACTAGATGTTGAATGTAACCATCATAGTCTTGATTTCCAACAGACTTCAAATTATCAATCAATAGAGGATTACCTGTCGTTGCTGTTATGATTGTTACAGACTTTCTCATTATTCACCTTTTCATAAAGAAAATCCAACATGATTTTGTGTTGGGATCATTTGTATAAAGTTGCCCACCAGTTACTGTCACAAATTGATTTATACCTAGTTTACAATTATATGGGTTGCAAATGTAATTGCAACCCATTTCAGTCAATTCTGTAACAGTAATTATACGACCAGTTTGTTTTTCTTTGAACTGATCTCCAACTTTTACATTATCAAAGATCATGGAGTAGAACCAGTTGCTCCTTGGTTTGAAGCTCCTGTAGCACCACCATTCATTGCAATGGTTCTTTCTTCATCACTGTAAGACAGAACATCTGCTTTATTCAATGCGGATGCTGAACGATAGACAGCAGTCTTACTTGCAACTAACCCATAAGTGCTTCCTACAGCTTGAGAACTGATACCATAACTTAAGGAGCTTCCTGCAGAGATTCCCATCTTACTACCTTCTGCAATAGCATCTTGATTAGCTCCAAGATACATGAAGTCCCAAGAGTAAACTTCTGTTTGGTGCTTAATCTTTTCAGAAATTTCTTTATAATCAAAAGCTCTAGATGCATTCTCTTGACCATCTGTAATGATTACAAAAAGAACTTTACTAGGACGTTCCTCTTCCTTAAGGGAGGCCAATTTTTCACCAGTTTCATTAATTGCCCAACCAATGGCATCCAACAATGGCGTTCCACCATATGGTTTAAAGTTCTCATTATTTAATTCTTGTATCTTAATGACATCCTCGAACTCATTTATTACAGCATAGTAATACACTGTTTCAGATGTTTCTGGTTTTGTTGGCATTGATGGAGGATGTTTAGGATTAAATGGAGAACCAACAACCCAAGGTGCGCCTCTTTGGAAAAGAATATCTTCTTTATTAGAAGGAACTTGCATTGGCTTGCCTTTATGAATTCCAGAACTGAATTGTACAAAGGTGAATGTAGCTTTTCCTGGTGCTTCCTTCTGAGCCTTTAGGAAACCATTGAAACCTTCTACAGTAGCATTATAGATGCTAGACATAGAACCAGAACTGTCTAGAACAACTGTAATATGGGTATAATCTTCACGCATGTTAAACCTCAAATGATTTAGAAGTGTCAAAATTTGAATTCAATTCATGTCCTTGATAACCACGAGGATTGCATAAAACTCTACAATCTCCGAGCATATAATCAAAAGAATCATGGGTATGACCATGAATCCAATATTTAATTCTTGGATAATCTTGAATGATTTTTTCAAGTTGAGTATTGTGGAATGCATAATTCAAGAGAAATTCTGGGCCACCCCATCTAGGATGACAGCTTTTGAAACTAGGAGTATGATGTGTCATTACAATGAAATTATCATCCGGATGGTTTTCTAAAGCTCTAACCAAATCATCAGTTGATTGTTTGTTATAGAGCAAAGCATCATCTGTAGTAAATTTACTCTTCTCATTCATACGAATGATGTGATGATCAGACATTCCTTTACGAGCAGCATATGTAGCAAAATAATCATTGTTATTCAAATCAGTCCACATGGTGGCACCAAAAAGTTTCCAACCAGGAATGATATCTACAACTTCATTTTCAATTGTAGTATAGAATGGATACATAGCTGTTGCATGTTCTATCATCTTCTTGGATTCTGGTAAAACATTGTGATAATGTTCGTGATTTCCCATGATAGAAATCACTTTCTTATACTTACTAAATTGTTTTTCTAACATTTCATAGAAATATTTTCTAGTAAAATAAGCACCAGACTCTAGAGTCAAAGAACGTGCAACAATGATATCACCAGCAAGAAGCAACAAATCTCCACCAGGTAAATTTAATCCATCAATACCAAATTCTTGATGGAGATCTGATACATAACCAATTTTCATCAAAGGAACCCTCGTTTCTTTGTATATAGTTTACTTGAAAGAAATCAAGAAGCAAGTTTTCTCTTTAAAAGATTTCCATGCTGTTACAATAAAACTATCTTTTGCGATATATTGTTTACTAATACTTGTATAGAACAAATATGCTAGTCCTGCAAACAAGGATATCACAATAAAACAAATAATAAGCCCCAAGAATATTAATAATCCAGGAATAAAAATTTCAGGAAGATCTATATGTCCTTCAATTAGATAAGACATTAATGGGAGCATTATAGCAGATGCAGATAGATAAGAAGTTGCACCAATCAAGAATCCAACAACAAAAATTCCTCTAATCACATATCTAACATATGTACAAAGATCTCTTGCTTCATCTCTGGATAAATTAGGAGGATACTTCTCAGCTAAACGATAGTGCCAAGAATTACGATTAAATGTTAGGTTTTTCATTATGAGTTTCTTCTTTCAATAGATTAATAACAGGGATTTCTGTGAGGGATAATTTCATTTCATTAGCATATTTACGAACACGATCAAAAGCTGGACCCCAACGCGTCAATTGATCTGAAGAAGCTGTCGGAGCAACAAATCTAGTGATTCCAGATTGAGCCATTTGAACGAAACAACGGTCGCAGGGAAGAAATGGGTATACATAAAGTGTACAACCATCAAGAGGTTGTCTAGCAAATGTAGCTGCATTAACTTCAGCATGAATAATTCTACTATATTTTTCTTCCCTATTATTGTACAACTCTGGAGAATCATCCATTTGTTTAGGAAACCCATTAAAACCAACTGAAACAACGCTTTTATCTGGTCTTACAATTACAGCACCAACTTTTGTTGATGGATCTTTGGATTTTCTAGAAACATATTCTGCCATACCCAAGAAATATATATCCCATTCTCTTTGTTTTTCATTATTCAACACTACCTTTCTCCAATTTACATAAAAGTTGTAACCTATCCCTTTCTTCTATGATTTCCCTTGGAACTTTAATTCCACGTTTAGTAAAATGTTGGAGTTGTTGAAATGAGATCAACAATAGAGCTTGTTTATTCTTTTCTTTTAAGATAGGAGCTAATATTTGACATACTTCTAGAGCATTATCTCCACAAACTTGCCATCTATATGTGTTCCTCCATTTGTTCTTAGCTTTTGTACCAATATTTACAGATCCTCCAAAAATATCATATAACCAATCAATAACAGGTTTGTATGTATTTTCTGAAGAAACACTAATTTTATGATCATTTATTGAAAAACAACCTTCACCATCTAAGAATCCAGCTGCATACATTAAATCATCTTCGGTCATTTCACACCAATACGTTGTTGTTCAAGATATTCAGCCCATTGAATCCATTCACCTGTTCCTGGTTTGGGTACAAATCCCCAATCATGGGTCTTACGTCCGCGTAAGAATAAAGTCCAAGTCTTGCCTCTTTCTGGCACTTCTATCCAATGCAAATCTGCTGGTATTTTCTTACCCAGATAATCTTTCAATCTATTGGTCCTAATGAAACGGAAAGAAAACTTCCCTCTCCATTTAGTTCCCCATGGAGTATGTTCCCAATAACCACCAGATAGAACTAAACTGAAATACCAATTCCATGGATGATTGTGAAATACAGGATCATCACTGAGCATGAATCTATGAAGAAATACATTAAAGAAGATATCTGAACGTTCTCTTTGGACACTATCTCGATACCAAATATAGTAACGTTCTAGATAAGGACGTAAATCATCCCTATCCATGATCACATGCTTGCGTCCCTTTGACTCAAGCCATCGCAAAAATCGCTTGAACATCACGACCCTCATACTAAGATTCACTACGATAATTGTAGTGAACCAATTTGTAATAGTTTAGGTTTCTTTCTTACCCTTTCCGATAGAATACTTAGCTACCAATTCCCAATTCTCTTTTTCTTTGAACGGAAGAATTTTGATCTGAGAAATAGGGACAATAGGTTCTCTAATTTTGGTTTTATCAAGAATTTTAATTAATCCCCATTGTTCTAAAAGAGCACATATGGCATTTCTTCTACCAAAATCTGATTCATCTATAGAACTAGATTTACCATCAAGGAGGAACATTTCTTTGAAATGTACAATGTAATATTTTCCACGTTTATGAAGAATGTGACAGGATTGATAGAGAACATTCTCTTTTTTGGAAGCCACACCAATTCGAGTCAGGGTTTCCCTTACCTTAAGAAAATCATCTTCTTTCGTAAGAGTAACTTCAACTAGATTCTCTATACCCATTATGATCTCCTAAACATAACAAAGCATTGTTTTAATAATTGTCCAATGCTTTATTTATGATTTAGGAAATCTAAGAATGAGCAGTTTCGTATTCCTTTTCTATATTAGAGATTTGTTCTTCAGAAAGAATTTTAGTAGCTTCTAAAGCTTTACGTTCTGAATAATTAAAATACCACATAAGAACTTTCACAACATCTTCTGTCTGTTTTTTTGGCCAAGGAATAAAGTTTCTTTTCATCCCTCGAATAGAATGCATGTAGTATTGATATTGTGAAATTTTAGATAGATGGGGAAAGAGATTCATCTGATTGGCATAGAATAAACAATCATTATGTAAACTCAAAGCACGATTTACCATGAAAGGATTGTATTCCTTTTCATTTTCTTCAGTAAGAACATTTTCTTTAGTCTGCATGATAGAAGGCAAGATTTCTTTGAAAAGATCAAGCTTCTTAATCTTGAAATTCTCGACTTTAGAAATGATCTGTTCTTCATCAAACAAATTAGACATTTCCACCATCCCTCATTTCTGTTTCTAACATGAGTTCTGTGAAGAAAGCCATTAGATTAATCTCATGATCAACTACAAAGGCATCCTGATACATATACTTACCTAGGATTACAGTAGCAAGTGGAGTAAATTGTGGTTTCACAATATCTCCAATTCTATCATAGACCTGACGCATGATTTCTATAGCATCATTGTCTGCGTTAGATCCTACCCATTTACGGAGACTTCTGAAATCCTTTTGACGCAAAAAATCTACTACTTCATTGATCTTAACAGTAGAAGTAGAAGCAAAGATTCCTGCATCAATCTTACCGTGTGCAGCATAACGCTGTAATTCATTCAGAATCCTGCGAAAATCTGGAAAGTGCTTCTTGACCAATTCGATGATAGTTTTTCTATCATATTCAATCTTTTCAGTAACCAAGATTTCTTCTGTTCTCTTTAGGAATGCTGAAGCTAATTTAGGAGAGGTTTCCTTTGGAATGCGGAAATCAATTACAGCGCAACGAGAGTGGAGAGGAGGGATTATTCTGTTCTTGTAGTTACATGTGAAGATGAAAGAACAATTACCTGCAAATTCCTCTATAACTCCTCGGAAGGCAGGTTGAGTGGAGTTTGGATTTAGATAATCAGCCTCATCAATGATGATGACTTTACGTCCTCCCATAAGGGAGACAGCAGATGCGTAATTTGTAATGGTTGTGCGGAGAGTATCTATTCCAGATTCCTTAGAACCATTGATTAGAATATGATCTAGTCCAATCTCATCGCATAAAGCACGAGCCACTGTTGTCTTACCAACACCAGGACCACCAGAAAAGATCATGTTGGGAACTTCTTTCTTGTCTACATAGACTTGAAAAGTTTTTTTCATCTCTTCTGGAAGAATACAATCTTCAATCTTATGTGGTCTGTATTTTTCAACCCAGATCATTTGTTCATTCATCATTATCAATCTCCAACAAAAAATCGCTTTGAAGTATTAAAACCTCAAAGCGATGATTTAAGACATCCACATTACGATATTACTTACCGTAACTAGAAGATCCCTGTTCAATTGCCACATGATAGAATACAGGAACATTTTGATTGCTAAATTTAGCAATACCACGTGAAGACAATTCAACCAAATAGTTACCTTCCACCAACTTCATGTTTTCAACTTTCAAGACAAATTTGAAAGGAGTGGGATCTGCGTATGCTCCGACAGTCAAGCTGCTGACATCTACAACTTCACCTTTCACATCCATTGCTGAAACAATAATGTTACTCTCTTCATTGGTAACTACGAAGTATGGACATTTGAGGATAGAACCAATCTTCTCAATCCATTCTAGATCTTCTTTACTCAATGTGAACTTCACATCATATGCTGGGACTGCAATCTTCTTATCTGGAGGAGAAAGAATCAACTTAGTTTCTGTATAACGTAGTCTTGTCTTAGAACGTCCAGAAACCCCACCCAAAGCCAAATATTGATCATGAAATTCAATGTCTGGACTGTCATGTAGAGAAACAACACCCAAGAGCTTGTTTAGATCATAGATTCCAAATTCACGAGGAAATTCTTCTAAAACCTGAGCTTCAGCCAGGATTGCCTTGTTAGTAGAAATAGTCTTCAAGACATTACCTGGTTTGATTACCAAACCACTATTGATGCTTGCAAAGTTCTTGAGAATATCAACTGTTGTGTCACTTAATTTCATTTTATACTCCAAAATTACGATTCCAATATTGTATGATGAATAAATGTAATAATTAACTCATATGATCTAATAAAAGTTTAACAGCAAGTTCCAATCCTTCTAAATTTGAATTGTTGAATAAGACATAATCCATTTTTGTAGTTATCCAATCCCATTCACTGATGTGAATATCTGGGGCAGTAATATCCAAAGATGTAAGCTTATCCAATCCCCTCTTTTTAGCTCTTAGAGCAGTTGAAACCCAATTTGGATCATCACCTCTCTTGACTCTGATGATTTTACCACCAATGTCCCTAATAGCATTGACCTCATTTTCAAAACGTACATCTGTTATGACATAGTTTTTTTGAGAATCTAATCTATCTTGTAAAGCAGCAGTCCAAAGATTAGAACCAAATACATTACGACCTGCTCCAGTTCCCATCCATTGCAAAACTAATCTTGGTGTGATCGTCTTTCCGAGCTTTTCTGTCCAATACGAATCAACTTGTTCACGCCATTCACGTGACTCTTTGGTATCACCTTCTAAGAGATGTCGTGGCCAATTGAATATGATAGCAATAGCATCTTTTAGAGGCTTAGCAAAGGATTCGCGCAAATATCCATGATTGTTTGCTAAGATATCCCCGACTGTTCCTTTACCAGAACCTATAAAACCAACCACACCAATAATCATGATAATACCTCAAATTATTTGAAGTTTGTGATTCTCTCACGTAGAATGTTAGAATACTCTGTCATGACTAAACGTTGTCTTCTTAGACGATCTTGTTCATCATGTGGGAGATTTTGAAATGTTAGAGTAGTTTCAAAAACACAAAGTTTATTGATTTTCTCATCCAATTCAGTCTTTTCATTGACTACCCTTTCTCGAAAGGCCAACATTTAGAGTTTCCCCAAATAATTGGCTACAGCTGGCATGTCTCCAGTGAAAGCATAAGTTCCAATATGATGTGTCTTCATCCATGGACATAGATAAATCTTACCACCGATGTTTCTCCACCATTGACAAAACATATAATCTTCTGAAAGGTATCTATCTGAACCTTTACCACCATTTTCAACACTATCAATGACGGTATCAAAATATGCATGAATGTAACGAGAACCATCAAAATTAGCTTGCCCAACATGATCTGGTCTATAGCGAAGTTTTGGATAGGCAGCAGAAAATTTTTCGAAAACTTCACGTTTAATCATCATAAAACCAGTTCCAATTTCAAGGACTTCTAGAGGTTCTCCAACATTAAATTGTCCAGTACCTGCTACAGCATTGAATACATAATCACCGACAAGTTTTTCTAATTCACCTGCTGGGATTTCAGGATGACGTTGAACTGCTTCTTTAATGGCTGGCCATTTAATGGATTTCTTAGGATAAGGTCCACCAATGATTTCTTTATCCATTGCCAATAGAGCAATTACATCACGTGGGTCAAAATGAATGTCTGCATCAATGAAAATCATGTGAGTGAAACCACTGCGCAGGAATTCATCTACCAAATAGTTACGAGCACGTGTGATTAGGGATTCATTAAAAATGAAAGAGAAACGTGTCTCAATCCCATATTGTTGACACATACCTTGAAGATCTAAACAAGACTTCAAGAACATACCATGAGCCATACCACCATACATAGGTGCGGAAACGAAAAGCTTACGTTTTCTTAGATCTTCTACAGAAATTTCTAATTGCATATTATAGATCACTCCAATTACAATAAAGTTACAACTTCATCATTGTGTAGTTCAAATCGAAGGAAATTAACGATAGAAGTTAAATCTTTCTCATCGTTATTTGTCATCACTTCTATATAAGGCATCAATATGAAAGATGACATAATGTTTTCATATTTAGTGACGCGTCCTTTCAAAAACTTTTCAGATTGAGTGTCACCACGATCATGATGACGTTTAGACACAATACTTGGATCTGCTGTGATAATGATTATTCTTAATTCTAACTCACCTCTATCTACAAGATTTACTGCTTCTTCTAGAAATGATTGAGTAAAAAGTCTATCACCTTCAAATAGAATGTTATCTTTACATTCTTTTAAAAATTCAATAGCATTGGGTTGTACAGCCATTGAAAGTTTATCAGTCCCTGGAAAAAGTTCATCTGAACCATATTTTCCTAAGATGTAGAGTTTATTATTAACATCATACATACTAGAAACTAGTTTCTTGGGTTCAACAGATTGTAGATTTTTTTCTTCAAGAAATCTCTTCATAATAGTGGTCTTACCACAAGCTGGTTCACCACCAATCGCTATCAATTTCCTCATAATTAACCTCTAGACTTCACTTGCTTTTTGATACTTTCTAATGCTTCAATCTGAGCATGAAGTGTATATAGTCTTTCATCATCTGGTTTAGGCATGTAATTACATGCATTAATGCGAGCTTGAATTGCTTCTTCTAGTGCACTGATGAGTAAGTCTTCTCTTAAGTCATTTAGCACCAAGCGAATTTCTCTTGATACTGTAGCTTGCCATTCTCCTTCTTCACAGATCATAAAATTCTAATAGACCTTCTTTAGAATGATAATAATTTTCATTGAAATTATTTTTGAATACTGATGGCCAGAGCAAATCCATCATGATAGGTTGACCAGTTAATCTAAAATGATTTTGTTTTTCTTTAGAAAGACCAGTTTGTTTATGAGTAGGATCATTTGGATTGTCTTCAACTCTTAGATACTTAGGAAGATATGCTTGGCGCATTTCCCATTGAATATCAAATTTTCTTT
>Ga0105238_10002751_pt1 | contig 17529 bp, 12 predicted proteins | sample KBSC34metaG_FD_81526 | JGI IMG/M metagenome (GOLD analysis project Ga0105238, IMG submission 81526) | Corn rhizosphere microbial communities from Kellogg Biological Station, Michigan, USA - KBS C3-4 metaG | ecosystem: Host-associated > Plants > Roots > Rhizosphere > Soil | place: Michigan, USA... | reverse complement strand
TGTGGCAGACCGAGGAGCCGGTCCTGGAAGCCCATTTGTTCGATTTCGCCGAGGACATCTACGGCCAGGTCCTGCGCGTCCGCCTGATCGAACGCCTGCGGCCGGAGGCCAAGTTCACCAGTGTCGAGGAACTGGTCGCCCAGGTCGACCGCGACAAGATCGCCGCCCGCGAGGCGCTGCTGGCGAGCCCACTGTAAGAATTGAACCGCCAAGGCGCTAAGACGCCAAGGAAATCCGGTCTATCCGCAGATTTACGCAGATGAACGCAGATTATGAATCTCCTCGCTGCGCGGCTTTCTGCCGCCGAAAGCGGTAGCATTCAGATCAATCTGCGTTCATCTGCGTAAATCTGCGGATAGAAACTCTTAAACTTGGCGCCTTGGCGTCTTGGCGGTTCAATTCTGAGACGCCACAATCCGCCCCGCTTGACCCTGGCAAACCGCCGACCGATAACCGCGCCATGACCGATTACAGAAATACAGTCTTCCTGCCGGACCCGGCGAACTTTCCGATGCGCGGCGGCCTGCCGACCAAGGAGCCGGAGATTCTGGCGCGCTGGGCGCGGATCGACCTGTTCGGGCAGATCGGCGCGGCGGGTAAGGGGCGGGAGAAGTTCGTCCTGCATGACGGCCCGCCCTACGCCAACGGCAACATCCATATCGGCCATGCGCTGGACAAGATCCTGAAGGACGTGGTGGTGCGCGGTCAGCGGATGCTGGGCAAGGACGCGCCCTATGTGCCGGGCTGGGACTGCCACGGCCTGCCGATCGAGTGGAAGATCGAGGAGCAGTACCGCCAGAAGGGCAAGGACAAGGACCAGGTGCCGATCCTGGATTTCCGCGCCGAATGCCGCGCCTTTGCCCAGAAGTGGGTGGATATCCAGTCGGGCGAGTTTCAGCGCCTGGGCGTGATCGGCGACTGGGTCAATCCGTACCTGACCATGACCTATCCGGCCGAGGCCCAGATCGTCCGGGAGATCCATAAGTTCCTGAAGTCCGGCACGCTCTATCAGGGTGTCAGGCCCGTGCTGTGGTCGGTGGTCGAGAAGACCGCGCTCGCCGATGCCGAGGTCGAGTATCACGACCATGTGTCTGACACGATCTGGGTCCGCTTCCCGGTTGTCACCTCGCCCAACCCGGCGCTCAAGGGCGCGGATGTGGTCATCTGGACGACCACCCCCTGGACCATGCCGGGCAACCGCGCCGTCGCCTATGGCGACGACATCGAATATGGCATCTATCAGGTGGTCGATCCGCGCGAGGCCTCGGTCGAGAGCGGCGCGCATCTGGTGATCGCGACCTCGCTCGCCTCCAACGTCCAGGCCCATGCCGGGATCGGCGCCTGGACCCAGGTTGCGACCTTGAAGGGCTCCGATCTCGCCGGCACCATCTGCGCCCATCCGTTCCGCGACATCGCGGAGGCGGAAGGCCATTACGGCTTCGACGTGCCGCTGTTGCAGGCGGATTACGTCACCGAGGATGCCGGCACCGGCTTTGTCCATACCGCGCCGGGCCACGGCGAGGACGACTTCGCAACCGGCCAGCGCCACGGGCTGGAGGTGCCGCGCACCTTGGACGACGAGGGGCGGTTCTATCCCTCGGTCGCGCTGTTCGCCGGCAAGATCGTCTATACCCAGAAGGGCAAGCCGGGCGACGCCAACCCGACCTCGATCCACTACCTCAAGCACGCCGGCAAGCTGCTGGCGCACGGGAAGGTGGAGCATTCCTACCCGCATTCCTGGCGCTCGCGCTCCCCGCTGATCTTCCGCACCACGCCGCAGTGGTTCATTTCCGTCGGCAATTCCGGATTGCGCGAGAAGGCGCTGGCGGCCATCGCCGATACGCGCTGGCTGCCGGCGCAGAGCCGCAATCGCATCGAATCGATGGTCGCCTCGCGCCCGGACTGGTGCATCAGCCGTCAGCGCGCCTGGGGCGTGCCGCTCGGCTTCTTCGTCCGCAAGTCGGACGGCGTGCCGCTCGACGATCCGGAAGTGCTCGACCGGATCGGCACGATCTTCGAGACCGAAGGCGCCGACGCCTGGTATGCCCGCCCGTCGGCCGACTTCCTGGGCAACAAGTACCGGGAAGAGGATTACGAGAAGGTCCGCGACATCGTCGATGTCTGGTTCGAGTCCGGATCGACCCACGCCTTCGTGCTGGAGGCGCGGCCCGAGCTGCACTGGCCGGCCGATCTCTACAGTGAAGGCTCGGACCAGCATCGCGGCTGGTTCCAGTCGTCGCTGCTGGAGGCCTGCGGCACGCGCGGCCAAGCGCCGTTCAAGGCGGTGATGACCCATGGCTTCACGCTGGACGAGCAGGGCCGCAAGATGTCCAAGTCGCTGGGCAACACGGTCGCCCCGCAGGATGTCTGCGAGCGGCAGGGCGCCGATATCCTCCGCCTGTGGGTGATGGCATCGGACACCGAGGACGATCAGCGCATCGGTCCGGAAATCCTCAAGGCGCAGGCCGATACCTATCGCCGGCTGCGCAACACCTGGCGATATCTGCTGGGCGCGCTGGACGGCTTCACCGACGCCGAGACGGTGCCGGCGGCTGAAATGCCGGAGCTGGAGCGCTGGGTGCTGCACCGCCTGACCGAGGTCGACGCCGTGGTGCGCAACGCCTATGGCAAGCTGGAATATCGCGGCCTGCTGGCGGCGCTGCATAATTTCTGCGCGGTCGACCTGTCGGCCTTCTATTTCGACATCCGCAAGGACAGCCTCTATTGCGACCGGCCGGAGTCGCTGCGCCGCCGCGCGGTGCGCACGGTGATGGACCGGGCGTTCGAGTGCCTGACCGCCTGGCTGGCCCCCATCCTCTGCTTCACCGCCGAGGAGGCCTGGCTGGCCCGGCATCCGTCCGAAGACGGCAGCGTGCACCTGACCCGCTTCCCGGACCTGCCCGGCGACTGGCGCAACGATGCGCTGGCCCACAAATGGGACCGGGTGCGCGAGATTCGGCGTGTCGTCACCGGCGCGCTGGAAGTGGCGCGGGCCGAAAAGAAGATCGGCGCCTCGCTTCAGGCCGACCCGGTCGTCTATGTCCACGACCCGGCCGACCGGGCGCTGCTCGCCTCGGTCGACCTGGCCGAGATCGCCATCACCTCCGACATGGAGCTGTCGGCCGATCCGGTGCCGGCCGAGGCCTTTACCCTGCCCGACGTCGCCGGCATCGGCGCAATCGTGCAGCTGGCGACGGGCGAGAAATGCGGCCGCTGCTGGCGCGTGCTGGAGGAGGTCGGTGGGCATGCCGACCATCCCGAGCTCTGCGACCGCTGCCATGACGCGGTCGGTGACCTCAAGGACGCCGCCGAGTGAGCCGTACGCGGATGTACTGGATCGCCGCCATCGCGGCGGTCGTCGGCGTTTTGGCCGACCAGGCCTCCAAATGGGCGCTGCTCGAGGTCATGCATATGCGCGAAGACCCGCGCAATATCCGCGTGCTGCCGATCTTCGACATCGTCGCCTGGCAGAACCGGGGCACCAGCTTCAGCCTGTTCCGCACCGATGCGGACTGGGGGCCTTACGCCTTCTCGATTGCCGCGCTGGCAATCGTCGTTCTTCTGGTGCTATGGCTTTCGCGCATCACCAGCCCGATCCTGGCCGCGGCGCTCGGCGCCGTGATCGGTGGGGCGCTCGGAAATGTGCTGGATCGGCTCCGATTCGGCTTTGTAGTGGACTTTTTGTATTTCCATGTAGGAAATGTCGGCTGGCCGGCGTTCAACATCGCCGATAGCCTGATCGTAGTAGGGATCGGTGTTCTTGTGTTCGATGGGATGTTTCTCAGCCACAAGACGGGCGAAATGGGACGAAGGAAGCAACCTTGACGAAAAACTTGTTGGTCAGCTCGGTGGTTCTGACGGCGGCGCTCGCGCTGACCGGCTGCAGCACCATCAGTTCCTCTCTGGGCCTGGAACGCCACATCCCGGATGAAAGCCAGGTCACCGTCCATCCGGCCCTGACCCTGCCGCCGGACTTCGACCTCAAGCCGCCAGGCACCGAGACCGCCGTGTCGGCCGATCACGAGCAGGCCGCGTCGAACGCGGCAGCTGAGGGCATCGCCCCGGCCAAGAAGCCGGTGGAGGAGCGCGGCTTCTTCGGCAAGCTGTTCCACGGGGACTTCTTCGGCGACGACGTCGATGCCACCACGGCCAAGCCCGAAGACAAGGCGCCCGACGTCAACGGCACGCCGACCGCTCCGCCGGCCGACAAGCCCGCCGATGCGTCCGCTCCGCCCCCCGCCCCCGACACTGCACCGCAGGCGCCCGCCACCAAATGAAATCCTTCCGGGGGGCGCTGATCGGCGCCGCACTGCTGGCGCTGGCCTCCTGGTCAGCGCCGGCCAAGGTTTTCAGCCCGACCACCTTCAAGCTGGCCAACGGCCTCGACGTCGTCGTCGTCGAGGATCACCTGGCGCCGGTGGTCACCCAGATGGTCTGGTACCGCTGCGGCGCGGCGGATGAGGAGGCTGGCCATTCCGGCATCGCCCATTTCCTCGAACATCTGATGTTCAAGGGCACGCCGACCGTTCCGGCGGGCGAGTTCTCCAAGATCGTCGCCCGCAACGGCGGCGAGGACAACGCCTTCACCTTCTACGACTATACCGCCTATTTCCAGACCATCGCCGCCGACCGGCTCGAGCTGGTGATGAAGCTGGAATCCGACCGGATGCAGAACCTGTCGCTGACCGACGATCAGGTCTATCCGGAGCGCGACGTGATCGTGGAGGAGCGGCGGCAGCGCACGGAAAGCTCGCCGCAGGCCCGGCTGGGCGAGGCCATGCGCTATGTGCTGATGGCCAATTCCCCCTACGGCCGCCCGGCCATCGGCTGGAAGCAGGAGATGGAGAAGCTGACCACGGCGGACGCGGTCGCCTGGTACAAGAAATGGTACACGCCATCGAACGCCACGCTGATCGTCGTCGGCGACGTGAAGCCGGATCAGGTGAAGGCGCTGGCCGAGAAATATTACGGCCCGATCCCGTCGCACCCGGTGCCGCCGCGCATCCGGCCGCAGGTGGCGCCGCTCGGCGGGGCCGAATCGCGCCTGACCTTGAAGGACGAGAACATCCACCAGCCGGCCTTTTCCCGCCTGTATGTCGCGCCGAACTATTCGACGGAGACCAAGAAGACGGCGTTGGCGCTGGAGGTGTTCGACGAGATCTTCGGCACCGGCACGACCAGCCGCCTCTATAAGGCGCTGGCGATCAAGCTCAAGGTCGCGACCGGCGTCTCCAGCAGCTATGACGACACCGCCATCGACCCGATCGCCTACAGCGTCACGGCCATCCCGGCGCCGGGCAAGGACGTCCGCGAGGTCGAGCAGGCGGTCGACGGCGTGATCCAGGACCTGCTCAAGAACGGCGTCACCGATGCCGAGGTGGCCGACGCCAAGACGCGGCTGCAGGCCCAGGCGATCCTGGCGCGCGACAGCCTGAGCGGCCCCGCCCATTCGATCGGCGAGGCCGTGGCGACCGGGCAGAGCATCGAGGATGTCGAGAACTGGCCCGACGACATCGCCGCGGTGACCACGGCCCAGGTGAACGAGGCGCTGCGCGGCGTCTTCGGCAACGGGGTCACCGGCGTCACCGGCTGGCTGCTGCCGGCCGACGGCAACACCAGGGCGCCGACCGACGCGGCGGCCGCCGCGAACACCGTGCCGGCTTCTTCAGGGCCCATCCGATGAGCATATCCTTCCGCCATCTGGCATCCGCGCTGGTTGCCGCCGTCATTGTCGCCGCGGCCCCGGCCCATGCGGCCTTCCAGATCCAGAAAGTGGTCAGCCCCGGCGGGATCGAGGCCTGGCTGATCGAGGACCACCGCGTTCCGCTGATGGCGCTGGAAGTGACCTTCCGCGGCGGCGCGGCCCTGGACCCGGCCGGCAAGGACGGGCTCGCGGTCTTCACCTCGTCCCTGCTCGACGAAGGCGCCGGCGACCTTACCGCCCAGGCCTTCCAGAAAGAGATGGCCGACAAGTCGATCGCGCTCTCCTACGGCGCCGACCTCGACAATTTCTCGGTCAGCCTGAAGGCGCTGACCCAGTATCGCGACCGCGCGTTCGAGCTTCTGACCCTCTCGCTGTCGAAGCCGCGCTTCGACCCGGATGCGGTCTAGCGAATCCGCAACCAGATACTGACCTCGATCCAGTCGGCCATGAGCCAGCCGGGATTTCTCGCCCGCCGCAAGCTGGCCGAGACGATGTTCGGCACCCACCCGTATTCCCGCTCGCCGAACGGCACGATCCCAAGCATCCGCAAGATCGCCGTCGCCGACATGCGGCGCTTCGTGAAGGACCGGTTTGGCCGCGACCAGATGCTGGTGACGGCCGCCGGCGATATCACCCCGGCCGAGCTGGGCCCGGCGCTGGACCGCATCTTCGCGGCGCTGCCGGCCAAATCCGCCCCGTTCGCCGTTCCCCCGGTGACGCCGCAGGGTGCCGGGCAGACGATCACGATCGAAAAGCAGTACCCGCAGACCCTGATCACGATGGCCGAGCCGGGCATCAAGCGGAACGATCCGGACTGGTATGCCGGCCAGATCGTCAACTACACGCTGGGTGGCGGCGGCTTCCAATCGCGGCTGATGGAGGATGTGCGCGGCGCCGGCAGCAAGAAGGGCCTGTCCTACGGCTTTTCCAGCGCCTTCGTCCCCTACAAGGAGGCCGGCCTCGTGCTGGCCGGCGGCTCGACCCGCAATGCCGCGGCCGGCGAGACGCTGGGCGTGGTCAAGGCGGAGTTCGGCAAGATGCATGACAGCGGCATCACCGAGGCCGAGCTCAAGGACGCCAAGACCTATATCACCGGCTCATTCGCTCTGACCCTGACCTCGACCGACCGTCTGGCGGCCACGCTGATGCAGCTGAGGACCCAGGACCTCGGCATCGACTATCTCGACCGCCGCGACGCGCTGATCAACGGCGTGACCCTGGAGGACGCCAACAAGGTCGCCGCCCGTCTGCTCGATCCGGCCAAGCTGACGACGGTGATGGTGGGAATGCCGCAGGGGCTGGAGGGCACTACGCCGGCGAAGGCAGGACCGGGCGACATCCAAAAACCGGGGAAATGAAGCTGCGTCTCACCAGCTATGCGGCGATGGCGGCTGCCATGTGGTCGCTTAGCGGGTGCGGATGGATCAGCCGGGATTTGCGCGATCCCCAGACTGGAAAAGTCGAGACGTGCAGGTTCGGCATGGTTGTCGGGGACCCGGCGCCGCTTTCGCCCGATCATCCCTATTGCAAATGCATCTCGGATCATCTCGCCGCGGGATATGTAGCCGTCGGCTCGCCTCGGTTGGCGATGTGCAGTGGGGTGGGTGCTAATCAATAGCCCGGGCCAAAATTAAAAGGGGGAGGAACCGCCCTACTTCGGTTCCTCCCTCTCAGTCATCGGGAACGGCTCTCACCGGCCCCGGCCTTCGTGCGTCAGCGGTTGCCGCCGCCCGAATGGTCCCCGCCCTTGCGGCCCGCTTCCGAGGCCCGCTGCGGATCGTTGGCGAAATTCCCGCCCGAGTGCTGGCCGCCTGTCTGCTGGCCTGTCTTGCCGCTGGACTGGCTGCTCTGCCGGTTCCCCATTCCGCCCTGCGCCGACTGGCCGCCCTTCTGGCCCGCTTGTGATGCACGCTCGCGGTCATTGGCGAAATTGCCTCTATTCTCGGCCATTTCCATCTCCTCCGTGGTTGGAATGTGTCGATAAAACGGCAAAAGTAAAAGGTGGTTCCGGGAAAAGTCTACAAGGAAAATGCAGAATATATTGTGGATCGATCTATTCTGAGATTTTTCGGTGTTATGGGTGTCCGTGGTGATTGTATACTTAATATTCGGGAAATTGATCATACGATAACATCGGGAAAATTTCCCGCGGTGCGGTTTTGCCGGCGTTCGCTTTGAATCGGAATCCCCCAGCCGGCCTGCTAAACTGCCGCTCCCATGACGATTCGCCGCCTGCCTGAAACACTGGTCAACCGGATCGCCGCCGGCGAGGTGGTCGAACGGCCGGCCGCGGCGGTGAAGGAGCTGGTCGAGAATTCGATCGATGCCGGCGCCGGACGCATCGAGGTGCGGCTCAGAACCGGCGGGCAGAGCCTGATCCTGGTCGAGGATGACGGAAGCGGCATGACGCCGGCGGAGATGGAGCTGGCGATCGAACGCCACGCCACCTCCAAGCTGCCTGAAGACCGGCTCGACCGGATCGCCACGCTCGGGTTCCGGGGCGAGGCGCTGCCCTCGATCGGTTCGGTCAGCCGCATGACCATCGCGTCGCGCCCGCGCGGCGCCGATTCCGGCTGGGCCATCGCGGTCGAGGGCGGGGAGAAGCGCATCGTCGGCCCGGTGGCGCGCGGCCAGGGCACGCGGATCGAGGTGCGGGAGCTGTTCTATGCCACCCCAGCCAGGCTCAAATTCCTCAAGACCCCGCGCACCGAGACCCAGGCGGTGCGCGACACGGTGGAGCGGCTGGCGCTGGCGCGGCCCGACCTCGCCTTCGTGCTGGCCGAGGAGGAACGCACCCTGCTGGCGCTCACCGCCCAGACCGGCGACGATCCGGTGGCGGCGCGCCATGCAAGGCTGGCTGCGCTGCTGGGCGACGAGGTCGCGTCCAACATGCTGGATATCGATGAGGAGCGGGAGGGGTTCACCATCTCCGGCTTCGCCAGCCTGCCGACCCTGAACAGGGGCACCGCGACCGCGCAGTATTTCTTCGTCAATGGCCGCCCGGTGAAGGACCGGCAGCTGTCGGGCGCGCTGCGCGGCGCCTATCTCGACGTGCTGGCCCATGACCGCCATCCTGTCGTCGCCCTGTTCATCGAGGCGCCGCCGGATATGGTCGACGTCAATGTCCATCCCGCCAAGACCGAAGTGCGGTTCCGCGACGGGCAGACGGTGCGCAGCCTGATCGTCGGCTCGATCCGCCGGGTGCTCGAAGGCGGCGGCCATCGCGCCTCCTCGACCGTGTCGACGGCGACTCTGGAGAAGTTCCGCCTCGGCGGCGCCGGGCGCGCCGCGGCCGGTCCGATCTCCCATGCCGCCGCGGCCCGCTATCTGCCCGCCGCGCCGTCGCAGGCCGCGCGCGGTTTCGCCGAGGCGGCCCAGGCCGCCTTCGCCATCGTCGACCGGCCCAGCGCCCGGGCCGAGATGCCATCTGCCGAGCTGGTCCCATTCGCGGCAGAGCCTGCACCCATCGACTTCCCGTTGGGCGCGGCGCGGGCCCAGCTTCACGAAACCTATATCGTCGCCCAGACCCAGGACGGCGTCGTCATCGTCGACCAGCATGCGGCGCATGAGCGGCTGACCTATGAGAAGGTGAAGGCGCAGCTTTCCCAGGGCACGGTCGCGCGCCAGATCCTGCTGGTGCCCGAGGTGGTCGAGCTCGGCCCCGCCCGGGTCGATGCGCTGGTCGATGCGTGCGAGGCACTGGCCGAATGCGGCCTGGTGGTCGAGCCGTTCGGCCAGGGCGCTGTGCTGGTGCGCGAGGCTCCGGCTCTGCTGCCGGCAGGGCAGGTGGTTACTATGGTGCGCGACCTGGCCGAGGAATTCCTGGCTGACGGCACAGCCGCCGTCGGGCGGAGGCTCGACCAGGTCTGCTCCTCCATTGCCTGCCATGGCTCGGTCCGCGCCGGCCGGCGCCTCACGGTCGAGGAAATGAACGCGCTGCTGCGCGAAATGGAGGCGACCCCACTCTCCGGCCAGTGCAACCACGGCCGCCCGACCTATGTCGAACTCAAGCTCGGCGATATCGAGCGGCTGTTCGGGCGGCGGTAAGATGACACTGATCGGCATCACCAAGGTCCTGAACGAGGACGACATTGTCGAGGCGTTCATCCGCCATCACGCGGCGATGGTCGATCATCATCTGATCCTCGACAACGGCAGCACCGACGAGACCGTCAACATCCTGAAGGCGCTGAAGGATGAGGGGTTCAAGATTTCGGTGTTCCAGAACCGGTGCAGCTTCTTCAACGAGTCGAGCTACAACACCGAGCTGTTCAAGCATGCCCGCAACGCGCTCGGCGCCGACTGGGCGATCCTTCTCGATACCGACGAGTTCATAAATACCAGCGGCGTGCCCCAGGGGCTGCGCGCTCTGCTGGAATCGGTGCCGGAGACCGAGGCCTGCCTGGGGCTGAAGAACGTCACCTATTTCGATCATCCGGCCGACAATGCGGCCGAGCCGATCGTGCCGCTGCGCATGCGCTACCGCGAAAAGCCGGCCGGGCTTGCCCTGTCGAAGGTGTTCGTGCGCGGGGGGCTTGCCACCCCGGCCTTCAACACGACGATCGAGGCCGGGCAGCATGAGGTGCTGATCGACGGGGAGATGATCCGGCCCTTCGGCGATCACGCCCTCTCGCTCGCCCATTATTACCGGCGCTCGGCCTGGCAGACGATGAGCAAGTCGGTGCTGGGCTATCTCAAGGTGACGGCGTCGCCCCGGTCCGAGCGCGATAAGACCCGGGCCGTGCACTATAACGACGTCTTCCGGTTCATGCGCGACGACCCGGCGCATTTGTTCGGGCCGGGTTTCATGACGCCGGATTACGCCGAGATCGATCTGGAACTGGACCCGCTGCCCTATCGCGGCGGCCCGCTCCGCTATACGCCTGTCACCGACCCCCGCTTCAAGGCGATCAGGGTGCTGACCGCCTTTGCCGAGCAGCTCGCCCAGGCCCACGCGCATTTCATCGACACCAACGAGGGCGTCCGGCTCCAGGCCGAGCAGCAGACCTACCGCTGGAGCCACCTGTTCTAGTGCTGGGGGGCCGGCACGGCTCCTTTTTGAAGCTTCTGATAGGCATAGCCGATGCCGATCAGGCAGAGGCCCAGCCCCAGGAAGGACGCGGCCCGCCATAGGCCGGTCAGATCGTCCATGTCGATCAGGAACGCCTTGCCCAGGGTCAGCGCCAGCAGGACGAAGCCGGCCAGGCGCAGGTCGCTCTTCGGCCAGCGCAGGCCGCCCGCCAGCAGGGCGATCGAGACCAGCAGCAATCCGGCGGAATAGCTGTAGGCTTCGGCCTGGCCCATATCCCCCTCGTCCAGCCGGCTGCCGTGGAAGAACTGGCGGATTTCGAGCAGCACCGTCGCGATCGCCATCACCACGGCGCCGGCCGCCGCGATCCGCGAAAACATGAAATGCCGCTGCCGCGCCAGTTCGTTCGCGCCCACCGCCAGCAGCAGCGCCGGCATGCCATAGGCGAGCAGCACCAGGTTCAGCACCGGCAGGTCGCCGACCTCGAACCCGTTCGCATAGGGATTGGCTGCCAGCAGGGTGATCAGCAAGGTCCAGCCCAGCCCCACCGCACCGATCGCGCGCCAGCCCCAATCGCGCACCGGGTGCGACCCGGTGCGCTCCAGCCGCAGCAGGAACACAGCCAGCGTCAGCCAGCCGTCGCCGATCGACGCGGCCTGGCGCAGCGGCTGGCTGTGCGCGAACAGCGCGCCGCCGCCGGAGGCTATGTGCCACAGTTCCAGCGTCATCAGGGCGGTGGCGAAGGCCAGCGCCGCGGATTGCAATGTCGGCTCCAGCCAGGGGGCGGCCGGATCGCGGCCGAACCAGCGCGCTGCCAGCCAGCAGGCCAGCGCCGGAAGACCGTAGCCATAGGCCAGCCAGTTCAGCAGGATCGGCATGTCGCCGCCATAACCCCCGATCGACGGATTGAGCAGCAGCCGGACCGCGAGAACCCAGGCGATGATGCCGGCCAGCACGCGCAGGCCCGGCATATCGGAGTCTTCCGTCCGGGTCCGGCTATATATCCAGGCCAGCGCCGGCAGCTCCAGCGACAGGGCCACGGTCAGCCAGGCCGTATGCAGCGCCATCGTGGCCGCGAGCGCGATCGCCGCGGTGACGGCGGCGGCATAGGCCGCCAGCGGCGCCTCCAGCCGCGGCCTGTGCCGGGCCGCCGCGCCGGCCGCGGTCAGCGCCAGCATGGCGAGGCCGATGCCTATGCCGGCCCAGGACAGCGACCGGGTGAGATCGGCCAGCCGGGCATAGAGCACGGCGGTCAGCGCCACCGGCACGGCCGCCGACAGCCCGGCCCATAGGCCCCGCTGGGACGAACGCCACAGCAGGACGAAGCCGCCGATGCCGAACAGGGCGGCATAGGCGGCGATCGGCGTGACATAGCCGACCAGGGCCGGCGCCAGCAGCGGTCCGGTGACCAGCCACGGCAGGTCGTCGTCATGCGGCATCGCCGGAACCGACCAGGACGCGGCCAGCCCGACCGTCATCAGCGCCGCGACCGCCGCCAGCGGCTGCTGCGTCGGCGCGAAACGGCCCAGCAGCATCAGCAGCGCAATGCCGACGCCCCAGCCGGTCGCCGCAACGCCGTCATAGCCGGTGCCGGCCGCCAGCATCCACAACAGGGCGAAACTGCCCAGCACAGTCGCCGCCACCGTCCACACCGGCAGCGGCGCCTTCGACCATTCCCAGCGCCACCACGGGCTTGCCGGCTCCGGCCACGGGTCGCGCAGCAGCAGCCAGGCGGAGAGCGCCGGCACCGCGATCAGGTGGATGACGCGCACCTCCGGCTGGTCGCTGCCGACCGACATCATCCAGATCAGCTGCCAGATGCCGTTGCCGGCCAGCGCCAGGCAGGCGAGCCAGGTCCAATAGCGATAGCGCAGCAGGGCGAAGACGCCGGCGGTGACGAAGAACAGATATGGGAACAGGACCAGCGCATCCGGGCTGTCGCTCGCCACCAGCGCCGGCGCGATAAATCCCATCCCGGTGCCCAGCGCCGCGGCCAGCGCGCCATAGACCAGGCCGGCGCCCAGCGAGCCGAACGCGACCATGGCCAGCAGCAGGAAGGTCACGGTCGGCGGGACGAGGCTGTAGAAGCCATAGGCGGCATAGACGACGCCATAGAGCGTGACCAGCCCGGCCGCCGACAGGGCCGCCGGCACCTGCGTTCCGCCGGCCCCGCCCGTCCGGGCCGCCGTCCGCCGCCGCACCCATTCGGCGCCGGCGACGAGGCCAAGCCCTACCAGCGCGCCGAGCAGAACGCGTTCGGCCGGCCCGAGCCAGCCTTGCTCGATCGAATAGCGCACGATGAACAGCCCGCCCAGCGCCGCCGTCACGCCGCCCGCGGCAATGATCCAGCGCTCGACGATCCAGCGCTCGATCGCTTCCCAGTTCAGCGTCGTCGACGGGATCAGGGTGGAGGGGGGATGGGGCAGGGGTGGCGGCTCCACCGCCGCCGGCTCAGCCTGCATGGCCGCAATCGGTGCCGGCTCGGCCATGACCGGTTCGGGCTGCACTGCCGCCGGCTGGGCCGGTACGGGCGCCGCCGCCACGCTTTGTGTCGGACTTGGCGCCGCCGCCGCGCCCTTCAGGGCCGCGACTTCGCGTTCCAGCACGGTAATGCGGTTTTTCAGCTGGCTGGTGATCAGATAGGGCGCCGCGATTCTCCAGGCAATCAGGAGGATCACGATAATCAGGATATCGTCGGTCACCGCACCACCGCGCTGTTCCCTGCGCTTGTCCCCGCGGCTTCTGATGGCCGCTGAGGCGTTGTGTCAGGTTTCACCACATGCGGGAGGCGGTCAAGCGGTGATTTGCCGGTTCTGAGACAGGCTCGCCTCCTTGACGGCCCAGCTCGCTGCGACCTCGTGACGCCGAGTTAGATGGAAGCAGCGGGCAGCTAGTTTTGCGGATTGTTTGTTTTACTTATGTGTAACGCGAATCAGGGCGCTCGGCATTGTCTGATTTTTGTTCGTAACCACATATCCGTTGTCAGCCCGTTGGTGCCCATGGTATCCCAGTCCATCCCGGTTTTGCGGGACTGATGAGGAACGGCCCGGGTACCGCTGGGTTTGTTTTCTTGAAGGAGTAACGGATATGTCACGCGAAGGCTGGGGCGGCTAAAGTTTCCGCGTTGAGCGACGCAGAAGTCCGTGCGATCAGCGCTTGCATACAGCTTTTGGCGCTGATCGTTGCCATCTTTACCGTCTACATCACACTGAAGACGAACCGCGCGATCGCACGCCGGAAGGCAACGATCGATTTTTTGCTGACCAAGCAGACTAATGAATGGATGCTGAAGCAGAGGCAGCAATTCATTAAGCTTCGTCAATCGCAGACATTGATGAACTGGGTTGCGCGGGCCCAGAGCGATTCGGATGAGCAGCGCGCCATTCTCGCGGTTCTCAATTCGGCCGAATATGTGGCGATCGGTATCCTCAATGATACCTTTGACGAAAGCCTCTATAAGGACGCGTTCCGTACGACCTATGTCCAGGACTGGATGGACCTAAAGCCCTTCGTCAAGGCGCTAAGGTCGGCCAACCAGGCACCGGATGCCTTCATAAAAATGGAGGGGATGGCCCAGAAATGGGCCACCAAGGATGAAAATCGCAAGATCGCCGCGATCTAGCTAACTCCGCGGGTCCTAAGCCTAGCGGGAAGCCTGGACGAAAGGTCTGCCTCGTATCATCAGCGATCATTGACAAAGCGGCCGTGCCGCCGGGATCGTTGCGACGGCATGGTAGCTGGCCCGTCGACGGGCTATTGCCCGCTAACCGATCTGCGTTCGCCCGACCAGCCTGCGATACAGGTGCCAGGTCGCGTGGCCGATGACCGGGATCACGACGATGAGGCCGATCAATGCCGGGATCGAGCCCAGGATCATGGCGCCGGCGATGATCATGGCCCAGATCGCCATGGTCCGCGGGTTGGCCGCGATGGCGCGGATCGAGGTGCCGATGGCGACGTCGAGGCCGACATCCTGGCGGTCGAGCAGCAGCGGGAACGACACCACCGAGACGGCGAACACCACCAGGGCGAACAGGAAGCCGACGCTGACGCCGGCCACGATCAGAAGCCAGCCGCCGGTCGTGGTCAGCACTTCCTGCGCGAACGCGATCAGCGAGGCCGGCTGGTGCGCACCCATCGTCGCATTGAAAATGCCCTGGGCGGCGAACAGCCAGGCGACGAAGATCGCGGTCAGCAGCAGGCCGAGCAGAGCTATGGCGCCCGCCGAGGGTGAACGCAGCACCCCGAAGGCCGTGGCCCAGCTCACCGTGCCGCCCTGCTCACGCTGCCGGCTCATCTCATAGAGGCCCAGGCCGACGAACGGGCCGATCAGGGCGAAGCCGGAGGTGAGCGGAAACAGCAGCTGGAACAGGCCCTGGCCGATCACCATCCGCGCCAGCACCAGGCCGATGATCGGATAGACCACGACCAGGAACAGCACATCGGTGCGATAGGCGGTGAAATCCTCGAAACCTGCCCGCAAGGCGGCCTTGAGGTCGCTGACCTCAACATGCTGGACGGCGGGCAGCGGCGCTTTCAACGCCTCCTCCGGCCGGTGGATCGACTCGATAGCCGATCTCACAGCCGTTCCCGCGTGACCGAGGCTGCTCGATCCCCATTCAACTGGATTGCCAATGGCCATGTCTTCCTCCCGATATTCGAGGGAAGCGCGGATCGACCCGTCCCGGGTCTTGAAGCCGATTTACGAGAGAGCCGCGATCCGCCTCATCATGAATGCGTCATCAGTCGACAGTCCTCTACCGAGCCATCAGGGCTCGCTTTTAATATGTGCCTGTTGGCCCGTGTTTGAAATGGGGATGTTGCGCGGGCCTATTCAGCCAGCTTCCGCTTGGCGGCCAGCAGGTCCATCCAGGCCTCGCGCTTCTGGCTGGGGGAGCGCAGCAGGAAGGCGGGGTGGAAGGTGGGCAGCAGGGGGATGGTGCCGCCGTCGGGCTTGCTCCATGTGAACCACTTGCCCCGCATCCTGGTGATGCCCTCGGTGCGGTTGGTGAGCGTCTTGGCGGCGGTGTCGCCCAGAAGGACGATCAGCGCCGGGTTCACCAGCGCGATATGGCGGTCGATGAAGGGCTGGCACAGCGCCATCTCGGCCGGGCTCGGCTTGCGGTTCCCCGGCGGGCGCCAGTTCACGATGTTGGTGATATAGCTGTTGGTGCGGTCATGGCCGATGGCGGCCAGCATCCGGTCCAGGAGCTGCCCCGCCGGGCCGACGAAGGGCAGGCCGCGCCGGTCCTCTTCGGCGCCGGGCGCCTCGCCGATCAGCATCAGCCGCGCCTCGGGGTTGCCGTCGGCGAAGACCAGGTTGGTGGCGGTGGCCTTGAGGCTGAGGCCCTCGAACTGGCGGATCGCCTCTTTCAGCGCGTCGAGCGTGGTTGCCGCGGCGGCGAGCTCGCGCGCGGTGGCGGTGGCTTCGGAGGTGCCCAGGGGTATTTCGGCGGCGGGGCGGTTTTCGGGCGGAAAATGGTCGGGCGGGGGTGCGGACTCGAATGTCGGCGGCCGGATGATCGGTTGGGCTGGCACCGCCGGCTTCTCGACCGCCCGGAACCGGTTCACCGGCTCGTCGCCGACAGCCTCATCCGCCCCGACCGAGACCAGCCAGGCCAGCGCCGCGGCAGCGTCATGCCGATCGATTGTCACCATCCCGTGCGCAAGCCTTCATATTTCACGTCAGACCTTTTATGACGGACATACAGAGTAGGGAAAAGAGGCAACGAGAAATGTCTGAGAGCGTCGAACGCGAGAGCATGGAATACGACGTCCTCATCGTCGGCGGCGGCCCCTCCGGCCTGTCGGCGGCGATCCGGCTGAAGCAGCTGGCGGCCGAGAAGGGGCATGATGTCTCCGTCTGCGTGATCGAGAAGGGGTCCGAGATCGGCGCCCATATCCTCTCGGGCGCGGTGATCGACCCGATCGGCATCAACGAGCTGATCCCGGACTGGAAGGAGCGCGGTGCGCCCATCCACACCAAAGTAACGAAGGACCGTTTCGCGTTGCTGACCGCGGTCGCCAGCATCGGCATACCCAATATCCTGCTGCCGCCGCTGATGAACAACCACGGCAACTACATCGTCAGCCTGGGCAATCTGTGCCGCTGGCTCGGCACCCAGGCCGAGGAACTGGGCGTCGAGATCTATGCCGGCTTTGCCGGGGCCGAGGTGCTGTATGACGACAAGGGCGCCGTCGTCGGCGTCGCCACCGGCGACATGGGCATCGGCAAGGACGGCGAGAAGACCGACAACTACACGCCGGGCGTCGAGCTGCGTGCCAAATACACCTTGTTCGCGGAGGGCGCGCGCGGGTCGCTGACCAAGACGCTGTTCGAGCGCTTCAATCTGCGCGACGGTGTCGATCCGCAGAAATTCGGCATCGGCATCAAGGAACTGTGGGTCGTCGAGCCGGAGAAGCACCAGCTGGGCTCCGTCACCCACACGCAGGGTTGGCCGATGGGCACGGCCGGCGACGGCTCGTTCATCTACCATCTGGAGGACAACCAGGTGGCGATCGGCTTCGTCGTCAACCTGAACTACGAGAACCCGCATATCTCGCCGTTCGACGAGTTCCAGCGCTTCAAGCAGCATCCCGACGTCCGGCCGCTGCTCGAGGGCGGCAAGCGCGTCGCCTATGGCGCGCGGGCGATCAACGAGGGCGGGCTGCAGTCGATTCCGAAGCTGACCTTCCCGGGCGGCGCGCTGATTGGCTGCACCGCGGGCTTCGTCAATGTGCCGCGCATCAAGGGCAGCCACAATGCGATGAAGACCGGCATGCTGGCGGCCGAGGC